>ENA-UOVV01000718-UOVV01000718.1-compost-metagenome-genome-assembly--contig:-NODE-718-length-34000-cov-6.407571_pt1 | contig 34000 bp, 24 predicted proteins | sample MGYA00238155_ERZ761577 | MGnify/ENA primary metagenome ERZ761577 (study PRJEB28898, sample SAMN06268775) | compost metagenome | isolation source: Emeryville, CA | place: USA:Emeryville, CA | collected... | reverse complement strand
CTGGGTGTCTTTTGGTCGCTGCTGACACCCCTGTTGCTTCTGGGTGTTTATACCTTTGTATTTGGCGTTATTTTTCAGGCGCGGTGGCCGCAAACCAGCGGTGTGGATGAAAATTTCGCCGCGCTTCTGTTCTGCGGCATTATCGTGCACGGTTTTTTTGCCGAGATTCTTACTCGTGCGCCGCGCCTGATTCTGGACAATGCCAACTATGTGAAGAAGGTGGTTTTTCCTTTGGATGTGCTGGCGTGGATTGCCAGTTTGACCAGTGCTTTTCATTTTCTGATTGCTTTTCTGGTCTTGCTGGTATTTGTGTTGGCCGTGGGTAAGGGGTTGGCGCTGAGTCTGTTGTTATTGCCGCTCTGGCTGATGTGTTTTTTGCTGCTGGTCATGGGCTTTGCGTGGTTGTTTGCCGGTCTGGGTGTCTATGTGCGCGACCTGGGTTATGTAGCCAATTTTCTCGCCACGGCGCTGATTTTTCTGAGTCCGGTTTTTTATCCCCTGTCGGCAGTGCCTGCAGCTTTTGCCACAGCAATGAAAATCAATCCGCTGACTTATTACATTGAAGCCTTGCGCGATCTTGTGGTGTTCGGCCAGTTGCCATCACTGACAGATTCACTGCTGGCTCTGGCGATTGCGCTGGCGCTGTTCTTCCTGGGTTACGCATTTTTCCAGCGTGTGAAGCCCGGCTTTGCCGACGTGCTTTAGGAGAACCATAGTGAGCGCTCGACTTCTCTTGATAACCGATCAGTCCACACAGGTGTCTCTGGCAGATGCCTGGGAGCTGCGCTCGCTGAATTACGCTTTTTATGATCAGGCGCGGGAAGACTATCTGACCGCCTGGCGACTGGATCAGAACTCTCTCGGTGTGCAGGTCTCAGCCAGATCCCTTGCAGGTGGCTTTCGTCAGCAGGCGTTGAACCGACTGGTGGCGCAGGAGCTGATGCAATCCAGTTACCTGGCAGTGATACTGGTGGGGCTTTATGGTTGCACTATCGACTTGCCACGCATATGCCATCTACTGGGGATTCCAGTGATCTGGATTATTCCCTCGCAGTCCAGTCTGGCATCTCTGGACAAGCAGGGCAGGGCCTGTTTGCTGGATGCACTCAACAAATCTGCGCTGGTGTGTGATCCGGCGGGAGTATTGCGCGAACTGAATGTCGATTGCGTTGCGGATGTGAGCGCGGTTGAATCCCATGTGCAAGACCTTTCGCGGACAACATCAGCGCGTGCAGTGAATGGCTTTGATTACAGTCTTTACGAATTCAGTCAGCGGGATCACCCGTTGCTTTGCCTGTTTCAGGAACAGGATGTGCGTCACTTCCGTGGCTGCCGTCGCGTGCTGGATATGGGTGCGGGTGTGGGCCTGTTTGTGGGATTGTTGCAGGAAGAATCCATTCCGGCTGTGGGTGTGGAGCGCAACCCGGCACTGGTCGACTATGGCCGGGGTATGGGGCTGGATTTGATCGAAGCGGATGCGTTGGAGTTTCTCTACACCACGGATCAGCAGTTTGATGCTGTCTACTGCTCCCACTTTGTCGAACATCTGCCTGTGGCACAGGTACAATCGCTGTTAAAAGGACTGGCGCGGGTACTGGAAGAAGGCGGTTTGGCAGTGGTGGTATTTCCTGATCCCGAATCCATTCGCGCCCAGCTTTTTGGTTTCTGGCGGGATCCGGAGCATGTGCGTTTCTACCATCCGGATCTGGTGGCTTCCCTGGCGTTGGCGGCAGGGCTAAGCTGTGAGTGGAGCAGCTACGAGGATCAGCCGCATCAAACGAATTTTTTTCCGCTGGAACCGCCGCCACTTTCGCCCTGGCCTGAGCTGTCATCTCCGGCTGATTTGGCAATCAATCAGACAAATGGTGGCGGCGTCTTGTCGCGCCTCTGGCGCCGATTGGGTTTGGCTGATGCGCAGCAGCTTCAGCGATTGGATGCGCGCGTGCAACAGCAGCAGAAAATAATTGTTCAACAGCAGCAGCTGATTAAAGAGCTGGCTGATCGCAGTGAGCAGTTGTGGGCCATCAATCGCACCTGGGGATGGCGCGATTCAGTGGTACTCAAATTGCGCAAGACAACAAAAAAATAATTCTGTGTTGATTCGCAGGAATACAGATGAACAGCGTCAATAAATACGCAGTCAAACAAGAAAAGGCTAGTCGATGTCAGTAACTTCAAGCCAGAGCCAGGTGGCTTCTATCGCCAACCCCCTGCCTGTGGACATTATTGTTCCCATATACCGCAACCTGCCGGTCACTCGCGCCTGCCTGGAATCTGTGCTGGCCTCTGATTTGCCTGTGGATACGCGGATCATACTGATCGACGACGCTTCACCCGAGCCAGAACTGAGCGCCTGGTGTCGTGAACAGGCCAGGCAAGCAGGCATTGAATTGCTGGTCAATGAACAGAATCGCGGTTTTGTTGCCAGCGTCAATCGCGGTATGGCTTTCAGCGCTGATCGCGATGTGATTCTGCTTAACAGCGATACACAGGTTGCCAACAACTGGGTGCAGCGTATGCAGGCAACTGCCTATGCGGTTGAACGTATAGCTACAGTCACCCCCTTTTCCAATAACGCCAGTATTTGCTCCTATCCTGATTTTGCAGGCAGTTCTTCATTGCCTGCAGGTGTTTCGCTGGAAGAAATGGATGCACTGGCAGCTGAAGCCAATGCGGGAAAATGGGCGGAAATTCCCACAGCAGTAGGCTTTTGCATGTACATTCGTCGCACCTGTCTCGATCTGGTGGGCGCATTTGACGAGCAGACTTTTGGTCGCGGTTACGGCGAGGAAAACGAGTTTTGTCTGCGTGCATCGGCGGCTGGATGGTCTCACCGATTGGCAGCAGATGTATTTGTGTTTCATGAAGGATCTGTCAGTTTTGGCAATGATCGCCACGGCCTCATGAAGCAGGCGCGGGAACGACTCGCAGAGCTTTATCCCGATTATGAATCCAGAGTGCAGCGATTTATTCAGCGCGATCCCATTGCGCCTCTGCGCGATGCCATTTCGCTGGCCTTGATCAGCCGCGCATTGAGCAGTTTTGTTCAGACGTCTCTGCCGCGTCTGCTATTTGTCACTCATGCCTGGGGCGGTGGTGTTGAGCAGCATATACAGGATCTGTTGCGTCTCTTGTCAGGCAAGGCCTGTGTACTGATTTTGCGGGGTCAAAGCAAAGGGCGTGTAAAGATTGAACTTGCCGGTCTGTCCCGCGAATTTCCCCAGTGGACAGTGAGTGGTTTTGAAGAAAACCTTGATCGCTGGTGTGAAGGACTTAAATCTCTGGGTTTTACGCGAATTCATTTGCACCATGTGCACGGCTGGCCGCCGCGTTTACTGCAGCTGATTACTCGTCTTGATCTGCCGCTGGATATTACGCTGCACGACTATTATCTGGTTTCGCCTCATTTCCATCTGAGCCCACTGCCTGATACTGCAGAAATTCATGATGCGCATGCCGATGAGGCTGACGCCTGGCCCAGAGATGCACAGGCCTGGTGTGAGCTTTTTGCGCCGCTGGTTAAGCGGGCAGAACGTATTATTGCACCCTCCCAGGATGTGGCTGAGCGGGTGGGTGCCGTATATCCGGAAATAAAGCCTCTTGTGCAACCTCATCCTGAAACGCCCATGATATTTCCTTCGGTGACCAAGATAGCGCTGCTAGGCGGACTCTCTGCACCCAAAGGGCTTGATCTGGTGCTGCGGGTGGTGGCGCGCGCGCGTGAAAAAAATCTGCCTTTCTGTTTCCGTCTGTTGGGCCATTGTGCTCATCCATTGCCGGAGGGCATCACAGCAACAGGCAGCTATAAGGCAGAGGAATTGGGGTTGCTGATCAGAAGCGAGCGCCCTGATCTTATCTGGTTGCCTTCACAGGTTCACGAAACCTTTGGCTACACACTGAGTGTGGCGCTGGCGAGCGGTATACCTGTGGTGACATCCGAAGTGGGGGCTTTCCCGGAACGGATAAAAGACTTTTCCCAGGCATTTTGTCTGCCAGTGACTTCAACAGAAGATGAATGGCTTTCTGCATTTGCTCACTGGGTGAGCAAAGACCATAATGTGCGCTCTTATGAGCCTCGCTCAGGGGAAGATTATGCGCAGTTTTACTGCTCCGCGCTGAAGTCGGCGGCTTCGTCGGACAGTGAAGCAGCCTCTCTGGCGCAGCTACTGGTGACATCACCCAAGGCAATTCCCGATCCGGCCGTGCCCCTCAAATCACTGTTTCAGGTGGGCGTCTGGGGCGGGCACACAGAGTCCTTGAAGGAACTGGAGCGCTGTCTTTCTGTATTGCCGGATGATGAGGTGGCTCTGGCTTCCTGGCGTGAATTTGCGCAGCTGGCAGATGCTCTGGATAAAACCGGGGACGAACTCAGGCAATACAGGGATGCGCTCGCCAGAACTGACAAACAGAAGGCTGATGCGGAAGATGGCCTGAGTCAGTATCGCGAGGCCTTTGAAGCGAGTCAGCATCGCGTGGCAGCGCTTGAGGATCATCTGCGACAGGAGCAATCCCGTCGCGAACAGGTAGAACATCAGGCCTTGATCCTGGCGCAGGAAAGAGATCAGGTAGAACATCAGGCCTTGATCCTGGCGCAGGAAAGAGATCAGGCAAGACAACAGGTTTTGGATTTGGTGAACAGCACTTCCTGGAAAATAACTCGACCGCTGAGACTGATTGCTCGACTGTTGCGTTCGAGTCCGCAATTGACGCGCAGAGCTGTGAATATTTTGCGTCGTCCTTCGGCATGGAGTCGTCTGGTAAAACTGTTTAGACGTGGCGGCTTGAGGGCTCTGGCCGAACGCGCTCGTCAGGAAGTGCATCTCGCGGCTGCGGCGCCTGCCCGAAGAGATCCAGAGGAATCCCGGCTTCTGCAGCAGGCAATAGAAACCGCATTGCCCCTGGTGCCGCTCAGTCTGTCAACCAGCGATGAGCCAAAAGTATCCATACTGATTCCGGTTTACGGTCAGCACAGAACTACCTACAGCTGTCTTGCCAGCATTGCAGCCAATCCGCCATCTCTCGCTTACGAAATTATTATTGCAGATGATGCCTCACCGGAACCGGCTGCTGATGCATTGGCCATGGTCGATGGTGTGCGCATAGTGCGCCATCCGAAAAATCTCGGCTTTCTCGGCAATGTCAACGCAGGTATTGGCGCTGCGCGAGGAGAATGGCTGATTCTGCTCAACAACGATACGCTGGTTTGTCGCGGTGCGCTTGATGCTCTTGTAGAAACTTTCAGTCAGCACGACGAGGTGGGGCTGGTGGGTGCCAAGCTGCTCAACCGCGACGGCAGCGTGCAGGAGGCAGGCGGCATTATCTGGCGCGATGCCAGCGGTTGGAACTGGGGGCGCAATCAGCACCGCGAAGATCCGCGATTCAACTATGTGCGCGATGTGGATTACTGTTCCGGCGCAGCTCTGGCCATGCCTCGCGAACTCTTTGTTTCCATGGGCGGCTTTGATACTTATTACGCTCCTGCCTATTACGAAGATACGGATCTGGCATTTCGTGTTCGCGAGCGGGGATTGCGCGTTCTCTATCAGCCGGCTGCTGAAATTTATCACCTTGAAGGAGTCAGTCACGGCACGGATACATCTTCCGGCGTCAAAGCCTATCAGGAAGTCAATGCCAAAAAATTTGCCGAACGCTGGAAACCGGTTTTGACTAATCATCGCGAAAATGCGGATGAACCTGAACTGGAAGCTCATCGTGATACACGTGGCAATATTCTTGTTGTCGAAGCCTGCATGATCACTCCCGATCAAGATTCGGGCTCTATTCGCATGTTCAATCTGCTCAAACTGCTCAAGCGCGAAGGTTTCCACGTGACTTTTGTGGCGGATAACCTCGAATATCAGCATCGCTATGTCAGCCAGCTGCAGCAGTTGGGCATTGAGGTCTATTTTAACGAGTGGACCGGCGGTTCAGTCGAAAAATTGCTCCGCCGTCTTGGGCCGGAGCTGGATTACATTATTTTCTGTCGTCACTATATTGCCAGTCAGTATGTGCCGGAGGTCAGAAGCCTGGCGCCGCGCGCGCGTATTATTTTCGATACGGTTGATCTGCATTTTGTGCGCGAGCAACGAGAGGCGGAACTGCACAACAGCAGTGCCATGCTGAAGGCATCAAAGGCAACTCGCGAGCAGGAGCTGGGCCTTATTCGCGCCTGCGATGTGACGCTGGTAGTAAGCGATTTTGAAAAGAATTTGCTGGCGGAACTGGTGCCGGAAGCCAGAGTGGAAATTGTGTCCAATATTCACAGCCACATTCCGGATCGGCCGGGCTATGCGCTGCGCGAAGGAATTTTGTTTGTCGGTGGTTTCCGTCATCCGCCCAATGTGGATGCCATCAACTGGTATGCCAAAGAGGTTCTACCTCATCTGCGCCATCTGTTGCCGAATGTGGTGACCAAGGTGATTGGTAGCAATATGCCGGATTCACTCAAAGCGCTGGCCAGTGAAGATCTGGAGCTTCTGGGCTTTATCGAAAATATTGAGCCCTATCTGCAAAAAGCGCGGGTTTCCATTGCGCCGCTGCGCTATGGTGCCGGTGTCAAAGGCAAGGTCAACGAGGCCATGAATTACGCCATTCCGGTAGTAGCAACTGCCTGTGCTGTGGAAGGTATGCATCTGCGCGCAGAGGAGGAAGTGCTGGTGGCGGAAGATGCGCGGGCTTTTGCCGAAGCCATAGCCCGGGTTTATCTGGATGAGGCGTTATGGAACAAACTGTCTGCTGCCGGTGTGGCTAATGTGGAGCGTCACTTCTCGCCGGATGCTGCCTTGCCAGCGATCAGACGTTTCCTTGCCTGATATCCTTCGTCTATCTGCATTACAAAGGTCAATGCTTTCTGTGGTATTTCATGGCGCTCTCTGTCATGAGCGTGCGATCAATTTCATAAGTATTTTTATATGAATAGAAATGGTATGGCGAGATTTTTACGTTTCGATAACGGCTATTCTACGTACCAATTTATTGGTATGGCTATTATTTTTGCTTTGTTTTTTTCCGTATTTCAGTACATGTGGTATGAGCACGATGACTACGGTTATGCAACACTAAAATATGCCACACACCCGGATTTTCAAAGTCAACAAAAGTTCTTGTCGACTGAATTCTCGCTTTTGGATTTGTTTATTTTCTTAAAACATCATTACACCACATGGGGTGGTAGAGTAGCCCCATTTTTCTTTTTATGCCTGCTATTAAAGTTTCCCCCGATAGTATTTTCTATATTGCAAACTACTATAACGGTTTTGTCTATTTGGTTTGTAAATAAATCTAACCCACCAGGGCGGTCATTACTTTTAAATGGGTTGATTGCTTTTCTGGTTCTCGCAATGCCACTGCCGTTGTTTAGGGACGGTGTTATGTGGATGACAGCCTCTATCCTTTATTACTGGGGCGGCTTACTGCTGATTTTGGCTCTATTTGTTCTGATTCGTTTTCCGGGAAATGTAATTTCTTACTTCCTGATTTTTTTGGTTTCAATGTGGCAGGAGAATATCAGCCTTGCTTTGCTTGGTACCGCAACAATGTTGGCCTTGTTTTACTTTCAGGTCTCGTTTTGGAGGAGACTAGCGGTAATATTGAGTTCTGGTGTCGGGGCTGTGTTACTTGTTTTCTCACCCGGGAATTTTGTTCGGATGGGGCACGAGTGCTGTAAAAGTTTTTATGAGCTGGGCTTTATAGAGCGCACCATTCTTGGGTTGGGGAGGGTGGCGAATTACTACGTATATCATTCCACGGAAACCTTGCCCATTTTTTTGTTTCTTGGGCTCGGAGTCTTGTTGCTGCTTTTCCTGCTTTATAAACAGAGCGGTAATAAAAGACTTTATTGGTTATCGGTCGGGTACGCTGTAGGGTGGCTATGGCTATTTGCAATTGCAAAAAAAATATTGGTGCTTTCACCGGTAGTTTCGGGGCTGTTCTTTATTGTATTTATGGCGGTGTCTTGTTTTGTTGTTCTCTATGACTACCGCAAGAATAGAAATATATTTTATGTGGCGTTATTTTCGTCATTTTGTTTTATGCTTTTATCCGGATCCTTGTCTCCCTATGGCGGGAGCAGGTCTTTAGTCCCTCTGTACCTGCTTTCTCTTTTTTTTCTCTTTTCTGTCATCGATACCGTATTTACATTTTATAAACTTAAGCCCTATGTATTGGCGCTGGCTGTCCTGTCACTGGCGGCCGGCCTGAGCACATCTCTTATATACAAAGCGAGTGGATATCAAAAAAATTACCACATCCATCAGCAAAATCATCAAAAGCTGCTTGATGCGAGTCGCCAGAAGGAGCCAATTATTACTTTGGCTTCACCTCAGGATGAGTTTATTAATAATCCTATTCGAAATACTATGTATCAAGTAACCTGGATAAGGTTTTTCTACAATATTTCTAGAGATGTGAAAATAGAATTATCTGAGAATACTTTTTAAGACTGTGCGGCAGTACTGATTTCATTTCGTGAATAGACTGGCCTGCCAAGATTCTGGTTTGGCTGTCGCAAAACTATAAGGGCGCCTGATGTGCCAGCAGGTTAGGCTGATAGAGCAAATATTGTGACAAAAACGCAAGTCATGCAATCCGCTGCTGAAGTTTTACAGTCGCCAAAAGTGTTGGTGTTGCTGGCCGCTTGCAATGGCAGGAAATGGCTGCCAGAACAACTGAAAACTATTTTGTGTCAGCAGGGTGTTAGGGTTGAGGTGTGGATTGGTCTGGATAAATCCAGCGATGATACAAAGACTTGGATTGTGAATCAGGCGGCGCAGGATGAGCGAGTAAAAATGCTGTCTGCCGGAGAAGGTTTCGGATCGGCGGCGCGCAATTTTTATCGTCTTCTGCGGGATATGGATTTGCAGGGTGCGGATGCCATAGCCCTGGCGGATCAGGATGATATTTGGCTGCCCGACCGCCTTTCCCGCGCCTGGCAATCCCTGAAGAGTGGTTATCAGGCCTATTCCAGCGATGTGCTGGCGTTCTGGGATAATGGCAAGCAGCGTCTGATAGTGAAATCCCAGCCACAGAAAAAATGGGATTTTCTGTTTGAATCGGCGGGGCCGGGTTGTACCTTTGTGCTTTCGGCAAGCCTGGCGGGCGAGCTGCAATCCTGGCTGCGCGAACATTGGGAAAAGGTGCAGCAGTTGCATCATCATGACTGGCTGATTTACGCCTTTGCCCGAGTGCGCAGTTACCGCTGGTTAATCGACAGCTATGTCGGTGTTCACTATCGCCAGCACAAGAATAATGAACTGGGCGCGCGGGTTGGTTTGCAAGGCCTCTGGCGCAGACTGAAACGCATTGGCGGCGGCAGAGGATTTGGACAGGTGCGAAAATTGGTGCAGTTGTTGGAGCTGGAGCGTGAGGGTTTTGTGCAATCCTGGTATCAGGGACAGCGCCTGGGATTTTTGCGGCTGGCTCTTTCGGCGAGTGATTGTCGTCGTTATTGGCTTGATCAGTGGTTGATGGCACTTTTCTGTCTCAAGACCGCTATCAGTGGCGATTCTCCGGTTGATTCGCAGACACAAAAATCTCACTTGCCCGCCGAGGAAAAACGCCAGTGAAACCCCCCGTTTTGATCACCGGTGCCAATGGCTTTGTCGGTTCACGTCTTTGCGGCACCCTGGCCGAAAAAGGCTGGCCTTTGCAAATGGCAATGCGTCAAACGGCCAGGCAGCCTCAACCAAAACCCAACGCACAGGTTTTTGTTCACCATGATCTCGCTCAGCCGCTGGACTGGTCGCCGGTACTGCGCGAAGGTGGTGTGGTGGTGCACACGGCTGGACTGGCTCATGCGCATTTTGCTCCCGAGGACTATCAGCGGGTAAATGTGGATGCCACCTTATCGCTTGCCTGTCAGGCGGCTGATGCGGGCATCAAGCGTTTTATTTTTTTGAGTAGCATCAAGGTCAATGGCGACAGCAGTATACCCGACCATCCATTCACTCCCGAAGATAACCCCTATCCCTCTGATGCCTATGCCAGATCCAAACTGGAGGCGGAAGAAAAATTGCAACGGCTGGCGCAATCCTCCGGTTTCGAATTGGTTATAGTGCGCCCCTGTTTGATCTACGGCCCCGGAGTCAAAGGCAATTTTCTGCAGTTGCTGAAATTGATTCAGCGGGGATGGCCCCTGCCACTGGCCAGTATCCGCAACAGCCGAAGTTATCTGGCTCTGGACAATCTGGTGGATTTTATCGAGTTGTGCATCACCCATCCCGCGGCGGGCAATCAGGTGTATCTGCTGAGCGACGGTGAGGATGTTTCCACGCCGGAGCTGATCCGGCGAATGGCACGGGCTTTACAGCGACCCGCACGCCTTTTCGCCTGCCCGCCCCGATTGCTGGAATTTGTGGCCAGCCTTCTGGGGCAGGGTGAGAAATTTGTTCGTCTCAGTCAGAGTTTGCAGGTGGATATTGCCAAGGCACGGCAGAGTCTGGATTGGTCGCCGCGACTGGGTCTGGATCAGGGATTGGAACAGCTGGCAAAGAACTTTTTTGCAACCTGACGTGAATAAAAAACGGCAGTAGCGCAAGGCTACTGCCGGGATGAGATCAGGCGAAAACAATAAAGCCGACAAAGGCGAGTGCTGCAGCCAGGAACGCGTAGGGGAATTGGGTAATGGCGTGGCTCATCAGATCACAGCCGGAACCCTGGGCTGCCAACACAGTGGAGTCACTGTAGAAGCAGGCCTGGCTGCCGAAAGATGCAGCAGACAGCAGCGCACCTATTACCAGTGGAATGTTGGCATCAACCGCAAATGCCAGCGGCATGACGATGGGGATGGAAACTGCAAAGATTCCCCAGGATGAGCCAGTGGCAAAGGACAACAGCGCCATTGCCAGGAACACCAGCGCCGGCAGCATGGTGGGTGTCATATAGGGCGCGAGATTTTCAATCACAAACAGCGGCAGCCCCAGTTGATCGCACACATCCTTGAAAGTGAAGGCTGCAATAACGGTACAGATGGCGGGCAGCATGGATTTAAAACCGTGCATCATCTGATCCATCATGTCATTGAAGTTCATCAGCTTCTGTACCATGTACATGGGCAAAGTGACGGCAAAGGTCAGCAGCAGTGCCGGCCAGATATCTGTATCAAACCAGATGGTAAAGGCTACCAGCAGAGCCAAAGGCAACAAAAAGTTGTGCAGCTTGCCGTGCTTGCGGTCGGCACCTTCAAATTCTTCTTCCATCGCCTGACGCGCAAAGGCATCGGGTGAGGAGTTCATGTCTTCCGGTTCCGCATCTATTTGCAGGGCGCCACCTCTGGCGGCCAGCTCAGCTTTTTTCATCGGGCCAAACAGGGGAACGATACCCAGAATCAGCAGAGGTACCATAAGCAGGGCGAGCCAGGCGTAAAACATGTAGGGAATAGCGGAGATATAGGTTCTGATGCCGTTGGGATCTGTTTCGGGTGCGACGCCATTGGCAACCAGCAGGCCACCAAAGAATACCGCCCAGGTGGACAAAGGGACGATCACACACATGGGCGCTGCTGTTGAGTCCACGACATAGGCCAGCATCTCGCGGGAGACTTTGTACTTGTCGGTAATGCGTTTCATGGTCTCGCCCACGGCCAGGGCGTTGAGATAGTCGTCCACAAAAATCAGCAGACCGAGAAAATAGGTCATGAGCAGGGAAGGCTTGCGGCCCTTGGCAACAGTTTGCGCCATGCGGCCAAATGCAAAGGCGCCACCTGTGTGCACCAAAAGTGCGATCAGTGCACCAAATCCGCCGCATACCAGAATCAACCAGCCGATGGTTTCATCTTGCATCACGCGCAGCGTTGTCTCGGCAAAATTGCCCAGCGTACCTGTGGGTGAAATCAGCAGCATGCCCGACAGGGCGCCCAACACCAGTGCCAGAATCGGGCGTTTGAGCCACACAGCAAAAATAATCACAACTGCAGGGGGAATAAGGCTGAGAGCGCTTGGATCTCGAGTTGCCGCTTCTGCGGCGGCGGTGAGCGCCTCGGCGGCCTCAACAGGCAGGCTGTTTTCTGAGGACATAGACGTTTCTCATGGTTACTCCGGCGCGCCGGAACAGGTTAATAGAACCGCAAAGCGGAAAGGTGATTGTGCCGATCAGCCATTCCCTGCGTGATCCTGGCCGCTGACGAGAACTTCCTCTCGGCCGCGCATGTCCTGCAAAAAACGTGCGCCGCAGATCATAACAAAATCCCGGTGTCGCACAATATGCCATCAGCCAAAGCGGAACCTAATTCAGGCAGCGCGCGAGCGAGTCGCGCCAGTGGGGGATATCCAGCGCAAAATGAGTGCGAATTTTTTGTGTGTCCAGCAGGCTGAAGGCGGGGCGCCTGGCGGCGGTTGGATACTCGTGGGTGGCTATGGGCTCCACCTGACAGGAACTGCCTGACTCTTCAAAGATGGCCTTGGCGAATTCATACCAGCTGGTCTGGCCCTGATTGCTGTAGTGGTAAATTTCTCCGTGCAGGCTTTGCAGCTGCGGATCGCGCGCGATATGAATCAATGCGGCGGCCAGATCCTGCGCATAGGTGGGGCTGCCGATCTGATCGCTGACCACGCGCAACTGATCCCGCTCTTTACCCAGACGTTGCATGGTTTTGACAAAGTTGTGACCAAAACGGGAGTAAACCCAGCTGGTGCGGATGATGGCACCGCGCACACCTGAAGCTATGACCGCCTGCTCACCGCGCCACTTGCTGTGACCGTAAACGCTCTGGGGTGCACAGACATCGGTTTCGCGATAGGGCTGATCTTTCTGACCGTCAAACACATAGTCGGTAGAGATGTGCAGCAAGCAGGCATCCTGCGCGGTCAGCAGTTGCGCCAGCTCCGCCACCGCCAGATGGTTGACCTGCTCTGCCAGTTGCGGTTCGCTTTCGGCCTTGTCCACGGCGGTGTAGGCGGCGGCGTTGATCACCAGATCAAACTCACGGGTTGCAAAAAAATCCACCAGGGTTTCGGGCTGGGAAAAATCCAGCTGTTCGCGGCCTGCGAATGTCCATCTGGCCTCCGGCCAGCTGCCGGCCAGTGCCTGCAGTTCCTGGCCCAGTTGACCGGTTGCGCCTGTAACCAGAATGCGCGGTGCACCCGTAATTCCTTGCATCAATCATTTCTCCTGATGCGGCATGGTGTCTGTGGCGCGAGCGAGGAGATATTGCCCGTACTGGTTTTTGCTCAGTGGCTGCGCCAGCGCGATCAGCTGATCGCGGCTGATATAACCCAGCTCGAAGGCTATCTCTTCGATGCACGCAATTTTCAAACCCTGACGTTTTTCGATGGTTTCAATAAACGCGGCAGCTTCCAGCAGGCTTTCGTGAGTGCCTGTATCCAGCCAAGCGTAGCCACGGCCCATGAGCTCCACCTTGAGGCGTTCCTCTTCCAGATACATCTGGTTGAGGCTGGTAATTTCCAGTTCGCCCCGCGCCGAGGGTTTGACCTCGAGCGCTTTGTGCACCACATCGTTGGGATAGAAATACAGGCCTGTCACCGCATAGTGGGACTTGGGTCTTGCCGGCTTTTCCTCAATCGATATGGCTCTGCCTTGCTCATCAAAATCCACCACGCCGTAACGTTCGGGATCAGTGACGTGATAGCCAAAGACGGTGGCCTGCTGCTGGCTGGCATTCTGCACGGCGGCCTGCAGCATGCTGGTGAGATGGTGACCGTGATAGATATTGTCGCCCAGCACCAGGCACACGGAATCCTCGCCGATAAATTCACGACCGAGAATAAATGCCTGCGCCAGACCATCGGGAGAGGGTTGAACAACATATTCAAACGTCAATCCCAGTCGCTCGCCGTTGCCCAGCAGCCGCTGGAAATTGGCCTGATCTTCCGGTGTGGTGATGATGAGAATCTCGCGGATACCCGCCAGCATCAGTACCGACAGCGGGTAGTAAATCATAGGCTTGTCGTAGACCGGCAGCAGCTGCTTGGACACGCCCTGAGTGATGGGATAGAGACGGGTACCGCTGCCGCCGGCGAGAATAATCCCTTTCATGCCTGTACCTCGGCGGCTGCGCCCAGACGCTGCAGCTGATAGGCGCCACTCAGCACCCGCTGCCACCACTGGGCATTGTTCAGATACCAGAGCAGGGTTTTGCGCAGGCCCGTGTCAAAAGTTTCCTGCGGACGCCAGCCCAGCTCGCGGCCAATCTTGCTGCTGTCGATGGCGTAGCGGCGGTCGTGACCGGGACGATCGGTGACATGGGTGATCAGATCCGCGTAACGGGCCACGCCCGCTGGCTTGCGCTCCGGCGCCAGCTCTTCCAGCAGTTCACAGATTCTGTGTACCACATCGATATTGCGCTGCTCGTTGTGGCCGCCGATGTTGTAGGTTTCGCCCACAACGCCTTGGGTTATTACGGTGTAAAGCGCTCGCGCGTGGTCATCCACATAGAGCCAGTCGCGTACCTGCAGGCCGCTGCCGTACACCGGGAGAGGCTTGCCCTGCAGGGCGTTGAGGATCATGTGCGGAATGAACTTTTCGGGGAAGTGATAGGGCCCGTAGTTGTTGGAGCAGTTGGTAATGAGTACCGGCAGGCCATAGGTGCGATGCCATGCGCGCACCAGATGATCGGAACTGGCCTTGCTGGCCGAATAGGGCGAGCTGGGTGCATAGGGCGTGGTTTCGGTAAACAGGGAGAAGTCGTCCTCCAGGTCGCCGTAGACCTCGTCAGTGGAAATGTGGTGAAAGCGGAAACGCGCCTTGCGGGCGTCGTCCAGTTGGCTGTAGTAGGTGCGACTGGCCTCCAGCAGTTGATAGGTGCCGAGGATATTGGTGTGCATGAAATCCGCCGGGCTGTCGATGGATCTGTCCACATGACTTTCAGCGGCCAGGTGCATTATCGCATCCGGCTGATGGCGGGCGAGGATATTGTCCAGAGCGGCGCGGTCGCAGATATCCGCCTTTTCAAAGACATAGCGAGGGTTGCTTGATACAGGGGCGAGAGATTCCAGATTGCCCGCATAGGTCAGTTTGTCGAGGTTGATCACTGTGTCCTGGGTGGACTCAATGAGATAGCGAACCAGAGCTGAACCAATAAAACCGGCTCCGCCGGTAACAAGAATTTTCATAAGGAGATGCTTTACCGTTCATTGGAAAGGCGCGCATTTTCCTACATTTGACAGGGGATGTCAGCGAACTGGGGTCAGGAGTTTGTAATTAGATGTAGATGGGGGAAATGCCCGGCTCGACAGAGCCGGGCGAGGGACAAATCATTTGCCGCGCTTGAGCGGTTCCAGACGCAAAATCCTGCCGTTGGTGTCGTCAGTGATCAAATAAATGAAACCATCCGGCCCCTGCACCACATGGCGCAGTCTTTGGGCGACTTCCCTGGTCAGCAGCCGCTCCTCGTGAGTGACCTTATCGCCGTCGAATTCCAGGCGCACCAGCGTGTTGGCTTTCAGACTGGCGATCAGCATATTGCCTTTCCACTCAGGGAACTTGTCGCCGGTGTAGAAGGTGAGACCAGAGGTGGCCAGAGAGGGCACCCATTTGTACACCGGCTGTTCCATGCCCTCTTTGTGGGTACCTATGCTGCTGGGGATCTTGCCGCCGCCGTAGTTTTCACCGTAGGTGATCACCGGCCAACCATAATTCTTGCCCGCCTGATCCAGATTGATCTCGTCGCCGCCCTGAGGACCGTGCTCACCGGTCCACAGCTGGTGGGTGACAGGGTGCAAAGCCGCGCCCTGCATATTGCGGTGGCCGATGGACCAGATTTCCGGCAGGGCGCCGGAGGTGTTCACGAAGGGGTTGTCCTCGGGCACGCTGCCGTCGGGCTTGATGCGCACCACCTTGCCGTGGTGATTGTCCAGGGTCTGGGCGTCATCCATGCGGCTGTAACGGTCGCCCAAAGTGACAAACAGGGTGCCATCGGGATGGAACACCAGGCGGGAACCGAAGTGGGCATTACTCTCCACCTTGGGCTGCTGGGAGAAGATGCGGGTGACATTTTCCAGTTTGTTGCCCTTCAGAACCGCGTGGGCCACAGCGGTACTGTTGGCCTTGCCTTCAGGTTCGGAATAGCTGAAGTAGATACGCTGGCTGGTGGCAAAGTCAGGCGCCAGTACCACGTCCAGCAGACCGCCCTGACCGGTAGACATGACTTCAGGTACGCCTTCCAGCGCCGGGCCTTTTTCGCCATTGGGGGAAACCAGACGCATACGACCGGGCTTTTCCGTTACCAGCATGGTGCCGTCGGGCAGGAGCGCCAGCCCCCAGGGATTCTGCAATCCCTCGGTAACGGTGGTGACCTTGAAAGGAACAGAGGCGTCTTTTATCTCTATGCCTTTGGCCAGAGCGCCAGTGGCGCAGAAGCTCAGGCCCAGCAGACCCAGACTCAGAACTCGATGAAACTTGCTTGCGCTAACCAGGGACATGGGATTCTCCGTTGAGGAAAAAATGGCGTTCAGGGTAGCAACGCCTCCGGAGGCGGGCAATCGACCGGCCCTCAAGGTTTGTAAAGGATCAGGCTTCGCTGGCGAGCAGCTCCAGTACCTGGGCCTGCTGCTGCACATCGCGGTGTTCGGCGTAGTGGCAGGACATCATATTGAGGTAGTGCTTGAGGCTCTTGCTGTCGTTAATTTCAAAGGGTTCCTGGGTGGTGGTCAGCTGGCGGATGCGATCCAGGCGAAACACCCGGTAGTCGCCGCGCAGCTGACACCAGGCCACCAGCGTCCACACCTTGCCCCAGAAGATCAGCCCCAGGGGTTCTATTTGGCGCGAGGAAAACTGATCGTCGGCGCGCACATAATCGATGATCACCTGGCGCTTGAGGCGGATGGCTTCGCGGATGGTCTGACTGTGGGCGGTGTAGATTTTCTGGTAGTCGTCAAAGGTGGGCACCAGCAGCGGCAGGTTTTCATCGCTGTGGCGCAGGTGATCCGGTAGTACTGCAAGGATCTTCTGGATGGCGTTTTTGGCGCTGCGGGCCATCTCCTCATCGCCCCAGCCGCTGACCATGCGCGCCCCCAGCAGCAGTGCCTCCACCTCCTGACGGTCGAACATCAGCGGCGGCAGCTGGAAGTGGCGCTGCAGGCGATAACCCACGCCGGCTTCACCTTCCACCGGCACCCCGGAGAGGCTGAGGGCCTGAATGTCCCGGTAGATGGTGCGCTCGGATACCGACAGGTGTTCGCTCATCTGCCGTGCTGTCATGGCAGTGCGGCGGTTGCGCAACAGGTTCAGCAGTTGAAAAAGGCGTTCGGCGCGATGCATGCTGGTGCTTTCCTGAGCTGGGAGAGAGTGCCGTGGGCGGTCTGCAACCTTACCTTCGCCCACTGACAGTTATTGTCAGGAGAATAACAGGGTGTTTGCCATACAGACAGACCGGCCAGTTCAAAATTTGCGGCGCTGAGCCCTTCCCTCTGTGCTAGTGTTAGACAGGCTGAGCAGGTAGTGGTCCCGGCTCATACGAATAAGTTAGACAGGAATCGCCATGCAGACGTTTTACCCGGAGATTAAACCCTTCCAGCGCTATCAAATCGCCGTTGAGCCTCCTCATGAATTGTATGTCGATGAGTCGGGCAATCCTGAGGGGATTCCGGTGCTCTTTGTTCACGGCGGACCGGGCGCGGGTTGTGGCAGATATGATCGCCGCTATTTCGATCCCGAGGTCTATCGCATCATTCTCTTTGATCAGCGCGGTGCCGGGCGCTCCCGTCCCCACGCCTCGCTTGAAAACAACACCACCGCCAAGCTGGTGGAAGATATGGAAGTGATTCGCCAGACTCTGGGCATAGACAAGTGGGTGCTCTTTGGCGGCTCCTGGGGTTCAACCTTGAGTCTGGTATACGCCCAGACTCACCCCGAGCGGGTGCTGGGTCTGATTCTGCGCGGCATCTTCCTCTGCCGTCCCCAGGATTTGCACTGGTTCTATCAGGACGGCGCCAGCCACGTCTTTCCCGATTACTGGGAAGACTTTGTCTATCCCATCGCGGAGGAAGATCGTGGCGATATGATCACCGCCTACCACCGCTGCCTTACCGGCGACAACGAAATCCAGCAGATGGCCTGCGCCAAGGCCTGGGCCCTGTGGGAGGGCCGCTGCTCCACGCTCAAGCCCAGTCAGGAAGTGGTGGGCTCCTTCAGCGATCCTCACCGCGCCCTGTCCCTGGCCCGTATTGAGGCCCATTACTTCGTGAATAACACCTTTCTGGAAGATGACCAGATCCTCAGGAACGCCCACCGGCTGGAAGGCATTCCGGGGGTGATAGTTCACGGTCGCTACGACATGGTTTGCCCGGTGGACAACGCTTTTGCGCTGCATGCGCGCTGGCCCGACTCGGAGCTGCAGATTATTCGCGAGGCGGGCCACTCGGCGCGGGAGCCGGGCATTGTTGATGCGCTCATACGCGCCACAGACGCTATGGCCAAGAAGCTGCGCAACGATCAGGGCAACTCGGCCTAGGGGTGTCATCGGCTGAAGAAGGGCTCCCGCGGGAGCCTTTTTTACTGGTAAAAAAAACCAGCCTTGCGGCTGGTTAAGCGAGCCCATCATTAAACTTGTGCATCATCCGTGATTGGGAAGTTGGTCGAGCTAAAGGGGGTGCACCCTTGGCGGATCTTCCGATTGTGTCTTGTCGGTCTTGTTTTCTATGTGTGCCAGACTGATTAATGCCATCAACGCAAACAGCAATGGCAAAAACTTCCATTTCGAGAATTTCATCGAGAAAGCAATATTCCTCAGTTCTGTTACCAGTTCAGGCCCTTAAGCCGGGTGCCAATGTCGCTTTAATTTGATGATTCGTCGTTTTAGTTTCGGTAAATCGCGAATCTGAACTTCGAAATGTGATGTGCATCACAATGATTGGCGGGATCCTTTGGGCTGGAGCGGCTTTCGTTTCTGCATGTCAGACAAATTCACGCCCTTCGTGATTCACGCCAGTGATATGATGCGAGCCGATTTCCGTCCGGAATTGACCAGCAGCTGCTCCCCAGCCGTCAGAATCACCACCAAGGCAAATAATTAAGGTGCATCCATGGAGTCAGTGATTTTCAATACCCATGACGTCATTCTGTTGATGACGGCCTACCAGTGCGTGCTTTTCGCCATACTGCTGTTTACCCGCCGCGAGCGCCGTCTGACCAATATTCTGCTGGCCCTGTTTCTGATTCAGCACGCCGCTATTCCGCTGGATATCCTTATCCAGTTTGGTGCCGAGTTTCGCTTTATTGCTCTGGAGTGGTCGCCCAATCTTTTTTATGTGTTCGGTTTTGGCTATTGGCTGGAAGGGCCGCTACTGCTCTGGTACACCCGCTCACTGGTGTACAAGAATTACACTCTCACCCGGAGGGACATCTGGTACCTGCTGCCTGCCATCTGTTTCCTCATCTATCAGATCTTCTTCTATTACGCTCTGGATTTTGACGAGAAAAAGTCCATGCAGGAGCACTATGACCTGTTTGTCGCGCCTGCCTACATGAATTACGTGACCATCTTCCGCGATCTTTTCCGCTTTGCTCTGGGGGTGATGTGTCTGGTGGAGCTGCGCCGCTTCAGTCGACACCTGCAGCACAACTACTCGGATATCGAAAAACTGGAACTCAATTGGCTGTGGCTGCTGGTGATCGGCTTTCTCGCCATCCGCGGCTGGTCGGTGCTGGTGGTGTTCTTGGTGATGCTGGCGGTGATCTTTGGGGTGGAGACCAATTTCGAAATCATGGGTCTGACCGGCAACTACACCACCTTTGTGCTGGTGAGCCTGCTGATCTTCTACAGTCTGGGCCACGCCCATCTGGCGGAAGGCCTGGAAAGTCACTCCGCCGAGGCAGATGCCAGGGCCGACGAAACCACCCGGGAGAAATTCAAACCGGAACAGATTCAGGCGCTGACCCAGCTGATGGAAGAGGAAAAACCCTATCTGCAGCCAGCCCTGACACTGGAAAAACTGGCCGCCCAGTTGCAAGTGCCCGCCCGCAGCCTGTCCAGCATGATCAACCGCCAGTTTTCGTGCAATTTCTTTGAATTTATTAATGCTTACCGTATTAATGAAGCCAAACGCCTGCTGTCGGCGCCAGAATCGGCGCAGAAAACCATGCTCGACATCATGTACGAGGTAGGTTTCAACAGCAAAGCCACCTTTAACACTCTGTTTAAAAAGAAGGTAGGTATGACTCCAAGCGAATATCGCCGGCTGGCTGTCCATGAGGAAAACAGTTGATGTTGGGATTGATTCAACGTGTCAAGCGCGCGTCGGTAGAGGTGGACGGTAAACTGGTCGGCGCCATAGACCAGGGATTGCTGCTGCTTCTGGGGGTGGAAAAGAACGATAGCCAGGCAACCGCCGACAAACTGCTGGACAAGGTGCTGGCCTACCGGGTTTTTGCTGATGATCAGGGCAAGATGAACTGCAACGTGCAACAGATAAACGGCGGCGTGCTGGTGGTTTCCCAGTTCACTCTGGCGGCGGATACGCGCAAAGGCTTGCGGCCCAGCTTTTCATCGGCTGCACCACCAGCATTGGCGCAGGAGCTTTACGATTATTTTGTTGCTCAACTTAAAGCGCGTCACTCACCTGTAGCGACGGGTATTTTTGCGGCGGATATGCAGGTGAGCTTGGTGAATGATGGGCCGGTGACATTTATGCTCAAGGCCGAGGCTTAACCCGGCCTCTGCATTTTCCAGGCAACTAGAGTTTGCGCCCCAGTTTTTTCTCCGCTATCCGGCGTTCCCATTCGGGCTTTAAAAAACTGATCACTTCAAACGCCATCAGCCCTTGAAACACCAGCGCTATGCCGAGCGCGCCAAAAACAATGTAAACCACGGCACTGTCGTGCATCACCGTAAAGAAAACGGCGGCCAGCACCAGATAGGTAAACAGAAATTCGTAAAATTCCTTGATGCGTTTGGCGTAGAGCAAAGCCGCCTGTTCATCGGCTTGCAGTTGCGTATCCTTGGATTCGGTCAGGTTGGTCATGGGCGTGTCCTCAGGTTGAAGGGCTGACAAATCAACCTCAAACACAGCCGCCAGTGCTTTGCGCGTTTCCAGGCTCGGGGGATGGCCTTTTTCAATCCGCTGGATGGTTCGGGTAGTTACGTCCACCATCTCGGCAAGTTGGCTTTGGGTCCAACCGCGCTTGAGTCGCAATTTTCGTATCAGCATCTGGGCACCTGTGTGTTGAGGTGGAGTCATGGTGGCAGCCTGCGGCAGTTTTGCCGACGAAACCAGGGCGACATTTGCCTGAAGTCAGGGCGACATAGGAGTAAAAACAAAGGCTTAGGCGCATAAATAAGTAGCGGGATTGCCCCGTTCATCGGTGCTAATCTAGTGCAATTCGCGCGCGGGGTCGAGGTGCGGGTTAATCTTGTAAAACATTCACACATAAACAGGTGACCAAAAATGGATTGGAAAGACAGGCGTCGCAGCGACAATGTAGAAGATCGTCGGCATTTGTCCGCCTCCCGAGCTGGTGGCGCTCCCGCTCTGGGGTTGATCCTCAGGTTTCTGCCATTTCTGCTCAAAACCAAGGCGGGCCGACTGCTGCTATTGGTGGGAGCTGTGGGTTATGCGGGTTTGCATTTTATGGGCGTGGATGTGCTCAACCTGTCCGGTTCTGCTCCTTCCGCTTCAGGCAGCGCGCCGCTGAGTGAAAAAGATCGGGAGATGGGCGAGTTTGTATCAGTGGTGCTGGCCAACACCGAGGATGTGTGGACACCGCTGTTTCAGCAGACAGGGCGTCGCTATGAAAAACCTGTACTGGTGTTGTTTCGCAACAGCGTCAATTCTGCCTGTGGTTATGCGCAGGCGGCCATGGGGCCTTTTTATTGCCCCGGCGACAAGAAACTATATATAGATCTGTCCTTTTACGAGGACATGAAAAACAAGCTGGGCGCGCCGGGCGATTTCGCCCAGGCCTATGTGATTGCGCATGAGGTGGGTCACCATGTGCAAAACATGCTGGGAGTATTGCAGCGCACCAGCCAGGCGCAAAAAGGTCTGAGCCAGACGGAAGCCAATCGCCTGTCAGTCAAACAGGAATTGCAGGCGGATTGTTTTGCCGGCATCTGGGGTCACTATGCGGACAAGGATTTTCAGCTGCTGGAAGATGGCGATATCGAAGAAGCACTCAATGCAGCGGCGGCTATCGGCGATGACAGATTGCAGCAACAGGCGCGCGGCACAGTGCGCCCGGAATCCTTTACCCACGGCAGCTCCAAACAGCGGGTGGAATGGTTTAGGCGCGGTTTGCAATCCGGCACTCTCGCTGCCTGCGATACCTTTAGCCTGATCAAGTGACCTTTATTTTTTAAACAGTAAAGCGCTCACACCAATGGCCAGCAGCAGATAAACCCCGAGCGGCAGATCGCGCCAGGAAAACTCGCTGGCCCATTGGTTGATGGAGTCGCCCACTTGTGGCCAGGCCAGCAGGGCTGCACCGCCAAAGGCCAGCAATGTAATCAGGCTGCGACGACGCTTGTGTGCGTGTCTTTGTCTTGCTGTGTGAAATTCTCTCGCCGCGGCTTCCAGTTCCGGCGCCATCTCGCCGAATTTCTGCAACTGCTGCAAATTGTTGAACACCATCTGCGGCACCTGCGGAAATTTTTCCATCCACTCGGGTGCGTGACGCTTGAGCTCGCGCCACAGACTTTTGGGGCTGTAGCGATTTTTCAGCCAGCGCTCGAGAAAGGGATGGGCGGTGGTCCACAGATCCAGTTCCGGGTAAAGCTGACGACCCAGACCTTCAATATTGAGCAGGGTTTTTTCCAGTAGCACCAGTTGCGGTTGCACTTCCATATCAAAGCGGCGCGCGGTGCGAAACAGGCTCACCAGCGTTTGGCCGAAGGAAATATCCTTGAGCGGCTTTTCAAAAATCGGTTCGCACACAGTGCGCACCGCCGCTTCCAGCTCCTCCACCCGCGTGTGTGCCGGGACCCAGCCGCTTTGCACATGCAGCTCGGCCACTTGCCGATAATCGCGGCGGAACATGGCCAGCAGGTTGCGCGCCAGATAGTACTGATCTTCTTTGGTGAGCGAGCCGACTATCGCCATATCCACGGCGATATACTTGGGCGTTTGCGGATTTTCGGTGGAGACAAAAATATTGCCGGGATGCATGTCGGCATGGAAAAAGTTGTGCTCGAACACCTGGGTGAAAAAGATCTCCACGCCGCGTTCGGCGAGTTTTTTCAGGTCTGTTCCCTGGGCTTCAAGCGCCGCTGAATCCGTTACCGGAATGCCGCTGATGCGCTCCATTACCAGCACATTGTTGCGCGTATAGTCCCAGTAGATTTCCGGCACATAAAGCAGCGGCGACGCGAGAAAATTGCGTCTCAGTTGCGAGGCGTTGGCAGCTTCGCGCTGCAAATCCAGCTCGTCAAAAATGGTGGTGCGATAATCTTCCACCACTTCCACCGGCCGCAGGCGGCGACCGTCTTCGCTGTAGCGGGCTATGGCTCTGGCCAGCAGCATCATCAAACGCAGATCCTGCTCGATAATTTTTTCGATGCCGGGGCGCACAACCTTGATCACCACCCGCTGACCGTTTTTCAGAACAGCGCCGTGTACCTGTGCCACCGAGGCGGAGGCCAGTGGTTCAGTTTCGTAATCGGCAAAAATTTCATGCACGGGCGCACCCAGCGCTGCTTCCACCAGCTGGCGAAATTTTTCACTGTCAAAGGGGGGTACCTTGTCCTGCAGATAATTGAGTTGCTCTGCAATGTCTTCGGGAATCAGATCCGGGCGAGTGGAGAGCAGTTGGCCGAACTTGATAAAAATTGGCCCCAGGTCTTCAAAGGCCTTGCGCAGCCGCTCACTGCGGGAAAGTTTGGGCGCAGGAAAAAGTTTGCAGGGCAGTAGCAAAATTTTTACTCGCCAGGAGGCCTGTTCCTGTGGCAGCAGCTGATCGAGTCTGTAGCGCAGAAAAACGCGCAGAATAGTAAAAATGCGTAGCAGAAGTGTCACAGCTTGGAAGTCCTGTTGAAATAGCTTGTCATGCGCGCTTCCAGTCGATCCAAACGCAAGCGCAAATCGTCCACCTGCTGATTAAAATCTTCCAGTTCGAGCTTGCTTGGCAGGCTTTGCAATTCTTCGGTTAAAAATTCGCTGAGCAGACGCTGTGCCTCACTGGCGCGATCGCGACCATAATTCAATCCGCCGCGAATCAGTTGCGCGCTCTGATGGCCGAGCAGATCGCCGAACAACTGGCTCAAGGCTTCTTCCCAGTCGATATCCAGATCCCGCAGCAGACTTTGCAGATCCAGCAACAGTCCCGTATCGCCCATCATCTCCACGCCGCTTTGGGCAAGATTGCCACCGCCGGAGCGCGCCAGACTCAGCAGCGAGGAGAGAGAGCCCTTGAGGCGCGTGTGAACTTCACCACCCCAGTGACTCATCAGGTACAACTGAGCCTCATCGGCGGTGATATACAGTCGAAGCGCTGGTGCCGTCATTTCCACTGCCAGAACCCGCCCCGCCAGCTTGCCCAGTTTGCGGCGGGTTGCCGGGTCATAGCGCAGGGCAGCCTTGACCAGTGTTTCGAGACCGGCCACGGCAGCAGTGGAAAGAGTGATGCCCATCAGGGTTTGATGCCCTTGTGCAATGCCACTATGCCGCCGGTCATGTTGTGAAATTCGGTATTCACAAAACCGGCTTCTTCCATCATGGCCTTGAGTGTCTGCTGATCCGGGTGCATGCGGATGGATTCCGCCAGATAGCGATAGGAGCCGGCATCATTGGCCACCAGCTTGCCCATCAGTGGCAGCAGCTTGAAGGAGTAGGCGTCATAGACCTTGGTCAGCAGTTCGCTTTGGGGTTTGGAAAATTCCAGCACCAGCAGGCGGCCGCCGGGTTTGAGTACGCGCAGCATGGAGCGCAGTGCCAGGTCCTTGTCGGTGACATTGCGCAGACCAAAGGCGATGGTGATGATGTCGAAGCTGTTGTCGGCGAAGGGCAGGTATTGGGCATCGGCCTGGGCAAACTGGATATTACCTGCAATACCTCTGTCGATCAGTCGGTCGCGGCCCACATTGAGCATGGAGTCGTTGATGTCCGCCAGCACCACCAGACCTTCGCTGCCCACGCGGCGGGAAAACTGATAGCTGAGATCACCGGTGCCGCCGGCAATGTCCAGCACCCTGTGGCCCGGACGCACGGCGGAGGCTTCGATGGTGAATCGCTTCCACAGCCGGTGGACGCCGCCGGACATGAGATCGTTCATCAGGTCGTACTTGGCCGCCACGGAATGAAAAACTCCGGCAACCTTTGCGGCTTTTTCTTCCACCGCCACTTCTTCGAAGCCAAAGTGAGTGGTTTTTTTCTCGGTCATACTGGCGGTCCACGTTGAGTGAGGGCGGCTATTGTACAATGCCGGGGAGCTTACGCCAGCGGCAGCGGCCTCTCGTTCTGCCTTCATACCTATAAGCCCATAAGGATCTTGTCACCATGGTCAGCCAATCGCGCCTTTCCGGTTTTGCGCTCCTGTTTTTATTTGCATTCTCCAGTCTTCTGGCTGGCTGTGACGCGCCGTCCGGCAGCTCCTCGTCCAGCGCCGAGCTGCCGGCAAAAACCAGCGAACTGCAAACCCCGGCCCAGATGTTCGATCTGCGTCTGGATGCTCTGGCGGTGCAGGCGGATGAACCGGGCATGATGCAGCTGACGGGTGAGCTGACCACCCGTGAAGCGGCGGAACTGGATGTGGTGAAACAGGTGGTGCAGCTGAGTCTGGAGGGGGATCAGCTGCCCGCTCGCTGGCAGCAGGACGGGGACAAACGTCGCCACAGATTTGTGTTCGATGCTATTCCTCGCGCCGCTGAGCCCCGCCGTCTGCAGCTGCGCTGGGATGGCAAGCCGCTGGGTACCTCAGACAAGGGCGCCCGCGAGCTGAGTCTGCCGGCCCTGACCAGCTTTGAAATCACCGGGGTGAGGGTGGTGCGCCAGCCGGAAACCTATGTGCAGGTGAACTTTTCCGCACCTTTGGATCGCAACCAGCAGCTGCAGGGGCTGGTGAGTCTGGATCAGCAGTCGCCCCGCCTGTTGCTGGACGGCGCCAGCCTGCGCGTCTATCCGGAAAAGATCGCCGATGAGCCGGTGCAGTTGCATCTTTCGGATCTGATCCGAAGTGCAGCGGGCAAGACGCTGGGACAGGATTATCAGGAGTCGCTGGTGCTGGGTCTGGTGTTGCCCAGTGTCAGCTTTGTCGGAAGAGAGGCGGGCATACTGCCGCCGGGTGCGCGCCTGACAGTGCCTTTTGAAGCCGCCGGCGTGGATTCCGTGCAGGTGGTGGCCTTCAAGATTTTCGAGAACACCCTGCCACAGTATCTGCAGCGCAGCCGCCTGCATGCGGGCTACACGGATGAGTCGGTGGGACGCTACCTGTGGCGCAAGATCTACCGTCTGCCGGAACTGCCTACCCAGGGCAAGCTGCGCTACAACCTGGATCTCACCGAGCTGATGCAAGAGCATCCCACGGGGCTGTTGCGTCTGGAGCTGCGCATAGACCGCAGCAACAGCCTTTACGCCTGCCCTGAGCCGCGTCCCAGTGAGCCCCGCGAACCCATGCCGGAAAACTTTGAAGGCGGTGGATACTTTGACCGGGATCAGGACCCGGACTGGTACGAATCCTATTACCGCAACACCGGCTATTACATCTACAGCGAGCGCCACAATCCCTGCAAGGATGCCTATTACTATTTCGGCGACAACCACACCAGTGCCCGCACCTTCATGGTTTCGGATCTGGGGCTTGTGGCCAAGCGCGGTCAGGACAACCAGCTGCTGGTGGTGGCCACCCGTCTCAGGGATGCCCGGCCGCTGTCGCGCGCGCGCATCAAGGTTTACAACTTTCAGCAGCAGTTGATCGGCGAAGGCACCACCGACAGTCACGGTATGGTATCCCTGGAAACCGAGGGCACACCTTTCCTTGTTGTCGGGCAATATCAGGATTCGCTGGCCTATCTGCGGGTGCCGCGCAACGAGGCGCTGCCCACCAACGCTTTTGATGTCAGCGGTGAGCATGTGCGCGAGGGGCTCAAGGGCTTTATCTATGGCGAGCGGGATGTGTGGCGTCCCGGCGACGACATACATCTGGCCTTTATTCTGGAGGACAGGGAACAGCGGATTCCTCCGGGCCATCCCGTGCGTCTGGACTTCTTTGATCCTCACGGCGCCAAGCGCGCCAGCCTGACCCAGGTGGAACCTCTGGGCAATGTCTACACCTTCCAGTTGAAAACCGCCGAGGATGATTTCACCGGCAACTGGCGCGCTGTGGTGCATCTGGGCAACCGCTATTTCGACAAGGTGATCAAAGTTGAGAGCATTACGCCCAACCGCCTCAAGCTGGATCTGACTTCCGCCAGCCTGCCGTTGAAGCTGGGCGAGCAGCAGCTGGAACTCTCTGCCCAGTGGCTGCACGGTGCCAGTGCGGCGGGTCTCGCCGCCGATGTGGAAATGCGTTTTCTGCCGCGCCCCAGCCACTTTGAAGGTTACAGCCAGTTTCTGTTTGACGACCCGGTACGCAGGCTGGAAGCCGAAAATCAGAAGATTTTTGATGGTCATCTGAATGATCAGGGCCGGGCCACTATTGCCGTCAACCTTGCGCTGGCGGAACCTCCGGCCGGCATGCTGACCGCTCTTTTCACCAGCCGGGTATTCGAGGGCAGCGGCGATTTCAGTACCGCCCTGCGCAGTTTTGAAATGCGTCCCTTCGATTACTGGGTGGGCCTGCAACTGCCCAAGGGCGACGGCTACAACGAGGCCATCAGCCGCGAGGCGGATCATCCGGTCTACTTCCAGACTCTTGATGCCCAGGGCAAGCCTGCCGCCGGTCGGGAGCTGGAGGTGGAAGTCTATGCGCTGGAGTGGCGCTGGTGGTGGGATCAGAGTGGCGAGAATCTGGCCAGTTATATAGGTGCTCATGAGCACAGGGCTGTGGCCAGCGCAAAACTCACCAGCGATAAACAGGGCCGCGCCCAGTGGACTCTGGAAAAGAACACCTATGAATGGGGCCGCCATCTGGTGAGAGTGTGCGATCGCCACAGCGGCCATTGCGCCGGTCAGCTGGTGTATCTGGGCTGGAGTTGGAACCAGCCCCAGAGCCCCGAGTCCGCCACCCAGCTGATGTTGTCCACCGACAAGGAGCGCTACGCGCCGGGGGATGTGGCGCGGGTGCGTCTGCCCAAGGCCACTCAGGGACGGCTGTTGATCAGTATTGAAAACGGCAGCCGGGTGCTGGACCGCCACTGGCTGGAGCTGGATGGGGATACTGAATTGAGTATTCCCGTCACCAGCGCCATGGCGCCCAACGTCTATGTGCATGTCAGTCTGCTGCTGCCCCACCAGCAGCGGGATTCGGATGCGCCCATGCGCCTTTACGGCATAGTGCCCCTGCTGGTGGAAGATCCCCAGACCCGTCTCAAACCCCGTTTGCAGCTGCCGCAGCAGGTGCGCCCGGAAACCCGTTTCAACATAGAGGTAAGCGAGGATCAGGGGCGCGCCATGACTTATACCCTGGCGGTGGTGGATGAAGGTCTGCTGGGGCTGACCGGCTTTTCCGCGCCCGATCCCCACAGTCATTTCTACCGTCGCGAGGCTCTGGGCGTTTACACCTGGGATCTCTTCGATCAGGTGGTGGGTGCCTATGGCGCCACACTGGAAAGGGTGTTGGCCATTGGCGGCAGTGACGCCGAACTGGAGGCGGAGCGCAACCGCCGGGAGCGCCGTTTCCCGCCGGTGGTGAAATTCCTCGGCGGCTTCCAGCTCAAGGCCGGTGAAACCCGTGAGCACAGTGTCGAGCTGCCGCCTTATATGGGTGCCGTGCGGGTGATGCTGGTGGCATCCACCGGTGGCGCCCGTCCGGCCTATGGCAAGGCGGAGGCCAGCGTCACTGTCACTCAGCCTCTGGTGCTGCTGGCCAGCCTGCCGCGGGTGCTGGGGCCGGGAGAGGAAGTGGCGCTGCCGGTAAACGTCTTTGTCAGTGATCCCACACTTCGCGAAGTGCAGGTGGAGGTGGAAACCAATGAGCTGGTGATACCGCTGGAACCCAGTGCACGTCTCACCTTCGATCAACCGGGAGACGCCATTGCCATGCTGCGCCTCAAGCTGGCGGATGCCCAGGGCAAGGCGCGCATCAGGGTCACCGCCCGCAGTGGCGAGGAGCAGGCCAGTCAGGAGATCTTTATTGACAGCCGTGCCGCTAATCCACCCAGCTTGGTGCAGCAGCGCCATCAGCTGGCTCCGGGTGAAACCTGGACCTCCAGCCTGGAACCTCACGGACTGGCGGGCACCAATCAGGCCAGCCTCGAGGTGAGCAGCCTGCCGCCGCTCAATCTGGAAAAACGTCTGGAATATCTGGTGGCCTATCCCCACGGCTGTGTGGAACAACTGACCTCCGCTGTCTTTCCCCAGTTGTATCTGGGTCGGTTGATGGAACTGAGCGAGGAGCGTCAACGGGAAATCGACCAGAACATCAATACCGCCATCAACCGCCTGCGTGTCCTGCAGACAGTTCAGGGCAGCTTTGCCTACTGGCCCGGTGAGTTCTACGTCAACGACTGGGCCACCAGCTATGCGGGGCATCTGCTGCTGGAGGCGCGCAACGCTGGCTATGCGCTGCCCACCGGTCTGCTGGACAAGTGGATCGGCTATCAGCAGGATCAGGCCAGACGCAATCTGACGACAGAAACCTATCCGCTGGTGGCGGCCTACCGCCTCTACACCCTGGCCCTGGCGCAGCAGCCGGAGCTACCCGCCATGAACCGCCTGCGGGAACAGCTGCGCACCGGCGACCAGCAGCAGGCCCGCTGGCTCTTGAGTCTGGCCTATCGCCAGTTGGGACTGACTGATGTGGCCGATGAACTCTTGGGCGCCGCTGCGCAGGTTGCGGTGGACAGGCTGGCGGCTGACAGTCAGCAGGCCTACACCTTCGGTTCGCCCCTGAGGGATCGGGCGCTATTGTTGCTGACGTTGGTGAAATCCGGCGCAGCCCATGAGCAGCTGACCTGGGATCAGGCAGAACTGGTGGCTGCCGAGTTGGCTGGAGATGATTGGCTCTCCACCCAGACTACCGCCTGGGCGCTGATGGCCATGGCCGAGTTCAGCCGCGCCCGCCAGGCCGATGCCCCCATGGTCTTTGACCTGCGTGAAGCGGATGAGCCCTGGCAGAAGCTGGGTGCTGCCAGTCCACTCTATCGCCAGTCCCTGAACGACACCCGCATCAGCCTCACCAATCAGGGGCAGCAGCCGCTGCACCTGTTGTTGAGCAACCGCGGTCTGCCGCCCAACCAGAGCGAAACTGCTTCGGCCCATGGCCTGAAGATGGAAGTGGAGTTCTACGATCTTCAGGGGCAGCCACTGTCAGTCGAGAAATTGCCCCAGGGCACGGACTTTGTGGCGGAGGTCAGTATCAGTGCCGACTTTGCGCAATTGCCCGCTCAGGGCGTGGAAAACCTGGCAGCCAGTCTGGTGATGCCCTCCGGCTGGCAGATCAGAAATGAGCGGCTGGAAGAGGCTCAATCGCCCAAGGGAATCGACAATCTGGATATTCGCGACGACCGGGTGCTGGCCTATTTCAGCCTCTGGCGCGACAACCCCTGGAGCTGGCGCTACCAGGATCGCCACCAGACCAGCGTCACCCTGCGGATACGGCTCAACGCCAGCTACGCCGGGCGCTTCTATCTGTCGGGCTGGCAGGTGGAGGCCATGTATGATGGGCGCATTCACGCCCGCAATCGCGGCTTTTGGGTGGAAGTAAACTAAGCTTGGATGGCTGCCTTGTGTGTGCGGGTGAACAAGGCAGCCTGAATCTGGTCTAGAGTGATCGACAAATTCCCGCACTTCAGGTCTGCAATAACAGGAATAACAATGAATGCTCGATTGATCTTTTCTCTGGCGTGTCTGTGTTCAATTGTGGGGCTGACCGCCTGCTCTACGCCCGGCCGCAGTTACACCAGTGCGACTGTTGTCGAAACACTGGAAACAGAAATACTCGCCAATGGCAGCAAAATGTTTGTCTATCGCCTGCGCTGGCCCGAGGAAACGGTGCCCAGCCATATTCACGTATCCGGTGGCCGCTACAGCACCTCGCCTTACGACAGGGCGGGAGTCAACATCGACTCTCAAACCCATAAGCGCTTGCAGGAAAATGCCGGCCTGGTGGCAGCGCGCTATAACTACTGCCGCGAAGGTTTTCTTGAGCTGGATCGCAGTCTCGAGCGTTTTCATTTGTGGTTGAAAGGTGAATGCAAGGAGGATGCAAGCGAACAGGATCGAGAGAACTTTGGTGAAAAACGCATTCTCCGGATTGCAGAAAAATAGCGGGATTCATCCTTGAATCCCTCACAGCTTACAGACTGGCTACAGATTTGGTCGAACGTTTTTCTTTCTTTTCTCTGCGCTTTTCTTTCAAGGATTTTTGCGGTTCTTTTTTCGCTTTTTCTTTTGACATTGCACAAACTCCTGAAGTCTGGCCTGAGCCTCGATTGCCGCTGATGTCAGCTCAGGAAAACAAGTGGTGCTATTTTCCGGGAACAGCTTCCCGGAGTGCGGCAAAAAAAGTCATGCATGGCTATGGCCCTCCGTTAATTGTGATCAGTGTTCTGTGTCTATCCCGACAATACGAAAGGAAAAGGCTTGACCCAAAACGCTCACGCTGACCCTTTGCCCGATCTGTGCGCCCAGCAGTTGTGAACCCAGCAGTGACAGATAGGACAGCTTGCCGTTTTCCGGATGACTTTGCTCCGGTGAAACCAGTACAAAACTGACTATTTCGCTGGACTGTTCATCAACGAGGAGGACGCGTGCACCAGGTTTTACGCTGGGCAGATCATCTCTTGCAGGTGTCAGCAGTTTTTCAGCCCGGGCAAGACTGCTCGCCAGTTCATAGGGCGCTCGCGCCAACCCCAGAGGGCTGGTCAAACCAAACCGGCGCGCATGTTTTGCCAACCATGCGGGCGCATGGAAGAAACAATTTAAAGACAAAGCGATACCTCACAAGAAAATTGTGAAACAAGGTTTGTTGCAAGGAGGCTGGTGAGCGGAAAGGCTACGAAACAATTGAGCGACAATCCGCTCAATCAGCAGGGAAAGGCGAGAGACTCTCTCTTGAGAAGAAAACGTATCAGGGAACTCATGGCATTGCTCCAATGGCAGACCAAGTACATTGCCATCATAGCCATATTTGGGGGGGTGTCAAATCTGCAGGGAAAACCCACAAAAACAGGGATTACCGCTATACTGGCGGCCATTTTTCCTGCCGCGCGAAACATCATGTCTCCATTGATTCTCAAACCCCAAGCCGACCGTCGGCTCAAACTCGGCCACCTGTGGATTTACAGCAACGAAGTGGATACGGAGCGTTCGCCGCTGAAAAGCTTCGCCGCCGGCGAGCAAGTGGTGGTTACCGCCAGCAGTGGCAAGCCTCTGGGCATCGCCCTGATCAACCCCAACAGCCTGATCTGTGCGCGACTGGTCAGCCGCGATATCCGCTATCCGCTCAACAAGTCGCTGCTGGTGCATCGCATCAAGCAGGCGCTTTCTCTGCGGGAACTGGCGTTTCCCCAACCCTGTTATCGTCTGATTTACGGTGACTCCGACTGGCTCCCCGGTCTGGTGGTGGATCGCTTTGGTGATTATCTGGTGGTGCAAATTGCCAGTGCCGGAATGGAAGCGGTGAAGGACGAGATAGTTCAGGCGCTGGTACAGTGCCTGGAACCCAAAGGCATTCTGCTCAGCAACGAACACAGCGCCCGCAGCCTGGAAAATCTGCCGGAATACACGCAGGTGGCTTATGGTGAGGTGCCGGATCAGGTGGAACTGGTGGAAAATAACACCCGCTTTCTGGCGCCGGTGGCGGGCGGACAAAAAACCGGCTGGTTTTACGATCACCGTATCAACCGTGCCCAGCTGCAAAACTACGTGCGCGGTAAACGTGTGCTGGACGTGTTTTCCTATATCGGCGGCTGGGGTGTGGCGGCAGCCAATGCCGGTGCGAAAGAAGTGATTTGCGTTGATGCCTCGGCGCCTGCGCTTGAGGGCGTGATGCAAAATGCTCGTCTCAACGGCCTGGAAAATGTCAGCACCCTGCAGGGCAAGGCCATAGATGTCATGAAACAATTGATTGCCAGCGATGAGCGATTTGATATTGTGGTGCTGGACCCGCCGGCATTCATAAAAAAACGCAAGGATCAAAAGGCGGGTGAAGCTGCCTACCGCCATATCAACGAGCTGGGCATACGCCTTCTGGGACGGGATGGTCTGTTGGTATCCGCTTCCTGCTCCATGCATCTGCAGCGGGAAACATTGACCGATATAGTGCGTGCTTCGGGCCGCCATTTGGATCGTCAGGTGCAAATTATCAGTCAGGGCGGCCAGGGGCCGGATCATCCCATTCATCCGGCCATTCCCGAAACCGATTATCTCAAGGCGGTTTTTGCGCGGGTATTTATCGGCTGAGGCATAAAAACAGCTCAGAGGTGCTTTATGTCCATCGTTTTATTTTTTCTTGGCCTGGCTCTGCTGGTAGTGGGCGCCGAATCTCTGGTGCGCGGCGCCGGGCGCATAGCCACAGCGCTGGGTGTGTCGCCGTTGGTCATTGGCCTGACCATTGTTTCTTTTGGCACCAGCTCGCCGGAACTGGCAGTGAGCATCAAGGCGGCTCTGAGTGGACAGCCGGATATTACGGTAGGTAATGTGGTAGGCAGCAATATTTTCAATGTGCTGCTTATTCTCGGTCTCTCTGCACTGATCATTCCTCTGGTAGTCGCTGTGCAACTCATCCGCGTGGATGTGCCAGTCATGATCAGTCTTTCGGTTTTGGTGCTGTTGTTGTCTCTGGATGGCCATCTGGGCTTTTGGGAATGCCTACTGCTGTTTGTGGGGTTGCTGATTTATCTGGTGATGCTGATTGTGCAAAGTCGCCGCGAGAGCAAGGCAGTGGTCAATGAGTATGCCGAGGCCTTTATGGCATCGCCGGAATCCGCCAATGCCTGGATAAAAAACATTGCCATGGTGATTGTTGGCCTGGCGCTGCTGGTATTGGGTGCCCGCTGGTTGGTTGATGCGGCTGTGATTTT
>ENA-UOVV01000717-UOVV01000717.1-compost-metagenome-genome-assembly--contig:-NODE-717-length-34053-cov-109.707424_pt1 | contig 34053 bp, 28 predicted proteins | sample MGYA00238155_ERZ761577 | MGnify/ENA primary metagenome ERZ761577 (study PRJEB28898, sample SAMN06268775) | compost metagenome | isolation source: Emeryville, CA | place: USA:Emeryville, CA | collected... | reverse complement strand
AAATTGGTGGAGGTGAGGGGAGTTGAACCCCTGTGCCCCTGACCTTTGCACACCGCGTCTACCATGTGTAGTGCGACTTTAAATTCGCCGAAACCAAGCCGTCGCACGCGCTAAGGTTTCAGCTATTCCCCGGATGAAGATACGGCGCGCGGTCCGCGGACCGCTCCGCGCGCTATGCCTGCTGTCGACGTCGGTCACGGCTAGCAGGTGTCGCCGGACCAACGAGGCGGCTAATTAAGCCGCCATGGGCATTTCTTCGTAGTTGCCTCTTATTGGTTTCGAAGGGGATTAACGAGAGACCTCGACTCTCGACAGGCAGCGGCGCACTCCAACCAAGGGTAGAATCCGGAACACCCCCAAAAAGGGAAATTCACGATCCGAGCGCGGGCCGGGTCAAAGAACGGGACGGTCACCATGTGACCCTTCCCCAAAATGACAAGCGCCCGCCTCAACTTCGCGCGACCGCCTTTCAACTCTTCAACTCCGTCCCCGCCCACCGCGCCAACCGTTCATCCACGTCGCGCTGAAATCGCTCGATAAACCCGCGCGTGAACTCCCGCAGCGTCGGCGCGTTGTCCGCGATCAACGGCGTCAAATCCATCGCCCACGTCAGCCCCTGATACTGATCCGTCGCGTGCGAGGTATGATACGTCGCATGCGCCAGCCGCCGCCCCGCCGTCGCCAGATCATAACGCTTTCCTCCCGAAATCTGCGAATCGAACACCCCCACCAGCGCCGCCGCCAGGTGCGGATATTTTCCCGCGTCGAGCGCCTGCTTGTCCGCATCGCACATCCAGTCCAGATCCCGCCACACTTCGCAGCCATACACCCGCTCCGGCCGCCGCTCACGCGGCAACGCCCGCAACGCCGCCAGCGCGTGCCCCAACACCGCCACGTGCGTGTCGTGCTTGTCCGCCGGCTGATGCAGATAAACCACCTTGGCCCGCGCCGCCAAAAACACCTGCATCAAATCCGCCTGCACCGCCGCGTTCGCCGCGTCTTTCACCGCGCTGCTCGGATGCGCGAGCTGCAATTGAATCGAATACTCCCCCACCTGCGCGGCCTTCCGCTGCTCCTTCCGTCGGACCGCCTGCATCTCTTCGTCCGAATAATTCGCATACACGCCCGCGCGCGGACTGCCCGCCCCATTCGTCACCACCACGCCGCCGAACCACCGATCGTCGTGCCCGAAACACTCCGCGATCCCGTGATACGCCATGATTTCGATGTCGTCCTGATGCGCCGCCACGCACAGGTGCGTCGTGTGCGCCAGCGCCTCCGCCGGTGTCCACTGCGCATTCGGCACAAAGATGTCGGCGTCAGCTTGCGTCAGTTTCATACGCCTCCACATCGCCCGTTCCCCGCCTCCTCGTCAACCGGTCAACCTCGCCCCGCATCACACCACGCCGCGGCGCGACGCAACCGGACTTGTCCCCCCGCCGCCCCGCTGCTTCACTCGCGCCCTCGCGTATGAGCGCCCCCCGCCCCTCCCTCGAAGGCCTCCGCATCGATCGCACGAAAGCCTCCGCGACCCGCGGGCCGTCCACCAAACTCGTCGTCATCCTCGTCGCCCTCCTCGCGCTCGCCGCCGCCGCTTGGTGGTGGTTCCACCGCGAGACACCCCTCCCCGTCCGCACCGCCACCGTCCGCGAAATCGCCTCCGGGCAACCGACCACGCTCCTCAACGCTTCCGGCTACGTCACCGCCCGCCGCCTCGCCACCGTTTCCTCCAAGATCACCGGCAAGATCGTCGAGGTCCTCGTCGAGGAGGGCACGCGAGTCGATGAAGGCCAGATCCTCGCGCGTCTCGACGATTCAAATACACGCGCCAGCCTCGCCCTCGCCGAGGCCCAGGTCGCCGCCGCGCGCACCGCCCTCGCCGAAACCGACGCCAACCTCGCTCTCGCCGAACTCGAGCTCCGCCGTCAAACCGAGCTCTCCAACCGCGAAATCATTTCGCCCGCCGATCTCGACCGCGCCGACGCCAACGCCCGCGCGCTCCGCGGTCGCCGCGACCGCCAGCTCGCCGAAATCGCCATCGCCGAGCGCCAGCTCGACGTCTGGCGCCAGCAGCTCGAAGACACCATCATCCGCGCCCCCTTCGCCGGCGTTGTCACCTACAAGAACGCCCAGCCCGGCGAAATGATCTCTCCCATGTCTTCCGGCGGCTTCACCCGCACCGGCGTCTGCACGATCGTCGACATGTCGTCCCTCGAAATCGAAATCGACGTCAACGAATCCTACATCAACCGCGTCGAAGCCCAACAGCCCGTCGTCGCCACCCTCGACTCCTACCCCGATTGGAAGATCCCCGCCCGCGTCATCGCCATCATCCCCTCCGCCGACCGCCAGAAAGCCACCGTGCGCGTTCGCGTCGGCTTCGACCAACTTGATCCACGCATCCTCCCCGACATGGGCGTGAAGGTCGCTTTCCAAGCCGCTCCCGACAACTCCGCGTCTCCACCAAGGCACTACATCGTTCCCCGCACCGCCGTTCGCTCCCGCAATGGCCGCGATGTCGTCTACGTTGTCCGCGATCGTCGCGCCACGTCCCGCGCCGTCACCATCATCTCGAAAGTCGGCGACGAAGCCACCCTTTCCGCCGGCGTCTCCACCGGCGAGCGCATCATCGCCGAAGCCCCCGAGTCCCTCACCGACAACACCCTCGTCGCCGACCAGCCCCGATAAACGCCCTTTCCACCCCTCCCGCCGTTCCATGTCCACGTCATCCGAACCTCTCATTCGCATCGCCGGCGTCGAAAAACTCTACCACCGCGGCTCCGAGGAAATCCACGTCCTCACCGGCATCGACCTCACCGTCCAGCGCGGCGAGTTCCTCGCGTTGATGGGCCCCTCCGGTTCGGGCAAATCCACTCTCCTCAATCTCATCGGCGGCCTCGACCGTCCCACCCGCGGCTCCGTCGAAATCGACGGCCAGCGCATCGATCAACTCTCCGACCGCAAACTCGCCGACTGGCGCGCTCGCCACGTCGGCTTCGTTTTCCAATTCTACAACCTCATCCCCGTGATGACCGCCGAGCGCAACGTCGAGCTGCCGCTCCTCCTCACGCACCTCTCCAAATCGGAACGCCGCGCCCACGTCGCCACGGCCCTCGACGTCGTCGGACTCTCCCACCGCACCGGCCACCACCCGCGCCAGCTCTCCGGCGGCGAACAACAACGCGTCGGCATCGCCCGCGCCATCGTCACCGATCCCACCCTTCTCCTTTGCGACGAACCCACCGGGGACCTCGACCGCAAATCCGGCGACGAAATCCTCTCGCTCCTCCAGGCCCTCAATCAGGAGCACCACAAGACCATCATCATGGTCACGCACGACCCCCACGCCTCCGCCCGCGCAACGCGCACCGTTCACCTCGAAAAAGGCCGCCTCGCTTCCTGACACCGAGGCCCGACCTCGCCACCGCGACCATGAAATTCCTCGCCCTCGTCGCCTCCAATCTGAAGCGGAAAAAAGCCCGCACGCTCCTCACGCTGCTCTCGATCGTCGTCGCGTTCTTCCTCTTCGGCCTCCTCAGCGCGCTGCGCCAATCTCTCGCCGCCGGCATCGAAGTCGCCGGCGCCGATCGCCTCATCACCCGTCACAAGGTCTCGATCATCCAAATGATCCCGATCGCCTACCGCGCGCGCGTCGAGGCCATCCCCGGCATCGACGCCACGGTCCCGCTTACTTGGTTCGGCGGCATTTATCAGGATCCCAAAAATTTCTTCGCCAGCTTCCCCGTCGACCACGAGGCGTTCCTCGACATGTTCCCGGAGTTCGCCCTCTCCGAGGAGCAGAAACAATCGTGGCGCGGCACCCGCAACGGCGCCGTCGTCGGCCGCACCACCGCCGAACGCTTCGGTTGGAAAATCGGCGACCGCATCCCGCTCTCCTCCCCAATCTGGCGACGCGACGACGGCTCCGATGGCTGGGAGTTCCAACTCGTCGGCATCTACGACGCCGGCAAAAAAGGCGTCGACACGTCGCAATTCTTTTTCCGCTACGACTACTTCGACGAGGGCCGCTTCGAGCAGTCGCGCGGGCTCATCAGCTACTTCACCATTCGCGTCGCCGACCCCGCGCAGGCCGCCGACATCGCCGCCCGCGTCGACCGTGAGTTCGCCAACTCTCCGATCGAAACCAAGACCGAGCCCGAGGGCGCCTTCGCCGCCGGCTTCGCCCAACAGGTCGGCGACATCGGCCTCATCGTCACCGGCATCCTTGGCGCCGTCTTCTTCACCATCCTCCTCGTGTCCGGCAACACCATCGCCCAGAGCGTGCGCGAGCGAACCGAAGAGATCGGCGTTCTCAAAGCCCTCGGTTTCCCCAACGGCCTCGTGCTCGCCCTCGTCCTCGCCGAATCCACGCTCATCGCCGCCCTCGGCGGTCTCACCGGCCTCGCGCTCGCCTGGCTCGTCACCGCCGGCGGCAGCCCCATGCCAAGCATGCTGCCCGTATTCTATTTCCCAATACCCGATCTCCTCCTCGGCCTCGCCTTGGTCTTTATCCTCGGTCTCGTGACCGGCGCTCTCCCCGCCCTCCAAGCCATGCGCCTCCACGTCGCCGAAGCCCTCCGCCGCAACGCGTGATCTTTATGCCCACGGCGCCCCTTTGGCGACCTTTCGCGTGTTAGCGGGCACCCACATACCACCTCTCATGCTGAACTGGCTCTCCCAAATCTCCTCCATCACCAGCGCCAATCTCAAATCCCTCCCTGAGCGCCGCGGCGCAGCGCTCGCCGCCGCTGTCGGCATTGCCGGCGTCGTCGCCGTCCTCGTCGGCGTCCTCTCCATCGCCGAAGGTTTCCGCCGCGCCATGACCGTTTCCGGCTCCCCCGAAGTCGCCATGGTGCTCCGCGCCGGCTCCAGCGGCGAAATGAGCAGCGGTCTCTCTCGCGAACAAACCCGCCTCATCGCCGACGCCCCCGGCCTCGCCCGCAACGCCTCCGGCCCGCTCGCCTCCGCCGAGCTTTTCGTCGTCATCAATCTGCCGAAACGCTCCACCGGCACCGACGCGAACGTCCCGCTCCGCGGCGTCTCCCCCGCCGCCTACGAGGTCCGCGGCGACATCGAGCTCGTCGAGGGCCGCCGTTTCGAACCTGGCAAAAACGAGGTCATCGTCGGCGCCGGCGCCGCGCGCGCCTTCTCCGGCCTCGACCTCGGCAACACGATTCGCGTCGGCCAGAACGATTGGACCGTCGTCGGCATTTTCACCGCCGGCGGCGGCGTCGCGGAATCCGAAATCTGGACCGACGCCGCCGTCCTCCAACCCGCTTACAATCGCGGCGACAGCTATCAGGTCGTCTACGCCCGCCTCTCGTCCGCCGACTCGTTTCAACAATTCGCCGACGCCCTCACCACCAATCCGCGCCTCAACGCCAAGGTCGTCCGCCAATCCGACTTCTACGCCGAGCAATCCACGATGGTCACCCAATTCATCCGCGGACTCGGCGTCGCCATCGCCAGCCTCATGGCCCTCGGCGCTCTCTTCGGTGCGCTCAACACCATGTATTCCCTCGTCTCCGCCCGCACCCGCGAGATCGCCACGCTCCGCGCCCTCGGCTTCGGCACGAGCCCCGTCATCATCTCCGTCATGATCGAGTCGCTCGTCATCGCTCTCGTCGGCGGCGCCATCGGCGCGCTCGCCGCCTACCTCGCCTTCGACGGCTTCACCACCTCCACCATCAACTGGCAGACTTTCAGCCAGGTCGCCTTCGCCTTCACCGTTTCTCCCCAACTCCTCACCACCGCCATCATTTGGTCCGCCTTCATCGGTCTCCTCGGCGGCTTCTTTCCCGCCCTTCACGCCGCGCGCATTCCCATCGCCGCCGCCCTGCGCGAAACCTGAGCAGAACTCAACACGGCCGCCGGCATCGCTTCCACACGATGCCCGCCGCAATCAGCGCCACACCCGCCCAAGCATACGCCGCCGGCTCCGGCACCGGCATGAATGACCGCCGGAAATTCACCCCCGCCTCGTTCGTGAGCGTGAAATCGTCGATGTAGTTTCCCTCGGCGTCGCGCAACCACGCCCCTGCGAACGTTGCGCCCCGCACGAACTCCAGCGCCAGCGTCGAATACCCGAACCCATCCCCGCCGGCCGCCACGAACAGTTGGGAATCGATTCCGATTGTCGCCGTGAAACCCTCTCCCAGCGTCACCGGCGTCGTGATCCATGTAAACGGATTGTATCCAATAAGTGGATCCACTTCCACGCGCCCGTCGCCAAACACGGATTCGACCTCCGCCGTAAACGGCTTCACCACCTGCGCACTGCCCACCGCGAACGACAACTGGTTGTCGCCCGGATCCATCACCCCCGACGTTTCCACTCCCGGCTGCCTCGCCTCCGCATAGGCGGCCGATAGCGTGACCGGCGCGTAGAACCGCATCGTCAGCATCGCCGTCTCCCCCGTCCGCCCGGCCGCATCGGCGATCAGCGTTTCCGCATACCGTCCGTGCAACCGCGCATTCGCCTGGAGAAATTGATCGTAAGTGCCGAGCCCCGATGTCGGTTCCCACGTGTCCAACTGCACCGACGCCACATTGTAGAACAACGCCGAACCCGGCGTGACCCGCGCCCCCGACATTCCGACCGCATGGTGGCGAAAATCTCCTTTCGGCGAATACAACGCGGTCTGTCGGTGAAACGACCCGTAGTCGTCCAGCCCGCCCGTCGCCGTGTCGGACCGCCACGACACATGCGACCTGTCCTCGGTCAGCGACACCTGCATCCAAGTCTGATGTAAAAATTCGAAATCAACGGACGCGGCACGCGTTGCCGAAAGAGCTACGACGATAAACGCAGACGAAGAAAGCAGCAGAGTCGTCTTCATGGCCCTGCATACTACTCCCTTTCTCAGGCGCCGCTGGAGACAAAGGCACCGATCTTCCCCATTCGCCCATCATCCCCGCGCCTACCGGCGTTCAATTCGCGCGCCTCGCCTGCCGAACTCTTCGCTCGTCCGCAGCGCACGCCTACCTTTGCCCGTGGGGCTCCACATCCGCCGATTGTTAGCGTCTGGCCTCCGCGGCCACATTTCTCCCGCTCGGCGACGGCACGTTCGCAGCGCTCGACGCCGTTTGCCTCTACGACGGACTCAACACCCCCGTCGGCCCCCACCGACACCAACGACACCAGCATCGTCGTGCGCCTCAGTCACGGCCGCACGCGCGCCCTCTTCACCGGCGACCTCAACCATGCCCTCGGCGCCTGGCTCGCCACCAGCCCGTTCGACGTTTCCGCCGACATCTTGAAACTTCCCCACCACGGCACCGCCGGCATCGCTCCGCCCGAGTTCTTCGAACGCGTCGGCGCCCGCGTGGCCATGGTCCCCTCACACCGCAGCCTCTGGTTCTCCGCCCGCAGCAAGCTCGCCCGCGACTTCTACACCGGGCGCAACATTCCCACGTTCGTCAGCGCTATCCACGGACATGTGACAGCCACGCTCACCGCGACCGGCTTTCGCATCGATCATCAGTGATCGCTCCACCGAGGGACTCGCGGCACGCCCCCCGCGCACAACTCACCACTTCCGCCCCGCGTCCTCCACCATCTGCTGCAACATCTCGAATCGCACCTCGCCGTAGTTCAGCGCATAGCGCTGTTTCCCCGCGCGAAACACCCACGTCGTCGGCACCCAGCCGACCGGCAGATCCAGAAACCGCGCCAACTGCTCACCTTTCTTGCGCGACGGATTCGGATGCGTCCTCGCGATGAAGTTCTTCTGCCCGCCCAGACCCGCCGTCTTCAACCCCGGCGCCGGATCCATCCCGCCGTGCCAGATGTTCAAAAACACCACCGTCACGTCCGGGTTGTTCTCTACAAACTTCGTCCAGCCGTCCTCCTGCATCTCGCGTTTGCAGTTCCCGCACCACGGCGCCCAGAAATGCACGACCGTCACCTGGTCGCGCGCCACCAGCTCCGCCACTTCACGCTCCAGCGCCTCCGCCTCACCGCTTTGCGCGCGCGCCAGAAGCCCGCAACTCACCACCAACAAGATCGCCAGGATTCGCTTCATCCGCGCACCCTAGCAGCTCTTCCGCAAAAAACCAGCCGGCGGCCACTTCCGCGCCACCGGCTGACGCGCGGTCTCAACTCTCCGCCGTAAACTTGATCGGCAACGTGATCGTCGCCCGCACCGGCTCACCCGCCCTGCGCGCCGGCTTGAACTTCCACTTTCCGACCGCCGCCAGCGCCGGCGCCTCGAATTCCGCCCGCGTCGACTTCGCGACCGACTTCTCCAGCACGTCGCCATTCTCGTCGATCACGAGCTTCAGCATCACGACTCCCGAAACATTGTCCCGTTTCATCTCCGCCGGATACTCCGGCGCCACCGCCTTCACCGGCACTGGCTGCTCGTCGAAATCCGCAGCGCGAGCCCCCGCAAGGAGGCAGATTGAAACGATCAGAAGAGAAAGCCGCCGAAGCAGCGAACGCGTTGTCATGAGATAAAAAAACGCCCCTCACTCGGGGGCGTGTGCCCTCATATCGGCCGCGTCTCCAAAATCTGAACACACGCCGCCCCCTCCGCCCCGTCTTCACAACGATTTTACCTGCGTTTCCCGCTTGCGCGCCGCCGCCGCACCACTGCTATCGGCGGCTCCTTTCTTCATGGCCCAACCCAATCCGGACCACGTCCTGCGCCTCGCTCAGGAACTCAACGTCAAAGTCTTTCAAGTCGCCGCCACCGCGCAGCTTCTCGCCGAGGGCGCCACCGTGCCCTTCATCGCCCGCTACCGCAAGGAAGCCACCGGCGAACTCGACGAGGTTCAGGTCCTCGCCATCCGCGACCGCCTCGAACAACTCAACGCCATCGACGAACGCCGCGCCGCCATCGTCGCCTCGCTCAAGGAGCGCAACCTCCTCACGCCCGAGCTCGAAAAATCCCTCAACGCCGCCGACACCCTCGCCGCGCTTGAGGACATCTATCTGCCTTTCCGCCCCAAGAAGCGCACCCGCGCCACCATCGCCAAAGAGAAAGGCCTCGAGCCCCTCGCCGATCTCATCTTCGCCCAGGACCCCGCCACCGACGCCCTCGCCGCCGCCGAAGCGTATGTGGGACGCGAATACGTCGCCGACGACGGGAAAAATCAAAAATCTAAAATCGAAAACGCCGCCGAAGCCCTTGCCGGCGCCCGCGACATCATCGCCGAACGCATCAGCGACGACAAAACCGCCCGCGCCAAACTCCGCGCCCGCTACCAATCCGACGCCATCGTTTCGTCCAAGGTCCTCATCGGCAAGGACACCGCCCCCGAAGCCGCCAAATTCAAGGACTACTTCGAGTGGAGCGAACCGCTCGCGAAAGCTCCGTCCCACCGCATCCTCGCGATGCGCCGCGGCGAAAAGGAATCGTTCCTGATGATGCGCATCACGCTGCCCGACGAGTCCCTCGCCGTCGCGGAAATCGCGCCTTTGTTCGTCAAACCCGTCGCTTGCTCCTGCGCCAACGAGGTTCGCGCCGCCGTCGCCGACGCCTGCAAACGCCTCCTCTGCCCCGCGATGGAAACCGAGATGCGCCTCGAGTCCAAGAAGCGCGCCGACGAAGCCGCGATCAAGGTCTTCACCGACAATCTCCGCGAACTCCTCCTCGCCCCGCCGCTCGGCCAGCGCGCCGTCATGGCCATCGACCCCGGCTTCCGCACCGGCTGCAAGGTCGTCCTCCTCGATCGCCAGGGCAAACTCCTCCACAACGACGTCGTCTACCCCGACCGCCACGAGGACGAGGCGAAGTCGAAACTCGCCGGCTTCGTTCAGTTCTTCAACGTCGAGGCCATCGCCATCGGCAACGGCACCGCCGGCCGCGAAACCGAAGCCTTCGTTCGCAAGATCGGCCTGCCCGCCACGATCCCCATCGTGATGGTCAACGAATCCGGCGCCTCCATCTACTCCGCCAGCGAGGTCGCCCGCGAAGAATTCCCCGACCACGATCTCACCGTCCGCGGCGCTGTATCCATCGGACGGAGACTCATGGATCCGCTCGCCGAGCTCGTGAAGCTCGACCCGAAATCCATCGGCGTCGGCCAATACCAACACGACGTCGATCAGATCGCCCTCAAGCGCTCGCTCGACGACACCGTCGTCAGCTCCGTCAACGGCGTTGGCGTCGAACTCAACACCGCCTCGAAACAACTTCTCTCCTACGTCTCCGGCCTCAACGCCGCCGTCGCCGCCGCCATCGTCGCGCGCCGCAACGAAAAAGGCCCCTTCAAATCTCGCGCCGAGCTCAAGGAAGTTCCCCGCCTCGGCCCGAAAGCGTTCGAACAGGCCGCCGGCTTTCTTCGCATCCGCGACGCCGAGCACCCTCTCGACGCCAGCGCCGTCCACCCCGAACGCTACGCGCTCGTCGAAAAAATGGCCGCCGACCTCGGCGCCACGGTCGCCGACCTCATGCGCGACGGAAAACTCCGCGCGAAGATCAAACTCGAGAACTACGTCACCGACGACGTCGGCCTCCCCACGCTCAACGACATCATGGCCGAGCTCGCCAAGCCCGGCCGCGATCCCCGCGAAAAGTTCGAGGTCTTCTCCTTCGACTCCTCCGTCCACGAACCCAAGGACCTCAAACCCGGCATGCGCCTCCCCGGCATCGTGACCAACGTCACCGCCTTCGGCGCCTTCGTCGATGTCGGCGTCCACCAGGACGGGCTGGTTCACGTCAGCCAGCTCGCCGACACCTTCGTCAAAGACCCGTCCGCCGTGGTGAAGCCACAGCAAAAGGTGATGGTCACCGTCATCGAGGTCGACCTCCCGCGAAACCGCATCTCGCTCTCGATGCGCTCTCGCCCCGAGCTCCGGCCCGCCGGAGGAGGCGCGGTGCCCTCACCGCGCACGTCCCCCGGCCAGCGCAATCCCAACGGTCCGCGCCCGTCCGGCTCCGGCCCACGCGCACCCCAAACGCTCAACAACGACTGGTTCTCCGCCGCCCTCAACAAGAAGCGCTAGCCGGGAAGGCGGGGCACGCTCGCTTGCCCCGATTTGTCGGGATCCCGACGCGCCGCGCCTTTCGCGAGGCGCCCGTGGGCGCGTCCCCCGTGGGAACGCCCTGACATTTTCCACCCAACCAACGCCTTTCGGCCGGGTCCATCTTCACCTGATGGAATCCCCTTTCTTTTCTCCCGCGCTCTCGGAAAACATCGTTTTTCGCGACGTTAATGTCGGCTTCACACCCGAAGCGCGCCTCGCCGTCTTCGAAAAAATCGCACGCCTCCTTCAATACGACGACGATATCGTGCGTATCCGTATCGACATGACACAGGACGCGCAGGCCGAGGCCGAAGATCGTTTTGTCGCCAAGGGCGAACTCGATCTCGGCGGCCCGACACTTCTGGCCAACGTCGCGAACTCCGACCCTCTCCGCGCCCTCGACTTCCTGCTCGAACGTTTCGAAAGCCAGCTCCTCCGCCGTCGCGCTCCCGCCCGCGTGGGCGGTCGTTGAGGCGCGCAACTTCGAGGGAGGGCCGCCGAACGCACCGCCGAGCCCTCTCGCCCTCAGGGTTTTGCCGACCTGTCACTCAGCATCCCCGTCGCGCTCCCGCGATTGATTCGGCTGTCGATCAGCGCACCATTCCCCGTGCCGCGCCAGCCGGCAGCCGGAAACGGTAAAACGTCACTCGCACCATGCATTCATTTCTCAAATCCCTGCTGGCGGTATCGACCCTGGCCATCGCAACGGCCGTTCCCACGGCCCACGCTCAGCTCATTCTCAGCGGCTCGAGCTACGGAGAGTTCGTCGACCCGGGCCTCACCTTCACCAGTGTGACCAACGGCCCCGTCGTCTCCCTCTTCGAATCGGGCGTGCCCTACAAACCGGCTGCCCCCCACAACCACACGACCACCGCGATCACCTTCACGGGCGCCACGTTCTCGAACGTCGCCGCCGGTGAAAACCTCGATCTCGGCGCCATCGAGATCCGCAACGGCATCACCTTGCTCGGCACCACCGCGAGCTGGGCTGCCATGGACCTGTATTTGAACCTCCCGGACCACGGCATCGTGGACTTCAAACTCACCACGCTCCTCTTCTCGATCGACAACACCGCCAACGCCGGCGTCGGCAACGTCCCCGATCTCTTTCTCGTCGGCTATTCGGCCGTCAATCCGCTCGTGCTCGCCGGCTCCGCGGTGAACTTCAATCTTCACCTCTCGCACCCTGAGTTCGGCATCGGCGACGGCGCTTCCATCGCCGAAGGCAGCATCGCCGACCTCAGTCTCTACGCGACCTTCGACATGACGCCCGTGCCCGAGCCCTCCACCTACGCGCTCGCCGCCGCGGCGTTGCTCGTCGGTTTCATCGCCTTCCGTCGCTTTCGTTCGCCAGTGACGATCGCTTCCTGATTTTGTCCCGCGCCACGCACGTCATCGATTCCGGCAACAACACCACTCCCGGGCGGGGCTAAAACCCCGCCCTTTTTCGTGCCCGCGGATATCGCCTCCAGGGCAAAGTCGCTCTCCCCGGCCGCCGTCTCCAGATCATCGATACGGCTGGTGCAGCTCCACCGGCTGCGTCTTCGGTTTCTGCTTCGACCGCATTTTGAGATTCAACATCTCCACCGCAAACGCGAACGCCATCGAGAAGTAGATGTAGCCTTTCGGGATGTGCCGCCCGAGCCCTTCGCCCACCAGCGTCACCCCGATTAAAATCAGGAAGCTCAACGCCAGCATCTTCAGCGTCGGATGCCGGTTCACAAAATCGCTGATCTGCCCCGCCGCCGCCAGCATCACGCCGAGTGCGATGATCACCGCCGTGATCATCACCCAGAGCTGATTCGCCATGCCCACCGCCGTGATCACCGAATCCAGCGAGAACACGATATCGAGCAGCAGAATCTGGATGATGACGCCCGTGAACGAGATCCTCGCCTTCGTCGCCGTCAGATGCCCGTCCGGTTCCTCCAGCTTCTCGTGCACCTCCTTCACGCTCTTCCAAATTAAAAACAATCCGCCCAACAACAGCACGAGATCGCGCCCCGAAATTTCCTCGTTCAACACCGGCAGCGTAAACAGCGGCGCCGTCAGCCCCATGATCCAGGTCAGGCTCAACAGCAGCAGAATCCGCGTCACCAACGCGAGCGTCAGCCCCAGTTGACGCGCTTTCTTCTGCTGCTCCTGCGGCAGCTTTCCCGCGAGGATCGAGATGAAGATCACATTGTCGATGCCCAGCACGATCTCGAGCGCCGTCAACGTGAGCAGCGACACCCAGGCCTGCGGATCCGAGAGCGCTTCCATCATGGCCGGAGACGCAAGCCGCTGCCTCCGAACCGGTCAACGCCGCTCCCCGTGGAATTCCCCCGATCTTTTCAAATCGCCCACGCCAATCCCACCCGCAGCCACAACGGCGTGATCGCCACCGCCAGCGCCGTCGTTCCCAACACCACCTGCACCGCCGTCAGCGGCCGCCCGCCGAAATGCTGCGCGATGATGATCGGAATCACCGCCGACGGCATCGCTCCCTGCACGATGATCACCTGCTTCAACTCCGTCGAAAACGGCCCCCACTTCGCCAGCGCCAAAAACGCCGGCGGCAACAACCCCAGTCGCACCGCCATCGATCCCACCGACACCCGCGGCGCGAACAGCGCCCGCGGCTCCCCGAGATAATTCGCGAGGTTCACGCCCGTCATCAATAGCCCCAGCGGAATCGCGCATACCGCCGGCCCGTGCACCAACTCCAAAAACCATTTCGGCAACAGCGGCGCCCAACCCGCCAGATTCACGATCACCGAAACCACCAGCGTGATCACCACCGGACTCAACAACCGCCGCCAGCCTTCCCGCAACGACAGCCCGCTCAACACCAGCACGCCCACCGTCCAGATCGCCGCCTCCACCCCGATGTTGTGCACCAGCAGCACGCCGCGACTCTCGGGGCCAAACATCGCCGCCATGATCGGCAGCGGCAGATATCCGTAATTCGCGATCCCGGCCGCGAGCGCGAAGGTTCGCAATCCCGTCCCCGCCGTCAGGCCCATCCATTTTCCCACCTGGAACGCGATGCCGATCGTCGCCGCCGTCGTCACGAATCCCACCAGCGGCGGCATCAACACATCCGCCGCCTCCTGCAACGACGCATTGCCCGTCACCGATTCGAAGATCAGGCATGGCATGCACAGATTGATCACGAGCCGGATGATGCTCGCTTCCGCCGCTCCTTCGACCCAGTGCACGCGCCGCAACACCACCCCGACCGCGATCAACGCGAAAACCGGCAGGATCAACAGCAGCAGATCGAGATAGGAGAGCACCGACCGCGACGCTCCGATATCCGTGCCCCAAGCTCCAGCGAAACTTCACGTCTCCCTCGCAACAGCCTCCGCCGCCCTCGCGGCGCACGTCCGCCCCCGCGCCGTCTCAGTCTCGCCGCGCGCGCTTCGGCATCACCGCCTTCACCACCTTGGCCGCTCCCTTCTTCTGCCGCTGCGCCTTCCGCGTCGTCACCGTGCTCTTCCGCCGCGCATTCGGTTTGTCCGCTCCCACCGGCCGCCCCGCCCGCTGCGTGGCCTCCGACGCCGGCGTGCTCCGCTTCGTGCGCGCCTTGCCTTTCGGCGAACGCACCAATCCCTGCCGACGCGCCTTCCGATTCCTGCGTGTAGCGTTTTCCATGATACGCGACGGACCACCCTCGCGCGCCCCCGTTCCCAAAACAAAACCGCGCCCGACAACCGGACGCGGTTCGATCAACCGATCACTCGCTGTGAACTATTCCGCCGCGCGACTGCTCGTCGCGTCTTTGTCCGCTTCCGTGATGCTCGCGATCTGTTCGCGCGAGACGTCCAGCGTCACGCGATCTTCGCTCGCGTCATAGCGGAGCTGCGACAACGGCACGCGGATCAAATCCTGCCCGAGGCCCATTACGCCGCCCGCCGACACGATCGCCGCCAGCCCGCCCGACATCGCACCCGAAATCATCGAGCTGGCCTGCGATTCGAGATCCGACCGAACCGACGCTGAGCGAGTCGCATCCGCCGTGCTCCCAACCCCCGTCGTGGAACGCACCGCGCTGCTCCGGTCGGCGTCGCGATCCGCAAACGCGCTCGCAAGCTGCGACAACTGGCTCGCGTCGAGCACGATGTCTTCGACTTCGCCGATCTTCTCGCCGGACGAGTCGTGCACATTTTTTCCGATCAGCCCTTTCGCCGTGAGCTGATTTTCGAGCGAGTCCTTCGTCACCCGTTGCAACGATCCCGCGCCGGCGCTTCCGCTCGCGCTGCCATGCATGCTCGAACTCATGCTGTGCGAACGATCCGTGCTCGATGAATCGCGCATCGACGAACTGCTGCTCGTGCTGCCCGGGCTCTGAGAGCTCGACGGTGCAGTCGCAGTCGAAGACGAGCCGGTCGGCCGGCTCGCACCGGCTCCGGTCGACGTCGAGCCCGCGCCCGAACTTTGAGCTTGGGCGAAGCCGACCAGCGACGCCGCCGCGATGGCTAAAAGGAAAGAACGATAACGTGAATTCATGATGGGTAGGTTTGAGGTTGGCCGGGAAATCACCCGGCGGTTGTGGCCCGCACGACTGCGAACCGTGCGTGCAACGTATCCATCCGGATGATGCGCCGCCATGGGGCGCACGGCCTGATGCGCCGTAAGGTGACCGTCCTAGCGCGACTCCATGGCGCGCCCGGTATCTCCTCGCCGAAGCTCCTGCACCCGCCTCCGGCTCGCCCAGCGACCGTTTACACAAAGCGCGCGAGCCACTTGCGAACCTTCGCGACGCCTCAACGTTTCCGGCCCCATGAAACGCACTGCAACCGCCGTCTGGAACGGCTCCCTCAAACAAGGCAAAGGCACCCTCACCGCCCCCGGCGGCGCTCTCGACAACACCCCCTACTCCTTCGGCTCCCGCTTCGAAAACGGCGCCGGGACCAACCCGGAAGAACTCATCGCCGCCGCCCACGCCGGGTGTTTCGCGATGGCGTTCTCCGCCATGCTCGGCGAAGCCGGGTTCACGCCCGACCGCGTCGAAGCCCGCGCCGACGTGACACTCGAGCAAGTCCCGCCCGCCGGTTGGACCGTGACCAAATCCCACCTCACCCTCGCCGCGAAAATCCCGAACATCGACCAGGCCAAATTCGACGAGATCGCCGCTAAAGCGAAAGCCGGCTGCCCCATCTCCCGCCTCCTCAAAGCCGACATCACCCTCGACGCTAAGCTGGACTCGTAGCGGAACCCCATCCGTCATCGCGGCCGCCGGACGTTCATCTGCGCAATGAACTCCGGCATCGCTTCGCGCAACCGCGATCCGCTCAAAAACTCCTCCGCCGACTCCACCTGCCCGCGCGCCCGCAGCCCCGCGTAAACATGCAGCTCTAATTGTAACTCCAGTTTCGCGCGCGCCTCCTCGAGCCCCAGCGCTCCAAATAAAAAGGCCAGCGCTTCCACCGTCGAAAACCGCCCGCCCGTCTGCTGCGTGCGCAGCCAATAACGGCTTTCTCCCGTCATCGGCAGCCGCACGCGGCGTCCCCACGACGCCACTTCCTGCGCCATCGCCGTCGCCTCGCGCCACGCGCCGTCGAGCAGCAACACCTGCACGTTTTCCAGCTTCGCCTCCACCGGCATTTCCTCACCCGCCGGATGCAAAATCCACAATTCCCGCCCCGGACGCCGCACCGCCTCCGCCGCCGGCTCCGCTCCGCGCCGCCACACATGCCGCCGCGCCCCCGCGATCGCACGACACACCAGATGCCCCGTGCTGCTCGGACGCCACTGCTCGCGATGATGCATCAGCACGTCGACCGCCAGCGGCGTCTCCACCACCTCCGCCGCCGGACACACGCACCAACGCAGCGGCAGCCGGCACCCCTCGCACCGCACACTCGGCTTCAACACCACGCTCCGCGCCATCGTCGTCGTCCGGTTAGCGTCTGACCGCGCCCACGATCGTGAACTCCTCGCGATCGTGATACAAATGCCGCACCGCCAGCCCTTCCGCCCGCTCCTTCAAAATCGCATTCGCCTCCAGCTCCTTCAGCAGCGCCACCGGATCCACCCGCCCGAACTTCAAGTTCACCACCAACCGGCGACACCACCCGCGGTCCAACCACGGCTCGACGATGTGATGCAGCACATGACGCGGATCCTCCACCATGTCGCAGAACAACCAGTCGAACGCCGCGTCGTCCTCCGGCGAAAACTTGAACGCATCCTCCCGCCGATGCTCGATCGACGCGTGATCCTTCGCACCGCCTTTCAGCGGCCCGTTGTCCACCGCCACGACCCGCGCTCCGCGCTTCGCCGCGCTGTAACTCCATCCGCCCGGCGCCGCACCCAGATCGCACACCGTCTCCCCCGCCGCCGGCTCGCATCCGGAAACCAAATACGCCTCCTCGACCTTCAGGAAACTTCGCGACGGCGCCAGCGGATCGTCCGCCATTCGCCTCGGCCCGTGCTGCCACGCCTCCCGCGCCACAAACGCCCGGCCGAAATCCACGAACCACACCCACAACCCTCGCGCCACGCCCACGCCTCTCGGTCGCTCCGCCGCCGCCAGCTTCGCCACGCGCGACAGCTTTCGTTTCAACAATTCCAAGAACGCCGTCTCCACCGATGCCACGCGCCGGCCCAACCCCACCATTTCCCCCGGCCCATCCCACACGTTCGGCCAAGCCGCCTCGATCCGCTCGCCGCGCAAACTCCCGAGAAAAAATTCCGCCACTTTCTGCGCCAGTGCGTTCACCGTTTCTCCCCGCACCTCCACCACGCCTCCCATCGACACATGCGCAAACGCCAGCGTAGTGCGCTGCTTCAGCCCATCCTCCGCCGCGCTTTTTTCCAACACCCACCCGGCCCCTTTCTCCGCCACCTTCGCCCCGCGCAGCTCCACCAGCTCGCGTTCGAGCAATCCTTCGTATCCAGCCTGGCAGAGATGCAACATCCGCCCGACCCTGCCTCGCGCGCTCGCCGCGTCCAATCTTAAACCTCAACTCCACCTTCCATGTCGTCCTCCACTCCAGCTCCCACCCTGCGTCCCGGCCGCTACCGCCACTACAAAGGGAAAGACTACCAAGTCTTCACCGTGGCCCGTCACAGCGAAACCGAAGAACCGCTCGTCATCTATCAAACGCTCTACGGCGACCACGGTTGGTGGGCGCGCCCGCTCGCGATGTTCACATCCACCGTCGAGGTCGCCGGCCAACAGGTCCCCCGTTTCGCCTTCGTCAGCGAAACGTGAGCCCTGCTGATCCGTCGCCTATCTTTTCGCGCCCTTTGGCGTGTTTCGCGGGCACTCTTCAGAGGGAGATCACACGATCTCGCACGCCCCACCCGCACACGCCACGGTCGCCTTCAGCTCCGTCACGTCCGAGTCTTCGCGCATCTTCGTGTAATCCACGCGATACGGCCGCAACGCATTCCACTTCGCCACGTCCGCCTCCGTCGACACTTCCTCGCGCGGCGCCTGCGGATACGCCTTGTCGCCCGCATCCTGCAGCAGCGAGATGCCCGTGAAATACGCGCGGTTGTTCCAGATGAACTCCTGCACTTCCTCCCACTCGCTGGGCCGCACCGTGCACGTGTTCGACACGTTGTGATGCAACTGCGGCGAACGCGACGACGGATCGCCGCCCGGAATCACCCATGAGGTCTGCACGAGCTTCACCAGTTCAAGGAACTGCACCGCCGTCAGATCCTTCCGCAGGATCGCGCGCTTCGGCGCCTCCACCGGAAACGTGATCACGTCGTCCGTATCCGGATTGTAGACCGACGCCTCCGTCATCTGCGGATTCGCCGCCTTGAAAAAGGCATACACCGGCTCCTTCCGATTCGCCTGCACGCGCCGGAAATAACGCCGCGCATGATGCGGATGAATCCCCGACGCCGCGCCGAGAATCAGCGACGCCGTTCCTTCCGGTTTGCACGTCGACAACTTCGCCGCCGGCCGAATCCCGATCAGCGCCGCCACCAGTTTGTTCGTCGCGCGGCAGAGGTGCGCGCCTTGCGTCAACACCTCCGGATCGAACAGCACCGACGGATTGTCCATGAACCCGCAGATCGACACGCCGAGCAGCGCGTCGCGTTCGTTGATCAAACGCGTCACCGCTCCGAGATAGGGCATGTCCGTATACGCCGCCTGCAAGGTCCCGATCACCGTCGCCGCGATGCACGCCCGATAAAACGCCACGTCGCTCGTCGCCGCCTGGCCGTTGATCGTCGTCAGATTGCACATCTGGAATCCCGCCAGTCGCGTCATCCCCGGCAACTCACCCTTGTAGCCCCAGCGATAGAGCTGCGTCTGCTCCTCCTCCGACAACTCCCAGTCGACGACGGGCAACAGATTGATCTCCGCGCACGGATTGCAGCCCGCGTCCGGGTGATCGTTGAAGAAGAAGCCCGGTTCGCCGAATTCCTTCTGCGCGCGGAACAACTTCTTGAAATGCTCCTCGTTGCGATCGCTGCGCGAAAGCACGGCCGAGTTGTTCGACGCCGACCGCTGCGGATGCGTCTCGAACCAGTTGCCCGTCTTCGCGTTCATCATCTCCTCGTCGTCGGGCGAAAAGAGGCAGATTGTAGCAGAACGACGGATACCGCCCGCCAGCACCGCCTTCGCCACGAACATATTGATGTCGTAAACCTCGATCGGACGCAGCGCCCGCCCCGACGCCGCCGCGAGAATCTCCTCCACCTTGTTCAACGCCTTCTTCAACGGCAGATGCCCCGGCGCGCGGCCGCCCGACGTCTTGAGCGGAGCTCCACGCGGACGGATCGCCGAGTAGTCGAACTCGATCTTTTTCCCTTCGTAGAACGACACGAACAGCGCGTGCAGCGCATCGCTCCAACCTTCGATCGTGTCCTCGACGTGATAGTGCCACACCGGCAGATCCGCCTCCGGCGCCCGCGCCGGCAGCGGCGGCAGCATCGCGATGTGATGCTTCTGCACCGAGAAGCCCACGCCGCACCCGCTCAACAGCAGGAACAGATACTCGCGGAAAAACTCCACGCGATCCACGTTCGAGAACGAGCAGTTAAACATCCGGCTGTGATTCTTGAGGATCGCCTCACCGCCGAACTGCATCGAGCGCATGCTCGGCAGCACCTTCTTCGCCGCCACCTGCGCAAACGCCTCGACGATGATTTGATCGAGCGTCTTGCCACCCAGCGCGCTCACCAGCAGCTCCGCATTTTTCCCGGCCAGTTGCGCCACGTCCGCCGGCAACTCGTTCGGCGCCGCGCGATCCAGCTTTTCCGCGAAAAACTGCAGGTGCATCTCCCGCACCCGCTCCACACCTTCCGAAAAGATCTCGCGCCGCCCGAGCTCCGGACGATACCGCGCATACTTCGCCATCACGATGTAGTCGGACAACCCGTTGTCCGCGTAGTGCACCAGCCGCCGCTCCGCATGCCGCACGCGATAAAGCATGTAGGCGCGCGCCACTTCCCAATGCCCCGCCGCCGCGATCGCCTTCTCCGCCGCATCCTGCACTTGCTCGATCGTCGGATGCTTCCCGTCGCGATAGAACAGCTCGAGCATCTGCGAAACGCCTTCCGCGATCCGCACCACTTCGCGAAACGTCTCCGCATCCAGCCCGTAACACGCCAGCGGATCATCGCGATACGGATTCGGCGCGTTGTCCGTTTTCACTTCGTGAAACGCCAGCGCGATCGCCCGCGTGACCTTGTTCAAATCGAACCGCGCCCGCGCGCCATCCCGCTTCAACACCATGCGGTCTTCCCGCGCGATCGCCCGGTTCAACAACTCCGCCCCCCGGCGGATCGGAAAAATATCAATGGAAGCCGAGCCGGAGCTCGGAGGAGTCGTCAAAAGGGCCATGGCGAACGAGTTCGATCAGAGAATGCGGTGAAAAAAGAGGTGGGGTAGCACGCCGCTACATCAATGCGGTCGCACGATTCCCGGCGAAGCGCCCACTACCTGTCGTGGTCGCACCACACGTCAACCCCCACCTGTTGGGCTCGCTCAGGTATAACACGGTTTCATGGCTCATATCTTGCCGCGCTCAAAGCCCCGCGAATTTCAGTCCTCCCGAGGGCGCCCCGGCCACAAACCGCGCGCGCCAAGTAGCATCGTTTATGTTGCGCAGTTTCGCCCACCTCGAAGTCCGAAAAACCTTCGGACAATTTCTGCGAAGCCCATCCCGCTGAAATTTCCGTCCCATCCGCCGTCGGACCCGCTCATTCGCAACCGCCTGCGCGCGCTCCTCGCCTTCGACAAGTTCAAGACGCCCTCACCGCCCACGCCGCCTGCACGATCGCCGCCGATGCTCGCGCAGCGATTCTGTTGGCGCACTTTTCGGTGTCGTTCCTCTCGCCGCAGCTCGCCCTCGCTTTCTCAAATCCCTCACCGCTTCCGCGGCATTCCCACTCGACGCAACTTCCCACAGCCCCACAGTGAGCCGCGCATGTCCGGGATGCGCCGCCTCTTTTCCTTCGACCGAATCTTCGCCCTCGTCGCCCTTCTTCTCGGCTTGCTGGGTTGCAGCGCCAGCCAGCCACCGACGCGTCCCGCGACCGCTCCCAACAACGCCGTCAACCCCGCGCCGCCTCCGACGCGTTTCACCGCGCCGAATGTCACGCCGACCTCCACCCAGGTCATGCTCGGCATCGACGTGCTCGAAGCCCAGGGCTTCGCCGCCGTCAAAGGCAAGCGCCTCGGCCTCCTCACGCATCCCGCCGGCGTAAATCGCAACGGCGTCAGCACCATCGACGTTCTCCGACGCTCGCGCCAATCGAAGCTCGTCGCACTCTTCGGCCCCGAACACGGCATCTACGGCAACGAGAAAGCCGAAGTTAAAATCCCCAACCGCACCGATCCCCGCACCGGCCTTCCCGTCTATTCGCTCTACGGCCAGACCCGCAAACCCACCCCCGCGATGCTCAAGGGCCTCGATGCGCTCGTGATCGATCTTCAGGACGTCGGCACGCGCAGCTACACTTACGTGAGCGCCATGAAGCTCGCGATGGAGGCCTGCTTCGAAAACAACGTCGAAGTCATCGTGCTCGACCGCCCCAATCCTCTCGGCGGCATCAAGGTCTCCGGCCCGTTGCTCGACGCGAAATGGACCAGCTACGTCGGCGCTTTTCGCGTCCCCTACGTCCACGGTCTCACCATCGCAGAACTCGCCCGACTCGCGAAAGAGCTCCCGGGCGTCCTCGCCGTGCCCGACAACGTTCGCGCCCGCGGCCGGCTCACCGTGATTCCGATGCGCGGCTGGCGACGCACCATGCGCTGGCCCGAGACCGGCCTGCAATGGGTCCCCACCTCGCCCATGATCCAGGATTTCTCCGCCGTCATCGGCTACGCCATGGTCGGCCTCGGCACCTACGTCGACCCGCGCGTCGGCTTCGACATCGGCTTCCGCCATGGCGTCGGCGAGCACTACGCCTTCCGCGGCCTCTCCCACAAAACCGTCAAAAGCGACGTCCTCGAGCGCGAGCTCCGCGCCCTCAACATCCCCGGCATCGGTTTCCGCCGCGTCAGCGTGCCCGGCCGCGACGGCAAACCCGCCACCGGCGTTTTCGTCGAGGTCAACGACTGGGACGATTGGGATCCCACGGAGTTGAGTTTTCACCTCATGGTCCTCGGCTGCCGCATGAACGGCGGAAAAAATCCCTTCGCCGTCACCGACGCCTCCGCAAGCGGCTTCCTCCGCCACATGGGCTCCGAGGAATTTTTCCGCACCCTCCAGCGCAACGGCGCCCAGACCAACCTCAGCGCCTGGCTCGACGACTGGCAGCGCCGCTGCGAGGTCTACCGCAAAGCCAGCCAACGCTACTGGCTCTACCAATAAAACCCATAGCGGAACGCGCGCGCCCCGTTGAGTCGGGGTAAGCGTTTCGCCTCCCCCCTCCAGCACCCCCGCACGCCCCGATAAGTCAGGGTAATCGCTTCGCCTCTTTTGCCCCGCCGACCCCTCCGCCTTTTTCCGAAGGGCTTTTCTCCGCACCGGTGTTATACCGCAGAGCTGTCGCTGCTCGTTCGCCATGCAATCGCCTCACGACCCCCTCGATCCGCTCCTCGACCACTGGTCCAACGTTCCCGAGCCCTCCTCCCGGCTCACCTCCGAAGTCTGGCGCCGAATCGCCCAAGCCGAGGAGGCCAGCCACCCCCACCGTCGCGGCGTCTGGGCCATGATCGACGCTTGGTTTGCCCGCCTGCCGTTTGCCGCGATGTTTGTCGCCAGTTGCGCCCTCCTCGGCCTCTTCCTCGCCGAGGTCCGCGTCAACCAACAGCAACGCGAACGCAGCGCCCAACTCGCCCGCAGCTATCTTCAGCTCATCGATCCGCTCCTCAGGGCCGACAACACCTTCGCGCAAAACCGATGAACCGCACCGTCCTCACGCTTCTCCTCGGTGCCGTCGTCGGCCTCGGCGCCCACTTCGGCTACTACGGCCTGCACCGCCCCGCCGGACTCGATTCCCTCGAGGGACAACTCTCCTGGATTCGCACCGAGCTCGATCTTTCCGACGACCAATTCGCCCGCATCAAGGAGCTCCACGAGGCCTCCAGCCCGCGCCTCCGCGCCCTCGCCGCCGAGGTCGCCCGCATGCAGGCCGAGTTCATCGCCTTCGAGGAAACCCGCCGCACCACCGACCAGGTCGATTTCCTCGAATTCGCGCGCTTCGTCGAAACTCGCCGCAACATCAACCGCGAGTGCCTCGAATCCACGCGCCGGCTCGTGCTCGCCACCGCCGACGTCATGAACCCCGAGCAGCGCAGCCGCTACCTCGGCATGGTCGCCCGCTCCGACACCCAACTCGAATTGGTCAACTGAGCGCAGTCCCCAGCGCCCGTGCCCTCCGACCCCGCCACCGATTGCGCCAGCCTCGCCGCCCTCCAGCAGGGCGACACCACCGCGCTCAATCGCCTGATCGCCCGTTGGCAGCGCCCGCTCCTCTCCTACGCCTATCGGTATCTGCAAAACTCGGCCGACGCCCACGACGTCGTCGCCAACGTCTTCGTTCGCCTCTACCAAAACCGCGATCGCTTTCGCGAAGACACCAATCTCTCCGCCTGGCTTTTCACGACGCTCACCAATCTCTGTCACAACCACCACCGCTGGAAACGCCGCCATCCCGCCGTCTCGCTCGACACGCCGTCGCACGAGACCGATGACGGCCGCGATCTTCCCCCTTTCCCCGACCTCGCCAGCGACGAACCCGAGCCCGGCGTCACCGTCGCCCGCGACGAACTCGAACGCGCCGTTCGCGAAGCCATCGCGTCGCTTCCCCCCGATCTCCGCAGCGCGGTCCTGCTTCATCACTACCAACACCTTTCCTACCGCGAGATCGCCGAGATCGTCCGCTGCTCCGAACGCGGCGTCGAGACGCGCCTCTACCGCGCCCGCCAGCTCCTCCGCGTCACTCTCGCCGCCTACATCCGCGAAGCCTCGAGTTGCTGACTCGAGCCGTCCCGGCGCTCGACCGTAGTTCGGCGCTTCAGCCCGCACTCACGTCGCGCCGCCCCCTTCACCGTCCAAAATCCCAAACACAAAAAAACCCGGCGCACTCCAGCGCCGGGCCTCGATTCCCACTCACCCCGCCCGCCACGCCTCACTCGCCTCCCGCATCCGCCACGGGCGCCTGCGTCGACACCGCGCCGGTCGCGACCGGCTTGTCCGGCGTAAACTTGAACTCCTGCCGCGCCATCACCAGCACCGGCACACCGCCCGACATCGGCGGCTCGAACTCCCACTGAGACACGGCATCGACCGCCGCGCTCGCAAAAATCCCGTCCTTCGCCGACGACTCACGGCTCACCGCCGGCAAACGCACCCGGCCTTTCTCATCGATGTAAAACGTCACCGTCACGCTCGCCGCCCGCGGCGCTTGCGACGGCTCCACCGGATACACCGGCGTCACGACCTTCGTCGGCGTCGGAATCCGGTCCAGCTCGCTCATCCGTTTCACGCCATACGCATAGTGACTCGGCCGCAGTTGATAGTCGCGGATCTCCACATAGCGCGTGACCGACAGGTCCACGATCACCAACCCCTGGCTCTCGAAATTGAACGTCAGATCCGACGTCGCTCCGTGCGGCTGACCGTTCAACCACGCCGGCTCATACTTCCACCGCTTCAACGCCGCCACCGCCGCCTCCGCAAACGCTTCGTGCGCATAGCCGGTGACGAGATGATCCGTGAGGTTTCCGTTCTCGTCCACCTGCACGGTCACCATCGCGTAGCCTTGGTGAATGCCAAGATCCAACACCCGGCGCGGGAAAACGACCATGTCGGTCTGAATCACACGCATCGGTCGATACGCCTCGTCCACCGCCGCCGCGGCAGTCAGGCCGCTCGCCACCGCCGCCAAAGCCATGCTGAAAAATCGTGCTTTCATGTTGGGAAAAGTTTCCCCGCATAACACCGGGCCCCGCTCCTCCCCTTCACCGGCAGCTCACGCCCGCGCCCGTCTCGATCGCGCCACCAGCACCACCACGACCAGCCCGCCGCCCAACAACATCCAGGTCGAAGGTTCCGGAATCGACGCGGGCGAATAGTTTATGAGCAGATTGTTTTCGACCTGGCTGACGCTGAACGCCCCCGTCAGCGCCACCGAGAAATTCTCCAAGTTAAACTCGAACTTCGCCACGTCGAAGCCCGTCACCTTGTCCGCCGTCACAAACATCCAGCTATAAGCCTGCGACGGATCGAAATTCGCCACCCTGCCGTCCGGACCCACCGAATACATCTGCACGGTAAAACGATCCGCTCCCGTCGCCGCGATCGCCAACTGCCCGCTGATCGCCAGCAGGCTGTAATCCGTTCCCGCCTCCCCCTCCGCATCGGCAATCTGGAACACGAACTCACCCCCGCCGCCAAACGTCGTCGCCCCCACCGTCAAGGTCCCCGGCACGCCCAATCCCCCCGCCGGCGCGATCACGCCGCCGACATCGATCTCCACCGGCCCCGCGATCGTCCCCGTGCCCGCCAAAACCCCGCCATCGAGCACCTGCACGAGCCCCGACCCCGTCGCCGATCCGCTCGGATTGTTCGCAAACAAGATCCCGCCATACACCCGCGTGCCCCCCGTATACGAATTCGCCGCCGTCAAACTCACCACCCCCAAATCCGGTCCGCCCGCCCCCAGCCCAAGATTCACGCCGCCCGTCCCCGAGATCACACCCGTAAACTTCACGTCGTTCCCCGGCTGAAAGATCAGCGCACCATGGTTCACCACATTGCCCACGATCGTGCCGCCCGGCGAAAAGCCGTCACCCAGCAACAACGCGCCACCGGAATCGATCGTCGTTCCTCCCGTGTAAGTGTTGTCGGCCGTCAGCATCACCACCCGCCCTTCGCTGCTCGGCCCGATCCGCAATCCACCCTCGCCCGAAATCACGCCGCCAAAATCCGTCCCCACGCTCGAACTGCCCAACATCGCGTTCAACACCTGCCCGGCCTCGAGGAGGATCGATCCCCACAATCCGTCCCCGCTGAAAAACCCGCCGATCGTCTGATCCGCCGCCACCTGCAACGTCGCCCCATTCGCCACCATCACGGTCGTCGTCGTCGGCAGCGTGTTCGTCGCCCCGATCTTCAGCGTCCCGCCATTCACCGTCGTCGCCCCCGAATAACTGTTCGATCCCGACAACACCAGCGTGCCCGCCCCCATCTTCACCAGGCTGCCACCGCCCGAGATCGAGCCCGAGTATCCATAGAGGCTGTCGCCCCATCCGAACTCCACCTTCGTCCCCGCACCGAGCGAAATATCGCTCCCGTGGATATTCTCCCCGGTCACCTCTGACGACCCGCTGAAACGCAACGTCCCCGCCGTCACGGTCGTCGGTCCGCTGAACGTCTGCTTGCGCATCACCATCGTCACCCCGCTGCTCTGGTTCGCATTCTGAAACGTCACCCCGCCCGCGCCCGAGATCGTCGACGAAAGCGTTCCCGGCGCCGACAACGTCAGCGTCGCACCCGAACGCACGATCGTCGCTCCATCGCCCGACAACGACGCCACCGACGTGCTGTTCGCCACGTCGAACGTCGCCCCCGTCTCCACCCACAGGCTCCCCGCCGTAAACGCCACCGGCGCTCCCACGACCAGCGTTCCCTGCTCGATCCGCGCCGCGCCCGACAGCGTGCTGCTTCCCGCGAAAGTCAGCGTCCCGGTGCCCCTCTTCGTGAATCCGCCCGCCCCTTCCAGCGCGCCGCTGAATGTATTCGCAATTCCATTATCCACCGTCAGCACCGCGCCCGTCGCCACCTTCACGGTCCCGCTCTCCCCCGTCGTGTAGTCGTTCAATCCTCCGATTCTGTTGTCGGCGTCCACTTGCAACATCGCCCCGCCTTTCACTCGGAAAACACTCTCCCCCGACAACGCGCCACTCGCCCCTCCCAACAACGTCCCGCTCTGGATCCACGTATCCCCCGAATAACTACTGCTCCCGACCAGCTCGTAGATTCCCGCGCCCGTTTTCCGCAACGCGCCCTCGCCCGAGAAGGTCCCCTCATGGATCTCGTCGTTCTCCACGACCACCGTCAGCTCCTTCCCAGCCGCGATCGTCGTCGCCCCCGCTCCCGTCAAACTCGCCACCGTGATGCCCGTCGACACGCCCGAGCCCACCGCGAACGTCCCGCCCGCGTTCACCTGCACCTTCAACTCCTCCGCCGCCGCATTATCCGCGTTCACCGTGATCGCGCCATCGTCGATCATCAACGTGCCCGTAAACCCATTCACCCCCGTCAACGTGATGTTGCCGGCCCCTTCTTTCACGAACACCCCCGTCCCGTTCACGTCGAACGGGAAAACCACGTCGTCGGACCGGCTCACCGACACCGTTCCCGCCGTGTTCACCGTGATGTCGCCCAAGAACGCGCCCGTCGTCCCCCCATTCCCGATCCGGACCGTCCCCGCATTCACCACCAGCCCCAGCGGCGACAAACCAAACCCGTCGCTCGACGGGTCGAGATAGTCCGGATTCGCCGCTCCCAAAAATTCCCACGTTCCCGGCCCGTCCTTCACCAGCGTCGATCCGGCCCCGCCGCGGATCGTTCCCGCGAACGAGGCCGACATCTCCGGCAGATTCACCGTCAGCGCCTGCCCGCTCGCGATATTGATCGCGCTCGTCGCCGAGGTGCTGCTCAACGCGCGAATCGTCTGATTGAAGTTCACATCCAACACCACCCCGCCGAGCAGCGTCACATCCCCGCTCGTCGCCAGCGTGTTTCCTCCCGAGTAATTCAAAATCAGCCACGCGCTCTCTCCGACCGTCGTCCCACCCACATAGCTCTGCGCCGCGTTGAACATCAACGTGCTCCCACTCGCCACCCGCACGTCTCCCGTCCCCGCGATCCCATTCTCATAGATTCCCGAGGGCTGATTGAAGATCACCGCGCCGTGGTTGGTGATCATCCCGCTCACCGCCCCCGGGCCCGAACTTCCGTTTCCGATCTGCAACTCCGCTCCCGCGTCGACCGTGATCGCACCCGTCCCGGTCGCCGACCCTTCGAAGTTCGTCACCACCAGCTTTCCGCCGCTCACGAACGTGCCGCCCGTATACTCGCTCGCCTCGGTCAAGGTCAGCGTCCCGCCCCCCGATTTCACCAGCTTGCCGTAACCCGAAATCGATCCGCCAAAATTCGAATTCTCGTCCCCCGCGATCGTCAGCACGCGCAACGTCGGAAGAAACGCGGGGAATTCGTCCTCCGCGAAAATCACCTCCGCCCCCGTGCTCCCCGTCAGCGTCGCGAACGTCTGATCCGCCCGCAGCAACACCGCCGCTCCGTCCGCGATCGAAACATCCGCCGCCGTCCCGATCGTGAACAGCGTGTCGAGATACACCCTGCCGTCCGCCACCTCCAGCGAGCCTTCGAAATCGCCATTCGCCCCGCGCAGATACAGCTCCGATCCGTATTCGCTTTTCGACGTCTTCAACAGCCGGCCATCGCCCGACAACACCCCTTCGTAGCTCGCTCCTTCCGAGGGCGAGAATTCCAGCGTCGCTCCCGCCGCGATCTCCACGTCGCCCACCAACGCATCGCTTCCGTCCTCCTGGATTCGCAGCGTTCCCTCCGCCACCTGCGTCCCGCCCGATATCCAATTCGGTCCCGCCAGGACCTGCGTGCCCTCGCCCGTCTTGATCAGCCGCCCGTCGTTCTCGGTCAAAATCTCCCCGTCGAACTGCAGCGGATCACCCGCCCCGACATCCAGCGTGAGCGTCGCGCCATCCGCGATCTCCACCACGCCTTCGTAATACCCGCCTTCGCTTCCGCTCGCCAAACCCGCCGTCGTCGCATCCGCCTCCACCTTCAACGTCGCCGGATAATAGCCGCCGTAGAGATAAACCACGCTGTTCGGCGACAGCGCATTCGCCGCGCCCGCCACCAGCATCGAACCCGGTTTCACCCGCGTCGCTCCGCTGTAAGTATTCGCCCCCGTCAACGTCAGCTCGGTCCACAAGTCGACCGTCACTCTCCCCTCGTCCGTGATCGCTCCCGCATACGTCGCGGGATTCGCCGAGCCCACCGCAAACACCACCTCGCCGCCCGCCGCCACTTGGATGTCTCCCGACACCGCGCCGCTGCCATAGCCATCCCCAATCTGCAACTTCGCCCACTGGGCAACGGCCACCGGACCCGTTCCCGTCGCCGACCCGCTCGCATTCAACGCATACACCGTCCCCGCATCGATCCACGTCCCGCCTCCATAAGTATTGTCTCCTTTCAACGTCAGCGTCCCGCCGCTGTCCCCGTAAAATCGCAGCGCCCCCGCCCCCGTGATCGTCCCGTCGAAACAAAGGTCGTCGGTCGTATACAACTCCAACAGCCGCCCGTCGAAGATCTCCACCACACCTTCGCCCCCGATTCCCGCCAGCGTTTGATTCGCCTCGATCGCTAGCGCCGCGCCCGCGCTCACCGCCACCGTGCCGTCCGTCGGCAATGCATTCTCCCCCGCCACCGCCAACGTGCCTTCGAGGACCTGCGTTCCTCCCGAAAAATTCGCCGCGCCCACCAGCACCAGCCGGCCATCGCCCTTCTTCTTCAGCGCGTAGCCGTCGTAGTTGTCGAAAATCGAATTCAAAATCGTCAGCGTGTTCGTCGCCTCGACCTTGAAAATCCGGTCATCCGCCAGCTCGAGATCGAGCGCCTGATTCGCGTCCGCCGATCCGAACGTGATCGACGCCGCGTTCGAGCCAAGCACCTGCACGTCCCCAAACAGCGTCAACACCTGCGCGCCCCCCGCGCCACGCAGGACCAGCGTCGGCGACGTTTCCCCCGCGCCCAGGTTGAACTTCAGCCCCTCCGACGGAGTTTCCGCCCATTCGCCGAACACGATATGCTGCACGCCCAGCGGCGTGTGCGCGAACACGCCGTCGATGATCTCCGCATGCCAGTTGTTCGGATCCGTGAAATCGAAATCTCCCGCGGCGATTTTCTTGAATCCACTCTCGAGCAGGTCCGCAAACGACAAACCCGCGCAGGCAAACACCGCAAACGCAGCCGCGGCACCGCGGCCGAAACGCTGAACCCGGGGAAACTTCATGTATGGCTGGAGCGCGCAACCCTGTTGCACCGCCCTTCTCCCAGCAAGCCCTTTGCCAGTCACCCGCCTTCGCCTTTCGCCCCACCCAACTTCACCCTTGCCGCCCGCCCCGCCCGGCGCGAAACCAAACACCCACCGCGGCGTCCTGCTGCGCACCCTCAACCCCTGCGAAATATATGCCGAGAACCGTCACGCTCTTCACCGGCCAATGGGCCGATCTTCCCCTCGCCGAGCTCGCGCCGCTCGCCAAAAAAATGGGCTACGATGGCCTCGAACTCGCCTGCTGGGGCGATCACTTCGACGTCGACCAAGCGGCCTCCTCGAAGAAATACATCGCCGAAAAATGGCAGCTCCTCGCGGAGCACGGCCTGACCTGCTTCGCCGTCTCCAACCACCTCGTCGGCCAGGCCGTCTGCGACAACATCGACGAACGCCACAAGGCCATCCTCTCGCCCGACGTCTGGGGCGACGGCAACCCCGAGGGCGTCCGCAAGCGCGCCGCCAAGAAGCTCGCCCTCACCGCCAAGGCCGCCCGCGCGTTCTTCAACGCCAAACCCGGCCGCAAGGACTCCGACGATTTCCCCGCCGTCGTGAACGGCTTCACCGGCTCCTCGATCTGGCACTCGATCTACGCGTTCCCGCCGACCTCGCAGGCGTATTGGGATGCTGGTTACGCCGACTTCGCCAAACGCTTCGGCCCGATCCTCGAGACGTTCGACAAGCACAACGTCAACTTCGCGCTCGAAGTTCACCCGACCGAAATCGCCTTCGACATCGCCAGCGCCCAGCGCGCCCTCGAAGCCGTGAAGCACCACAAGCGCTTCGGCTTCAACTACGACCCCTCGCACCTCGGCTACCAGGGCGTCGACTACGTGAAATTCCTCCGCACCTTCTCCGACCGCATCTATCACGCCCACATGAAGGACGTCTGGTGGGGCCACGGAAATGGCGACGTCGGCGTCTTCGGCGGACACACCACCTTCGGCGACGCCCGCCGCCAGTGGGACTTCCGTTCCGTCGGCCGCGGCGACATCAACTTCGAGGAAATCATCGTCGCCCTGAACGACATCAACTACCGCGGCCCGCTCTCCGTCGAGTGGGAGGACATCCGCATGGACCGCGTCCACGGCGCCACCGAATCCGCCGCCTTCCTCCGCAAGCTCGACTTCGCCCGCAGCGCCGTCGCCTTCGACGCCGCCTTCGACAAAAAGAACCAGTAAGGATCCTCGCCCACGGAACACACTGAACACACGGAAACATGCAGACCTCTTGTCTGACTTCCGTGTTTTCCGTGTATTCCGTGGGCACTTAATTTCTCCCCTCTCATGCCTATCAAAATCGCCATCATCGGTGCCGGCGGCATGGCCGCCTATCACGCCACCGGATTCCGCAACGCCGGCGCCGACATCGTCGCGCTCTGCGACGTCAACGAAGCCGCCGCCAAAGCCGCCGCCGCCAAGCACAACATCGAGCGCACGTTCACCGACGTCGCGCAAATGCTCCGCGAACTCCCCGATCTCGACGCCGTCTCGATCATCGTCCCCAACAAATTCCACGCGCCGCTCGCGATGCAGGCGCTCAAGGCCGGCAAACACGTCTTCTGCGAAAAACCGCCCGCGCTCAACGCCCGCGAGATGGCGCAGATGAAAGCCCTCGCCGAAAAGAACAAGCGCACGTTGATGTTCAACTTCAACAACCGGGCCCGCCCCGAGTCCTTCGCCATGATGGACTACGTGAAGGACGGCACCATCGGCCGCATCAATTCCTGCCAGGCCAAATGGATTCGCCGCTGCGGCATCCCCGGCTTCGGCGGCTGGTTCACCACCAAGGCCCTCTCCGGCGGCGGCCCGCTCATCGATCTCGTCCACATGATCGATCTCGGCCTCCACTTCATGGGCTACCCCGAGCCCGCGCACATCCTCGCGCGCACCTACGACGATCTCATCACCGACAAAACCTTCAAAGGCCCGTGGGGCATCCCCGATGTCGCCAAAGGCGCCACCGATGTTGAAGCCGCCGCGCACGGTTTCATCACCTTCACCACCGGCCAATCGATGTCCTTCCAGGTCTCGTGGGCCGAAATGAACAAGCGCGAAGAGGTCTCCGTCACGTTCCAGGGCACGAAAGCCGGCGGCCTCGTCCAGCGCCTCTTCGGCATCGACGGCCTCGACGGCACCGCGATCGACGCGTGCGAACTCTACACGCACGAACACGGACGCCCCGTGAATCGCAGCATCACCGTGCCGCCCGATCAGCCGATGGGCCGCGTCCGCTCCGCGATGAATTTCATCCTCACCCTCGAGGGAAAAGAGAAACCGCTCAACACCCCCGACCAGGCCCTCTCTCTCATGAAGATCATCGACGGCGCCTACAAATCCGCCGCCACCGGCAAACCCGTCGCCCTCTAAAAACACCTCCCGCCAAACACGCCAAATTGCGCGAACCACCTTCCCCTTTCGCGCCCTTTGGCGTGTTTGGCGGGCAACCTCTTCCCCCTTTCCTTCCCCTATGAAGCTAAATCGCAAACTCCGCATGGGCATGGTCGGCGGCGGCCGTGGCGCCTTCATCGGCGCCGTCCACCGCATGGCTGCCCGCCTCGATGGTGAAATCGACCTCGTCGCCGGCTGCTTCTCGTCCGACCCCAAGAAATCCAAACTCTCCGGCGAAGACTTCTTCCTCGATCCGTCGCGCGTCTACGCGACCTACGAGGAAATGGCGCAAAAAGAAGCCGCCCTCCCGCCCGACCAGCGCATCGACTTCGTCTCGATCGTCACGCGCAACAACACCCACTTCGCCGTCGCGAAAACTTTCCTCGAAGCCGGCTTCCACGTCGTTTGCGACAAGCCCCTCTGCTTCACCCGCAAAGAAGGCCTGAAGCTCCGCGAGATCGTCCGCAAAACCGGCAAGGTCTTCGCCCTCACCCACAACTACACCGGCTATCCGATGGTGAAGGAAGCCCGTGAGTGGGTCCGCACCGGCAAGCTCGGCAAGATCCTCAAAATCGTCGCCGAATACCCGCAGGGCTACGCCATCACCGCGCTCGAATCCGCCAAGGACGGCTCGATCTCCAACTGGCGCATGGACCCGTCCGTCTCCGGCGTCTCCAACTGCATGGGCGACATCGGCACGCACGCCCACAACCTCGCGCGCTACATCACCGGTCTCGAAATCGACGAGATCTGCGCCGAGCTCTCCACCTTCATCCCCGGTCGCCCGCTCGACGACGACGGCAACTGCCTCGTCCGCTTCACCGGCGGCGCCAAGGGCATCATCTACGCCTCGCAGATTTCCAACGGCGACGAAAACAACCTCAACATCCGCGTCTACGGCACGAAGGGCTCGCTGGAGTGGCACCAGGAAAATCCCAACGAGCTCGTCTTCAAACGCGCCGACGCCCCGCCCGTCGTCCACCGCCGCGGCAACAGCTACCTCTCCGCCGCCGCGCAGGGCGCCACGCGCACGCCGTTCGCGCATCCGGAAGGTTTCATCGAGGCCTTCGCGAATGTCTACCGCGCCGCCGCCACCGCGATCGCCGACCAGATCGCCGGCCGCAAAGCTCCAAAAAATGGATACGACTTCCCGACCGTCGACGACGGCATCGCCGGCATGGCCTT
>ENA-UOVV01000715-UOVV01000715.1-compost-metagenome-genome-assembly--contig:-NODE-715-length-34064-cov-102.999235_pt1 | contig 34064 bp, 24 predicted proteins | sample MGYA00238155_ERZ761577 | MGnify/ENA primary metagenome ERZ761577 (study PRJEB28898, sample SAMN06268775) | compost metagenome | isolation source: Emeryville, CA | place: USA:Emeryville, CA | collected... | reverse complement strand
TCCTTCTTCACCTTCTGGTCTGCGAATATCATCGAAATGAGTAAAAATTGCTGAGGAAATGATTGATGTATTATCTATTTATTTCCCCGATATCAGAAAACATATTGTTTCCATTCACAGTTCTACACCTTTAACTTACCGAGATTATATAGGATCAGTATCAGGAGCTATGTATGGTATCGAAAAATTTGCTTCTGATCCTTTGGCAAGTAAAATATCTCCAAAAACGAAAGTGAAAAACCTCTTCCTAACCGGACAGGATGTGATTATGCATGGAATTTTGGGAGTGACTATATCAGGTTTTTTAACAGCAGGTGAGATATTGGGGAATGAAATAGTATTTAAAGATTTATTTAAAAACAGCACGTAATGCATAGAATCTGTTATATTCTTATTGCATTGCTTATTTTCTCCTCCTGTGGATCCATTCGGCATATCCATAGCGAAGCAACCCGTTTTCAAACTGAATTTGATACAAATTCGGTACATATACTTCCTCATGACCAACTTAGCAGATCTTATCATGGCAACTGGCAATTAAGGATTTCGGGCCAAAATTTTGACTTAGGATATAAAAAAGGAAAACTAACACGAGCTTTATTTCAACATCAGGAAGATGTCTTCTTTCAAAGAGTTTCTGAACTTGTTCCCAAACCCGGAAGACAAAGATTCTTGATCAGATTTTTGAAATGGTATCACCGCAACATTCTGAAGGATATACCTTTAGAATACCGAAAAGAAATCTATGGCTTATCCCTGAACGCTGGAGAGCAACACAACTATATTGCTACTAAATACGAACGTAATCTGCTCTTGCATGGAGCTCATGATATCGGTCATGCTATGCAGGATCTAATGCTCGTAGGCTGCTCAAGCATTGCTCTCTGGGACGAATACACTCCTGATGGCAAACTCCTCATAGGTAGAAATTTTGATTTTTATGTAAATGATGCCTTTGCGGAAAATAAAGTTGTAGAATTCATCATTCCTGACAAAGGCTATAAATATGCCGCTGTCTCATGGCCGGGTATCATCGGAGTTGTTTCTGGTATGAATGAAAAGGGATTAACCATTACCATTAATGCAGGAAAGTCAAGCATCCCTTTAAAAGGGAAAACCCCCATTATGCTTGTAGCAAGAGACATTTTACAATATGCACAAAATATTCAAGAAGCAATTGAAATAGCTAGTCATTATGAAGTATTTGTTTCAGAATCCTTATTAATTGGTTCTGCACAAGACAATAAGGCTGTAAACATTGAAATAAGCCCTAAAAAATTTGGTGTTTATGAAACTGAAAATGGCAAACTCTTCTGCACTAATCATTTTCAGTCTGCCACATATGCTAATGATAAAAGAAATCAAAGGCAGATCGCAAATTCTCATAGTCAATATAGACTCCATAAACTTCAAGAAATTTTTTCTATCCCTGCAACCTACAAACCCATCGATATTGCTCAGATATTGCGTGATAAAAGTGGTCTGAAACAGGAAAATATCGGTTTGGGAAATGAGAAATCTCTGAATCAACTTTTAGCCCATCATGGCGTCATCTTTAAACCCGATGAGCTACTTATGTGGGTTTCTAACACCCCCTATCAACTAGGAACTTTTGAAGCATATAATTTAAATCACGCTTTCCAGCTTCAGCAAAACATAAATCCCATAACTAATCTCGAAATTCCAGCAGATACTTTTCTCAACAGCCCATCATTTACAAAATATCAGAAGTACAAAGAACTTCTCCCTAAATTAGAACAAAGCATTCGTCAAAAGCAAAGTATTCCAGAAGGGGAGTTAATGCAATGGGAGCAATGTAACCCGGAATTATGGTTTACACATAAATTATTAGGTGCGTATTATTACAGTCAGCAAAACTGGGAAAAAGCTGTTTACCACTACGAAATAGCCTTAAGCAAGGAGATAAGCACTTCTAAAGCTAAAAGACAAATTCAAAAACAACTCAAAAAAGCCAGAAGAAAAATATGATCCCAGATATTGAACTAAAAGAACATCACGAGATCATTCGATTTCAAAATGAGCAGTTAAAAAAACAAATTGCTTATATACTGGCACATTCTCCCTTTTACCAAAGAAAGTTTAAAGAAGAGAAAATTCAGGCTGTTGATATTCAAACAATCGAAGATCTGAGGAAAATCTCTGTTACCACTAAAACAGATCTCTATTTTTACAACGATGATTTCCTCTGTGTTCCTCCATCTGAAATCAGAGATTATGCAGCCACCTCCGGTACCTTAGGTGAGCCTGTCAGCTTTTTCTTGAATGATAATGATCTTGAGCGATTAGCCTATAACGAAATGCTTTCTTTCCGCTGTGCTGGTGTTCAAAAAGGAGACTTAGTGCAACTCATGACTACCATCGACAGGAGGTTTATGGCTGGCATGGCATATTTTCTGGGTTTACGTAAACTTGGAGCTGGTATAGTACGTGTAGGAGCAGGAGTTCCTCCCATGCAGTGGGATTCTATCCTCCGATACAAACCTCGTTATGTAATTGCAGTACCTTCTTTCATTCTTACCCTTATCGATTATGCTATAGACAATAATATCGATTATCGATCTTCTTCCATAGAGGGAATTATTTGTATTGGCGAAGCCTTACGTACAAGCGACCTTAAACCCTCTTTACTAGCAAAAAAAATTCAGGAAAAATGGCCTGTTAAGTTATACTCTACCTACGCCTCTACTGAAATGAGTACAGCCTTTACAGAATGTGATGCTTTTAAGGGAGGGCATGAGCATCCTGAACTGATTATCACAGAAATTTTAGATGAACATGACCAGCCTGTAGCTCCCGGCGAATTAGGAGAGTTGGTGATTACTACTTTGGGTGTAGAAGCAATGCCCTTACTTCGCTTTAAGACCGGAGATCTGGTAAGGAAACATGAAACTCCTTGCATCTGCGGCAGAAACACTTGCAGATTAGGTCCTGTAGAAGGGCGCAAAGAGCATATGATTAAGTATAAAGGCACAACACTTTATCCACCTGCTATGCATGATGCCGTGGCACATTTCAGTGAAGTTAAACTACATCTGATTGAAATATCTACCAATGAATTAGGAACAGATGAAATTTTGATTCGCATATACACCACAGATACTTCTGAGGAATTCGCCATCAAATTGAAAGATTATTTCAGAGCCCGATTACGAGTTACTCCACATATTTCTTTTGAAGATGAAGAAACCCTACATAAGATCATCTACAATCCCCATAGCAGAAAACCTATTTTTTTTGTTGACAAACGAACTCATACTATGGGATAAGGCCAAGTACTCTTCTCTCTTTTACTCCGAGAAGGGAAGGAAGGAAAAACAATTATGTAGCGTTTATCCTAACAGTAGTTCGCAGGGTTTAATACCCGTTGCTTTTTTAAATGCAGTGGAAAAATGAGAAATGCTGCTATAACCAAGCATATGTGCTACATCAGAAACAGTAGAACCCTGACGGCTTAATAACTCCTTTGCTCTGAGTATGCGCAACTCCTGTTGATACTCATTAATGGTTTTCCCAAATAGCGTCTTAAATCCTTTTTTCAAATAGCACTCATTCATGGCTACCTTACGAGATAGCTCCTTTATAGTTAGGGGATGGTCAATAGTTTGTTCCAGAATCTTCTGCGCATCAAAAATCTTTTCCCTCTCAGTATCGTTTGCCAAAAATCTGCACGCCGGCACAGGACATGGGTTAAATGGAATAGAAAGCTGAGCGATCACTTTTCTGAGCAACTGCAAGGCCAGTTCTGTCATGCCCATTGTATGCAATAAGGGCTTTGCCACATTTTCTGAAACTCGTAAATCTTCTATGATGATCTTAATCTGTGAATTGATATAAAATTGTTGTTCCGTTGTCTGATCAAATCTAAAGGGAGATTCTTCCGACAGGATGTCGGCATCAAAAAGGCTAAAAAACTCAGGTTGAAATCTTACCCAGCATATTTCCGGCTGAGAAGTACCAGAAGTTATAAATAGCAAATGCAGATAATAAATTCCATCTGCTACTGGATACAGGAAAATACGGCCTTCATCTTCTGAAAAATGCCCAGCGTTAGTATGTACCACACGTACAAACTCTGCTTCCACCATACGGTTTATGGGTACGAGGGTCCTGTTTACTATCCTCACTTCTTCACCCAGCATCCTTTCTAGTGAAATTACAGATGCAGGAAGTTTTTTTATTTTCAACTTTGGCACGGCGCAAAACTACATCATTTCAGACAACTATAACTTATCTCTGGTGTCTGCTGTGAATTTTTACTTTTTGCTTATGTATTTACCCCTTTATCAGCCGGAATATATCCAGGCCGTTGGCATAAAGCATAAGTGCTAAAAGCAATATAAGTCCTACGGTAGTCACTTTTTCCATGACATTATCACTTACCTTCTTTCCGCTGACAATTTCAAATAGTAGGAAAAGCACATACCCACCATCCAAGCCAGGGATAGGTAATAAATTCATAAATGCCAGAATGATCGATACAAAAGCAGTGAGCTGTAAAAAGCTTTGCCAGTCAAATACAGTTGGGAATAATTGTCCGAAACTAACAATACCCCCTAAAGCCTCTGATGCCTTGATTTCTTTGGAAGTAAACAGAAATTTGAATTGCTCCAAATAGGAACCAAAAGTGGCAAATGTCTGTGTAAACCCTTTTCCTATAGCCTGAAAAATATTATAGTCAAATGTTTTTATTTCGAAATATCGTGAAAGATCTGATTGGGGTAGGAAACCCAAAATTCCTGTTTCTGGAAGCAATCCTGACAAAGTAATTGTTTCGCCATCTCGATATACATCCATTACTATTTCCTGTCCCTGAAATGAAGCTTTTGCATCATTGAACTGATCGAAAAAGGCAACAGGGAGGCCATTTAAACGCATAATACTATCGCCTTCCTTCAGTCCCATCTGAGCTGCAGCTGATTCTTCCAGTACCTTTCCCACCAAAAATGGCGTACGAACTTCAATAAAACCACCTTTCTTTCTTTTCTTGATAATTTCTCTAATCGTGCCTTCAGGAATGGTTACCGTTGTGGGTTGTCCGTCTCTGATTACTTCCACTTGATTTGCCTCATCAAATATGAGGTGCTTCATAATATCACCAAACTTTTCTACATGCACACCTCCCACACTTACAATCTTATCCCCATCTTTAAATCCTACTTTTTCAGCCAGCGAATCTGCAGCAATCCCGTATTTTGCTGCCTCTACCGGAAGATATTTTTCTCCCCAAGCCGCAAATATGAAAATGTAAATAACGATAGCAATCAATACATTCATTAAAATACCACCTAACATGATGAGCAAGCGCTGCCAAGCTTTTTTAGATCTATATTCCCATGGCTGTGGTGGTTGATTCAGCTGGCTTTTATCCATACTCTCATCTACCATACCTGCTATTTTCACATACCCGCCTAAGGGGAACCATCCTATCCCATATTCTGTATCCCCTTTCTTTTTCTTGAAAAGTGAAAAATTTAACACACTGGGAAAGGGAAATAAAAAATCAAAAAACAGATAAAAACGTTCTACCCGGGTCTTAAACAGTCTTGCGAAAAAGAAATGTCCAAATTCATGTAATAAAATTAGGATAGAAAATGCGGCCAATAACTGTAAGGCCTGAACCCAGCCACCAGATAGAAGAAAAACTGTATTAAAATTCATGTGTGAAGCAGCGTATGATATTTTGGATGTAATATACGTTATTCCGTATTTTATATTATGCTTTATGCTTAAATAATCAGCATTTTAATGAAATGATAACTGGCTCTTTTTAACTAGCTCCTGTGCATATTGTCTGGCTTCATTGTCAGACAGTTGATAATCTTCCAAAGTTGGTTTTTCTATATATGCCACTTTTTCCAGAGTTTTTTCAATCATTTCACTCATTTCTAAAAAGTTGACTTTGTTGTGCAAGAAGGCTTCCACAACCACTTCATTGGCAGCATTCAGCACACAAGGCGCATTGCCGCCATTTTCCATCGCCTGACGGGCTAAAGCCAAATTTTTAAATGTTTTATAATCGGGCTGATCAAAAGTTAGTGTACTAAAATCTTTGAAACTAAACCTTTTAAAATCATTTGATATACGGTCGGGATAAGCCAGTGCATATTGAATGGGCAGTTTCATATCTGGCAAACCCATTTGTGCCTTAATAGATCCATCTATAAATTGTACAAATGAATGTAAGATTGACTGTGGATGAATAATTACTTCAATTTGCTCATTTTGGAGACCAAATAACCATTTAGCTTCTATCATCTCCAGACCTTTATTCATCAACGTAGCACTGTCTATGGTGATCTTGGCCCCCATTACCCAATTGGGGTGCTGCAAGGCATGACTTGCTTTAACATTTACGAGGTAATTAGGTTTTCTACCTAAAAATGGCCCTCCAGAAGCTGTCAGAATAATTTTATCTACCGACTGAATATCTTCTCCGAGTAAACATTGAAAAATAGCTGAATGCTCACTATCCACCGGAATAATTTTTACCCCTTTTTCCTTTGCTGTTTGCATCACAATATCTCCTGCTACCACTAGTGTTTCTTTATTGGCTAAGGCAATTTGTTTACCCGCCTGTATAGCAGCAAGCATAGAATGTAGCCCTGCAAACCCTACAATAGCTCCCAGAACTAAATCAACCTGTTCCCATTGTACAACCTCATTCAAGGCATTAGCTCCGTGCATCACCTGTATGGGCAGAGAAGTCAAAGCATTTTTCACTTTGATATATACCTCCTCTGAACCCGTAACTACCACGGCTTCTGGTTTATGCTGTTTTGCCTGCTCAATAACTAAATTTCCGTTGCTATGCGTACTCAATATAGTGGCACTAAACAACTCTGGATGTGCGGCTACCACTTCCAATGCCTGTGTACCAATAGAACCGGTAGAACCAAGTATGGCCAGTTTTTTCCTCACTTTCACTTTCATCAAAAATTTAAAGGGCAAAGGTATTAAATGCTGAGGCATAAAACGTCACCATAGGGTTATTTTGCTGAAAATAAAGCCAGGCAAGCGTTTGAGAATGGGCAAAACAGCAAAAAAAGGAGTCTCTTAGACTCCTTGGATACAAAGACATAGCTATTCTTTTATAAACTATAACCTAATTCCATAATAATAAATCCCATTACTACCAGGATAAAATCCCCTGATTTGAATATTACCTCCGGAAGCAATAGCCTGCTGGATCTGTTCTGGAGATGTCACAGGTTGCTCGTTTATACCTGTAATCACAAAACCTTTTCTAATATTTGTCTGCTCAGCAATAATACCTTTACGAATTTCCGTAACGAGTACACCTCCGCTAATTTTAAGCTTTTTCAGTTCATCTGGCTTTAAGGATCGCATACCTGCACCTAATACTAAATCAGGAAGTACCTCTTTTACAATTTCAGTATTACCCTTGATATTTTTCAACTCTACCATTGTCTGGTAAGTCTTATTATTGCGCTCATAGGTTACACTTATATGATCACCTGGCTTGTAGCGAGCAATTTGCTCCAGTAATTCAGGTTCTGTACGTATAGGTACTCCGTTTATAGCAGTAATAAAATCTCCTTTTTTTATCCCAGCTTTATAGGCACCACCAGATTCCGCAACTCCAGCCACATAGACACCTTCTTTCTTATCGATACCTAACTCAGCTAACTCTTCAGGTTTCAAAAGTTTTCTATTAACATATTCAATACCCAGATAGGCTCTTTGTACAATGCCATATTGTACGATATCATCCACTACTTTCTTTACAATATTAGAAGGTATAGCATAGGAATAACCCGCATAAGAACCCGTGGGCGAAGCAATAGCAGAGTTGATTCCAATCAGCTGACCTGCAGTGTTTACCAGAGCTCCACCGCTATTCCCTGGATTCACAGCAGCATCTGTCTGTATAAAAGATTCAATGGCCGAAGCAGACTGGGTACGATTAATACCAATCGATCTACTTTTAGCACTAACAATGCCTGCTGTAACTGTAGCATCTAAAGTGAGTGGATACCCGACAGCTAAAACCCATTGACCGAGTTGCACCTGATCGGAATTACCAAACTCCATATAGGGAAGATCTGTTTCAGGAACTTTTAATACAGCAATATCAGTTGCCGGATCCTTACCTACAATTTCTGCTTCTGTGGTATATCTGTCGTCGAATGTAACTGCTACTTTTTCTGCATTAGCCACTACGTGGTAATTAGTAACTATATACCCATCCGGTCTAAATACAACACCCGAGCCAGAACCCGACTGAGGAGGTATATAATATTGCTGACGAAGTCCGAAAAGATTTCCAAAGAAGTCGTTATTAAAATGAGGATCTACTGCTGTTACAGTTCTTGCTTTAGTGAGGGTTTTAACATGTACTACAGCTGGCACTGCCGCCTGAGCTGCCGTTTCAAAGCCTGCCGGCATCATAGCTATATTAGACTTTCCTGCACTCGTAGGAATCGTATAATTTACCGGTAATGCAGTAGTCTTCGCATGAGATGTATGCTTGAGGGTCTCTGGCTGAAACTTACTATATAAAAACACTGTGAAGAAGGCCGTAATAGCCGCAGTAAGCACAACGGGAAAAAATTTACTTTTCATAGGATACAGTTTTGTGTAAAACGGATAGTTGTTTGTTTCTCATCTTATGTTTTATTGTCATACAAACAAATAAAACATGAGATTTTTGCATTTTTTTCCTGAAATTGATGCAAAACAAAATTAAAGCCAGAAGTTTTATAGTCGTGTTAAAACCGTAGTCATCAACGCAGTAAAACTGTAAAAATTAGTTAAAATGATTGTTCTACACAGACAAAATCAAATCGTTATATAACAATAACATTTATGAGGTGTATATTTTTTAAAATTACGTGTTAAATTTCTACCTTTGCACCTCATTTGAAAAAAGCAAATTAATAATTATAACAATGGCCGACTTACGCTTACAGCGCAATTTTGGTATTGCCGCACATATTGATGCGGGTAAGACCACTACTACAGAGCGCATTCTTTATTATACCGGTGTGAACCACAAAATTGGTGAAGTTCACGAAGGCGGTGCTACCATGGACTGGATGGCACAAGAACAAGAAAGAGGTATTACCATCACATCTGCTGCTACTACTTGTTTCTGGAACTTCCCTACAGTACAAGGTAAACCTACTCCGGATGCGAAGAAATACAAATTCAATATCATCGACACTCCAGGTCACGTTGACTTTACCGTTGAGGTAGAACGTTCTCTGCGCGTTTTAGATGGTCTGGTGGCTCTTTTCTCTGCAGTTGACGGGGTAGAACCTCAGTCTGAAACAGTATGGCGCCAGGCAAACCGTTACAGAGTACCTCGTATCGGATTCGTAAACAAAATGGACCGTATCGGTGCTGACTTCCTTATGGTAGTAAAACAAGTACGCGATATGCTCGGCGCAAACGCAGTCCCTCTTCAATTACCTATCGGATCTGAAGACAACTTTAAAGGTGTAGTAGATCTGATCACTATGAAATCTATCGTGTGGGACGATGCTACCCAGGGTATGACCTATACCGAAGGTGAAGTTCCTGCTGATATGATGGATGATGTTCAGGAATGGAGAGCTAAACTGGTAGAAGCTGTTGCTGAATATGATGATACCCTGATGGAAAAATTCTTCGAAGATCCTAACAGCATCTCTGAAGAAGAAATCCATACCGCTGTAAGAAAAGCTACTATAGACTTAAGTATCATCCCCATGGTATGCGGTTCTTCTTACAAGAATAAAGGTGTACAAAAAATGCTGGACTGCGTAATCCGTTATTTACCCAGCCCTGTAGATATTGAAGCTATCAAAGGTACACACCCCGATACAGGAGAAGAACTTTCTCGTAAACCAGATGCGAAAGAACCATTTGCTGCATTGGCATTTAAAATCATGACCGATCCTTTCGTAGGTCGCCTGGCATTCTTCCGTGTATATTCTGGTCACCTGGATGCGGGTTCTTATGTACTGAACGTACGCTCTCGTAAAAACGAACGTATCAGCCGTATCATGCAGATGCATGCTAACAAACAAAATCCAATCGACTTTATCGAAGCTGGTGATATTGGTGCAGCTGTTGGATTTAAAGATATCAAAACAGGTGATACTCTTTGCGATGAAAAAAATCCCATCGTCCTGGAAAACATGTTTATCCCAGAACCGGTAATCGCAATCGCAGTAGAACCTAAAACTCAGGCAGACGTAGATAAAATGGGTATGGCTATCGCTAAACTGGTAGAAGAAGACCCAACACTTCGTGTAAATACGGACGAAGATACCGGACAAACTATCCTGAGAGGTATGGGTGAGCTTCACCTCGAAATTATCATCGACCGTCTGCGTCGTGAATTCAAAGTAGAAGTTAACCAAGGTGCTCCTCAGGTTGCTTATAAAGAAGCCTTCACTATGATGGTACAACACAGAGAAGTGTACAAAAAACAAACTGGTGGTCGTGGTAAATTCGCCGATATTCAATTCGAAATCGGACCTGCTGATGAAGAATTCCTGAAAGAAGAAAAAGGTAACTTCCAGTTCGTAAACGATATCTTCGGTGGTGCTATCCCTCGCGAATTCGTACCCGCTATCCAGAAAGGATTTGAATCTGCAATGACAACGGGTGTTCTCGCAGGCTTCCCATTAGATAATATGCGCATCCGCGTATTTGATGGTTCTTTCCACCCTGTGGATTCCGACTCTATGTCTTTTGAATTATGTGCTAAATCTGGTTTCCGTGAAGCGGGTAAAAAAGCTAAGCCCATCCTTCTCGAACCTATCATGAAAGTGGAAGTTACTACCCCAGACCAATACATGGGTGATGTAACCGGTGACTTAAACCGTCGTCGTGCTATGCTAGAAGGTATGGATAACCGCGCTGGCGCACAAGTTATCAAAGCAAAAGTTCCTCTGAGTGAAATGTTTGGTTATGTTACACAACTGCGCTCTCTGACTTCTGGCCGCGCATCTTCAACGATGGAATTTAGCCACTATGCTCCTGCTCCTCGCAACATCGAAGAAGAAGTAGTTGCTAAAGCTAAAGGCAAGGTAAACGCTTAATCTCAAAACCTATTGCCCACACACGGCAATAACTTTATAACCAATCCCTGACTGCCCTTTGTAGTCAGGGATTTTTTTTTATGAATCCACTTTGCAGTCTGATTTCTTTGATTTATAATTCTTAAAAAATTAGGATCTTTATAAAACACACTGCCATAAGCAATACAACTCTTTTGCACATGTGGCACTCATACTTTTCTAGCTTTTTTAGACTCTTCTACCCCAAGCTTTGTGAAGGTTGTCATCAGCCCCTCTATGAAGACGAACAAATCCTCTGCCTGTCTTGTGAAGCAAACTTATCTTATACAAAATTCACCAGCCCTTTCCATAACGATACAACACTCAGACTTGCAGGGAGGTTCCCATTTTATACAGCTACCTCGCTAGCTTATTTCTATCCAGAAGGGTTATTACAGCAATTACTGCATGCTTTAAAATACAAATACCGTAAAGATATTGGATACTACCTCGGCAACCTATTGGGTATCTGGCTAAGCGATCAAGACATACATGCCGACTATGTTATTCCTGTTCCCATTCACCCCAGAAAACAACGCAAAAGAGGCTATAATCAAGCTTATCTGCTGGCTTCTGGTGTAAGCAAAATCCTCAATCTACCTATACACAACCAAGCGCTCATTCGAACAAAAGACACAGAAAGCCAGACTAAACATAATCGTGAACTGCGCAACATATCGGTAGCTCAAGCTTTTAAAGTAAAAGATCCTATCAGCTTAGCAAACAGTCATATCCTCCTCATAGACGATGTGCTTACCACAGGAGCCACACTGGAAGCCTGTGCCCGTGCATTATATACCATCCCCTCTATCAAAATCAGTATTGCTACCGTAGGGCTGGTGATGCCAGGCTAATCTATAGGTTATTGCTATGCATACTATACAAGTGCAATTGTAGATCTCCGGAAAATATCTCTTCAGAGATCGTTCTTAATGTACTTCAAATAGCTTATTCCATAATGTTAGCATATCCTCAAAGTAAATCCTTTCCAAAAATTTCGGATTCTTGTTTTCAAAACTATAATTTTAGGCATCTATACACTCATCTATGGATACACCTCGTTATAAACAATTAGTACGCGAATACGAAGCTCATACATCCGAAGAAGCCAAAATCGATACCCTTATTGATATGGCATTAGAAATGAGAAATTTTGATGTAGAACGCACTTCCGTTATGGCCGATGAAATTCTTTCGCGCTCTAAAAAAGCCGGATATATACGTGGCGAAGGACGTGGATATAATCTGAAAGGATCCTGTTACTGGCTGCAGGGAGAATATGAGTTAGGCCTAGAACAGTTACATAAAGCAAATTATATTGCTCGTAATATTGAAGACAAAAGACTTGAAGCAAGAGTCCTGAATAATTTTGGAAATATTTATCGTGACCTAGGAGACTTAGCTAAAGCCCTCAACTATTATGAAAGTGCACTGGATATTAATGAAGCTTTAGGAGATGAGTTTGCACAATCCATTAACTTAACCAGCATTTCCAATCTCTTATATGACCTGGCAGATTACGATAGTGCCTTAGATTATGCCCTTCGCTGTTTGCCCATTTTTGAACGAGCCCATGATACCAGCCGACTTATCACCATTCACAACACGCTGGGAAATATTTACTTCAAACAGAAAAATTTTAAAACCGCTTTAAAACATTTTGAAGAAAACATCCAGCAGTCTGATCCAGATACAGCTGCCCATATTATGGCACAAAGTGGGCTAGGTAAAGTGTATTACCTAATGGATGATATTGAAAATGCCAGACACTACCTTACAGATTCGCTGCAAAAAGCAGAAAAAATGGCCTATGGCGAAGTACAGATCATCTGTCATTTTTATCTGGGAAAATTAAAGATGGATGAAGGAAACTATCGTCAGTCTTTAAAGCATTTACTTGCAGGCTTTCAATTGGCAGAAGAATATTCCCGCAAACATGATCTCATGAGCATACACGAAGCACTCTCTACTGTGTATGACAATATGGGCGATATTCCCAAAGCATTTCATCACCTCAAAGCCTATGAATCTCTTAAAGAAGAAATTTTTAAACAGGCTACTTTAAACCAACTCAGAAACTTACAGGTAAGTCAACAAATAGAGCTTGCCAGAAAAGAAAAAGAAGTTGCTGAACGTACTGCCCAGCTTAAGCAGCAATTTATGGCTAATATGAGTCATGAAATACGTACGCCGATGAATGCCATTGTGGGTATGACTAGATTGTTGCTGAGTAAAAATCCTAGAGAAGACCAACTCAAATATCTCAATGCTATTCAGCAATCAGCCACCAACTTATTGGTAATTATCAATGATATACTCGATTTATCTAAGATAGAAGCTGGTAAAATTGTTATTGAACAAACAGATTTCTCTCTGCGTGAGGTTTTGCAAAGTGTACAGGATATGCTCCTGTTTAAAGCAGAAGAAAAAGGCATCAGTTTTGAAGTTCTTACCGATCCAGAAATCCCAGAACGATTTATCGGTGATCCCGTACGCATTAATCAGATTTTGATTAATCTCGCCGGAAATGCTGTAAAATTCACAGAAAGAGGCGGTGTTACTGTTCGGGTATTCTCCTCTAAAAAGGAAGGAAAACAGCACACCATAGGGTTTGACATTATCGATACAGGAATTGGTATTGCTGAGGACTATGTAGAGAAAATATTTGAAAGCTTTACGCAGGCAGGCTCAGATATCAGTCGAAAATTTGGCGGTACGGGTCTCGGGCTTACCATCTCCAAACAGTTGGTATCTCTAATGCATGGAAACATCACTGTAAAAAGTAAGCTCGGAGAAGGAACCACCTTTACTGTGCTGATACCGCTCTTGGAGTCTGATGTGCAACACACAGAAAAACCACAGCGCCTCGTAGATGAGGCTATGCTAGAGCGTCTTGCTAAAACCAGAATATTATTAGTAGAAGATAATGAGTTTAACCGATTAGTAGCCGAAGACACTTTAAAAGATTTACTGCCGGGTATTACTATTGATGTAGCGGTAAATGGAGAAGAAGCTGTGAAAAAAGTGAGTCACAACTACTATGATATGGTGCTTATGGATATACAAATGCCTATCATGAATGGCGTAGATGCTACTTTGGCTATCCGAAAAACATTACAGGCACCAGCAAAAGACACACGTATCATTGCCATGACTGCTAACGTACTTCAGGAAGATGTACAACGCTATTTTGAAGTTGGAATGAATGCTTATGTGTCTAAACCTTTCCAGACTGATGAATTGCTCCTGAAAATGGCTTTAATGCTCGAAGGAGCATCCAGTAATATGCAGGCAATAGAAGGAGCAACGCCTAACCCGGCTCCAAAGCCACAACTACCAGAAATCCCAGACCATGTAACAGACATGAAGTTTTTGCAACAGTTTACCGGTGGTAATCCAGAAAAGCTAAATAAATATGTAGGGATGTTTTTGGAAAATGCACCGCGATTGCTGCAAACCATAGAAACAGCATTAGCCTCAAAAGATTACCCTGCTTTAAAAATTGCAGCACACTCGCTGAAACCGCAGTTATCCTATATGGGCGTCAAAGAAGAAGTAAGTCGTATTTTTCTGATCGAACAAACGGCCAGTGAAGGCGTAAATACTGAAGGTTTGCCACTTCTGATAGAAAATTTGAAACGTGTATGTCAAAAAGCATTTGAAGAATTAAAAAACTTATAAATATAGCTGTGAATTCCTTTATGCAGGATCAGACAACTGATGTAACTTAGCAATATGGAACCCTCACATGTGCGTCCACCTGGAAAATTAAATCCTCAGGAGCAGGAATATGAAAACAGCATTCGCCCGCAGTATATTGAAGAATTTGCAGGGCAGCCTAGACTTGTGGAAAATCTCCGCATTTTTATTCGTGCCGCCAATATGCGTGGAGAAGCGCTGGATCATATTCTTTTTCATGGCCCTCCTGGGTTAGGGAAAACTACACTTTCACGTATTGTTGCCAATGAACTGGGTACCCATATTAAAGAAACAAGCGGTCCTGTAATTGAAAAACCTGCAGATCTTGCTGGCCTGCTTACCTCACTAGAACCTAGAGATGTACTTTTTATTGATGAAATCCATCGACTGAGCACGGTTGTAGAAGAATATCTATATGCTGCTATGGAAGATTTCAAAATCGATATTATGATCGACTCTGGACCAGCAGCCCGATCCGTACAGTTGAATATTAACCCTTTTACACTGGTAGGAGCTACCACCCGCTCTGGTTTACTTACTGCACCTCTGCTCAGCCGATTTGGTATAAAGTCAAGACTCGACTATTACAGTAAAGAAGTTTTACAGCAAATAATTCTGCGCAGCTCAAGACTTTTGCAGATAAAAACCACTTCCGATGCTGCTTTGGAAATAGCTAGCCGAAGTAGAGGAACACCACGTATTGCAAATGGTCTGCTCCGCAGAATGCGTGATTTTGCTCAGGTATTAGGCAATGGTGTCATTGACAGAGAAATTGTGGCCCATGGATTAAAAGCCTTACATGTAGATGAAAACGGGCTGGATGAAATGGATAATAAAATCCTTTCTACCCTCATCGACAAATTTAAAGGTGGCCCTGCAGGAATTAATAATATTGCTGCCGCTGTAGGTGAAGAACCAGGAACCCTCGAAGAAGTATATGAGCCTTTTCTTATTCAGGAAGGCTTTATTATACGTACACCACGAGGTAGGGAAGCCACAGAAAAAGCTTATAAACATCTGGGAAGAACCCAGCCAAACCACCCCGGCACCCTCTTTTAAGTAGTTGCTGAGATATATATTACCGAAACTCTGTATCCGGTATTTTCAACTTACCTTTGACATTCTAAATTCATATATCACATCATGAAGGAAAAACAATACCAGCCTGCTACGCGACTTATACATGCAGGTGTACATCCAGATCCATCTACCGGAGCTATCATGACACCGATTTACCAAACTTCTACCTATGTACAGGAAGCTCCAGGTGTACATAAAGGATATGAATACGCCCGAACACAAAACCCCACACGTACAGCATTACAGGAAGCTTTAGCAGCAATCGAAAATGGCAAATACGGACTTTGCTTTGCTAGTGGTATGGCCGCTACTGATGCAGTGGCTAAATTGCTACTTCCAGGTGATGAAGTAATTGTATCTAATGACCTCTATGGTGGAACCTATCGCATACTGACCAAAGTATTTGCATTATATGGCATCAAGTTCCATTTTATCGATATGAGTAAGCCAGAAAACATACTTCCTCATATCAATACTAATACACGTATGATCTGGGCAGAAACCCCCACCAATCCCATGTTGCAAATCATCGACATCGAAGGGTGTGCCCAAATTGCAAAACAGCATAAACTGCTTTTAGTTATTGACAATACTTTTGCCTCCCCCTGGTTACAAAATCCTCTTGACTGGGGTGCAGACATTGTACTGCATTCTGCTACAAAATATCTGGGTGGCCATAGCGATGTTGTTTTGGGTGCGCTGATTATGAATGATGCAGCACTAGAAGAAAAACTGAGATTTATTCAAAATAGCTGTGGCGCCGTTCCTGGACCACATGATGCCTGGCTGGTATTACGTGGAATTAAAACACTGCATGTACGCATGCAAAGACATTGTGAAAATGGAAAAACCATTGCTCATTTTCTGAAAAATCATCCTAAAGTAGGCAAGGTTATTTGGTGCGGTTTTGAAGATCATCCAAATCATGATATTGCCCGCAAACAAATGCGCGACTTTGGAGGTATGATCTCTTTCTCCTTAAAAGATGATAGTATGGACGCAGCATTTTCCTTACTGAAGAAAACATCTTTATTCTCCCTTGCAGAATCATTAGGCGGAGTAGAATCTTTAATAGGACATCCCGCCAGTATGACCCATGCCTCAATCCCCAGAGAAGAAAGACTTAAAAATGGCTTAACAGATTCCCTTATTAGACTAAGTGTGGGTATTGAAGATGTGCAAGACCTTATTGATGATTTAAATTTTGCACTAGGATAATCCTTGTATTTTTATTTCACAATAGGATGTGATAACTACATATAGGTTTGTATTGTCTGCTGACCTTTCTTTCTAACAAACGATGAAACCCTTTGTGGATAAGAGTTTCATCGTTTGCTTTTTAGATGATTGTGGGGTTATGTTTTATCCTAGTAAGGATTAAAAACAAAAAGCCCGGCTCGTATGAGTATACCGCCGGGACTTTATAAGGATGGGTTAGTAAGTACAATCCTGACACAATATTAATAAGAATTTTTACCACTAAAAAAAATATTCACAGATTTTTTTTGGATGTTGAAAACATGTGAACAACCCAAACTATAGCAATGGGTCAGATGATCAAACTGGCATGATAATTTTTAGCTAAAAACTACTGGGTACTTACCAATCTTTTTCACGATTTACAGGAGTTCCCTTTTGCTTGTCTTTCTTATCGTGAAGCTTCTTTTCTTCCTGAGCAAGTGCATTGAGCAGTTGTTCGGCTTGTTGTTCTGTAAGCTTGGAAGGTTGTGGTTGAGGCTTTTGTTCTTGCTGCTCTTGTTGCTCCTGTTGATTGTTTTGTGAAGACTGATCCTGCTGTTGTTCCTGTTGATCTTTTTGTTCGTCTTGATTGTTGTTTTGTTGATTCTGATCCTGATCTTGTTTATCTTCCTTATTCTGATCCTGCTTATTATCCGACCCTCCCCCACCTTCTTGTTTTTTCAACATAGCACGAGCATACGAAAGATTATATTTTGCAGCTTCATCATTAGGGTTTTTTCTTAAAGCTTTTTTATAGGCTTCAATAGCTTCTTCCCATTTTTGTTCTTCCATAAAGCTATTGCCTACATTATAATTAGCATTTGCCTGTACCGATGGATCTGTTGTTAGTTTTTCCGCAGAAAGCATGGTTTTCCTAGCAGCTTCATATTGTTTTTGCTGTATAAGGGAATTACCTAAATTGAATACACCGGGTAAATAATCTGGTTTTTCAGTTAATGCCTTTTGATAGGCAGCAGCAGCTTCCTGATATTTTTTATCCTGATAAAGCTTATTCCCCTCAGCTACCAGCTTCTTTTGAGCATAGAGATTACAGTTTAACGCTATACCACAAGTCAACAGCAATATTACTCTGATTGGATTCATGATTTTTGCGTTTTTAATTTTCTCTGATAAGACGACTCTGGCAAAAGCAAGGATACCAATAATGCAAGAAGTGCTACCACCAGAAAATATTGGAAATAGCTGGAATAACTACCAAAGGTTACAGCACCCAGCTGCTTTTGTTCCATACCATTTATTTCTTGTACAAGCTTTCCTGCAGCCTCGTCGGTATTTCTAAGCAATATATACGAACCTCTTCCCGCAGTAGCTACCGAACGTAAATAAGACTCATTGAGTTTACTTACCACCGGATTGCCATTTTGGTCCAGTTTTATAGTTCCTGTTTTGGGATCCTGAATCGTAGCACCTTCAGCAGAGCCAATACCAATTGTATGGATAATTATCCCATCCTGAGCAGCTTCTTCTGCTAGGGATAAAGATTGTTCTTCATGGTCTTCCCCGTCAGAAATTAAAATCAGGGTTTTGTATTTCTTTTCTTTTTGAGAAAATGAGTTACGAGCTAAATCAATTGCCTCCCCAATGGCTGTTCCCTGTGAAGGAACCATATTGGGATTGACATGCTGCAGCATCATTCGCATAGCTGCATAATCTACAGTAAGTGGCACTTGCAAATAGGCTCTGCCTGCAAAAATGATTAACCCCACCCTGTCGTTCTTCATTTTATCCAGCAGGCTCATCACCATTTGCTGAGCCCTAGCAAGACGATTGGGTTTAATATCCTGTGCCAGCATACTCCTACTCACATCCAAGGCAATTATGACATCTACACCCTTTCTTTGCACTGTTTCATTTCCCTTGCTTTTTTGCAGATTGGCATAACCTAATACCAATGCTGTAAAGGCAATAGCCAGCAGTATAAAATGCAGCGTAGCTCTTCCGGGGATATATCCCAAGATTTGCGATGATAATTGAGGTTGTGTTCCCAGTTTTTTTATTCTGTTTTTACGCCACACCTGCATACCGGTAAATAACAGAATAAAAACTGGTAACAAAACCAAGGCATATAAATACTCCGGATGTTGAAACCTTAACATGTTTGATATACAATGTCTTTGCAAATTTAACCCGTGCCTTCATTTGTCCTAAGATGTACATAAGGTTTTTTAAATTCTTTAACAGGAACCATCTTTTTCCAAATTCACGTAATCAAATCTTAAATTCGCGTCATGCAGGATTATCTCAATGGCTTAAATGAACAACAACGAATAGCTGCAACACATCTGAATGGACCTTTAATGATTGTGGCAGGAGCAGGAAGTGGAAAAACTAAAGTTTTGACTACCCGAATCGCTTGGTTAATGCAACAAGGCATTGACCCCTTTCATATTCTGGCACTCACCTTTACCAATAAGGCTGCTAATGAAATGAAAGAACGTATCGAACATATATTAGGTACTACAGATGCTCGCAACCTCTATATCGGTACTTTCCACTCGGTTTTTGCACGTATTCTGAGAGTAGAAGCGGAAAAACTAGGATATCCTAACAACTTCACCATTTATGATACAGAAGACGCTAAATCACTTATAAAATCCATTATCAACGATTTTAAACTTGACGACAAACATTATAAACCATCTTATGTATTGAGCAGAATTTCTGCTGCTAAAAATAGTCTGATCGATGCACATATGTATCGCCAGGATATTTATATTCAGCAGGAAGACAATAGAAGCAGCCGCCCCCGTTTGGCTGATATCTACGAAGCCTATGTACAACGCTGTTTCAAAAATGGCGCTATGGACTTCGATGATCTGCTATTTAAAATGTATGTGCTGCTTACCAATTTCCCGGAAGCATTGGCCAAATACCAACATAAGTTTCAATATATCCTGATCGATGAGTATCAGGATACTAACCCGGCACAGTATCAAATCATTAGACTATTGGGTGCTGTACATGAAAATATATGTGTGGTGGGTGACGATGCTCAAAGTATCTACTCCTTCCGTGGAGCCACCATTCAAAATATTCTACAGTTTAAAGATGATTATGAGGATGTAAAAATTGTAAAACTGGAGCAAAACTACCGTAGTACACAAACTATTCTGAATGCGGCGAATCAAATTATTTCTCAGAATGGTAACCAAATCCCAAAATCTCTCTGGACTCAAAATGGAGTAGGAGAAAAAATCAATGTAGTTCGTACCCATACCGATAATGACGAAGGGAAATATGTGGCTGATATGATTTTGGAAATGAAACTACGGAATCATTATCAGAATAAAGATTTTGCTATCTTATACCGAACCAATGCTCAATCTCGGGCTTTCGAAGAAAACCTTCGCAAAAAAAATATCCCCTATAAAATCTATGGAGGTATTTCGTTTTATCAACGTAAAGAAATTAAAGATTTCCTTGCTTACTTACGTGTGATAGTAAACCCCCGAGATGAAGAAAACCTGAAACGAATTATCAATTACCCTGTTAGAGGTATTGGAAAAACTTCGTTAGACAGATTGATTTTATATGCTTCAGAATCTGGCATTACCCTATGGGAAGCTTTACAAAAGGCAATGAGTGCCGGTCTGAAAGGAGCTTCTGCACAGGCGATCGAAAAGTTTGTGTTGATGATCAAAAGCCTCCAAACAATGCTCGAAAAAGAAAACGCATATAAAGTTGCTTTTGCAGCAGGTAAAGAATCTGGGCTAGTATTGGAATTATATAATGATAAGTCGGTAGAAGGTCTGGCACGCTATGAAAATATCCAGGAACTATTAAATGCCATCAAAGAATTTACAGAAACTCCAGATGAAGAAGGTGAACTCAGAGATAAAAGCCTGGGAAATTATCTGCAACAAATCACACTACTTACCGATGCAGATAATGAGGAAGAAGACGCTGATACAGTTAAACTCATGACTATTCATGCTGCCAAAGGACTGGAATTCCCTTGTGTATTTAATGTAGGCCTCGAAGAAAATTTATTTCCTAGTGCAATGAGTTTATACGACCGTTCAGGTCTAGAAGAAGAACGAAGATTGTTTTATGTAGCTGTAACTAGGGCCAAAGAAAAACTTTGGATTACTTATGCCAATAGCCGATATCGCTTTGGAAGTCTAGTGCAAAATGACCCTAGCCGGTTTTTAGCTGAAATCCCTGCAGAATTTATTGACCAGCATTACACAGGAATTGCTTCTCCGCAGGCATTATGGGGATCTACCGGCAATATCTATAGCCAGGAAAAGGTTTCTTCGTTCAAAAAAATAGCCGATAAAATTCAGCAGCAAAAATCTATTACCACTCATCAGCCCTCTGCTAACTTTCAGCCAGATGATCCCAAGCATATGAATATTGGCATGAAGGTAGAACATCAAAAATTTGGCTTTGGCACCATTTTAAGTCTGGAGGGAAGTTTACAACAGAGAATTGCCACCATTGACTTTGGTCAAGGGCATGGAAAGAAAAAAATCATGCTACAATACGCCCGACTTAGAATTGTAAAAGAATAACCATACGCTATTTTTCATCTCTCTAAACCATACACAAGAAACAGACCGGACATTATAATCCGGTCTGTTTCATTATATCTCCTCGCCACAAATGTACGGCATCTATATTATCAGCTTACAGATTTTCAGGAAGCGAATATTTCCTGCCGCTATTTTGTTCTTTAAGCCATGCTAACAGGGGTTCAAAATACTCAAGCATTGCCTGAGCATTTAACGCCTGGCCGGTAGATTCTTTTAATACTTCTCGCCAATCTCTGGAAGCCCCGGGGTACATAAGTTTTTTCAGAAAATCTCCCACTGCTTTTTGTCCGTAGTAGTTTGTGGCACGAGGGTCTTGTTTCAAAATTTCTTTGGCAATATGGTTATGCAGTTGATATAAAATCACATAAGAAAGCGCATAATCATAGTATTGTGCAGGGTCATCGTTAATATGTGTTTTAGTAGCGGCATCACACAGTGACTCATCTCGATGGGAAGGTGGTATGATACCTTGATATTTCCTGGCCAATTCCCACCATCTTTCATTCCATACATCCGGACTTAGATTATCCGCATACATTTCTTTTTCGAAATGGCTCATGGTACCACAGGAGAAAAACATAAATACTACTGTATTAAGCGCTTCTTTTAGCAATTGACGTGTATCATCTGTAATTGTTTGTTCACTCACCAGACCACGGCCTACTAGATATGGTTTCTGCATGGCTGCCATACCCATCATACTTCCAAATGCCTCATGATAAGCTCTATTGGCGCCTCCCCTCAACAAGGGTGGCACATCTTTATTCGTATAGGTGATATAGTAGTAAATATGGCCTAATTCGTGGTTTGAGGTTTCAAACCACTCTGCATTAGGTTCAATACCCATCAGACATCTTACGTCTTTGTCCAAATCAACATGCCATGCAGAAGCATGGTTATTCTTTTTCACGTTACTATCTGCTGGATAAGGATAAAGGCTTGATTTTTCCCAGAAGGTAGCAGGCAACTCAGGGAAGCCAATGCTGGTGTATAATTTTTCAGCCTCCCGAATAATCCACTCTGGAGTTTTTGTAGCTAAAATACTATCTATGTTCAAACCTTCTACCATCACACCTGAACTCCAATCCTGCGCCCATCTGTTTGGAAGCCAATGTGCAGGCAACAGATCAGGAACTTCTTTACTTCCATATTTTTCAGCCAGCTCATATCTCATCCAAGTATGCAACTCACGATAAAGTGGATATAATTCCTGCATCAGTTTTTCCATCATGTCCATCATTTCTGTGGTTGACATTCCATAATCTGATACTTGATAGCTGAAGTAATCAGAGTAACCTAATGCTTGTACCGTTTCATTTCTTAAAGAGCGCAAAGAAACCAGTCCAGGTTTTAATTCCTTTCCAACTGCTTTTGAGGCTTCCCATGCTTGTAAGCGCTTCTTTAAGTCAGTTTCTTTTTTCAGTATATCATCTAGCTGATTGGTATTTACTTTTTTTCCCTGTAGGGTGTATTGATATCCATAGAGCTTTTGAGTTTGTTCATTTTCTGCGCGAATACGCTCTTTTACCAGACTATCAACCGTCTGAGGATTATTCGCTGCAATATATAATATGTATTCAATCTGCTTTTTCTGAATAGGAGTGAGGGTTGCAGAGGCGTCTAAAAACGCTCTTGCCTTGTCAATATTTTCTCTGCTACCTGTAAATGCAGCCATAGCTTCATCTGCTTCTCTGGCTTGGAAAGCAATCGTTGTATCGTTCTCTTTTATTTCTGTATTTGCTTTCCATTGTGCTTCAGCAGCTTTAGTATATAGCTGTAGATAGGTTTGTGTATAGGCCTCAATAAATTGCTGCGCTTCTTCATTTCCCTGATCCTTATTCGAAGTATGCTCGCAGGAAGATATTATAGCTGCTAAGGCTATAGCAAATGTGCACAATGACTTTTTCATACAATTTTTATTTAGCTATAGAAGTTTATGAAATGCGCTTATACTATACAAACAGAGTTTAGTGTTGTATGTACGATTGCTTTATTGTTGTATTGACTTGGCAAAATCTATCAACAAAAACAGTAGCTGATCTATATTATTAAGTGATAACTCCTGTACCTTATCGAATACATCATGATAATATCCTTTTGCACCATGCCCATAAATAAATACAGCAGGAACTCCAGCCTGAGCAAAAGAATAATGGTCGCTATTATTAGTTTGTTCGCGCTGATGTATTTCAGGAAGGTACAGTTCTTGCTTATTGATTTCCTCCAATATTTGGAAGGCTTCTTTTTGTTCTTTTCCATTCACTACGGTGATACCTTCAGAGGCATCGCCGGTCATGTCGAGATTTACCAGAAAGCGTATATTTTCCAAGGGGAAAAGTGGGTTTTTTACAAAATATTCCGAACCCAGAAGTCCAGCTTCTTCTCCACTGAATCCCATAAATACCATTGTATACGGCTGAGGGTTTTTAGCAAAATATTGCGCGAGATACATCATAGCCGCAGTACCGCTGGCGTTATCGTGAGCACCCGGGAAAATGGTTTCATTCCCCATTCTACCTAAATGATCAAAATGTGCTGTAAACACTACAAAGCTATCAGGTCTTTTAGTGCCGGGTACATAGCCAATCACATTATGAGAAGTAAATTGCCGCTCATACACATTTTCTATTTCCATCGTAACCGTTTTTATACCTTTCTTGGGCAATACGGTGTCTTCCACAAAACATATGGTTGCTGGTACAGTGTAGGTGGATGCCGTCCAGATTAATTTACCATGTTTGGGTACCAGATACACACCTTTGGGCAACGACTTAGCAAATTCTCTATATGGCATTTGCAATTTGGCAGTCATGGAGTCTGCATTTTTCAGCATTATTACTTTGCCTTTATGTTTTATCAAGCGAAAACATAAGGAGTCCCAAGTTGATTTTTCCAGAATATAATTTAAGTCGATGGTTTCTATTTCCTTTCCTACTACATGTGTACCTATGCTTGCAGCATGTACGATATAATCAATTCCCGGTTTTAATTTTTGCTTATTCACTTGTAGCATTATATTGCCCGGAAAGGTATTTATGCCCATATAAAAGGGTTGTAAATAGCTACCGTCTTCAGCGAAAGATTTTAATCCATTTGCTGCAAAAAAACGTCCGATATATCGTGCAGCTTTTTCTACACCTCCTTTTACATAGCCTCTTCCATGCAGACTATCGTGCGATAAGGATGCTATATGATGTCTGAGCCATTCTGTTTCGTTTTGTGCTTGTACCGAAACAGCGTACAAAATAACAAGTAATAGTACGAGCTTAATACGGATGAATAAAGATTTCATAGGGCTGAAAGATACTACACCCTTAGGACAAATTGTATAAGTTAGGAGCAAAAGCCTATTTTCTATATTACTTACCAGCTATTGGGGAAATGGGGCTGGGTGGAGAGCATCTATAAAACTTCAAAAAATAGAGGTATTCTTTCTTTTAGATTAGGTGTGTCCCAAAAAAATACGCTCAAAAAACCATGAAGTCTTTTGAGCGTATACTATACAAAGGTTATTTTGTCTGTGTATATTATTGTTTGGTGAATTTTCTGGTAGCTACCACACGACCCTGAGCATCCATCATGCGTACATAGTATATGCCAGATGGTATATTGCCTATTTCCAGAGAAATGTTTTTATCATTTACCTTGAAAGAGCTTACAGGCTTACCAATTAGGTTGTAAATCGCCACAGATTTTACGCCCAATTCAGGTCTGAAAACAAGATTCAATTTATTTCTTGCAGGGATGGGGAATAATACTACTCCATCGTCAGATGATTTTACAACGGTAGATACATTATTAATCAGATCACGAGTAGCAATGAACGTAAGAAATCTACTATAGTGTGCCGCTTCATCGGTAACCTCTACCTGCACCCATGCAAAGCTATTGCTGGGCGCGTTTGTCCCGTCTAGTATAGCGTGAAAATCATCAATATTGCTATTAGCAAGAATAGGGTTTGTGGTTTTAGCATTACCAGCTAAAAGGTCAGCAGTGTTTGTGTAACAGGTAATGTTATCACAAAACCCACCCAAAACCCATGCACTACCAGTAAGATTATGGTCAACTATTTTCCACTTCAGCGTAATATCATAATTGGTAATATTTTGGATAAGGTTTTTAACCTCTATCTCAGGATTAGATGTATAAGCTACAATAGCGGTATCTCCGTTACTGGCATATTGAGTAGTAAATGTCTGACCTACACTGCATAGAGCAAAAGAACACAATAAAGTAACACTGAGTAAAATCTTCTTCATAAACAACAAAACTTTGGACGCAAGATATATCATTTCATATTATTATCCAAATTTATTCAGCCCATTTATAGCGGTTTTAAAACTTTTTAACAGATGTATTCATCTGTAAATTTCTCTAAAAATGCTCTGTGTATGATGCCCGACAAACTTTTTCTAAGCACCGACATAGAGTATTTTAAGAGTTTTTAGAGTTTTCTCAATACTTTTGGATTATAAATTACCTTACGCTTATCTAAATCTATGCCAAAAATATATAAACAAAAACCAGATGCAACTTATGTGCTATAACATGTTACTGGTTTTATTTTCTTCTCTCATACTTGTTATTGGATTTCAAAAAATTAACAAAATCCTATCTACACAAAATATTTAGCTTTGGGGTACAAATTATTTCGCATGCAAATGTCACCTAAAAAGCGATTTACTATTAAAAGGTTAAGTATAGGCATTGGACTAGTTGCTGTGTTGGGCATCTTTACTCAGGCACAAAAAGCAGATTCTTATTTTGAAATTTCCAAAAACTTGGAAATCTTCATAAACACATTTAAAGAATTGCAAACTTTTTATGTAGATCCTATTGAGCCAGGTAAGCTGGTAAAAACTGGTATCAATTCTATGCTGGCAGAGTTAGATCCTTACACCAATTATATCACAGAATCTGACATTGAGGAGTTTGAATTCCAAACCACTGGTAAATACGGTGGAATTGGTGCCTCTATGCGTAAAAAAGGCGACGATATCCTTATTGGCGAAGTGTACGAAAATAGCCCCGCACGTAAAGCTGGACTGCAAGCAGGAGACTATGTACTCTCTATAGACGATAATGTAGTAGCAGGAAAAAATATTGAGGATATTACGATGCTCTTAAAAGGAGCTCCTGGCACTAGATTGCAAATCAAAATCAAACAAGCTTATTCGGGTGAAGTCATTGAAAAAACTTTAATCCGGGAAGAAATTGAAATATCTAGTGTACCCTATGCTTCTTTAATTGGATCGGATAAAAGTATTGCCTATGTAAAACTGACTCAATTTACGCATGGGTGTTCTCGTACTGTGAAAGCAAAACTGGATAGTTTGAAAAAAATAAATCCAGCCTTAAGCGGTGTAGTACTTGATCTTAGAAACAATCCCGGAGGCTTATTAGATGAGGCGGTAAATCTGTGCAACTTGTTTCTAAACAGAGGTCAGCTGGTGGTATTTACCAAAGGAAAAATCCCTGAAATGGATAAAGACTACAATACTATGTCTCAGGCCTGGGATACCCTGATTCCTGTTACCGTACTGATTAATCGTTCGTCTGCATCTGCTTCTGAAATTGTTTCAGGAACACTGCAAGATTTAGATCGTGGAGTAGTAATTGGAGAACGCTCTTATGGAAAAGGCTTGGTGCAGATGACACGTAATCTTGGCTATAATGCAAAACTTAAACTCACTACTGCCAAATATTATACTCCCAGTGGAAGATGTATTCAGGCTATTGACTATGCCCATCGAAATCCGGATGGCAGTGTAGGGGAAATACCGGATTCTCTGAAAAAAACATACTTCACCAAAGGTGGAAGGAAAGTAAAAAGTGGTGGCGGTGTAGAACCCGATATCACAGTGACGAATGATCCTGTAAGTAAACTGGCAATTGTGCTTTACAATAAAAGCTACCTATTTGATTTTGCTACGCAATATGCAGGTGAACATAAACAAATTGATAAGCCTGAAACCTTTTCTCTTTCTGAAGAAGCATTCTCAAAATTCGTTGCTTATCTAGACAATAAAGATTATGCCTACAAAACGGAAACAGAAATCCTTTTAGACTCTTTAAAAGCTGTAGCCTCGCGTGAAGATTATTTTTCGATGATTAAAGACGATTATGCTGGCTTACAACGGAAGGTGATGCACGACAAAAAACAGGATTTACTGAAACACAAAGAAGAAGTAAAGCGCCTTTTAGAAAGTGAAATCGTTTCCAGATACTATTTCTTCCCGGGAAGAATTGCACATGGAATGCGTAGCGATAAGGATGTGCTGGAGGCTATCCGCATTCTAGAACAACCCCAAACCTATCATGCCATGCTGCAAAAGAAATAAATCTGCAGAGCAGTGTGTCCAATAGCTTTTTATACCTTACAGAAAAGCTGTTAGGTTTAGTTTTGCTTTATTATTTTTGGTTCTGCTAAAACTTCAGCTTGTCAAAAGGAAAACATAGAACGGAAACAAATTGCCTGAACTGTGGCACAGAGCCTTTACATGGGAAATTTTGCCACCATTGCGGACAGGAGAATACAAAACCTGATGATAGTTTCTTTCATTTGGTAGGGCATTTCTTTAGTGATTTGGTACATTTTGACGGGAAGTTTTTTACCACGCTTAAAATACTCTTCCAAAAACCCGGCGAAATCACTAAGGCCTATATGCGGGGTCGTAGAAAGAGTTTTATTGACCCCATCAGAATGTACATTTTTACCTCGGCAGTTTTTGTCATTGTCGTACTAAACCTTGGGGGTCAAGTGCTAACTGATGGTGCCATTGGTGCAGCATCCGCGAGCAATGTGTCCGTGAAAAAAAATGACAGTACGCTTCAAAAAATTTCGCTGAAAGGCAATGATTCTCTCTCTGAACATCAATATAGAGCTATTAAATTGAAAGAATTTGTTACCGTAATCTACGATTCTATAGTAGAATGTAACTATACTACTGTAGGGGCATATGATTCGATACAACAAAACTTACCCAAAGCCCAACGCGACAACTTTTTGGAACGTTATGTGACGCACAGAATGATTACTTCAAAGGATTTTATCATAAACAACCCTTTATATTTTCTCACTACAATTGCTCAGACTTTTACCCATTCTATTTCTCAAGTACTCATCCTTTCGTTACCCATATTTTCTCTGATTCTCTATATATTGTATTTCCCTAAACGAAAGAAATATACCTACGTTACACAAATTGTATATGGCATTCATACCTATTGTATGTGCTTTATTCAGGTGATTGTATTTATCATAATCCACTGGATTTTCCATTTGTCTGGTTACTTGTCTCTGCTCTCTATTATAATATTACTATTCTGTCTATGCTATTTCATGTATAAAAGCATGCGCAATTTTTATGGGGAGGGAAGGCTGCTTACGACTATTAAATTTCTTACCCTCAGCTTTGTCAGTGCCTGGGTGATTTTCTCTTTATTGATAGTCTTCTTTATATATGCCTTTTTCAAGGCCTTTGTTGTACCACTATAAAAGTGTGAAACCTAAATTGATCATACCCTTCCAAAGCATATAGTGGAATTGGTAATTTTTATACTGATATTTGGGGTATGGAAAAGCTTAGGCTCGACAAATATCTCTGGGCTATACGCATATTTAAAACTCGTACACAGGCGGCTGCAGCTATTGATAGTGGAAAGGTGAAAATGGCAGGAAATCTGGCTGTGAAATCATCTCGACAAGTATCTATTGGTGATCGATATGAAATCAAAACGCCTACCAGAAAATGGTTGATAGAAGTGACCGGGCTTCTTCCCACCAGAGTGGGTTATCAAGAGGCAATTCAGCATTATGTGGATCTTACGCCCGAAGCGGATAAGCAGGCTAAACCTGCATACACATCCAGTTTCTATACGGGCAAACGCTTAAGTAAAACAGGTCGCCCGAGTAAGAAACAACGGCGCGACCTGAATAATTTATGGGATCAGTATAATCCTGATGAAACTGAGTAATCAGAATTAATACACAAATACGTATTCACCGGGTTTCACCAAATACCAGTTACGACCTAAGTCATCGCTGCGATACAGCCCCTTATTGGTTGCTATATACACATACTCTTTATTGACATCGTTTTTATAAATATTGTTTTTGCTGGTAATTGAATACACCACAGTATAATCTCCTAAACCATAGTTGGATGGAATAAATACATTGTTTTCTAAACGATATACTCCTGCAGAGTCTGTACCTATGAGAAGTGTTTGATCAAATGCTACATGACCGGCATATAAAATTTTTCCTGAAGGCAAGCCAGGTTTACTATACCAATTTTTGCCCTCATCGTCACTAAACCATACACCATGATTACCTGAAGCATCTACTGCAACTAGGGTATTACCCATGTTTAGAAGATAGAATGCAGCAGGTGAAGGCAAGCCAGAAGAAGGCTCTACCCAGGTCCAGCTCGCATCGGCATTTTCTCTGCGATAGATTGAATCTTTATTCCAGCTATGCGCAAATAACACACCATTAGCAAGCTGTGCAAATGAAGAAATACCTCCGCCGAGTACATCATGCGCCCAGTTGCCATCTGTAGTCCAAACCAGACCATTATCATCACTATAAGCAATACCTTTTCCTAATTCACTAGCCACATATACTCTATTGTGAGAGGGTACATTGAGAATTTGTCTGGGCCAAGGCATTAATGGCTTCAGATAAGGAAGAAAGAGTTTAAGAGATTGATAAGTAGGGTTAAAATTGACTCCATTATTTGTGCTTAAATGTAGATTCATTTTTACCCACAGTATATTCTCTCCGGATGTGACAAGCCCACGTGTAGGGTAGCCGTCTGGAGTAAAAAGTGTTTTATAGTACTCCCCATCTGTGGTGTTTAGCAACTGTCCTTCACTATCCCCGATAAATAAACCATAGGGTTTTTTCACGACAGTTTCATTATCAATGCCGTTCTCTTTTTTACAGGATTGTAAAAAAAACAATAGCGAGCCTGCGATAGCCAGCTTACAGCACAAAGTTGAGATTCGCATGGACAAAATTTTTTCCAAGTTAAAAAAAAATCTGAATTTCAAACAATAGAATTCCTAATCAGATGAGTTTTCTGCCTAAAATTGTTAGGTTTCAGTATTATTACTTGAAAACATATAGCCAGAGAAACCGTCAGACAGTCGTAATTTTGTGGACAAACCCTTATACATATTGTGAGCGATAAAATACATTTATTATCTGACCATATAGCCAATCAGATTGCTGCAGGAGAAGTCATTCAACGTCCGGCCTCAGCAGTAAAAGAGTTGTTAGAAAATGCAATAGATGCGAAAGCAACTGAAATTACCCTCAATTTAAAAGATGCCGGAAAAGAACTGATTCAGGTAATTGATAATGGTATTGGCATGAGTTCTACAGATGCCAGAATGTGTTTTGCTCGTCATGCAACCTCTAAAATTAAACATATTGACGACCTCTTTGCTATCCGTACAATGGGGTTTAGAGGAGAAGCCTTAGCCTCTATTGCTGCTGTAGCAAAAGTAGAAATGAAAACCCGCCAGGCTCAGGATGAAGCAGGCACACGTATATGCATCGAAGCCAGTGAAGTAATCGTTCAGGAACCTTGTGCTACTCCTCAAGGCACTAACCTGATGATTAAAAACCTGTTTTATAATATTCCGGCCAGAAGACATTTTCTAAAAAGCAACACTACGGAACTCAAACATATCTGGGATGAATTTACCAGAATAGCCTTAGCTAATCCCCATGTGGTTTTCAGATTACGTCATAATGATGAAGAACAAAAATTCTTGGAAGCCGGTAATCTCAAAACCAGGATCGTAAGTCTTTTTGGACATAGCTACGAAAAAAATCTTGTGCCAGTAGAGGAAAAAACTGATCTGATACGCATTTATGGATTTATTGGCAAACCAGAATCGGCAACACGTACCAGAGGCATGCAGTTTTTCTTTATCAATAATCGATACATCCGAAGCCCCTATCTTAACCATGCTGTACAAACTGCATTTGAAGGACTGATTGCCCAGGATACTTTTCCTTTCTATTTGTTGATGATGGAAACAGATCCTGCAAAAGTGGATGTTAATGTGCACCCCACCAAACAGGAAGTAAAGTTTGAAGACGAGCGACTCATCTATGCTTATTTAAGCGCAGCGGTGAAACATGCCTTAGCCAGGTATAATATCGCTCCTTCACTTGATTTTACCCTTAATCCTGAAATCACTCAACTTCCTTCTGTGAATATCCCTGCTACCCCGATTCAAACATTGCAAACGCAAAAGGGATATTTGTACCAGTCCTTTACGCAAAAGAATCAAGCACATCTTATTGACTCTAAAGACAACATGAAACGATGGAAGGAGTTATATGCTATTGCACAACAGCAACCTAGCACCATAGAACCTGAAATTCCGACATCCACTGGTGCACTGTTTAATCAGGAAGAGGAGGAAAGCTCCACAGCTAGTGAAAATAGCAATACTATATTGATGATTCAAGGCACCTATTTGCTTTCTACTATTAAATCAGGATTGGTACTCATACATATTAGAAGAGCACAGGAGAGAATTTGCTACGATCGAATTAAAGATCAGCAAGGCAATACAGCAATCGCACAAAAATTACTGTATCCAGAAACACGAGAAACTTCTCCCTCGGATGCTGTTTTATATGCAGACTTAATCCCTGCACTACAGGATTTTGGTTTTGAACTCGCTGCGTTCGGTCCACAAACCTTCATACTTCATGCTGCACCTTCCGAAGTTCCTGCAAGTGAAGCCTGGAACATCTTAGAGGCGTTATTCGAACATTTGAAACAAAGCCAGGAAGCTGGCAATTCCCCGGATAAGCGCACAGAAAGATTGCATATTCAGTTATCCAAAAAAATGGCTCAGTATATGACTCCAGTGCATACGGCAGAACAACAACAGGCACTTATTGCAGAACTCTTTTCTTCCTCCATACCAGAATATGCACCAGATGGGAAAAAAATTTTTACCTTGATCCGCAAAGAAACACTTGACGGTCTCTTATAACTTTATACATGATTTTTTTAAAAAATTCTTACTTCATGATTTAATTTGCATGAAGATTACTCCTAAACAGTAACACACGACATGGCAGCACCTAAATTTCATCCGCTTGAAGTATTGGAAATCCGTAAAGAAACAGCCGATTGTGTTTCGGTATTATTTAAAGTTCCTGATGCTTTAAAAGAAGAGTTTCAATTTACACCAGGACAATATCTTACACTCAAAAAACCTGGTTCAGAGCCTGAAATCCGTCGATCTTATTCTATTTGTTGTGCTCCATCGGAAGGGCAATTGAGAGTGGCGGTTAAAAAAGTTCAAGACGGACAATTTTCTACTTATGTGAATGAACAACTTCGTCCGGGTGATATCTTGGAAGTGATGACTCCCATGGGAAAATTTTCTCCACGACATCCTTTAAAAGCCAAGCGTTATTTGGCTATTGCTGCTGGTAGTGGCATTACTCCCATTATGAGTATTTTAAAACACACTTTAGCAACAGATCCTTCTAGCACCTTTACACTTATTTATGGTAACAAGAATAGAAACACCATCATGTTTAGGGAAGAGGTTGAAGGGTTGAAGAATCTCTATATGCAAAGGCTAAGGGTATATCATGTACTTAGTCGTGAAACGATGGATGTGCCATTATTCAATGGAAGAATTACAGCAGGAAAAATTGAAGAATTTTGTAACACACTTGTTCGCCTCGATAAAATTGATGAGGCTTTTATTTGCGGGCCTGAAGAAATGCTTCTCTCTATTCGAGAAAAACTTCTTGAACTGGGCATGCCGCAAGAAAAAATACATATCGAATTATTTACTTCTCCTGATCAGCCCAAGGCATCTCATGCGCAGTGGGTTTCTCAACATAAAGGAGATATCTCAGGTGTAAGCAAAGTAAGTATCCGTCTGGATGGGGTACAATTTGAAATGAATTTACCTTATCAGGGCGATAGCATTTTAGATGCAGCATTGAAACATGGTGCAGATCTTCCTTACGCATGTAAAGGTGGCGTATGTAGCACCTGCCGTGCCAAACTAATAGATGGGGAAGTGGATATGGAAGTTAACTATGCCCTAGAGCCAGATGAAATAGAAAAGGGCTATATCCTTACTTGTCAGTCTCATCCCAAATCAGAAAAAGTGGTAGTGGATTTTGATGCCCGCTAAGCTAAAGCATAATTTTCTGTAAGCAATAAAAAAAGCCTTGTCCTTATGAATACTTTATTCTGAAGAGACAAGGCTTTTAGTTTTTTACAACAATTCATGTTGTCTGCGCATAGGTTTTGAGTAATCATTTCCTGTATGCAAAGCATACCATCTATCCATCCATAGTAGGTAATGAAGAACTCAAATAATGCTTATTAATAAAATC
>ENA-UOVV01000714-UOVV01000714.1-compost-metagenome-genome-assembly--contig:-NODE-714-length-34101-cov-7.563385_pt1 | contig 34101 bp, 30 predicted proteins | sample MGYA00238155_ERZ761577 | MGnify/ENA primary metagenome ERZ761577 (study PRJEB28898, sample SAMN06268775) | compost metagenome | isolation source: Emeryville, CA | place: USA:Emeryville, CA | collected... | reverse complement strand
GCACACCGACGCGCAGCGCCGAAACCGAATAGGACCGCGCTTCGTCCAGGTCTGGTGCTCGGGCCGTCGCCGGAGTATTGACTTGGAAGTTCAACTGAATGGGAACCAAGGCCGCCACAAGTTCCAGCACTGGTTCGAGTGCCGTCACCAACGAAGTCACCAAACCGATCAGCGAGGAGACGGTCGCCGAAATCAGCGAAGTGGCTGGAATGGTCAGCACCGTGTTGACGATCGGACCCAACACGCCTGGCACCAGGCCGGAGATTGCTGCACCGAGGAGAGTATCCAGGCTCCCCGTCAGCGTGTTCAGGATGGCGTCGACCAGTGGAATGTTGTTCAGCAGCGTCGCATCCGCATGAAACACCGGGGCCGAATACCCGCTTCGTCCGACGAGCGAGCCGAGCGTCGTGTCGGCATCAATCCCGTGGTGAACTGCAGTTCACCTGCGTCCTCGTCGTTCTCCTCACGGTCCGCCCAGTTCGCCGTGGCGTTGTCGAACGGCGAGGTGGTGTTCTGCTGGACCTCAAAGATGTCGGTCCCGGTATTCGCGTTGTCACCACCGAGAACGCCACGAACCCACTCGGACTCGTTCCAACTTGCCAGCGTCAGTGTTGCCGCCATGCCCACCACGGTTCCGGCAGCGAGTACCGCCATCACCTTTGCACGCTTCTGAGAGCGCAGTTCATTACTCGACATGAAATCCTCCTGACTGGATTCACGGTCGACCGCGTCGTTTGTTCGGGTCCGGCGACGCTGCCGGTTCCGCTATGGGATGTCTCGTTGTATTTTCAGCATATCAAGCAATACTCACTTTCTTTGCCGCTGAATGTCCCCCACCAAGGTTCCCGCTACCCCAACGTGGGTGACTGTCAGACAATCACAACAACTACCAGCGTTTCCCACCGAAGTACTGATATTCCGGGCGTTGGGCTCGGCTGACTTGCAGGTCCTCAGCCCGAGCGTCATCGGCCGAGCGGACCAGGTCTTCCAACTCTGCCAGGCGCCCCGCCAGGTCCTCCGGAATGTCCCCCGCACCAGTGGGGTCGCCCTGATCACCAGGGTCTGCGTCGCCGGGGTTCTCCATCGCCTCCTGCTGTCGCATTGCCTGCTCAATCAGGTCACTGAGCTGCTCGCCGAGCAAATCCGAAAGTTCTTTGAAGCGATCACCGCGCAGTGGACCACTGTCGAGGCCCAGGTCACCCTGGTTGCCGCCGTCACCGCTTTGGCCGTCGCCGCTTTGACCGTTGCTGTCATCCTGGCCGCCGGACTGTCCACCTTGGCTACCACCCTGCTGACCGCCGGAATCGCTACCCTGCTGACCGCCGGTCTGCCCGCCGGTCTGCCCACCGGTCTGCCCACCGGTCTGCCCACCGGAGTCTCCGCCCTGCTGCCCGCCGGTCTGCCCACCGGAATCGCCACCCTGCTGTCCACCGGTCTGGCCACCGGTCTGGCCACCCTGGCTACCGTCCTGCTGCCCACCAGCGTCACCACCTTGCTGACCGCCCTGCTGGCCACCGTGCTGACCACCGGTCTCGCCACCCGAGTCACCACCGGTCTGACCACCGGAGTCGCCACCCTGCGGCCCACCAGTCTGGCCGCCGGTCTCGCCACCCGAGTCGCCACCGGTCTCGCCACCGGAATCGCCACCCGCACCGCCACTGTCGGAGCCGTCGCTGCCAGAGTCGCCACTGTCCGAGTCGCCACTGTCGGAGTCATCGCTGTCCGAGCTGTCGCTGTCCGAGCCGCCCTGCCCGTCCGAGTCCTCACCCTGGAAGCACTGATCGTCGAATCGCTCCCAGACCATGTTCAGTGCCGCGCGGAACTGGTACTCGGCCTCCATCGGGTCGCCGGCGGCGAGGTACTCATTGCCGAGGCCGCGATAGGCCAATGCCAGGTTGATTCGCACCGGACATGCCGCGATCTCGTCCGGGGCCGCCCGAAGCGCCGTCTCCAACTCGTCGACCCCCTGCTGCCAGAGTTCCTGGGCCACATACGCCGTGCCCAGGTTGTACCGCGGCAAGTAGTCGTCGCCAGGGCTGAGCGCAACCAGGGCGCGCGAGAGCGACGCGCTCAGTGCCGCGTCGCCGCGTTCCAGCGCCGAGGCGGATGCCACCGTGAGCAGGCCACGAACGCCGGACCACAGTGCCCCGAACGCCACAATCAGCAGCAGCACTACTCCGAGACCGCGCAGCATCATCGTGCGCCGCTCACGAACCTCCTCGGTCGGCTCCGGCGAGCGCTCGAAGCGCTCGTGCAGCCAGAAACGCACCTGACGGATCATGCCGCGCCTCCTCGCCGCGCCAAACTCACGCGACGCCCACTCGGCAGGGCAGCTACCCGCTCGATGAACTCCCACGCCAACAGCAGATATGCGATCAGGAAGGCGACCCAAGTCAAGCTGACGCCGACCTCAACCGTGCTCAGCGACGCCTCTGTCACTGCAGTCGGCGGCTCCGGCGGTAGCGTAACGTCCTGGCCTGCCGCGCGTCGCTGGTAGCCAACGCCCAGCTGCGTTGCCACCTGCTGCAGCATCGCCTCATCGATGCGGGTTCGGGCCTGTTCCTCCTGGCCGTTGTTGCGCACCATCAGCGGCTCGATGGGATCGCCTTCCTTCCAGAACATGCCGCGGTTCTCCCACAACAGACCACCGGCCTCGGAGCCATAGCCGAAGACAGCACCGTCAACGATGCGGTCGCTGCGGAATTGCACCGGTTCAACGTCGGAAGTGTGCTCGCCGTCACCGAAATAGAAGACCATACGCGGGCGGCCGGGAGTGACCTGCTCGGCCTGATCGATCACCCGCTGCAGCAGGCCCGCGGCCTCGGCAACACTGGTGCCACGTGAGTACAGCGTCATTTCGATCGGGATGGACATAATGGCCGATTCCAGAGCGGCACGGTCGCTGCTCAGCGGCATCTGGAGCACTGCCTCGCGATCAAACGTCATCAGCGCAAACCGAGCACCGGGGTACGCATCGGCGATGGCGAGCATGTCCGCCTTCGCCAACTGCAGCCGCGTCAGCGGTGCCTCCTCCGTTCCCCCCACATCCGCGGCCGACATGCTGCCGGTGCTATCCACCAGGAAGTACACGTCAAAGCCAGCATCGACCCGCACATCCACCTGCCGGAACTGCGGCAAGCCGGGACCGAGTGCCGCCAGGGCCAGAGCGACGACGATACCGGCCCGCCGCGCCGAAGCACTGTGTCGGCCGCGCCACGGCCCCCAGAACCAAGCCCAGAGCACAAACCCGAGGGGTGGGACGACGAGTACCGCCCACAACCACCAGTCCAGATACATGTCGAGGATCACTGTCGTGCCCTCCATAGCAGGAGCAACACGGCCCAGGTCCCAAGCAGTGCCGGAATCATCAGCCCACGCGGATTATCCGTCTCTACCAGTTCCGCCTTGCCGGGCAGAGACGCCGCCTGGTCGGACAGGACCGTCGCCACGATCCGATCGACCGCACTGGCATCCTGCAGCCCGTACGCCTCGCCCCCAGTGGCTCGACTTATCATCTTGAGTTGCTCGGCCTCCGCAGCACTCGTGGCACGCTCCGGATAGAGGCTGTAGACGCGAACCTTTCGCAACGCGGCCAACTCGGCCGCTTCGGGCAGTGTGATCAGTTCGTCACCGTAGACCTGGTTATCCGTAGCGAGGATGATCGTCCGCGATCGCTCCGTGTCCTCGTGGTCGAAACTGTAGACGCAGGCACCGAGCCCATCGCCAATCAGCGAGGTCCCTCGACTTTCCGAGAAGGTGCCAGCCAAGAGATCCCACACGTCAGAAGACTCCATCGGAACCGGGCTGGCGTACTGTTCAGCCCCGTCGCCGAGGTAACGCAGCGTCTCATCGATGTAGGCATAGTCGTCCGTCAGCGGGAACGCCCGAGCGGGGGTACTGTTCCAGACCACCAAACCGATCCGCTCCCCTTGGAAACGCGCTGAGATTTCTGCGAAGCGCTGCAGAATCGCCCCATCCACCGACATCATCGAACCGGACACATCCAGGCAGAGCATGATGTCGCGGTTGACCATGTCCCGTTTGCGCACGTCCACATCAATCGGCCGGGCCACCCCGACCATCGCTACGACGGTCACGCCCAGCAGCACCAGCAGCCCGGTCCAGGCAAAGATTCCTCGGCGTCGCAGCGAGCGTCGATACTCCGGCATGTCCGTGAGCAGTTCGGTGTGTGCCACGGGCACCAGGCCCTGTCGCCGCAGGCGCCGGAGACGTCGCAGCACCAGGACCACAGCGACCGCCAGCGTCAGTGCTCCGGCCAACACGAAGAGCACCCAGGGCTGCGCTAGTTCCATGCCTGGATCACCTCCCGGGCACGCTCCGCAGCATTGCCGAGGTCACCGACCTCATCGGGGGCAAAGACCACCGGGTAGTAGCCACGCACTGCCTCGGCGATGTGGCTGAGGCCAGCCTGCTCGAGATCATCCGGGGTCATGGCGCGCGCGTCGATACCGGTGGCTTGCCAAGCAAAGCTCCGCACCTGGGCGCTGAGGCGCCGGTGCGCCTCGCGGACGGTGATGGTGCCGACCTTGGCATCGGCCGCGATCCGGTGAATCGCCTCCAACGCTGCCTTCTTCGCCTTCGCGAGGGTCAGCGGCGGCACCGGCAGCGGCGGCGCCGGAGTGAGGCGACGGCGCCAGAGACGCCAGCCCACCAATCGGGGCGTGACCCATCGCCACAATCGCCACACCCCGTACAGCAGCGGAATCAGCAGCAGCGGCCACCAGGGCAGCAGCAGCTGCGGCTGCAGCGGGTGCTCAATCTCGGGCGCCTCAACGGTGGTTCGCGCGAGGACTGTGGTGAACAGGCTGACCATCAGCGCGATCTCCGCTGCAGCATGGACAGCAACTCAGTCACTGCTGTGTCTGCGGCAGTGATGCGCGCGTAGCGAGCCCCCACGGCGGTCAGTGCGTTGACCGTCTCGGCCAGCGCCGCGGCTCGCCGAGCACGGTACTGCTGGGCCAATGCCGCATCGTCGCGAACGAAGCTTGGCAGTGCCCAGCCGTCGGCGACATCGACGACATCCTTGCGGGAGCCGTCGCCGACGAATGGGTCCGCGTCGGCGATCGCGATCCAATACAACGAGTGTCGGGCCATGAGGCTGCGAACTGCGCGCAGTTCCTCGGCGGTCATCGGTGCGTCATCGGAGACGAAGACGATGATGTTGCGTGAGCGTGAGCCCCGAGCTGCCCGCTCCAGCAGCATCGTGCGTGACACTGCATCGCGTTCGCTGTCAATCGCAGCTTGGATGCGCTGCAGGTGTTGCTCGAGCTCCGCCTCGTTGCGCACCCCGGGGTAACGGGTGGCTCCCCCGACCTCGCCGATCATCAGCGAGACGGCATCGCCGTGCCGCACCGCCAAGTAGCCGAGGACGCCCGCCGCCAGAATCGCCAACTCTGGCTTCGGCTCGCCGCTCAAGGCGATCGCCTTCATGGCCGTCGCGGTGTCCACTACGAGCATGACCGGCATTTGTCGGGTCTCGAGGTAGCGCCGCACCAATGGCCCACCGAAGCGCGCGGTGGCCTTCCAGTCGATGTCCTTCACCTCGTCACCGGCGACGTACTGGCGCAGGTCATCAAAGTCCATGCTGCGACCACGCGCGAGCGCAGCGTACTCACCTTCCAGCAGTCCCATCGCCCGACGACTGGACTGCAGGAAGAGCCGGGACTTCACCCGGGTGAGCAGATGGACCATAGATCGACCCTACGGGGTCGGCACGCGGGCGATGAGCTCGTCGATGATGCGCTCGGACTTGACGCCCACCGCATCGGCTTCAAAGCTCGTGAGCACGCGGTGGCGCAGCACCGAGTGCCGCAGCGCGCGGACGTCCTCGGGCAGGACGTGGTCGCGACCTTCCAGCAGGGCGCGGGCTCGGGTTGCTTTCAGGAAGGCGATGCTGGCGCGCGGGCTGGCACCCATCTCGACCAGGTTCGACCACTCGGGCCCGAGGAAGGGCTCGACGTTGCGAGTGGCCTGAACAATCGCCACCAGGTACTCCCGGACACTGTCGGCTACGTAGACCTGCTCAGCGGCCTGCTGCAGGAAGCGCACGTCGTCGAGGGTCAGCGGGCTCTTGCCCTGGTCGGCGTCGAACACGCCTCGGTCCATGCGGCTCAGGATTTCGAGTTCCTGGTCCTGGTTGGGGTAGTCGAGTACTTCCTTCAGCAGGAAGCGGTCGAGCTGGGCTTCCGGCAGCGGGTAGGTCCCTTCCTGCTCGATCGGGTTCTGGGTCGCGATCACCAGGAACGGTGAAGGCAACTTGTACTCCTTGCCGCCGATCGTGGTCTGCTTCTCCTGCATCGCCTCGAGCATGGCGGACTGAGTCTTGGCGCTGGATCGGTTGATCTCATCGAGCAGCACGATGTTCGCGTGTACGGGGCCGAGCACCGTGGTGAACTCGCTGGTGCGCGCATCCAGGATCTGCGTGCCGGTGATGTCGCTCGGCAGCAGGTCAGGGGTGCACTGGATGCGCTTGAAGTCGGCCTTTACGGCATCTGCCAGCGCGTGCGCGGCCGTGGTCTTCGCGAGGCCCGGCGCACTTTCCAGCAGAATGTGGCCACCAGCAATCAGCGCGGCCAGCATGCTCTCGCGCAACGCTTCCTGGCCGACGACCGTGGCCGAGAACGCGTTCCGGATCGCCGTGATGGCTGTTTGCGTTCGTTCGAAGTCCTGCTTGCTCAGAACATCCGTGCTGGTGCTTCGCGCCATCGCCACTCCCCGGGTCTGTGCGGTCGCATGTGCGACACGGTCTCGAGCCTAGGTGATGGAATGGGCCGGTTCCAGTGTTCCCGCCGTGTGGCGAGCATGAACATTGACCTAGTAGGTCACGACCTGCGGGGTGCCGGTTTGCGTGCCACCGGTCTCGGCAGCAATCCGGTTCGCTTCCTCGATGAGAGTCTGTACGATCTCGGCCTCGGGGACGGTCTTGATCACCTCACCCTTGACGAAAATCTGACCCTTGCCGTTGCCACTGGCCACGCCGAGGTCTGCCTCACGCGCCTCGCCTGGCCCATTCACGACACAGCCCATCACTGCCACGCGCAGTGGGACGGTGACCCCCTTGAGGCCTTCGGTGACGTCGTTCGCGAGGGTGTAGACATCCACCTGCGCACGGCCGCAGCTCGGGCACGACACAATCTCCAACTTGCGTTCGCGCAGATTCAGCGCCTGCAAGATCTGCAGGCCAACCTTGACCTCTTCCACCGGCGGGGCCGACAGCGAGACACGGATGGTGTCGCCGATGCCCTCACCGAGCAGGATGCCGAAGGCGGTCGCGGACTTGATCGTGCCCTGGAAGGCGGGGCCCGCCTCGGTGACGCCGAGGTGCAGCGGCCAGTCCCCGCGCTCCGCGAGCAGTCGGTAGGCCTGCACCATCACGATCGGGTCGTTGTGCTTGACCGAAATTTTGAAGTCGTGGAAGTCGTGCTCTTCGAACAGCGAGGCCTCCCAGACCGCGCTCTCGACGAGGGCCTCCGGGGTCGCCTTGCCGTACTTCTGCAGCAGGCGCGGATCCAGCGAGCCGGCATTGACGCCGATGCGGATACTCACCCCCGCTTCCTTGGCGCGGCGGGCAATCTCGCCGACCTGGTCGTCGAACTTCTTGATGTTGCCTGGGTTCACCCGCACCGCAGCACAGCCAGCATCGATCGCCTGGAAGACGTAGCGCGGCTGGAAGTGAATATCCGCGATGACCGGAATCTGGCTCTTCTTGGCGATGATGTGCAGCACATCCGCGTCGTCCTGGCTCGGGACGGCGACGCGCACGATGTCGCAGCCCGCGGCGGTGAGTTCGGCGATCTGCTGCAGGGTGCCGTTGATGTCCGTGGTCTTCGTGGTCGTCATCGACTGCACGCTGACCGGGGCATCTCCTCCGACGAGAACCTTGCCGACCTTGATCTGCCGCGACTGACGACGCGGAGCAAGGGTCTGCGGAACTTTCGGCATTCCAAGATTCACTGCTGGCACGGCTCCAGCCTACGCCCCAGAGCCTGCATGAGTTCTTATGACGCGGGAGGGAACCACCCGGGCTGGTGCGGCGACAGCCCCTGGCGTCGTCCCCCGACCACACTGGGGTTGGTGTCCGAGCCCGGCTCGCAATACGATGATGCCGTGACTGTTTCGATGACCTGCTCCTGGTGGCACCGCTAACGCGGTGATCGAACACGTCCTGAAGACATCCGACCGCCGCATCGCCGGCGGTCGATCCATTTCAGCCCCGGTGGGCGGCCTATCCGAACAAGGAAGACCATGACCGATCTGCTTTCCACCGTGCTCGGTCCCACGCCGCCGGCCGCGTACGCCCTGCTGGCGCGCGAAGGCCGCGGCGAGCTCGAAGTGCTCGTTGGCCGCGTCGAGGATGTGGATCGGCTTGCCGACATCCCGCTCGGCACCGGCGCGGATGCCCCCGAGATTCTGGCCCTGGTCCCCTACCGCCAGGTTCGCGAGCGCGGCTACAAGGCCCACGACGATGGCGCACCGCTGCGCTGCCTGATCGTGGAGCAGCGCCAGACCATGCCGCTGGCCGAGGCCATCGACCGCCTGCCGGCCGAGCCGGTGCAGGCCACCCCGATCGGTTTCGATGTGTCGGACGAGGACTATGCGGCCACGGTGCGCACGGTCATCGAGCAGGAAATCGGCCGCGGCGAGGGCGCCAACTTCGTCATTCGCCGCGACTTCATCGCCGATGCTGGCGCCGCCCCCGAGGTGGTGGCCCCGCGTCTGCTGCGCACCCTGCTCGAACGGGAGTCGGGAGCGTACTGGACCTTCGCGGTCGTGACCGACGGTGTGGTGATGGTCGGCGCCTCGCCCGAGCGGCATGTGTCCGCGGTCGAGGGTGTGGTCACCATGAATCCGATCTCGGGCACCTATCGCCACCCGGCCTCGGGCCCGGACGCAGCCGAGTTCTCGGGCTTCCTGCGCGATGTGAAGGAAGTCGAAGAACTGTTCATGGTCGTGGACGAGGAGCTCAAGATGATGAGCGCTGTCTGCACCGAGGGCGGTTTCATCCAGGGCCCGTACCTCAAGCAGATGTCTCGGCTCACGCACACCGAATACTTGCTGCGCGGCGAGAGCTCGCTGGATGTGCGCGAGGTGCTGCGCGAGACCATGTTCGCCCCCACCGTCACCGGCTCGCCGATGGAGAACGCCTGCGCCGTCATCGCCCGGCACGAGCCGACCGGCCGCGGCTACTACTCCGGGGTGCTGGCCCTGCTGTCCCCGAGCCGTCCCGAGCTCGGCCTCGCCGGCTACGACCTGGACGCCCCGATCCTGATCCGCACCGCCCACCTGCAGGCCGATGGCACGCTGCGCGTGCCCGCCGGGGCAACGCTCGTGCGCCACTCGAAGCCCGAGAGTGAGGTGGCCGAGACCACCAGTAAGGCCAGCGGCGTCCTCGCCGCGCTCGGACTGCTGCCGGGCCTGTCCGCTCAGGCCGCTGACCCGATTCGCCTCGGGGACGACCCCGCGGTCCAGGCTGCCCTGCAGGCACGGAATGCGGAATTGTCGCCGTTCTGGCTGAACCCACAGCATCCGAACCCGGTGCCCACGCTGGTCGGCAAGCGCGCCACGATTGTGGATGCCGAGGACCGCTTCACCACGATGCTCGCGCACATGTTGCGCCACCTCGGCCTCGAGGTTGATGTCGTGCGCTGGGACGACGCCGCGGTGGACCTCAGCACTGGTCTGCCGGAGGTGGACCTGGTGGTCGCTGGGCCCGGCCCGGGCGACCCGACCGCAATGGCTGAGCCCCGCATCCAAGCGATGCACACTCTGGTCGCGGCCCGCCGCGAGGCAGGCCTGCCGCTGCTGGCGGTATGCCTCAGCCACCAGATCCTGTCACTGCAGCTTGGCTTGCCCGTGGTGCCGCTGCCGGCGCCGCGTCAGGGTCTGCCCCTGGACATTGCGCTGTTCGGCCAGCAGTACACCGTCGGCTTCTACAACACCTTCACTGCTCGCGTCAGCAGCGACACCGTGCTGCCAGATGGCATCGAGGCGGCAACCGACCCAGCCACCGGCGATGTGTTCTCGCTGCGCGGGCCGCAGGTGGCCTCGGTGCAGGGCCACGTCGAGTCGGTCCTGTCCCGTGATGGCTTGGCCGCATTGCAGTTGCTCACCGAGGCGGCACTGGCGTAATCGCCTCGCCTCTCCCCTGCCAGGCGCTCCGCAACCGCGGGGCGCCTGCTGCCTTAGCCGAACAGCGAGATCGGCTTGAAGATATCCGCGATGATCAGCAGCGCGCTCATGCCACCGAGGATCAGCACCATCGTGAGCGTGACGGGCATCAGCTTGGCCATATCCACCGGGCCGGGGTCGCGCTTCCCGAACAGCTTCGCGATGCGGCGGCGAATCGCCTCATAGGTGGCCCCCGCCACGTGGCCGCCGTCCAGCGGCGGCAGCGGGATCAGGTTGAACACGCCGAGGGCGATATTCAGCGAGGCGAGGATGCCAAACATCGATGCCACGCGATCCAGCACCGGCCAGTCCGCACTCGCGATCTCGCCCGCGATCCGCCCGACCCCCACCACCGAGATCGGACCGTTCGGGTCCCGCTCGTCCGGGCCAAAGAGCGCCTCGACAATCGCCACCAGTCGTTGCGGCAGATTGATGATCACGTTCGCCACGGCCGAAATGTTCTCGCCCATCGCGGGCAGTACCGCACCGACGTCGCCACCAACACGGGCATAGAGCGGGCTGATCCCCACCATGGGTACGCGCACAATCACCGGATCACCATCCGGGCCGAGCACGGTGGCACCCTTGTCGTCGTACTGGTATCGCTCGGTGAGCACCGGCGTGACCCGCAGCGTCAGCGGGCTGCCGTCGCGCTCAACCACGAACTCGGCGGTTTCCTGACCAATGGCGGCAATCGCGGGTGCCACGTCGCTCCAAGCCTGGATCGCCTGCCCGTCGATGGACACGAGGCGGTCACCCGGCAGCATGCCCGCCGCGGCCGCCGGACTGGCCGGGTCCGCGTCCGTGCACGTGGTCTGTCCCGACCCGGCGGGCACGAGACAGGCGTTCACGGTGCCCACGGTGGTCGTGGTCTGCGGCAGCCCAAATCCGACAATCAGGATGGCGTAAAAGACGAAGGCCAGCACGAAGTTCATGAACGGACCGCCGAGCATCACGATGATGCGCTTCCAGGCGGGCAGCCGGTAGAAGGCGCGGTGGTCCTCACCCGGTCCGATGGTTTCGGCGCTACTGCTGCGGGCGTCCTCGATCAGTCGGCTGAACAGCCGACCCCCGGGATCGTTGATGGCCGCGAGGCGCTCAGCATCCGTGATCTCAGGGTCCGCGATCGAATCGGTGGACTGGATGGCCGTGTCCTGCCCGGCGGAGCGCACGCGCTGCTCGCGAACAATGCGGGCGCCGTCCTGGGCGACGTTCTGAAAGAAGCCGGTACTGTCTTCGCTCGGCGCCTCGCCCTCGTGCTTCGGCGGGAACATGCCGATCATCGCCACGTAGCCGCCCAAGGGAATCGCCTTGATGCCGACCTCGGTCTCGCCGCGCTGGCGCGACCAGATCGTGGGGCCGAAACCGATCATGAACTTGGTGACCTTGACCCCGAACCACTTGGCCGGCAGGTAGTGTCCCAGTTCGTGCAGCCCCACGGAGAGCGCAAGGCCGATCACGATGACGATCACGCCAACGATGTAGAGCAGCACCGATTCCACGGAGAACACCCTAGTGCCGGAGCACTGTGGATCAGCCCCATGCCGCAGCGATACGGCGGCCCGCCTCGGCGCGAGCCCAGTGCTCCGCCTCGGCGAGCGATTCCCGCGTGACCTCGCCAGCGTCCGGCTGGAAGGTTTCGACGACCGCACTCACGGTGTCGACAATGCCGAGGAAGGGCAGCGTTCCGTCATGGAAGGCATCGACGGCTTCTTCGTTCGCAGCGTTATAGACCGCCGGGTATGCCCCACCTGCCCTGCCCACCTGCTTGGCCAGCGCCACGGCCGGGAAAGCCTGTTCGTCCAGCGGCGCGAAAGTCCAACTACTGGCGACGGTCCAGTCCAGGGGAACGCCGACGTGCGCGACGCGGTCCGGCCAGGCCAGCCCCAGCGAGATTGGCAATCGCATGTCCGGCGGGCTCGCCTGGGCGATGGTGGAACCGTCCACGAACTCGACCATCGAGTGCACGATGGACTGCGGGTGTACGACCACGTCGATCTGCTCGAAGGGGACGTCGAAGAGCAGGTGCGCCTCGATGACCTCCAGGCCCTTGTTCACGAGCGTGGCCGAGTTCGTGGTCACCACGCGGCCCATGTCCCAGGTCGGGTGTGCGAGCGCCTGTGCGGGGGTGACGTCGGCGAGTTCCTCACGGCGCTTGCCGCGGAACGGGCCTCCTGAGGCGGTGAGCACGAGACGGCGCACCTCGGCCGCCGTACCGGAGCGCAGCGCCTGCGCAATCGCGGAATGCTCCGAGTCCACCGGCACGATCTGCCCAGGCGCAGCCAGCTGCTTGACCAGGTCACCACCGACGATCAGGCTTTCCTTGTTCGCCAGCGCCAGGGTGCGGCCGGTCTCGAGGGCCGCGAGGGTGGGACCCAGACCAATGGAACCGGTGATGCCGTTGAGCACCACGTCGGCCTCAACGGAGCGCACTAACGATTCGGCGTCCGCGGCACCGAGTGCGGTCTCAGTGACGCCGAAGGCCGCCGCCTGCTCGGCAAGCATGGCAGCGTTGCTGCCTGCAGCAAGGCCGACCACCTGGAACGTGTCCGGGTTCTGGCGGATGACATCGAGCGCCTGCGTGCCAATAGAACCAGTGGAGCCGAGAATGAGGACCCTGCGCATCGCACCATCATCCCACGGACGACTGGGGCCAGCGCAGCCGCTGGACCGCTTGACCGGGCAGGCGCAGCCAGCCCTGGTCAGTTCCCAGGACGAGCGGAGGCAGTTGCGGGTCCCCGCTGAGCATTCGGTACTGGGCGAGGCCGATCTGGAACCACACGATCGGTAACCGCGCCTGCATCTGCTGCCACAGCCCCCACCGGGCCTGCACCTGGTCCGGGCTGAGCACAATCAGGCGAAGTTCGCCCGATCTTGATTCCAGCGTTGCCGCAGAGACCTGCGCCAAGGGATCGCTGGATCCGAGCGCGGTGTCGACATCGTCCGCCTGGAGCCCGAGTTGCCGCAACCGTGCCAGCACACGGATCGGGTCGGCCGTGACGACGGCGACTGGGCCGCGGTCGGGAAGACGCACCACATCCGGAGCGGCAACCGCGATCGCAGCGTCCGCCATCGCCAGTTGCGCGGTCAGGCCGCGCGCGACCGCAGCACCTGGCCGTGGCCGCGGGTCGTGCTGCGCTGTGGTGCCTCCGGCAGCCAGATAGTCCGCCAGCAATGGGTAGCGCAGCAGGATTTGCTCGGTACTCAGCGACGCGATCGCCCCAAGCCCGGTTGATCGGCCGGCCGTCAGGACCACCCCACCGGCGCTACCCAGCCGAGGCAGGGTATCGAGGCACCGCTGTTCCAAGGCGGCGCGAAACTCTGCGGGAGCGCTCGAGAGGATGCGATCCAGATCGTCAATGAGCACCGGCGCCGTCGGCATCGGTCGGAGCGGATCGCACCAGTCCCAGAGGGTCGCACCGTCGGTGATCAGGTTGCTGCCGCGTGCTTGCGCCGCGATCGTGCGCAAGGCGGTGCTGCGGCCAGAACGTGGGCCGCCGAGGATGAGCAGCGGGCCCGCGGCGGGCTCGTACCAAAGACCCGGTTGACGCTGTTCGGCGGGATCATCACAGAGCCCAAGCAGGATGGCGCGATCGGAGGGCACCACTGCCTCAGCATCGCCAGTCTCACTGCGGGCCTGCACCAGTGCCGCCTCGAGCGGCAGCTCGGGCGGCAGCGGCGGTAACCACGGCCGTGGCGTCGTGCTCGGCGCTGCGGCATGGGCCCGGGCCAGCAGCGCCGGGTCGGCCGGCAAAATCTGTCCCTGCCGCAAGCCATCCGCCGCGCGAATGGCGGCGAGGCCCGGCTGGCCAGCAGGGAATTCCGCAGCCACAGGACTGCCAACCACGGCAGTGCTCTCGTGCGCGTCATGGACACGCAGCAGGACCCGGAGCGCCACATTGGCCAGCAGGGCATCCCCGACCACACCCAGCGGTCGCTGGGTGGCGATGATCAGGTGCACCCCCAACGACCGTCCCCGAGCAGCGACATCGGTGAGCCGTTCCGCCGCGGACGGCACGAGGTCGCGCAGCGCTGCATACTCATCGATCGCGACCACCAGCCGCGGCAACTGCGCCTCGTCCGCGGTCCGTACGCCGAGGTCCCGAATCACCCGCTCACGTCGTCGCAGTTCCGCGGCGAGACTGTCCACCACCCGGGTCGCCTCGGCCGCATCCAGATCGGTCACCAGCCCCAGGCAATGCGGCAGCGACTCCACCGGGGCAAACCCGGACCCGCCTTTGAAGTCGATCAGCAGGAGCCCGAGTTCATCCGGGGAATGCACTGCCGCGAGCGCCACCAGCCAGGTGATGAGGAACTCGGTCTTGCCAGAACCCGTCGTGCCGCCGACCAGGGCGTGGGGGCCGTCGCGCAGCAGGTCCAACCACAGGAGGTCGGCCTCATGGTCCGAGCCACCGATCGCCACCCCTACCGGGACCCGGAACGCCGCCTGGTCCAACGCAAGGATCGCCTCCGACAGCGACAGTTCACCGGGGTCGATCGATCGCACGCCGGGCGCTGGTGCCAGGGCTGGCTGGACTACTGCGGCCTCGGCATCCACCGGCCCGAAGGGACCGAGGAGCCGAGCACCAGCGACGCGCACGTGACCATCTGGCCGCACCAGTACCTGGACCGAATCGTCCGACTCGACCTGAGGGCGAGCGCGCAGGGTGACCACAGCGTCAGTGCCAGTGCCAGTGCCAGCACGAACCGTAACGCTCGGGTACCGGCCGACCGAGACGCTACCCCCGACCCCGGCCGCGATCCCGTGCACGACGGCTGCCGCCAGCACACGCGGGCCCACCACAGCCGTCTGCGACCGTGGCGTCAAGACCAGGGCCACTGGCGCGTGTGCGACGCGCTGCAACTGCGCCCGCATGCGGTGCAATTGCGCGTCGGCCTCGCGCTGCGAGGTCGCGATGCGTTCGTCGTCACACATGGCCGGGGTTCCCCCGGCATCCGCCTCAACCGGCGCATGAAGGTCAGCAGTCCCGATCGGCACGAGCACGGATCCGTGTCCGTCCTCCGATGCTGTTGCAACCTGGACGGCGAAGGCTCGCACCGCCTCGCGGTGTTCGCGTCGGATCGCCGAGGCGGCCTCGTCGACGCTAGCTCGCCACTGTTCCAGTTGCCGGAACCAGTCCCGACGGCGGCGACGTTTCCCTTCCCAAGCCGTCACCAGCGCCCCCAGCGGGGCCGTCCCGGCGAGCGCCAGCATGATCACCGAGCCGGTCATCAGCCAGGCCACCACCGCGACGATCGGCGCCATCAGCCAGATCGCGAGTCCCGGCCGCTGCACCGGTGCCGGGATCGGCGGCGCTGGCAGGCGGGTGAACGACACGCCTCTAGTTCAGCGCAGCGCCCCGATCTGTGGGCCACGAACCAGCAAAGTGTGGATAACCGGCGGTCGTTATTCAGGAGCTGCGATGTCGTCAATATCGACCACAACCGCAGTGATGTTGTCCCGCCCCTGCCGAGCCAGCGCCATGTCGACCAGGCGAGCCGCAGCCTCCTCGGCGTCGAGGGCGCGGCTGAGCACCGAACCGATCTCGCTATCGGCGAGTTCCTTGGTGAGGCCGTCCGTGCAGATCAGGAACCGCGAACCGGCGACCAACGTTACATAGCCATAGTCCGGCTTGGGGTTGAGTTCGAAGCCTACTGCGCGCGTAATCACGTTGGAATCGGGGTGATGCTCCGCCTCGTCCGCCGAGATCATGCCCGAGTCCACCATCTCCTGCACCAGCGAGTGGTCGATGGTGAGCCGCACCGGATCCTCATTCGTGGCCAGGTAGCAGCGTGAATCGCCGATGTTGAAGACCATCCAGCAGGGCTCGCCGTCCCGAGTGCTCAGTGCCATGCCCGTCACTGTGGTACCCACGCCGCGCAGCGTGAACTCCCCCACGCACAGAATGTCTTCGGTGGCCAGGGCCAGCGCGGACTCAATGTGCTCCTGCTCCAGCACGACCGGGGCGGCGATTTCTTCCAAACGCTTCGCGACCGTCTGGCTGGCAAAGTCGCCCGCCGAGTGACCACCCATCCCGTCCGCGACCGCGAAGATGGCGGGCCGCGCCACCATGCTGTCCTCATTGACCGCACGCACGAGGCCGACGTCGCTGATCGCTGCCCAGGACAAGCTGAGCATACGCCCGTCCGGCAGACGCAGCTCACGACGGTCACTGAGCATGGTCGGCCCCTGCATGCTCGAATTCTAACGATGATGACGATGCCCCAGGCGAGGTGCACAGAAACTGCCCCGGCGCGTTGCGGCATTCCTGGTTAGTATCCGGGCATGACCTCGCAGCAGCCCTGGACTCGCGCCACCATCGATTCGCCGGTGGGACGGATCAGCCTGGTCGGCGATGCCGGTGCTCTACGTCGGATCACCCTGCATGCCAGCGACGAGGCGATCCCGACCGGCCCACACACCGGAGTGATCGATTACGCTGGCCCGGCCGCGGAACTCCCGGAGGCACTCGCCGAGGCGGCAGCACAACTTGGTGAGTACTTCTCTGGTGAGCGTCGCGAGTTCACCGTGCCCAGCCTGCTCGACGGCACCGCCTTTCAGCATCAGGTGTGGAACGCACTCGCCGAGGTGCCCTACGGCGCCACCATCAGCTATCAGGGCCTCGCTGAGGCGGCTGGGCACCCCACCGCGGTCCGCGCCGTTGCCGGGGCAGTCGCCTCGAACCCGCTGCCCATCGTGCATCCCTGTCACCGCGTCCTGCCGAGCAGCGGGTTGCTCGGCAACTACAGTGCCGGCGACGGTCCTGAGACCAAGTGGGCGCTGCTCGCTCGCGAAGGCGTGACGCTCCCGCGCTAGTGCGCGACCTGCAGCAGGGCGCGAGTCACCGGGTCGGCGGCTGCCACCACCGCCTCGGCCGGGCCAGCGGCAACGACGCGGCCCTGATCCAGCACCAGCAGATCGTCCGCGATCCGACGCAGGGCCGCAATATCGTGCGAGATCATCACCAGCGCGAGCCCGTCTCGGTCGCGTAGCTCAGCGAGGAGCCGCAGGATGGCGTCCTGCGCTGGCGGGTCAAGCGCCGCAATGGGTTCGTCGGCAATGAGCACCTGCGGCGAGGCAGCCAGGGCACGCGCGATCGCGACCCGCTGCCGCTGACCACCCGACAGGGCGCCCGGGCGGCGCTGCCCCAGGCTCGCGTCGAGCCCAACGCGGGTCAGCAGCGCGTCCACCGCGGCAGCGCGCTGCATCCTCGGCATCGCTGGCAGCCCCTCGGCGATGCTGCGAGCCGCAGTCCAGCGCGGGTTCAGCACGGCCAGTGGGTCCTGCGCGATCGCTTGGATCCGGTGCCGCTGTCCGCGGCGCTCACGCTCAGCCAGGCGTGACCAGGGCTCTCCCGCCAGTTCCACCTCGCCGCGCGTTGGCGTTTCGAGGGCAAGCAGGAGCCGGGCCACCGAGGACTTGCCCGCGCCGGAGGCGCCGACGATGCCGAGCGTGCTGCCAGCGCGGACGGCGAGGCTGACATCGCTGACCGTGGCCCGCGTGGTGCCATCCGGCATGGTGCGGTGCAGCGTGAGGTCGCGTGCTTCGAGCACGACCGGCGCCGACTCGTTCCGAGACCCGGTGAGCGGCTCCCCGGTGGCGGCTGCGGCAAGTGCGCGGGTGACCGGGTGCTGCGGCGCCTCGAGCACGGTCCGGATTGGACCGGTCTCGACCACGCGACCGTCGGCGAGCACGATGACTCGGTCCGCGATCCGGGCTGCGGTAGCGAGGTCATGACTGATCAGCAGCACGCCGAGGCCCGCCTCGACCCGTGCCCGCAGCGCCGCGATCAAGTCGGCCCGCAGCATGGGATCGAGCGCCGTCGTGGGCTCATCCGCGACCAAGTATCCGGGCGCAGCAATCTGCGCGCTAGCCAGCACCGCGCGCTGCCGCTGGCCGCCCGAGATCTGCTCCGGATACTGCCGTGCCCGCAGCGCCGGCTCGTCGAGGCCCACCTCGGCCAGCGCTGCCACGGCGCGATCGCGCGCCTCGCCCCGACTCGCGAGCCCGTGGATGCGCAGCGGCTCGGCCACCTCGTCCCCCACTCGGCGCAGGGGATCGAGCGCAGACTGCGCCTCCTGCGGGATAAAGCTGATCACTTGGCCGCGCAGGTGGCGCGTGGCCCCCTCACTGACGCGGCTTGCGGGCTGGACCACCGGCTCGCCGTCCACGGTGAATTCCTGTGCCACCGCGGTAATACCCTCCGGCAGCAGTCCCAGGATCGAGCGTGCGGTGAGCGACTTTCCTGCGCCGGACGGCCCAATCAGCGCGACGCACTCCCCCGGTGCGACCTCCACGCTAATGTCGTCGACCAGCACCCGATTCCGAGCGCGCACGGTCAGTCCTTGCAGGCGAATCATCGCTCACCTCGCTGCACGGTCCGTGCCACCCATCGGCCCAGCCAGGACACGGCCACCACGGTGATCAGCAGGGCGAAACCCGCCATGCTGGTGATCCACCAGGCGTCGCCGAGGCGGTTGCGGCCTTCCTGCATCATCACGCCCCACTCGTCCACGCCAGACTCCATGCCGAGGCCCAGGAAGGTGAGGCCAGCAGCGGTGGTGACCGCACTACCAAAGCCCAAGATCATGAGCACCAGCAGCGGGCGGGCGACGCTCGGCATGATGTGCCGCACGGCGATGCGCCTGCGAGGCACTCCGAGCACTTTCGCGGCCTCAACGAAGCCGGTGCTGCGGGCGAGCACCGAGTACACGCGCCCCTGCCGTAGGTACGCCGGCAGCAGCGCGGTCGTGACACCGATCACCACCGACTCGGGGCCGCGACCGAGGATTGCCACGACGGCCAGTGCGATCAGCAGCTCCGGGAATGCCAGCAGCACCTCGGTGACGCGCGTGATGGCTGCATCGAGCCAGCGCGGGCCGAGGCCGGCCAGCAGACCGACGACCAAGCCGATCAGCCCAGCGACTAGGACGACCCGGATGCCGACACTGAGCGTCAACCCGGTGCCGAAGACGATGCGGGTGTAGATGTCGCGGCCGGACAGGTCCGTGCCCAGCCAGTGCTCGGCACTCGGCGGCAGGGCTACTGCCCCTGGGTTCGGACGCAGGTTCGCCTCCTCCGCGAAGAGGCCCGGGAAGAAGGCTGCGAACACAACCAGGATCAGGATCAGCACGGCGGGGGCCACGGCGAGGAGGCGTCGCCACGTCGAGGCGGCGGACGCGCGCTGCTGGCCCGCCTGAAGTGCAGTGATCAGACTCACGCGCGGTCACCCCCACGCCGCGTGCGCGGGTCCAGGAATGCCACGAGCGCATCCACCACCAAGGTGATGATCACGAACACCACACCGGCAAAGAGCACGAGAGCCATGACCACCTGCAGGTCGCGACCCATGATCGCGTCCAGGGCTACCCGGCCGAGGCCGGGACGAGCAAAGACGGATTCGACGAGCACCGCGCCACCGAGCAACCAGCCGAACAGCGTGCCCGCCATGGTCACCGTGCCCGATGCGGCATGGCGAAGCGTGTGCCGCCACACCAGCCCGACCGTGCCCAGTCCACGCGCTCGCGCCGTCTCGGCAAAGGGCTGCCGGTCCGCCTCGTCCAGTCCATCTCGCAGCAACTGGCCGAGCGTGCCAGCCAAGGGTACGGCCAGTGCGATCGCCGGCAGCACCAGCTGTTGCACCGGGTTGCCGCCAATGGCCGGGAACCAGCCGAGCCCATAACTGAATACGGAGGCAAGAGTGAGGGCCAGCCAGAAGGTGGGTGCGGCCACGGCGACCGGCTCCAGCAGTTGCACAATGGATCGGAAGATGCCGCGGCGGGTGAACGCGGCAGCGCCGACCGCGATCGCGATGGCGAGTGCCATTGCAACGACTGCCAGCAGCAGTGTGTGCGGTAGCTGCTCGGCGAGGATTGCTGTCACTGGACGCTGCTGTTGATATGAGATGCCGAAGTCTCCGGTGAGGGGCCGCCACAGCGCGAGCAGGTACTGCTGCCAGAGCGGCAGGTTCAATCCCCAGCGTTCCCGGATATCGGCACGGGCCTCCGGACTCGCTGTGGAATGCGGCCCGAGCATGATGTCGACCGGGTCACCGGGTACCGCGGCCAGCACCAGGAATGCCAGCGACGCGGCACCCCAGAGCACCAGTGCGGCCGCGCTGATGCGTCGGCCGAGCGCACGCCACAGCGCGCCGGGCCGCAGGAAGCGGGATCCGACGCGCTGCGCGGTCGTGCGAGTCACAGTACCTTCAGCCGTGCCTAACCCACCCCGTGGTACTGCACACCGTGGAAGAGCGGCCATCCATAGGCGTCATACTGCAGACCGAGGACCCCGGACGGAATCTGGAGCACCTCGAAGGTGCTCGGCACGATCGGGACGTAGGCGACGTGCTCAGCGTTCCACTGCTGGATCTGGCGGTAGATCGTCGCACGCTCCTCCGGCGCACTCAGCGTCGCGGCCTGCCCGAGCAAGGCATCCAGCGCCGGGTCGGCGACCTGGCTCGCGTTCTGGCGGCCCTTCGAGTGCAGGTGGTTGCGCAGGATGTCAGCGTCCAGCGATGCGAAGCCCCAGTCGGTGATGTCAAAGTCCAGGATCATGCCATTGCCGTCGGCGTAGCGTGCCTGGTACTCACCGCCTTCCACTGCCTCGTGCCGAAGCTCAAAGCCGATTTCCTTAAGGTCAGCAATGAAGAAATTCACCAGTGCGCGCTTCTCATCGTCGAAGGGCAGCCAGCTCAGCCATTCCGCGGTGAGGCGCTTGCCGTTCTTCACGCGATAGCCGTCAGCGTCGCGTTCGGTCCAGCCCGCTTCATCCAGCAGTGCCTCGGCTCGCGCCGGGTCATAGCCATACTTGCCTTCCAGCGAGGCGTCATAGGCGTTCGGCGTCGAGGGGCTGAGCGCAGACCATGCGCGCTGGCGACCAGTACGGTATACCCCGAACACAGCTTCTTCCACATTGATGCCCAGGCGGAACGCGTCGCGCACACGCTCGTCGGCGAAGACGTCGCGGCCCCAGTTCAGGATGGCCGAGTACGGCATGCCGGGACTCTTCGACACGTTCACGGCGATGCTCTGTGGTTGGTCGGCCTGCGCCATGAGTTGGTCAACCGTGAACTGCGAGACGTCGGTGGCGACCTGCGCCTGCCCCGATGTGAGCGCACCGTATCGAGCCGACTCCTCCGGCACGATGCGAACCACGAGTCGGTCCAGCAAGCGGACGCTGTTCGGCTGGGCCAGGCTCGCCGGCGCCCAGGCGTAGGCCTCGTTACGGTCGAAGACCAGACGCTGGTTCGGCACGTACTCGGTGAGCTTGAACGGACCAGTACCGACCGTGACTTCGGGACCACCAGCGCGCAGCGCGTCCTGACTGGCGGAGTCCAAGACCTTCGGGGAAATGAATCCGACGAATGCCGTGCTCAGGTTCGTGAGCAGCGGTCCGAACGGATCCTTGAGCCGCAGCGTCAGTTCGAACTCACCGGTCGCTTCGGCGCCGGCGAAGCGCTCACCACCGAGCGAGGATGCCGCCTGTGCGGAGGCCGTCTCGGGCGCAAAGATGTGCTCAAAGTTGCGCACCGCAGCGGCGGCGTCAAAGCGGGTGCCGTCGTGGAAGGTTACGTCCTGGCGCAGTTGGAAGGTGTAGGTGCGCTGGTCTTCGCTGACGGCCCATTCGGTCGCCAGCCAGGGCTCGAAGGTGCCGTCCGCGTTCAAGAACACCAGCGAGTCATAGACGTTGCGCAAGGTGTAGGCGCTTACATCCAGCTGACTGGAGTGCGGGTCCATGTGGCCGTTGGCCAGGTTGCCGCCTTCGATCACCCAGACGAGTTCCCCGCCGGGGGCGGCTTGGTCTGGGGCGCAACCTGCGGCGCCGAGCAACAGTGCAGTAGTAGCGATCGCGGCGGCAGTTGTGCGCAGCGAGCGACGAGTCGCAGAGCGTTGCATGGTTCACTCCCTCACATCTTGGAATGGCCGGCACCCCGTGCTGGCCGCGATTGACGCTACAGTATTAGACTCAGTCTAGAAATGTCGCAGCACGGAAATGTCCCACGAACGCGCCGGCTCGTCCCCGGCGAGCGTCCGCGCGCGCATGCGGGCCGGCCACCCGCAGCCAGCCGGGAACTGCTCCAAGAGGCCGCATTCGAGCTCTTTCAACGCCACGGCTACGCCGGTGTCACTGTGGATCGAATCGCCCGGGCCGCGGGGGTGAGCCGCGCCACATTCTTCAACTATTTCGAGGCCAAGAGCGACGTGTTCTGGGTCGAAGTCGACGACATCATCGACCAGCTCGCGGACGCGGTGCAGAATCTCAACCTCACCAACGCTGGCCTGCGCGACCTCCAAACGCTGACGCTGCGCATGCTGGGCGGTGTCGGCGGCGCAGCCGTGCCGTGGGCGCTCACCAACGCCTCGCTCCTGGGCGACGTGACCGATTTGCACGCCTCGGCGCTGCGTCGCGTGCAGGTCCTCACCACCGCAATTGCCACAGCGCCAGCACTGCGAGGCGCGACCATGATCGAACGGCGCAGCATCGCCAACGCCCTAGTCGGCGCGCTCATTGCCGCAGTCCTCACCTGGGCCGAGGCCGGCATTGGCCGCGGCCCGCTTGGCCCCTACCTCGAGGCCGCCTTCGAGGCGATCGCGAACTAAGCGGTCGGCGTGCCGCCAATGTACGGCGTCTTGGCGGCCATCACCTCGCGCATGCCGTTCTGGCACAGCGCCACAATCCAGCGCAACACCGAGCCCGCCAGCGCGATGTCAAACTCATCCTGGATGCCGCTGAATGCCACCGCGAGGCGGTGCTCAACCACGCCGCCCGGGTACTTAATGTCCCCTTCCCGGTACAGGTGCGGGGCGTCCTGACGCACAGCCAAGCTCGCCATCCCCGTTGACCAGGCCAATCGCGCCTTGCCGCGAGCGTAGGTGACGAACTTCTCGGCGTCCGGGTGCGCCGGATCGACCTCGGCGAGGAAGACCTCCTCGCCCGTCCACGGATCCAGCACCACGAGGGCGCCGGCGAGCTGGTTCGCTACCCCGGCCTCGACGGCAGCCTCCAGCGACGGGCGGGCGATCGCCCACGCCTGCTGGCAAATCTCGGGGGTCAGTCCTGCAAACATCGTTGCCTCCTTGCTGGACACTACCTTTGCACGCGCCTGCCCGGGGGCCAATCCGGCGCGCGCGAAATCGGTGACTGCATCGCATGGCGATCAGCCGACGACGCGTCGATCAGGAACTGAGGGCTAGTCGTTCCCCGCCTCGAAATCGTATGCTCTGCTCAGGAAGCGGGGCACGCGGACGAATGGGGAGTCACGATGACGACACAGCCGGAACCACAACGGACTGGCCTGCACCCCGGGCTGATTGCGGGGCTCGTGGCCATTGGCCTCTTGCTCGCTGGCATCCTGGTCGTCCTCATTTTGCTGCTCACCCGGCCAGCCACCCCCGGCGTCCAGGCGGAACCGACCCCGAGCGAGCCGGAACCGACCATCATCGATGCCGAGTCGGACCCGGAACCTGAGCCAGAGCCCGCACCCACGGAATCGGCGGCGCCCTCGACTCCGAAGCCGAACAATCCCCCGGCCACCAGCACGCCGAAACCACCGAGCGGACCCACCTTCGCCTCGTTCAGCAGCAACCCTGGCAACAATAAGTCCGTCGGCTGCGCTGATGAGTACGACTCGGTGCCGATCACGATCAAGTGGAGTTCCACCAATGCGGTGCTCTCGCACATCGGCGTCGGCACCAACAATGCCAAGAGTCAGCCCTATGAGTCGAACTTGCCACCGTCGGGGTCCTACGACCTGAACTACCAGTGCAGCGTGGCCTCGCAAAAGTACACCGTGACCCTCGAGGACGCGAGCGGCAAATTGACGCACCGCACCGTCACGCTGAAGCGCTGACGCGAGCGCCAGTCCCAGCGCTTTTTGGGGCAGCCCGGTAGACTCATGCAGTCCATATCAGGCACATTCGACACGGTGCCGCCAACAGAGAGATTGCAATGACCGAGCAGCCCACCGCCCAGGTTCCCGACAAGCCCGCCCTCGAAGGTCTCGAAGCGAAATGGGGGCCGAAGTGGGAAGAACTCGGCACATACCGCTTCGACCGCGCCGGCGCGCTGGAAGCGGGCCGCGACTGCATCTACTCGATTGACACCCCGCCGCCCACCGCCTCGGGGTCACTGCACATTGGACACGTCTTTAGCTACACCCACACCGACATCGTCGCGCGCTTCCAGCGCATGACCGGCAAGCACGTCTTCTACCCGATGGGCTGGGACGACAACGGCCTGCCGACCGAGCGCCGGGTGCAGAACTACTACGGCGTCCGCTGCGACCCGACCCTGCCGTACGACCCGAACTTTGTCCCGCCCTTCGAGGGCGGCGAGAACTCCTCCGGCAAGGCCGCCGATCAGGTGCCGATCTCGCGCCGCAACTTCATTGAACTCTGCGAGCGCCTGACCGTCGAGGACGAGCAGAAGTTCGAGGCGCTCTGGCGCGACCTGGGTCTGAGCGTGGACTGGACTCAGACCTACCGCACCATCGGTGCCGAGGCGCAGGCGGCCTCGCAGCGCGCCTTCCTGCGGAACCTCGCCCGCGGCGAGGCCTACCAGGCAGACGCCCCGACGCTGTGGGATGTCACCTTCCGCACCGCGGTCGCCCAGGCCGAACTCGAGGACAAGGAACAGCCCGGCGCGTACCACACGCTTGCCTTCCACCGCACCGACGGCGAGGGCGACATCCTGATCGACACCACCCGTCCGGAGTTGCTGGCGGCCTGTGTGGCGCTGGTGGCTCACCCGGACGACGAGCGCTACCAGCCGCTGTTTGGCACCACGGTGCGCACCCCGGTCTTTGGCGTCGAAGTTCCGATCCTGGCGCACCACCTTGCCCAGGCCGACAAGGGCACCGGTATCGCCATGATCTGTACCTTCGGTGACCTCACTGACGTGATCTGGTGGCGTGAGCTGGACCTGCCGAACCGCACCATCATCGGCCGCGACGGCCGCATCCTCGCCGACGCCCCGGCCGCCGTGGTTGAGGCGGGCGCCGCGGACACCTACGCCGAGCTCGCTGGCAAGACCGTATTCAGCGCCAAGGCCCGCATGGTCGAACTGCTGCGCGAGTCCGGTGAACTGATCGGCGAACCGCGCCCGATCACGCACCCGGTGAAGTTCTTTGAAAAGGGCGACAAGCCGCTGGAGATTGTCTCGACCCGTCAGTGGTACATCTCGAATGGTGGCCGCTCGGAGGCGCTGCGTGAGCGCCTGGTCGAACTGGGCAAGGAACTCAACTGGCACCCTGACTTCATGCGCGTGCGCTACGAGAACTGGGTTGGCGGCCTCGCCGGTGACTGGTTGATTTCTCGGCAGCGCTTCTTCGGTGTGCCGATCCCGGTCTGGTACCCGCTGGACGAGCATGGTGAGCCCGTGTTCGACCAGCCGATCGTGCCGGACGAGGCGAGCCTGCCGGTGGATCCGTCTTCGGATCCTGCTCCGGGCTACGAGGAGTCGCAGCGCGGCGTCGCCGGTGGCTTCATCGGCGAAGTGGACGTGATGGACACCTGGGCGACCTCGTCCCTGACGCCGCAGCTCGCCGGTGGTTGGGAACGCGACGCGGAACTGTGGGACTTGGTCGCACCGTTCTCGCTGCGCCCGCAGGGTCAGGACATCATCCGTACCTGGCTGTTCTCGACCGTGCTGCGCAGTGAACTCGAGGATGGTCGCCTGCCGTGGCAGCACACCACCATCTCGGGCTTCATCGTGGACCCGGACCGCAAGAAAATGTCGAAGTCCAAGGGCAACGTGGTGACCCCGGCTGGCATTCTGGAACAGCACGGCTCGGACGCGGTCCGCTACTGGGCGGCATCGAGCCGCCTCGGCACCGATGCGGCGTTTGACCCGCAGAATCCGACCCAGATCAAGATTGGCCGTCGCCTCGCGATCAAGCTGCTGAATGCAGCGAAGTTCATCCTCGGTTTCGAGGCAGGCACCGGCGAGGCGACCGTCACCGAACCCCTCGACCTCGCCATGCTCGCTGGCCTTGCCAGCGTCATCGAGGACGCGACCAAGGCGCTCGAAACCTACGACCACGCCCGCGCGCTGGAATTGGTCGAGACGTTCTTCTGGACGTTCTGCGACGACTACCTCGAACTGGTCAAGGAGCGTGCCTACACTGGCGGCGGCCAGGAGCAGGCCAGTGCGGTCGCAGCCCTGCGTATCGCGCTCAGCGCCCTGCAGCGCCTGCTGGCGCCGTACCTGGTGTTTGCCGCCGAAGAGTCGTGGTCGTGGTGGCAGGCCGGCTCGGTGCATTCCGCCGCGTGGCCGACCGCTAGCGACCTGCCTGCCCTCGGTTCGGACGTCCGTCCGGAACTGCTCGGCGAGGTGGGCCTCGCCCTCACCGGCATCCGCGGCGCCAAGACCGAAGCGAAGCTCTCGCAGCGCACTCCGGTCGAATCGCTGACCATCACGGCGCCGGCTGCGTTGGTCTCGGCGCTCCGCAACGCCGAGGATGATCTGAAGGCGGTCGGCCGCATCGCCGAGATCGTCTGGGTGGACGCTGCGGACGATGCCGCACTGGCCGTCTCCGACGTGGTCTTCGTCGAGGAAGCAGCGAACTAATGCAGTTGGGCACACGTTGGGATGCCGGAGCGGAACCACCCGCCCGGCTTCCCGACGTCGTGCTCGACCTGATCACGCAGGCCGAGGCACACCTGCCCGGTGACGGTCCGGCTGCCACGCCGCGCTGGACCCTCACATGGCTCGAGGGCCTGCCGCACCTGCGCCTGGACGGCGGGTACGCGATCGCGCCCGGCAATGGCGGATTCCGGTTGACTGCGCCCGACGGCGAACTCATCGCGTCGGACGAACCATTCTCAGACGACGAAGACGACGACTGGCTCGACGGCTAAAAGAGTTCCGGGTTCCGAGTCGGGTGTATCCAGCCGGTGCGGTCACTGAGCCGCGGCAGCCGCTGCAGTCCGGCAGCATCGAGCACTGCCTCGATCCGCTCCGCCTGAGCGACCTCCACCTCCGAGAGGCGCCAGCCGTTCTCGACCGGGTGAATGCTGAGTTCCAGTTCATCCTCATTGAGGATGTTCACTTGCAACAGGATGCCGTCGATCTCGGCCGTACCGAGCCCATCAACGCCCAAAGTCAGGCTGTCCTCGTCGGATACCGGCACCCGCGCCGCCTTCGGCCAGGGCGTGTTCAGGCGAGCCAGGACATCCTCTATGCCTTCACGCCCGGCCACCTGAAACACCAGTTCCAATCGCTCGCCGTCACCGTCGCGGCGGGTTGGCAGAGCGATCGAGAAGTAGCGCAAGCGACCAAGCCAGTTGCGCAGGCTCAGTCGGCTGCTGCCACCCTCGTGCTGTCGCATCGCTAGCGCCGCGGCCCGCCGAGCCAACCAGCGACCCGAGCCTCCAGTCGGTCATCAACGAGGTCGTAGATGAACCAGGCAGCCAAGAGCACCAGCGGCGGCACGATCAAGGTGGTGAGGAAGTTGGTGATCTGCACGCCCGAGAAGATGACCAGCAGGAACCAGATGATCAGCGCGACCAGGTACAAGATCACATACGACAGCACCTTGCTGCTGAGCTTGCGCGAGAGACTCACCTGGCCGGCATTGTCCAAGAGCCAGCGATGCAGCAGTGGCTTGATGAACAGGCTCAATACCGTGAGCACGATAGCACCCCAGAGCACGGTGCCGATCGACACCCCCGCTGCTCCGGGCAGCAGCACAATGACGAGCACCGCGACGATGTTGAACAGCAGCAGAGCGATGGTCTTCACAACCCAGGAGCGTACGGACATAGTTCCATCCTGCATGGCGCGGCCCTGATCGTCCAATGCCGACAGTGGGCTACCGCCTAGAATGGAGCGGGCGCCGGACGCGCCCCACGACCTGCTGAGTAAGGATGCCGTGAGCCAGACCGCACACCGACCGTTGCACGTACTGATCACGACCGATCAGCACGTGGAATCGCTCGGTGGCGTGCAGGTGTCGATTCGCCTGCAGCGCGAGCAATTGGAACGCCAGGGCCACACCGTCAGCGTGTTGTCCTCGGCGAGGCGCTTTCCACATCAGGCGCACCCGGGCGACATTGAACTGCCCTCCTGGACGCTCACTCGGGACAAGGAATACACGGCCGCCTGGCCCGGCAAGCGCGCCGATCGCGTGATCGATGCGGCCCTCGCCGAACGACCGCCGGTCGACCTGGTGCATGTGCAGGGCGACCTCTGGGGCGCCATCGCCGGCTACCGCCTCGCGCAGCGACTTGGGGTGCCAGTGGTGCACACCTTCCACAACAACCTGGACCAGGGTGTGCGTTCGATCTCACCGATCGCTGCCCCACCGTTTTTCGCCGCGCTGAACCTGATTCGCAAGCGGCTGCTCGGTGGCCCGACGCGCAAGGGTGACCGCGGTGGCTGGCGCTATCTGGCGAGCCTGTCGCAGGATGCGCAGGCCCTCACTGCCCCTTCGCACTACTTCGCCGAGGAGTTGCAGCGCCACGGCATTGGCCCGGCCACCGTCATTACCAACGGTGTGGACGACGCCCAGATCGATGCCGCCCTGGCAGCGAAGCAGTCGCCTGAACAGCGACCGCGGCCGCGACTGGTGTGGCTGGGTCGGATGAGCCAGGAGAAGCGGGTCCTGGACCTCATCGAGGCGCTGCGTGATTCCGGCGCGGATGCAGACCTCGACCTGTATGGCGGCGGCATCCAGCTCAGCCAAGTCAAGAAGGCAGTGAGCAAGGCAGGTCTCGAGGACCGCGTGCGCCTGCACGGCCGACTCCCCTACCCGGTCGCCCTCGCGGAACTGGCCAGTGCGGATGCCCTGGTGCAGACTTCCCTCGGCTTTGAGACGCAGGGCATGACCCCGTTCGAGGCTGCCGCCCTGGGCACGCCAACGATCTTCCGCGACCCTCGCATCGCGGCTGAACTGGGCGTGGGCGAAGCGGATGCCGGGCTGCCCGGCTGGGTGAGTCCCGGCCCCAGCCTCGACGACTTCACCGCAACGCTGCGTCAGGCCGTGGCTGAACTCAAGACCAAGGCGGTGCGCGTTCCGGATGCCGGCGGCGCGTTCCGGCAGAGCCGACAGACGGAGCGCACACTGGAGCTGTATCGCTCGGTGGTCGCCGAGGCGAACATCGGCGCCTAGCCGCGGTGCTGCCGCGCGGCGATCGGCCGCGGTCGCGGCTACCGCTGCGACCTAGCCCGGACCTATGTTACTTCCAGGCCAAGATCTCGTTGTGTGGCATGTCGAAGACGCCGTTTTCGGCGTCAACCCACTCCAACCAGGCGGCCGAGATCTCCTCCAGTTCCTCCTGGGTGGCGAGACCCGACTCCAGTGCCTGCGTCGCAAAGGTCGATGCCAACGCACGCTCTGACCACGCACCGCCCCACCATTCGCGGTCCTCGCGGTCCGAGAAGCACCAGATGCTCGCGGTGCAGCGCACGGTTTCGAAGCCAGCGCGCAGTGCCCAGTCCTTCAACTGCGGGCCCGCGTCCGGTTCGCCACCGTACAGGCGCGAAACCTTCTGATACAGGTCGCGCCACACCTCGATGCCCGGCACCCATGGGTACCAGCGCACGCCACCGTAGTCGACGTCGCGAGCGGCAATGATGCCGCCGGGCTTCACGACGCGGCGCATCTCCTGCAGCGCCTTCACCGGGTCGGCCATATACTGCAGCACCTGGTGCGCGTGCACGATGTCGAAGCTGTCGTCCTCGTACTCGAGTTCGTACACGTTGCCGGTGGTGAACGAGACGTTCGTGACGCCTTCTGTGACTGCCCGGGCGACAGCCCGGTCGACGACCTCCTGCGAGGGGTCAATCCCGATCACATGGCCCGGATCGAGCCTGCGGGCGAAGTCGATCGTGATCGTGCCGGGACCGGCACCCACATCGAGCAGCGTCATGCCGGGCTTCAGGTACGGCGCCAAGTATGACGCCGAGTTGTCTACCGTGCGGGCCTCATGGATCCGCAGCACGCTCGGGTGGTGCCCGTGCAGATACTGTTCTTTGCCGGCCAGGGGTTGCTCGTTACCGCTCACTCAACCATGGTACGCCCGCCCGATGGCCTGTGACGGCGGCGCCAGCACCCGCTGGCAGGGTCACGCAATGGTGCCCTGCCAGCAGACACGATACTGCCGTTATTGCGTGGTGCCGCTACCGATCGGAGGGCTCGACACTGGTAGGGCCGGAGGCGCGATCGCTGGCGTGGCGGACAGCGCTGCGGTGCCCGCAATGCTCCTAGAGAGCATCAGTGCGATCGTTCCCAGCAGCGTCACGGCCACGGCAACAATGAACGTCGAGAAGCTCGATGCGTTCATGGCGAAGGGGTTCACCAGCATGAGAATGGCGAGGAGGCCAAAGACGCCCGCTGCAACCGAGGTGATCCAAAAGACGGGACGCACCCAACCCAGCGCCACGTCGCGATACTGCGCGATCAGGACCGCGTGCGCGCTGAGCAATGCGACCAGTTGCAACAACTGCACGATGAGCGGGACTGGACCGCTGGTCGGGAACAGCGAGGCCGCACTCAATTGCGGCTGCGCTGGCATGACCAACGAAACAACAGTTGCGATCGAGGTACTGGTCGCGGCGATCACAACCAGCAATCTCGGTGCACGGTGACGTCCCTTGGCAAGCAGCAGCAGAATGCCCAGCTGAATCGCGATGCTTGCCAGATAGGACGTGGGCTGCAGCAGCGATAGCGAGCCGTACCCACCGAGCGTCGCTACGGTGGCGATCAGGATGGTGAGCGTCGCAAAGACCAGCGTGAACCAGGCCAGAACCTGTTCCAGTTGCGGCGTTCCCTGCGCGGAAGGCGCAGGCGTCGGCACGGTATACGTCATGGTTTCCCCCAAGGTGTGGCGGGCCTCGCAGCCCAGGAACACGGACGTCCTGACTCTGGCAGCGCTGAGGTGCTGCCGACGGGAATTCTCCACAGGCGGCCGAGACAGACCGACCCGAACCAACCCTTCGCGAACAGCAACGCGCGCCCAGCGACCGCTCCGTGCAGTCCACCGGGCGCGCGTTCCACGCAATGTGACCCTACGCGGCGGCGCCGACCGCAGGCAGGTACAGCATCGTCCAGTAGTCGATCCGCGGAACGGTGACTGCGACGTGTTCCTGACCGGCCGAGAGCGCATCGTGCTGTTCCTGACCAGCCACCGCCTCGGCGCTGAGCGCCTGCAGCGACGGGTCAGCCGCGTCCGGGCTGGCCTGCCAGATGCCTGCCTCGGCGAGCGCCGGCACGATGCGGACCCGCACGTCGGTCAGCGGCGTTGCGGCCGGCTGCACCGCATCCCACTCGGTGTCCGTCAGCGCGGTGAGGTTGATCAGGTGCACCACGGTACCGCCGTCGGCGAGGCGGTAGACCCGCGTCCATAGCGTCCCGGCGTCCGCCTTCGTAGACGTGCGCACCCCCTCGACATCCACCAGAATGTCCTCGTTGATGCCGCCGGTACAGTACTCGGTCACGTCCATCACCCCAGGATCGAGCAGCAGGTCACCGTAGCGCACCAGGAAGTCGTACCAGCGTGCGAACTCGTCCTGCGCATCGGCGGCCAGCGGCACATTGTCCGGGTAGTACGGATGCACCAGGGCGTGGCCGTCCTCCCCGAGCAGCAGGTGGGTTGCCCCGCTGGAGTAGATCGCAGCCATGTCGTACCGGGCCGTGTTCAGTGCCAGGGCGGCGTCCTCCTTGAAACAGCTCAGGTACGCCGACAGGATCGGCGGGTGCTGCGGCCGCAGGCGACGGGTGCGCTCGGCGAGGATAGCGAGGTCCTGCAGCCGAGTATGGGGCTCCCACACCTCGATGTAGCTGGCGTCCTGCGGTCCCGGGGCGGTCGCCCAGGTCGGGAAGTCGTTCACGTTATTGAACATGAAGCGCGACGTCGGCACCGCCTCGCGGATCGCCGCCAGCATGGTGACGAAGGCCTCGGTCAGGTCCACCTGCGAGCCGTCACGCAGGTACGCGCGCTTCGGCCAGCCGTACTGGTCCAGGTGGAAGCCATGGAACTTCGTGCCCGCGATGACCTGTGCAAGCTGCTCACCGTAGTGCTGCAGCCAGGTCGGATCACCAGGGTTCACCAACACCAGGAAGTTCTCGCCGAGGCGGTAGGGCTCGCCGTCCTTCCGGTACAGGATCTGGTCCTGCCAGGCATCGACCTCGTCGGCGCCGATTGCGTACACCGCGCTGTAGCCGAGCGGGTGCGTGCCAGCCTCCTCGAGGGCCACGGCGAGGGCGTTCACCGCCGCCAGCGAGCGCGGCTGTCCCAGCGGATCCAGATACTCATCAGCCGGCGGCATCAGCGTGAAGTGCCGGTAGGCCCAGTCGTAGAACTGCCCCAGGTTCAGGTGGTTGCGACGGAACCACCGCGCGACCGCGTCGGTATCGGTCTCGGCATCCATCTGTACGGTGAAACCGTAGCGAGGCCGGTCGAAGGCGTCAGCCAGGACGTCCACCGCGGAAGTGGCGAGCACCGCTCCCCCACTCGAGCGCAGCGTCAGGCCGTAGCCGCCGAGGGCGAGCAGACCCAGGTCCACGCGAGTGGTCCCCGCAGCGATCGCGACCGTGGTCACCGGAGTGGCGAGGTGGTGCACCTCGAGGGTGGCCGCCTCGTTCAGGTCCAGGATTTCGATGCCGACCGAGTCGTCGGGACCGTACCAACTGCGCTCCGGCAGCAGGGCTACCATGCGGTCACCGCGCCGAACTGCAGCAGCAGGTACTTGGCGTGCGACCACAGCAGCGGCGTCGCGACGGTGCCCCAACGCTCTTCCCACTCCTGCACATAGGCCTCCGCACCTTCCTGCGGTTCGCTGGTGCGCTGCTCCGGCAGGAAGCCCGACTCGGGCAGGGCGCACTCCTCGATCCATGCCTTCGCGTGCGCGGCCGCCTCGGCGTTGCCCGCGATCCGGTCCACCCAGCCTAGCCAGGCGGTGTGCAGAATCCAGGGGCTGCCACCGTAATAGGTGTCGCCCACGTAACGACGAATGCCACCGGTCGGCGAGCTGAGTTCGCTACGGATGCGTGCGAGCGTACGCTCGAAGGTCGCGTCCGAGGTGGTGACGAGACCGAAGGGCACCGCCAACGACAGCAGGCTGGCGTCCACGCGGTCATCCTGCGGACCCTTCACGAAGGAGCCGTCGACGACACAGGTGTCGAGCACGTACTGCCAGACCTCGTCGGCCAGTTCCTGCACCGACTCGTCGTGCAGCAGCACCGCGGCAGCCTGCAGACCCGCCACAATCGCGGCCAGCGTCGAGGTGTGCTGGCGGTCGCCGAACTCCTCCCAGTAGTCGTAGCAGGGCAGGTGCCAGGTGGCGCGCAGGTAGGCGACGGTGAGTTCGACCGCGACGCGCAGGTCGTCGCGTCCCTCAGGCAGAACACCGGCATAGTGGCTGTGCAGGCCGAACAGCCAGGTGCCGTAGCCATCGAGCTGGAAGTTCGGCCAGTCGTCCTCTCCGGTGCGCGGCTCGCGCTCGCCCTCCAAGGTGAAGCGAGCCGGCAACAGGTGCGCCGGGTCGGCCGGCTTGCCAGCGGCCAGGTCCGCGATCACGGCCTGAACGTCTGCCTCGTGGGCGAGCACGACTCGGGCCACCCAGTCATAGAAGCGGGCGCTGGAGTCACGGTCACCAGTCGCCGCCATCGCCATGGCGATGTACGAGCCGTCACGCAACCAGCTAAACGGGTACTGCGAGAAGGTGGGGCTGGCAACGTAGCCGCCGGAGGCGTGCTGGCCGTCGCGGATCACCTCGATGCTGCGCTGGTTCAGGTCACCGAGGAAACGTGGGGTATTCATCATTAACTCTTCAATGCTCCGGAGGCGATACCAGCGACGAAGAATCGCTGGAACACGATGTAGACAATCAGGACGGGGATCAGCGCCAGCAGTGATGCTGCAAAGACCAGGCCCCAGCTGGTCGAGTGCTGACCTTGGAACAGTGCAATG
>ENA-UOVV01000713-UOVV01000713.1-compost-metagenome-genome-assembly--contig:-NODE-713-length-34190-cov-26.175128_pt1 | contig 34190 bp, 32 predicted proteins | sample MGYA00238155_ERZ761577 | MGnify/ENA primary metagenome ERZ761577 (study PRJEB28898, sample SAMN06268775) | compost metagenome | isolation source: Emeryville, CA | place: USA:Emeryville, CA | collected... | reverse complement strand
CCGAGCCGGTCATCGCGGCCTGTTCGCCACCGACCGCCCCGATGGTCCCCTCGCGAGAAGCGCGCAGCGCAGCCATCGCCTGCATCTGCAGATTCGCCATGTCCACCGCGGCCGAGTCGATCGCCGCCTGCTCTTGCGCGCGGATCTCTTCGGGAGCCTGTTGGGCGAGCTCGCCAGCCTCGCAGCGGGCGGCTCGCGCTGCACCAAACGGGCCGTCCGGAATCTCAGCGGTGACCCTGGTCTCGAGACCGGATTCCTCGATGCGCGCGTCCATCGCTGCCGTGTCGCCATCGAGAGAGGTCGCCTGTGGTGGCAGGGGCTCGGGCGCGGCCGTTGAGGCGTCAACGCCCATGCCGGGAGTTGACGTCTCCGGAGTGGCGACCGGAGTGGGGCTCAGCGCGGGGCTGCCTGCTGGCGGATTGCCCATCTCGTCATAGGCGCCAGACACCTCTTGTGATTGGGTCTCGACGGACCCTGTGATCGTTGCACCCGCAGCGTTCGCCTCCGCGGTGGGGTCTGAACGCAGCAGCTCATCCTCACTCTCGGGCCGGCGCGAGGCGATCGCGTCGCGGATGCGCTGCGCGAGAGCAACGATCTCCGGGCTTGGCGGTGGTCGCTCTCCCAGTTCCGTCGCCATGGCTTCTTGCGCGCGAGCGACGGTCTCAGCGGCTGGCTCGGCGACGGCGCCGCGAGCGTCGCTCGCGTTGGCATCGGCCGACGGCAGGGTCGCCGCCGCGCTAGCCGCACCTCCGGCGCCTCCCGCGACAGCACCACCCCTGGCGGCGGTTGCCTCTGAGGGTTCGGTTGGCGCCTCCTCGAGAACGACGTTCTCGATGCCTCCTCCGCCACCGCCGCCTCCTCCGCCACCGCCCCCTCCCGCGGGATGAGCAAGGTCCTCAGCCGGAGCCGCTCCACTAGCGGCGTCGTTGGGAGCGGAGTCGGCCGTCCCGCCTTGTGCGGCGGTTTCTGTCGTTGCCTCGGCCACAGCAGAGGCCGCCGCGTCACCAACCGGCGGAGGCACGTCCGCATTGATTACTTCTGTCGATGGCGCCGGACCGGCCGCCGCGCCAGCTGGAGGTGGAGGCGCCTCCTGTGGTGGAGCGTCGGCCCCAATGGGACCAAAGATCCCGGCGAGTGCGGCGCGGACTGCTGCATCGAGAATCTCGAGGGTCTGTGGGGAGTCGATGCCGTAGATGCCTGCGGCAAAGAAGAGATCTGTATGGGTGACGAAGGCGGGCGCGTCCGCGACGGGCGAATCCGGGTGGACCTTGAGGCCGCTCACATCCGCCCCCAGTAGCCCGCGGAACACCTCCGCATAGCGCGGGCTGAGCGGCTCACCCTCCGGTATTGCGTCGCCAGGGAGGCTCACGGTGACGGTGCTCTCGCTGCGGCTTGCACCTACGGACGCCGCAGGCGTGAAGGCGGCCTCCGGGGGAATGGCCGCAAGGTCCACGTGCAGCGTGGTCCCGCGCAGCTGCACTGCGGGAGTCGCGAGCGGCGCGTTCGGCGACCACCCTGCCACCGCCCACTCGGCGGTGCCCAGGGGGATGCCCAAGATCTGCAGATTGGCGCGCATTCGCACGTCGCCGCTGAGGGTGCCGTCTTGCCGAAAGGCCGCCCGCCCGGTGATGTCGAGGAACGGACGGCGGCCCGTCAGAATCACTTCGCCCCCCTCAAGTCCCCATTCGGCCTGCACTGCCTCGAGGCCTCCTGCGACGGCCCCGCCAAGACTCGCCACGGTTGCGCCCTCTGGCGGCCGCGGCACGCTCTCGAGAACAGGGGCGCGTTCCGGTGGGTCAGCTCGGGGCGAGCGCGTTGCGGTGCTCGACTGCGCCTCCGCCGGCTGTGCGGCGGAGGGAGCGGCGACGGCTGGCGCGGTCACTGGCGAACGGTCTTCCCCGCCTTGGTGAACTGGCGGCGGATCCCCTCCTCGAGGTACTCGCGGGTGATCGCGCCGTCGCCGTCGGCAGCAAGGTAGGCGGCCTCGATCGCGGCGTCGCGGATCTCTGCGCCCGTGAGCTGGAAGCGTTCGGCCAGTTCGCCAAGACGCAGGTCTCCCGAGGTTGGCACACCCGGCGGAAGCACCCGCTCCCACAGCACCGCTCGCTCTGGCGCCCCGGGCTGCGGGAACTCGACAAGCACGTGGATGCGACGCCGGAAGGCGCTGTCGATGTTGCCAAGCAGGTTGGTGGTGAGGATCACCACTCCGGGGTGTGACTCGATGCGCGCGAGCAGGTACGAAACCTCCTGGTTTGCGTACCTGTCGTGAGAATCGGAAACCTCTGTACGCGAGCCGAACACGGCGTCGGCCTCATCGAAGACCAGCACACAGCGCTCCCTCTCCGCGCGTTCAAAGACGGCGGCAAGCGACTTTTCCGTCTCGCCGATGTACTTAGATACCAGGGCGGATAGGTCAACTACGTAGGCGGGAAGACCGGCCGACGCTGCCACAGCCGCGGCGGTCATCGTCTTGCCGGTGCCTGGCGGGCCGTGGAACAGCGCGACCAGTCCGCCCGCGTTGTCGTGGTGCCTCGCGAATCCCCAGTCCGTGGTGACGCGCTCGCGATGGGCAAGTCGCCGCTCAAGGTCCGCAAGGCGAGCCCTCGCGCGGCCGGGCAGCACAACGTCGTCGAGTGTGTGCACGGTCGTGAGCGGCCGGGCGGGAAAGCCAGCTGTCGCGTGCGGCCTTGGCGGCGGCATCCCCAGCACCCAGGCGACGAGCCCCGGCTCCGGGGTCAGCATCCCGGTGGGCTCGCCCGGAGGCTCCACAGACAGCAGCCCGGTTGCGCGCAGCGTTCCATGCTCACTGAGCATCGACGTGGCATCAAGCCGTCCTTGGAATGTGCGCGCCATGAGGGTGCGAGCGACGTCGATCGTGAGTCCGTGGGACATAGGCCTGTCGCTGAGCAGTCCGTATGCGGCAAGGAAGCGCTCGTCGATGCTGGGCGCAATCGCCGCCACCAGCACAAGCGCTTCCGGTGCGGTGAGCCCCGTCATCGCAATCGTTGCCGCAAGTGGACCCATCCCTGCGTAAAACTCGAGCGCAGGAATCGCCTCGTCCTGTGCATCGACCGCTAGCGGTCGCTGGCGCACTCCGCCCTGACGCTCTTCAATCCGCAGCTGTATGACAGCGTCGAGGCCTTCGATTGCTCGACGCAGTTCCGCGACTATTGCCGCAGTGTCGAGGTGCTGTTCCGTTGCGGTCATGGCCGGAACCTCACCATCAGCGCGGGCGACCACGGCAACTTGAACAGTGCGAGCGGGTACGGAAGGTGGCCAAGCAGCACGTCGAGCGGGTGCGTGGCGGCCGTGAGGCGCACAGGGTCGAGTTCCGCATCGAGCAGTCCCGTGCGGCGAATCCACTCGCTGCGCACGAACTCGGGCGAGGACTCGCCAAACCCGGGCAGCAGGCTCGCGAAGGAGGCGAGGACTCGCTCTGCGCTGTGGCCCAACTCGTCGGCGTGGGGCAGGGGCGCCTGGGACGACAGCGGTTCAGCGACTCCAGCGAGGAAGGTGACGAGCGGGTCTGCAAGCAGCGTCGGGTCGTCCGGGTCCACGACCGCCGCGAGCGCGTGCGCGCGCACCGCCGCCTCGTCGAGTCCAGGGTGCAGGTCCACCGCCGCCCGGCACACGTCAGCAAGCCAGGGGTACAGCAGCGCAAGTCCTGCCGCCTGTGTCACGGCGTCGAGGTTCACGAACTGCGCCTCCGGCTCCGCAAGCGCGGCGAGCGCAGCGATGCGCGCCGCAGCAGCGCTTACCTGGGCCGCGTCTGCATGCCCGACGCTCTCCGCCCCTTTCACACCCGTCTCACCCAATGCTGGGGTTGAGGCTGGCGGTTGGGTGGCACGTGGCGCGTGGTTGGGGGTGGGCGCCTCGACTCCGCCGCTGGCCGCCGGCCCCTTGGGCGGAGCGGCGGAAGCGCCTGGTAGCGACGTGGTTGTACCGACAGGATGCGCAGGGGTGGTGAGGGCCGCTGCGAGCGCGAGCAAGAGGTCGCTCGGCTCAGCGTCGTGCACCGCGAGAGGGGTTTGGGAGACGAGCTCTGCAAGGGCGAGCGCCTTAGCGGGCACCGTTGTGCCGGGCTGCGCAGCGGCGAGCCAAGCGCGAGCGGCGGCCACGGCGTCGGCCAGGGTGAGCGCCGGAGAGCCGGCGTCACCGCTCAAGCCAGCCACGGAGTTGGGCGCATGCGACTCAATGACGCCTTCAGGAAGGTGACGCACCAGCTCCTCCCTGATGGCGTGGGCCCAGAGGGTTGCGAGGGTGACGTCGTCGTAGTCCTCGGGATTGACGTCGAGCACAACGGACAGGGATTCGATGCGAGCGGAGGGCAGCCCCGCGAGGGTGCGATCAAGAGCGGCGGGGAGGGCGGTCGCGGCGATGCGTCCAAGCCTCGCCGCGCCCGGCCCTCTCAGCCGCAGCGTCTCAACTAGCCCGTCCGTCAACCCAGCAGCCCCTTCATCTCGCGGAACTGTGCGTCGAGTTGGCGCTTGGCCCCGGCATCAACTCCGGAGGCGCCAACCATGGTGCGCATGCTGTCGAGGAGTTCGAGCGTTGCCCCAGCGAGCATGTCAGGGTCGCCTGCGCGCACCGCCAGCTCAAGCTCGCTCTGCTTGCGCTCGACCTCCGCGATGTATTTGCCAAGGTTCTTGTTGCGTGGCTCGTCGATGGTCTTGAGCGCGACCACTGCAGTCTGGGCGAACTCTGCAAGGGTGTTGCCAACGTCCACGGTGTAGTTCTTGACTCCCAGATCGCCCACTTGCGCGAGAGCTTTCCCCTCGAGCTTGGCGATGCGCTCGCCAAGCACCTCAGTCTTGAGTGACTGCTGCTCGAGCTGCATGACTCGGTTCTCGAGCACCGCGAACCCGGAGGTGCTTCCTTTGAAGCCGCCAAACTCCGCTTGCAAGGTGTTCATGCGCCCGTCGAGAGCGTTGAACGTGCCTTGCCACTTGGTGTCCAGGCCCTTCACCTGGCCGGCTACATCCTTCGCCAGTGCGAGACCTTCACCGGCCTTGGCTTCCGCTGCGGTCGCCTTGTTGGAGATCTCTGAGGCGCCGCGCAGCGTAGCGATCGCTGGCACTATTGCGATGTCGACCACCGCGCCAGCACCGTTCGTGCCAAGGAGCACGGTGTCGCTAGGGCTGAAGGCCATAGCTCGCTGGGCGCCTGGCTGATCCATGATCTGGCTTGCGGGCATCGTGAGGACGGTGCCAGCGCCGCCAAACTCCTGCATGTGCGTGACAGCGGTCTCCTTGGCGAAGTTGGCCTCGAGACCCACGAGCGGAGTTCCGTTGAGGTAGCCGTCGCCAAGCGTGTTAGTGGGGTTGGTGCCATACACCTTGGCCGCGATCTCGCGCACAAAAGACGCGGGGTCATAGACGTAGCTGATGGAGATATCGATGGGCGCGGGATCGATGTAGCCGGGATCGGGGATCACAACTTCCTCTTCCCACACCCACTTTGGCGGCTTCTTGATCTTGTCCGGAATCACCTCGATGAAGCAGTTCTTCCAACCGCCGGGGCACCATTCGAGCACTGGGCCCGTTCCGCCCCCGCCCGATGGCGGCGTGGGAGGCGGTGGCGGCGGGGGTTCGAAGTAATTCAGCGCATCCTTTAGATACGCCCGGCTGGGTCCGCACACGTTGGCGCAGGAACCGCCGAGCAGGGCAGCGCTGAGCCCGGTGGGGGGCTCCCAGGCATGGCGCCAGTCGCAACGGAATGCCCAGCCGGTTGTGGTGCGCTCCATGGCGCCAAGCACTACTCCGGGCGGCTCCGCCTCGCGGATGGCAGGCAGCGCCGCGAGCATCTGGCACCTCAGAGCGCCGATGGTCGCGAACAGCAGGCGGTTGATCCAGCCCACCTTGTAGGCCTTGACGGCTGTGGCCTCGCTTGCGCTGATCGCCAGTGAATTGAGGTGGCTGAGGTTTGGATCCGTAAGCGCGGGCTGGAGTCGCCCGATGGCCGCGGTGATGGCCGACTTAAGCGCCGCGAGGTTGCCGCTCACCGTGCCGCTCGCACCGATCACGAGCGGTTCGGCGTCAAGGATCGCATCGTCCGCAAAGGTGAACCACGGGTTGTTGACGCGACCGGGTACCAGGTCAACGCGTACGGTGCGCACCATCCGCTGCGCGTGACCCGAGCAGTCCGTGTCCGCACACTCGATGAGTTCCGGGTCTTCCTCTGCGGCCACGAGAACCACGCTGTACGTATTGGGATGTGCGCTGATGAACGGATAGGTGACCGTCGACAGGTCCGCGGGAGCACCAGAGGTGGGGAAGGTGCGCGTCCACTGCGTGGGCATCAGCAGCGGTTCGCCGTCCTGGTCTATGGCCAGCCCGGGCGTGATCGTAAGGGTGTTCGAGGCGAGGGAGCCAACCAGCCCGCCGTTCACTCCAAATCCGATCAGCCGGCCCATGAGGCGGTCCCTATCGAAGGCGTGGTTGGCGAGGAGGTTGAGTTCGTCCGCCGTGAGCGACTGTCCGGCGACAAAGGTTGGGTAGTCGGTGACGGTCATGAGATGTCCTCCGTGAGGCTTGTTGGAGTGGTGGGGAGTTTGCCTAGATCGAGCAGGTCAACGGCGCGTTCGGGGTTGTCTCCCTCGAGCCCGCAGCCGTAGATGGTGATGCCGTTGGTGTGGTTGACCACTGAGACAACGGAGCATGCGAGCGCACGCAGGTCCCTTGCCTGCTGCGCCACCGCCTCCGCATACGCCGCGACGGCGCCCTCGCCAGCGTCGGGGTCAAGGGTTGCGGGGGTCCCCAGCCCAAAGTCGTTCTCGAGTGCGCCAACCTCGACGTAGCACACGCGCAGCGCGACGTGAGCTGGCGCGTACCAGCGAGCAAACTGGGCTGCCTCAAGCCGGCGCCGGTAGTCCTCAAACGGCTCGAAGTTGGGAACAAAGAGCGTGCCGGTGAACGGCTGGGCATCGAAGATGCCGCCGGGCACCTTGAAGTGTTCAAGCAGGTAGGGCCGATGCTCGGGCTCGGTGATCCCAAAGTAGAGGCAGAACCAGTCGACAAAGCCAGAGGGCGTTCCGCGTCGCCGCCACAGGCGCGCGGCTCTCGCAAGGAACAGCCGCCGGGTGGCGAGTCCCTGCTCCCCCCCTCCCCACGAACCGGGCGTCTCGTACGCGAACCACTGGGCCAGAGCGTCGTACCGCGCGTTGAGTTCGGCAAGCAGGGCGTCGGCCCCTATGTGAAGCGGCACGTCCGTTGGCCAGCGCAGCGCGGCGTCAGGACCCACCGCGAACTCGAGGTCCTCGATGAACTCGAGCATCGCCTCGTGGAGCGTGTCCGCAAGCCCAAGGTAGCCGTCCAGCTGCTCGTAACTGGCGAGGTCCTGGTGGTAGAGCGCGGGGAGGGTCGCCGCGGTGCGGGTGAAGTCGGCGCTACGCATTGCAGCCGCCATCCAGGAGGAACTCGGTGCTGAAGCACTCGTACACGGACCGGCGGGGGACGTGGCCCACGGGAATCTCGAACTCCGCGTTGGCGCCAGCGACCCACCTGGCCCCGTCGTCGGATCCGATCTTGAGGTCCTTCACTGCGATGACTTCCGGAATTGCGACAATCTGCGCCACCACCTCGCTGAGGCGGATCGCCTCGCCGGGAGTCCATCCGCCAGAGGGCTGCGGGGCTGGCGGCCAAGGCCCGGAGATTGGAGGCGCAACCCCGGGTGTCGCAGGCTCCGGCACCGACTGGCCCGATTCCAGGAAGGCGTCAATTGCGGCTGCCGCTGCGGCTGTCACCTGTGCGCGGTTTGCCGTTGGCGGAATCAGCAGCGTGGCTTGGATGCGCACGAATGTCACGCGCAGTGGCGCGATGCCCACCTCGTCGCATACGAGCCTGCGGGGGTCGTTGGCCCCACTCGCGTCTCTCCACGGAGTGAAGGGAGTGAAGACCTCCGTCCCGACGGCGTGAGCAAGGATCGCTCGCAGCTGCGCGCTGGTTGGGGTGGACTCTTGCGTCTCGACAATGAGGGTGAGCGCCTCCGCCGCCGTGTCTTCGACGATGAAGCGGCGCGGATCATTCGCGTCGAGGGCATCTGCCTGGGCCTGGGTGAGGGTGGGCAGGCCGTTCCATGCGATGCCTTTGAGCCTGCCGCGCACCGCCCACGCCCTGCGGACTGCGGTATGGCTGCGAGCGCGAGACGCGTAGTCGTCGTTCGTGACCGGCTCGCAGGTGAGCATTTGGATGGGGTGGGGCGGCCACACCATCGTGCTCCCGTCTTCAGCCTCAAGGGATTCAGGCTCGTCTGTGGTGAGCGGGAGTGCGGCGAGCTCGCGAACTTGTCGCCTGCGCTCGCGGCGCACGAGCGCCTCGCACTCTTCAGGCCACAGCCCAAGACTTGCCGCAATCTCCGTTGCCGCTCGCGCGTCGCGCTCCGCAGGGTCAAGGGTTGCCTCGTCGGCTGCCGCGACGGCGTCCGCAATGAGGTGCGTGCGCTCAAGTGCCGCGCGTCGCACGGTGCCCCATCGCAGTGCGGTGATGACGGCCGAGCGCGTCGCGGCGTCACCGGCTCCCGCGAACGGAGCCTGAGCTAGCAGCGCCTCCGCATCGACCCTGCTCGCGCTTGCGGCAACCTCTCGTTCCGCGTCGCGCCCAGGCACGGCAAGGACGGTGCGCAGCGCGTTGGCGACGGCCGTGAGCGCGCCCGATCCCGGCGTCGGGAGGGCGCTGCTCCAGTGGCGCTCGGCTTCATCGAGCCAACCGGGCCACGCGGCCGGCCACGAATCGAAGCCCGCGTTCGCAATCCGGAAGTGAAGGTCTGCCAGGGTGAATGCCGCGACTTCCAGCACGGTGGTGCCGGGGTCGGCCGCGTTGTGGTCGGTCCACGCTGGCGAGCCAGCGACAGCCGCCGCGACCATGCGGCTGCGCGCACCCTCGAAGTCGCTGTCATGGCCTTCCGGGGTGGCCAAGGAGATGGGCGCGATCTCGCGGGTCGCTGCGCTGTCGATAGTGGCTGTCACAACTGCTCCTTGACGCTCAACTGGTGGTCCGCGCTCGAGCAGTACAGGCCGCGGCACCGGTCAACCGGCACCTCTTCCACGGGCGACGCGCCCGCGTACAGGACAAAGTCGCGCACGATGTCCACCTCCGGCAGCCGCTCGAGCATCGCGATCACGGAGGACGCGTACAGCGTCTGTCCCCATCGCACCGGCGAGGTGCCGAGCGGGTGCAGGAAGGTCTCGATCGCCTGCAACACCGCCGCCTTGCCCGTGATCGCGGCAATGCCCTTGCGCAGGGTGATGGTTGCGTCCACTCGCACAGGCACGTATTCGGGGCACAGGATTGCGGTGTGCACGGCCGACGCTGTGACCCCCTTGAGCGTGTCCCTCACCCTCCCCGCAAGAGACACGCTCGCCCTTGGTGCGGGCCGGTCGTGCTGGTCTGGCAGCAGCACCACCCCCACGTAGCCGGGACGGCGGGCGCCCTCGGAATCGGTGTGGGGAAGGCACTGCACTGCCGCGATCTCTGGGAACGCGGTGGTGATGATGCGCTCGTAGTCCCACGCGGCGATCGCTCTGCCCCTGTGGCGCACATGCGCGGAGGCGCGAGCAAGGTACGTGGAGTCGACCTCGGGTCCCCGGCCGCGCACGGAGGCGAGGTTCGTCATCTTCTTGACGCCGCTGATGGGTGCGAAGGTGCCTTTGATGGTGCCGGCGGGAAGGGCAACCTCGGAACTGGGGTCTTCCTGGGGATTGGCCGCAGTTGATACGAACTCGGCAACAACAGCGTCGGGAATCGCGGCGCGAATCTCGCCTATGCGCGCGGGCCTATCCGTGATGAATCTGAACCACCGTCCCGCCTCCGCGGTGACGTCCGCACATCCCTCAGCCCAGCCGTCGGGAATGACAAAGCGAATGAGGCCGGACTCGCGCATGCGGTTGGTGCCGTCGGCAACAAGAAGGCGCTGCCACGCGGCGCCGTCCCACCACTGCCAATCGGTCACGGCCTCTTCGCTCGACCCGCAAGGAGAAGGGGAGATGAGGTCCACGTAGACAGACAATGATGAGCCGGCCGCGCCGGTGGGCACGGTGACGCCAATCGCCACCATGCCGGTGGCGCCAAGGCCGTCAACTGCCTTGCGGAACGGGGACCAGGAGCCACCGCCTTTGACGTTGTGGCGCCACCCTGACCATGACTCGACGCGCGTGGCGCTGTGCTGGATGGTCTTGTAGGCGACGCGAAGCTTGTTGTACAGCTGCGGCTCTGGAGGGTCCGGCATGGTCCCGGTGCCCGTGGTAGCCGCAGTGGCAAAGTCCGCCAGATCCTCCTGGTACTTGCGCCATCCAAGGTCGTTGTTGAGAAGCTGTGCGCGCACAAACCGGCCCGCTTGACCGCCAACCACGGTGAGATCCGAGCCATTGTTGGCCGGGTCCAGGGGGATCGCCGTGAGCACTCCAAACGGGTCGCTGAGCCCCACCCAGTCGCCACTGCGGAACGCCTGCCACTCGAAGGTGGGACCCGTGTAGGTGCCAGCCTGGATCTGCTGGATCATCGTGCCGTAGTACGCGAGCATCGCCGCGAGCTGAGCAAAGAAGGCGTTGATTCCCTGCAGGCCGCTTCCCGGCGCAATGTACGGCCCAGGCGGTGGCGGAAACTGCGCGAGAGACACTGAGAGCGACGCGAGCGGCTTGCTGAGAGCCTCGTCGCAGCGCACGTAGAACGCGTCGCCAACCTTCGCGGTGATGCCGAACGGCTCGAACTCCTTGGTGTGCGGCACGGCTCCTTCGTTGGCGAAGGCACCATCGGGAACTAGGTCAGTGCGCGAGGCCACCACTTTGATGTCAGTGAAGGCAAGGCCTTCCGGCACGGTGGTGCCAGCGATGATCGACGCCTCTACCCACGGGTCTCCTCCTTGAGGGTCGATGCAGCCATCGTCGAGCGCGAGCGTCGCCTTGTTGCCGCTGGGCGTGGCGGCGATGGGTCCAGCCTCGGTGCCGTCCGCGCGGATGTACCGCCACTCAGCGTTCGCGCACAGGGCGGCAACGGCGCTTGCGGAGGCGCCAACGAAGATGAGGTCAACGTCGAGTCTGCCGGCCGTGAAGGCAAGCATCGGATCCGCGATGCGCAAGCGGTGTGGTGCGGAAGGCTGCTCCATCACCTGGTCCGCCACTGGCGGCACGATGGGGAACGCGGGCGCTTCAAAGGCGAGACCGGGCTCGCCAGGGGTCTTTCCTCCGGGAACCAGCACCCGCACGCCGGTGAGGGTGGCGCCAAAAGCCGTGAGAGCGTCGGCCGTGCGATAGCGGCGCTCGTTGCCAAAGGCGTCCTTCCCGCCACGCAAGAGGGTGCCAACCGGAACCACCGCGGGTGCAAGCTTTGGCTCCACTGTGGCGGCCACCACAACCCGGTCCGGGACCACTGGCAGGCGAGGGATTCCCAGGATCTGCTCAAGCCACTCGACATGGAGTCGTTCGGGGAGTGTGCCCGCGTGTGCGTCAAGGCGCTCGAGCTCTTGAGTGATCGCGGCCAGCAGCGCGCGGTCCGGGTCGCTTGGACGGGACAGCGCCCAACCGTCCGGGCTGGACTCGAAGAGCGCGTCGCGCCACGAGGTGCCTTCCTTGACATCGCTCAGGCGAGCGACGTCAGCGAGGGCGTCGAGCAGTTGTTGATACGAGCGGCTCATGACTCACCAGCCATGAAGAACGGAACCACAAGAGACTCCGGGCGCCGGTGGCGGTCAATGCGGTACTCGATAGAGACGTCAATGCGCTCGTCAGCCGTGCCAGCCGGAACCGCGGTGACAGAGTCGATGATCACTCGGGGCTCGCCAACCACAAGGGCGCGGCGAACGTCGTCCGCGAGGCGGTAGCAAACCTCCGCAGTGCGCGGCTCAAAGACATAGCGATCAACTCCCGCGCCAAAGCGTGGGCGCATCACCCTAGAGCCGATGAGCGTGCGCAGGATGATGACGAGCGCCTCTTGCACGTGCTCTGCACCCGCCGTTGTCGCGAGCACCGTGGGGCCGGCGCCGTCGCGGTCAGGCAGCACGTCCCAGCGCGGCGGGAAGGCCCAGCCCTGTCCCACCTGGGGGTAGTCGACGGCGCTCATCCGATCATCACCGTTGGGGCTCCTACCGCGACCGATGCGCCGCATGCGCATGAGTCGCCCTGCCGCACTGCGGGCCGCCCCTGAATCATGACCGTTCCGGACCCGGCAACGAACGGTGACGCTGGAAGATGTCCGGTATTAGGAGGGATGACGCATGCGTGCATGTCTCCCATGACGGCTGCAGGCATGCCAGCGATGAGCACCGTGGCAACGCCCGGTCCCACCACCGTGCCGCCGTGCACCGTGGTGTCGCCTACTCGTCCTGCAGCGGGCATCGCTTCTCCTAGTTGATGTTCACGAGGGCGCCCTTGAGGCCCAGCGGGCCAGACGCCTTGAGGTCGAAGGTTGCGGAGCTTTCGAGCTTTGAGGGGCCGTTCGCTTTGCCCTCGAAGGTCATCGCGTCGATCTTCACCGCGCCCGCGGCAGCCTTGAGCACGATGTCCCCTTGGGACGCACTGAGCTCGATGCCGTCGCTTGAGACGGTGACGGTGTTGCTTGAGTCTTTGTGGGTCACCACCACCGCGCCTTTGTCGTCATCGATCACCACCGAATGGCCTTTGCCGCTCAACAGCGTGATGTTTGGCTTGTCGCCGTCGTCGAGCGTGATCGCGTGACCGCCGGGCGTCACGAAGGTGCGCACCGCGTTCTTGTCAGGATCGATCGTGACCGGCGGCGCCGCCTTGCCGTTGAACAGCTGGCCAAGAATCACCGGAACAGAAGGGTCGCCATCGACGTAGCCCATGACCACCTCTTGCCCCACGTTGGGGATCACCACCGCGCCGTAGCCGTCCCCAGCGTCGGCCGCCGCGACCCGTGCCCAGACGCCCTCTCCGGAGTCCTGTCGCCACGGCAGGCGAACCTTGACGCGGTTGGCGGAGTCGGGATCGTCGAGCGCCTCGACAACGCCGATCGCGAGCCCGTTCCTGCCCGACGCTGCGGGCGGGGTGAGCGCGGGAGGTCGCCCCAACTGGAGTTCCGTCTGGTACCCCTGGGAGGACAGGCGGTGGCGAGCGGCGGCCACATAGTGGGGACCGGATAGGCGCGTGCCAACGCCGTCGACGTCCACCCACGAGTCGCAGCGCAGGGCCGGGTTGCCGAGCGTGACAACGGATCCGTGGACGTGGGCGAGGGCGCTGTCGCGCTCGCGGCCAAGTGCGCGGGCGTCCGCGCCGTCAGCTGCGGCGTCCGCATCCGTCTCATCGCGAGCGGCCCGCAAAGGCCAGCCTGCGGCGCCCACCGCGTCCTCGTGGTTCTCGCGGTCCCCCGTGTCGATGCCGGCCCCGGACGCGGACTGCTCAGACTCCGCGGCCTCGAGTGCGCTCACGTCCCATGAGACGCCCGTCGCCGACTCGATCGCACGCGTGACGTCTTGAGTGAGGTGCGCCTCGACGATGTCCTTGGTGTAGTCGAGCTTTGGCGGCGAGGACGGGCTCGCTGGGGGCTTCATGACGAGCGAGTCGCCGCGCACGTACAGCGCCCAGCCGAGCTGTTCTGCGCGGGACTTGAGGAAGTCCCAGTCGCTCTCGCGATCGCTGACAACGAACGGCCTGGTAACGCCCGTCTCTGCGTCGGCCGTGAGCGAGTAGTCGGACGCGACCGCGGAGGCGACGTCAGCGTCGGTCACTTCCGCGAGTTGCCGTGAGCGCGGCGGGTGCTCCAGAAGGATGGACTTTGAACGCGCCTCGATGCGCAGGGTGGGCCGCCCGCCGCGAGGGAAGTGCGCGGTGACCGAGGCGATGACCCCTTCGAAGACCGGGGTGAGGTCGCTGTGAAAGCCCATCGACACGGCCAAAGCCTTGCCGGGGGCGAAGAGGTCCTTGTCGCTGTGGCGCACAGCGCGCTTGTCCGCGTCCCAGTTCTGCACAAGGAGGGTGCAGCGGCCATGCTTGCCAATCTCCTCGTGGACGTCGATCTCCACGACGTCCGCGGCGACGAGCGGCTCAAGCGCGGCGCCCCCCGCCGTCACTTCGAACGCAGGGCGGTCCGGCTGCGCTGTCGATCCAGACGCGGTCATAGCCGGCCTCCCGTTCGCTGCGCAACAGGCGGCAGCAGCAGCACCTGGCCGGTGCGCAGCCCTCGCGGATTCGCGAGCTTGTTCGCGGCGGCGAGCGGACGCCAGTAGGCGGGATCGCCGTACACGGTGGCCGCCACCGCATCCAAGGTGTCGCCGTCGCGGACCAGCCAGGTTTGGTAGAGGTCCGGCGAGGCGGGGCGGTCCTCAGCTTGCACCTCTTCCGGCGACAGCGCCTCCTTGAACTGCAGCTTTGCGGTGGCGCGCAGCGGCTCTCCCGCACGGTCAAACAACTTGTAGGTGACGTCAACCTGGATGAGGATCCCGCGGAAGCTGAACCGTCCCCAGTACGCGTGCACGTAGTACGGCTGGTGGGTGTCGCCTTGGAACTTGGTGAGCGCGAGCAGTTCGTCGAGCTTGGGGCCAATGCTCCCGGCCTCGCCCACCACGCCCGTGCCGTCGAGCAGCAGATCAAGCGAGACCTGATCCGGCTCGCCGCCGCTGAAGGACTGCTGCGGAGCGGACGTCCCCGCCGATTGCGTTGCCTGGTACAGGTTCTTCCTGGAGAACGTCAGTTCCGTGGGGTTCAGCAGCGCGGTCCAGGTGATCCCGGCAGGGGTGTTGAACTCAATGTCCGTGTACGCGTCGATGGTGAGCTTGGTGAGTTGGGTGGCGGTGAGAGTCATCGGTCCCACTCCCTGCGCAGTTGCTCCATCACGCGCTCGCTCGCGCGCCTCACGATGAGGTCGAGTTGGGCGTCGTCTTGTGGGCCCGACGCTGGCGCGGCTTGGGCGTCCGGCGTGGGCACGGCGGCGGTTTCGGTGATGATCTGCCCGATCACGATTGCCACGTGCCGCCCCCCAAGGTGAGATTGGTCGCGGAGCCGCGACAGCGTCGGCCCGGCAGCGCCCCCACCGCGGCCCTCCTCCACACAAATTGCCGTGAATGCGCCGAAACTGGGCCGAAAGCCGGTGCTCTGAGCAGAAATGTGTGGAGGAGGGCCGCGGGGCGCCGGGTGTTGTGCCGCATCTCACGCCCCCGTCTTCCGCAGTTCGAGCCCGTGGTGAGCGATCTCGATGGACTCGATCGCCACCGCGGCGGATTGCGCGTCAAGGTCAGGCCCGGTGAACTTGGCGGGCCAGCCGCGAGTGAAGGCCCACACGCGCACGGGGGTGGGCTCGCCGTCCACCGTGCTCATGAGGGTCACGGTCCCGTCCCTCGGAGTCACGAGGCCCGTGAGGTGGAACTCGTAGAACCAGTCCCACAACTCCCGCGTTGGCCCCGCGCCTTGACCCAACACGATGTTGGGGAAAGAGCCGCGCGAAGGGAAGCGGTGGGAGAAACGGTTCTCCCCTCCCTCCGCGTACTCCTCGACCCCCACCTCGCCCGCCAGTCCCGTGCACTTCGAAAAGCTCACTGAGGACAGCCCGTCGATGGCCAGCACAAAGTGCGCCGTCGTGAACGGCATGATGGCGGGCGAGGCAGCGGGGATCATCGGTTATGCCACCTCGATCTCGATGCCTTCGCAGGCGAACTCGATCGACTCGATGGCGACGTCGGTGCCCGTGGACTTGAGGCCGGGGCCTTCGATCTTCACCGGCCATGCGTCGCGGATCTTCCACGTCATGACAGGGTCGCGCGCCTCGTTGAGCAGGCTCACGGTCACGGGCCGGCGAGTCACGTTGCCGGCGGCGATGGTGTTGTACCACTCGAAGAGTCCGTTGCCAGCCTCCGCAGGGGCTATGCCGCGCTTGAGCGTGACGTTGCTGAACTTCTTGAGGCCAGGCTGCTTTCGCGTGCTCAGCTGCTTGTCGGCGCCGCCGCGATACTCGACGACCTCCGCCTCCATCGTCAGTCCGGAGACCTCAGAGAAGCTCATGGTGTTCTGGGAGTCACCCCACTTCACTTCGAAGTGCAGGGTGGTCAGGGGATACATGTCTCAGTGCTCCTTTGGCTACTCGGACAGTCGCTTGTGGCTGAAGCGGAACACCACGAATTCCGCGGGTTTTGCAGGGGCGATGGCCACCTCGGTAATCACCAGACCCAGATCAATGTCCGTCTCCGTCATGGTGGTTCCAAAGCCCACTCGCACGCGGTATGCCTCTTCCGGCTTGGTGCCGGCGAGGGCCCCAGCGCGCCACTGCTGGTCCAGGAAGTTCTCAACCGAGACCTTGATGCGGATCCATGTCGAGGCGGTGTTGGGCTCAAAGACCACCCATTGCGTTGAGCGGTCAACGCTGGTCTCGATCATGTTGAACAGGCGCCTGACGTTGACGTATCGCCACGTGACGTCGTCTGTGGCGTTGCGGGCGCCCCAGATGCGGGTGCCGCGGCCAGGGAAGGCCCTGATGAGGTTCACTCCGGACGGGTTGAGCAGATCTTGCCTGCGCTGGGTATAGCTCTCGCTCAGCCCCACGATTCCGCTCACTCGCTCGTTGCCGGGCGCCTTGTGAACGCCGCGCTCGCGATCGGTGCGGGCAAAGACGCCAGCGACAAATCCGGAGGGCGGCACGGTCGTGTACCGGTCGATCGAATCGGGATTGATGGTCACGATCGACAGGTGCGGAGCGAACACCGCCGCGTACGTGCTGCTGACGGTGGCGTTGCGCCAGTTGGCGAGGTCCTGGTCGTTGTCCTCATCCGGGCCGTCGATGATGGCGAAGCGTCGGAACTGCTCGCAGTGCGTGACGACCTTGCCAATGAGGTCCGCCTGCAGCAACGGATCCTCAAACCTCACCGCATCGGGCGCGATGACCATCGCCGGTTCCGTTTCCGCTTCCAGCGCCTTGAGCCCGTCTGCGTAATCGGCCGACGCTGCGGGGACATCGCTTCCCAGCGTGGTCTGCGTGGCGAAGTACGGCAGGTTGGCTGTCGTTGGGTCGGGTCCTGGCGAGGACACGGTGATGTAGGCGGAGACGTCGTTGATGACGCCGCCCTTGGCGTAGTAGTTGGGGTGGACGGAACTGAGCGAGAGCCCCGGGAAGCGCTCCTGGGCGCCAACAGCGGGCGTCACCGTGATGGCGAACCGTTCCGCTTCCACTGATGCGCCCGCAATGGTGAACAGTCCCGTTGGCCCCGTGAACGAGGCTACGGACCGGGCGGTGGCCCAGGTGAGCAGGTAGGCGTCGCCTCCCTTGGGTTCCACATCCGTGAGCAGCGCGTAGTCGGCGCCTAGCCGCAGCGCGTCGCCCACCTGGGGCGCGGCGTTTGCGCGCACTATGAGGCTCGTCGCATTGCCCGCTGGCAGGTTGACGGTCGCCGTGGAGTACGTGTCGCCAGGGGCCGGCACTGTGGAGAGGGTGAACACGTTCGCAGGGATCGTGGCCGCGGTGCGGGTGGCAGTGATGTCCGGACCGCTTCCTGAGAAGGTGATGATCGTTCCCGTTGGCACCCAGCCGTAGGCGTCAACAAGGTCGGCGGAGCCGAACTCGCTGAGCGACAGCCCGGCGTCCTGATACGGGTACACGAACACACCCATGTCGACGGTGCCGCCGTCGGCCGGTACCGCGGTGCTTCCTGGCACCGCGAAGGTGTTGGAGGCGAACGTCGCTCGTCGCCCGTCGCCGCTCGTGAATCGAGCAGCCGCGCGCAATGTGCCGTCGGCAGCGAGCTGCGCATTGACTGGCTTGGGCGCCCTTCCGGAGAACGTGAGAGCGGCGATGCCAACGTTGGTCGAGGGTGGTGTCCCGGCAACCACGGTGGTGGCGCCAACCGTCACCGGCAGGGTCACGCGGCGCTGGGTAAATCCCGCGCCCGCCACGGCCCCGGGCGCCACAGCGAGGGTCAGCACCATGCCGGTGCCAACCTCCTCAGCGGAGGTCACGACGGCAGACGCTGTGCGCGCGCCGTTGGGGGCGACGATTGTGACGACCTCTCCCGCCTTGAAGCCGCGAGCGGTCGTGACGTGCAGGGTGACGGCGTTGGCCGCCCCGCTCGCCACCACTGAGCCGGCAGGCAGCGTCACCGCTCCCGCAAAGTCCGCGACGATGCTTGTAGGCGATACCGAGACCACGGAGCCGGTCACGGCGTCCGGAGCGGCAACGGGAGCCGGTCCGGCAGCAAGTCTCGGCACCGCGGTCACGGTGTCGCCCGCACGCAGACCAACGGTTGAGGCGAGTGGCAGCGTGTACGCGCCGTCTGCTCCCGTCGACGCCCCCGTGAGCTCGCCCCGGAAGAACGTGCCCTTGGGCCCGTCAAGGTCGGCTCCAACAGCGACCACGACGTCGTTCGCCCAACTGCCGCCAGAGGAGGCGGTGACCGTGAAGCTGGGGTTGCCCGCAGCGTCGGCCACCTGCCAGCTGGCGGGCGCGGACGGGTCAACGCGAACGATGTACGCCGCGGGGCCGCCGTTTTCGAAGAAGCCAAAGACGGACTCCGCAGTGAAGGACCGCGACGTCGCGGGACCGAAGGTGCGGACGAAGTCGGACCAGCTGGTGACCCGCGTGGGCTTCTTCACCGGTCCCTTGCGCGTGGTGCCGAGCACGGCGACCACGCTTGTCGATGCGGCGGCGATCGGTTGGGGCCCTGAGGGCACCTCCTCGATGTACACGCCTGGTGATTGATAGGTCACGACAGCCTCCTTGGCTTGTCACTAGGTGGGATCGACCACGTGGATCCGGGTCTCGGTGTGCCCGTAGTCGAGTGAGACTTTGCGCACGGTGGTGGAGCCGATCCGCAGATCGGCGTTGATGAGGTTCGCCCCCCACACGCGAGTGGCTGAGTAGGTGCCGGGCTCGCCCTCCGTGAGCGTGACGGTGGGACTGCCCGTAGCTCCGCGCACCCTGACGTCGAGACCAGCGGCCGGTCCTGCCGTGCCGACGATGACGACGGTGAGCGTGAGTTCGGTGGGGTTGACGGGGATGTCGATCTCTTCCGCCGTGAGGGCTGCGCGAACCGAGTTCGGCGGCTGACCCGGCACCGGTGCGGGAAGGTCGAGCACGGAGGCGAGCACGCCGTCGGTGATGACGACGTCGACGTGATCCGGGCCGTCCGTTGCAGAGGTGGACGCGACCACCACCGCGCCATCCACGACCCGCGCCCACCACCCGATCGGCCAGGCGACCGGTGCGAGGCGGATCGCGGTGATGGGCTGGCCCGTGGCGGCGTGAACGAGCCGCACCACGTGCTTCGTGGCGGCGGTGCTCGTGGCGAGGACGGTCACGAGGCAGACCCCACGTAGTTGATGGTGTGGGCCTGGATGCGGCCCGCGCCTTCGCGCTCAAGCACCGGAACTGGAGCGACGTCCACCTCGTAGAACAGGGCAAGGGGGCCGGGGCGGCCCAAAGTTCCCCAGATCTGGTTGCGTTCGTCGGCAGTGGGGCTCAGCATGCGGATGGTGATCGACTCGACGGAGTCGCTGAGCGGTGGCGTGAGGTCTGTGCGCTTGATGATGGGCATGGTGTGGAAGGCCTGGGCGACGCGGTCCATGCGGATCTGCGCCTCAGAGTGCTCGCCCAGGTAGGTGATGACGTAGGTGAGGCGCAGGTGCAGCGGCGCGCGCACCAGTCCGGCGATGCCCTCGACCAGCGGGCGGTTGATCATGTGCGGATGAGGCGCGACGGCGATGAGCGCGAGCTGGGCATTCGTGGTGGTGGGTGCGGTGCCGTTCGTGGTGAGGCTGTGCAGCTCGATCCAGTCGCCCATGTCCGGAGTGGCGGCGTGGATGACGTCGACGAGAGCTTCCGAGACCTCGAGGATCATTGCTCGCGCTCCCACCGTCGCGGAGCAATGCCTTCACCATCGAGGCGTGCGTCGATGATCTGCTGGATCTCCGCGAACGACCCCACGTACGTCTCCTCGTCGCTGCCGAGGTCGCGCACCCTCGCTCGGATCACAACGGGAAGTGATTCGACGTCTCGAGGCTCTGCCCAAACGTCGAGGAGAAAGCGGTGCTTCCACGTTCTGACCACAGGGGCCCGACCCTTCTGCTTGTGGGGTCAGGCTTGCGGGAGCCCATCACGGGGCAGTCACCGCGCTATCGCGGAACTATCACGACAACCGTGCGACGTGCTCGATTGCGCGGTCCACGATTTCGCTGAGGCGCGCAATCTCCCTGCGCGCGCGTTCAAGCTCTTGCGTCAACGCGCCGACGCTGGGGCTGGGTCCGCTCTCTCCTCGCCTCAGGCGGGAGTACAGGGCGACGGTTTCGGGGAGGGGATCGGCGCCGAGTTCTTCGAGCAGGACGGCGCGGCAGCGTTCGAACTGCCGCTCGACGAGGTCGTCCCGTTTAGCCGCGGAGTAGGCGGTCATGAGGTGGCGGTGAATGTCCTCGCGCAGCGGCTCGAGGGCAAGCGCCATGTCGCCGTACTTGGCCACGGCGCCTGGCTCACCGTGGGCACCGTAGTACTGGAGTAGATAGTCGAGCGCGGTGAGGTAGAGGTCTTCGATGCGGGCGCGTTCGGCGAGCACCCACTCTTCGTCGCAGGCCTCGATGAGCTGGCCGTGGCGCATCCTGACCGCCGCCTCGAGGGAGCCCGCCTGCTCCTTCGTCAGTTCCGTTGCTTTGCTCGCGAACGCGGGGGTGACGAGTTCTTCAAAGACGCGAGCGTCGAGCGCCATGTCGACGGCGGAGTTGAGGGACACACGCTGGGCGCCAACGGCGCCAACAATGTCCACGCCGGTGCGCTCGCGGACCTCGTTGCGCAGTCGCCACAGTGCGGTGTTCAGCCGCCTGCGAGCACTGGTGGTTGGGCAGTCGGTGAAGAGCTGCGCGGCGGCCACGTCGCGAGAGCGACCCTCCTTGGGACCCAACGCGAGGTAGGCGCACAGCAACGACGCTCCTGGCGAAAGTGCTACCGGAGCGTCGCCTGTCAGCAGAGTCGGGGCCCCCATGAGCCTCAACGTGAGTTGCGTGGCGACCACGCCTCCCCCTCACGAAAAGTGCAAGTGTCCATTGCCGAAACTACGGCAATTCGGACACCCCCGCTTGGTGGGAGCTGCCCCCATTTATGGGGTACTTCGTCAGTGGGTTACGGTACTTCGCATGCGCAATCGCCGGTGGCCCCGTGTACTTGCGTGTGCCCTGGCCGGTATTGCTCTGCTCGTGGGGGTCGCGGTCTTCGCCATCGCCAAGCGCCCAACCACAACCCCGCGATACCCGGCCGATGCTTGGACGGGTCACGTGACGCCCCTCAGCGGATGGCTCACGCAGGAGGATCAAGGCGCCACCGCGTGCTGGGTCATCACCACCGGGTACCTTGACGACCCCGACTCGCGCACCGGCCTCGTGCTGCCGGATACCTACCGCTCCTTCGCGCCCGCGATCATCGACCGGGGATCCGGCGATCCGGTGGCGTTCATCTCCGGGAATCGCATCTGGGCCGGGCCCGCGATCGTCACCTCACTGACCGAGGTGAGCGCCAACGTGCGCATCGCCCAAGGCGACGCCTGGCGCGACGCCGCCCGGGCCGAATGGAACGAACTCTGCGGACACATCGTGGACGTCAACGTCGTCGCCGTCGTCGAGCCCGGCTCGCTCAAGCCAACGAGCTAAAGCCCGACCCCAGCGTCGGGCATCGCCACCCTTGTACGTCAACGTACAAGACCGTACAATCGCGGTATGTCCGTCGTAAGCGCCAGCGAAGCCCGTCAGACCCTGCCTGCCCAACTCGACCTGGTCGAGCGCGGAGAAGAGGTGGAGATCACGCGCCACGGCAAGGTCGTTGCCGTCCTCGTGCGGCCTGACGTTCTGCGGGCGCGTCGCGCCAGCGACGCGTGGCGCGAGGCAGATCGCATCGGCTCGCGCCTTGAGGCGGCGCTCGCGGCGTCGCTCAAGACCGCCTCGATCGGACCCGAGCGAGCAGAGGAACTTGTCGAGGCAGCTCGCGCCGCTCGGCATCGCGGATGACGCATCGAATAGCGTTCGACGCGGACGTCCTCATCTACGCAGCCGACCGCAACCATCCGCTCGGAACGCCGGTGGCCGCGATGTTTGAGACCGCGGACTCGCCTGGTCCAATCGGCGTCGGCTCCGTGCTGCTCCTGCCCGAAGTGCTCGCGAAGCCCATGCGCGACGATCCTGATTCCGATGAGACGGAGGCGCTATTGAGCCTGCTCAGTCGCCTCGACCTGCGCCCCGTCGACGAGCCGACGGCGCGGCTCGCGCTTTCGTTCGCGGCAAAGTACGGGCTGCGAGCCGCCGATGCCTCCCACCTCGCCGCCGCTGTCGTGAGTGGAGCGGAGTGGTTCCTCACCAACAACCGCAATGACTTCCCCAAGTCCATCGTGGAGATTGACGTCGTCTATCCGGATGAACTGCCCGGGTACTCTTGACCCCGTAACCGTCGCCGTACCCCTGAGGGATCAGATGACCGACGCTCCCGTCACCCCCCAACTCGACACCGTTGAGCACGCCGCCGCCACTCCGGACCAGGAGCAGCCGTGGGCTGAACTGGGCCTGAAGGCCGATGAGTATCAGCGCATCCGCGAACTGCTCGGGCGCCGCCCAACAAACGCCGAGCTCGCGATGTACTCCGTGATGTGGTCGGAGCACTGCTCCTACAAGTCGTCCAAGGTGCACCTTCGCCAGTTCGGCGAGAAGACCACCGACGAGATGAAGAAGCACCTCATGGTGGGCATTGGCGAGAACGCAGGCGTTGTCGACATTGGCGACGGCTGGGCCGTGACCTTCAAGGTCGAGAGCCACAACCACCCCTCCTACGTCGAGCCGTACCAGGGCGCCGCGACGGGCGTTGGCGGCATCGTGCGCGACATCCTCGCGATGGGCGCTCGCCCCGTGGCCGTCATGGACGAGCTGCGCTTTGGCGAGATCTCGCACCCGGACACCGCTCGCGTGGTGCACGGAGTGGTCTCCGGTGTTGGCGGCTACGGCAACTCGCTCGGCCTTCCCAATGTTGGTGGCGGTGCCAGTTTCGACCCCAGCTACCAGGGCAACCCCCTCGTCAACGCGCTGTGCGTTGGCGTGATGCGCCACGAGGACATCCACCTCGCCTCCGCCGCCGGCGTGGGCAACAAGGTGGTGCTGTTCGGCGCGCGCACCGGCGGCGACGGCATCGGAGGTGCGTCGATCCTCGCCTCCGAGACCTTCGAGGACGGCGTCCCGGCGAAGCGCCCCTCGGTCCAGGTGGGCGACCCCTTCATGGAGAAGGTGCTCATCGAGTGCTGCCTCGAACTGTTCGCCGCTGACGTTGTCGAGGGCATCCAGGACCTAGGCGCCGCGGGAATCTCTTGCGCCACCTCCGAGCTCGCGAGCAACGGCTCCGGCGGCATGCACGTGTGGCTCGACGATGTCCTGCTGCGCGACCCCACGCTCAACGCGGGCGAGATCCTCATGTCCGAGTCGCAAGAGCGCATGATGGCCGTGGTCAAGCCGGAGAAGCTCGACGAGTTCCTCGCGATCACCGCCAAGTGGGAAGTCGAGACCGCCGTCGTTGGCGAGGTCAACGACTCCGGCCGCCTCACGATCGACCACCACGGTGAGCGCATCGTCGACGTTGACCCTCGCACCGTCGCCCACGACGGCCCCGTGTATGAGCGCCCGTTCGCCCGCCCCGCGTGGATGGATGGCCTGCAGAAGGACACCACCAAGACGCTTGCCCTGCCGGTGCGCGAGGAGGACCTGCGTCTCGCCTTCGTGCACACCCTGACGTCCCCCAGCCTCGCCTCGCGCGCCTGGATCTACTCGCAATACGACCGCTACGTCCAGGGCAACACCGCCATGGCACGGCCCGACGCCGTGGGCGTGGTCCGCGTGGACGGCGACACCGGTCGCGGGGTGGCGATCGCGACACGCTCCAACGACCGCTTCACCAAGCTGGACCCCTACGCGGGAGCGATCGAGAGCCTCGCCCACGCCTATCGTGCGGTCGCCGCAACCGGTGCGACGCCGCTCGCCATCACCGACGGCCTGAACTTCGGCTCGCCAGAGGACCCGGACGCGATGTGGCAGTTCGCGGAGGCCATCCGCGGCCTCGCCGACGGCTGCAAGGAGCTTGGTGTGCCCGTCACTGGCGGCAACGTCTCCCTGTACAACGGCACCGGCGAGCCGGGCCGCATCGACTCGTCGATCAACCCCACCGCGATCGTTGGCGTGCTCGGCGTCTTCGACGATGTCACGCGCGCGCTGCCCGCCGGCTGGCGCGAGGACGGGCAGCTCCTCTATCTGCTGGGCACCACTCGCGCGGAGCTCGACGGCTCCGTCTACGCCTACGTCTCCGGTCACCTCGGCGGCCTCCCGCCAGTTGCGGACCTCGCGGCGGAGCGCGTGCTTGCAGAGGTGCTTGTCTCCGCAAGCCGCGACGGGCTCGCTGACGGCGCTCGCGCCCTTGGCGAAGGCGGCCTCGCGGCTGCGCTCGCGCTGGGTGCGCTGCGATACGGCGTGGGCGCCCGCGTGGTGCTCGACGAGCTCGAGCAGCGCGACGGCCTCAGCACCGCGCAGGCGCTCTTCAGCGAATCCCAGGCTCGCGCCCTGGTAGTGGTGCCCCGCTCCGAGGAGGCCCGTTTCACCGCGATGGTCGAGGCGCGCGGCGTCCCCGCTGTCCGCGTCGGCGTGACCGACGCCACGCTTGTGAACGGCGCCGGTGAGCTGGATATCCAGGGTGCCTTCAGCGTCGGCCTGGAAGAACTGCGGGAGGGCTGGGAGGCGACGCTCCCGCGCCACTTCGCGTAGGCGCCTACACCAGTCGTCCCAGCAACAGGTAGAGCGAGTCCGGGTCTCCAACCAGGCGTTCAAAGCTATATCGTTCGTAGAAACCTCGAGCACGTTCGTCTTTCGCGTGCACCACCAATGCGCGTGCACCGATGTGGTGCGCGGCTGCTATCGACCTCACGAGGGCGTCCTTCAGGAGCGCCTCACCCAATCGCTCACCCCGGTATCTCAGGTCGACGGCGAGTCGGCCCAGCAGAATCACGGGAATCGGATCCGGCGCGTTCCTCGCCAGCGCACCGCCGCCCGCCGTCATGTGGGTCAGAGAGAAGGATGACAGGCAGTAGTAGCCGGCGACCGCATCGGCGTCGAGGTCAGTGACGACGTAGGTGCGCGCAGTGCCGGTCTTCCCCGCCTTGCGCGCCCGTCGCGAAAGCCAAGCGTCCAGTTCCGGCACACCACACGCAAACGCACCCAGGTCATCATCGTCCGCAAGTGACCTGGGGCCCTCCAGGCGGGTCACCGCTCAAGCACCGAAGGCTTCGCGAGCAGTTCGAGGATGACCGCCGGCACCGGCGGATTCGCATCCAGAGCCGCCGTGAACTGATCCCAGGATTCGGGCGACAGTTCGAGGGTCTTCGCCCTGTACACCGCCTCGGCCGCGCGCTGCATGACTGCTGCGACCGTATATCCCGCCGCGGTTGTGCCCTCGATCGCGGCGGCTCGCTCGATGGTCAGCTTCTGCTCCGGTGTGAGGCGAAGGTCCATACGCTCAGACTTGCTCATGAAGTCATTGTACGGCGTTTCGCCGCGTCAGCACAGAGTTATCCACAGTGCATCGTCCATGGCAGGCTTGACCCCGTGACTGCCCGCCGCCGCATCCCCAACGTCGAGGGTCGCTCCGCCATCGCCTCCTGGCTCGCAGCGGACGGCCACATCGATCGCGACGTCATCGCCACCGCCGTGCGCTGGGGTCTGGAGGAGCTCGCGCACCGCGCCCCCGGCAGGTCCGTCGAGGTGCGCGTCCCACCTTTTGGCGCGGTGCAGATCGTGGAGGGCTCCGTCCACCGCCGCGGCACCCCGCCTGCCGTGATCGAGTTGGGCGCGGACGTCTTCTTGCGTCTGATTACGGGCGGCCTCGATTGGCCCGACGCTCTGGACAAGGGCCTCGTGACGGCATCGGGGGAGCGGGCAGAGTTGGGTCCGCTGCTGCCGCTCGTGTAGCTATGGCCTATTGCTGCTTTGGTGCGCTAGTTCCACTCTGAGCAGGGCTCTTTGCCGGCCACAATTATGCCCGCGAAGGTCATAGAACTTCGCCCGGTAGCCGCATTGGCCAGAGCTTGGCGCACACAACCTTTGAAGACGCCGTACGCCATGCGGGCCGCAGGCTACGCTCTGTCGAGCGCGTATCGGTAGAGCCTGCTAATGTCGGCACCAACGGTTGAATTCAGGGGGCATGATGAACAGAACCACGGCCAGGCGCCGCGCGACCATCGGCATCGTTGGCGGACTTGTACTGGCGCTAGCGGTGGCATCGACCTCGAGCGCGTACTACATCTCTCCGTACTTCACGGGGTACTCAGGTTCGTACCACTTTCCCAACCCAGGCTGCTACACCGCCGGCAACTTGAGCGGCACAACGGCGGCGTATGCCACCGAGGTGTCCGGCAACTGTGTGCACAATATCGGCGTCCGTGTTGAAAACACGTCGGGAGCGCACATCGGAATCGTCTGGGATTCGGATTTGGCCGTTTCCGTCGTTCCTTCCGGCACGGCATGGCGGTACAAGATCTATCACCGCGACTCGTCGGGTGCATAGACCGAGCACGGCAAGTCCAAGTGAATGATCTTCGTAGGCTTCGGCGAAGTGTCTATGGTGCGAGTGCAGCTCTAATGCTCGCCGTCACCGGTTGCACCACAGGTCCGGAGGTTTCTGCGACTAGCCAAGCGCCACACTTCGGCGCACAGATTGCCCAGGCGATAGAGCAGGCCTCGGCGCAAGGAGTCTCACAGGCGCAACTCGACGCGCTTAAGCTCGCGCGCCAGCAAGGCGAAGTCACCTTCGAGCAGACCAAGGTGGCGGCGCAACTCGCCGTCGAATGTATGACCGCTGGTGGAGTCGAAGCTTCGTACATCGAGGTAACGATCCGGGGTGTGACCTTGCCACAGTTCTCGGTGCAGCCCGATCCGAACTCAGCCGACGAGTCCCGGGTTGCGGACGAGTGCGAGACCAACGAGTTCGATTTCATCTCCATGATGTATCAGACGCAGCCGTCGGTGGCGGCGCTTCGCTCCGCATTCGATGAGGAGCAAGCCGCCCAACTCGTCGCCTGTTTGGAAGCAGCGGGCGTCGCCGTTGAGCCTGACGCCAACTGGGAGTCCGCAACTGACGCTGCAGGCAGTGCGGCAGCCGACGGAAACGAAGCCGCTTCCGAATGTTTGGGCGCTGCGCTTGCACCCTGAATGCACTCGCGACCGTGCGCTGGAGTAGCGCCCCATAGCGTGGCGTGGCCCTCCGTTCGCGACCCGCATGTACCTCAACGGAAGGGGGGTGTGGGTCTCCCGTAGAATGATCCCGTGAGCGACGCCCCCCGGTTCGAAGAGCCCGACGTCCCCGACATCGACGAGCTCGATCGAGTCGCCTACGACGCGGTGGTCCGCAACGCACCCCGGTTCGGCAGGTTCATCGGCACTGGAGTCGGCATTGGCGCACTCGCGGGGCTCATCATCGGACTGGTTCTGCCGAATACCACGGACCTGGGTCGTGGCGTCGTCGCCCTCCTTGTCGCGGCCGGGTTCGCACTGATCGGTGGCCTGGTGGCCAGCGCGATCGTCGTGAGCATCGACCGCACCAGCAAGGCACCGGAGGAAGACGGCTTCCCCTGGGAAAAGGACGAGTCGCAGTGACGCGCAGGGGCGACGGTCGCCTGAGCCACGACCTCCTTCCCGGTGAGAAGGGTCCCCAGGACGCGTGCGGCGTCTTTGGCGTCTACGCCCCTGGCGAGGAAGTCTCCAAGCTCGCGTACTTTGGCCTCTACGCCCTGCAGCATCGCGGCCAGGAGAGCGCAGGCATCGCCGCCTCCAATGGCGAGAACATCTTGGTCTTCAAGGACATGGGCCTGGTCTCGCAGGTCTTCGACGAGGGTGCCCTCGAGTCCCTGCAGGGCCACCTCGCGGTGGGCCACACTCGCTACTCCACCACCGGCGCTTCCACGTGGGCCAACGCCCAGCCCACGCTGGGTCCCACCAAACACGGCACCGTCGCCTTGGGCCACAACGGCAACCTGACGAACACCGACCGCCTGCTTGAACTGGTCGCCGAGCGACTTGGCGACGAGCGCCGCGACTCGATGCGCGGCGGCGGCTGCACCGACACGTCGATCCTCACCGCGCTGCTCAGCTGGGATCGCTACGACACCCTCGAGGAGACGGCGCTCGAGCTGCTTCCGCAGGTGCGCGGCGCGTTCTGCCTCGTGTTCATGGACGAGGACACCCTGTACGCGGCGCGCGATGCGAACGGCGTCCGCCCGCTCGTGCTCGGCAGGCTTCCCACCGGTTGGGTGGTCGCCTCCGAGGTGCCGGCGCTCGACATCGTGGGCGCGGAGTTCGTTCGCGAAGTGGAGCCCGGCGAGTTCCTGCGCATCGACGCCACCGGGGTCCACTCGCAGCGCTTCGCCAAGGCCGATCCCAAGGGCTGCATCTTCGAATACGTCTACCTCGCCCGTCCCGACACGTCGATCAACGGCCGCTCCATCCAGGCTTCGCGGCTCGAGATGGGCCGGGCGCTCGCTCGCGAGCACCCGGTGGAGGCCGACCTCGTCATCCCTGTACCCGAGAGTGGCACACCTGCCGCGGTGGGCTACGCCCAAGCGTCGGGCATTCCGTTTGCCCAGGGCCTCACCAAGAACGCCTACGTAGGCCGCACCTTCATCCAGCCGTCCCAGACCCTTCGTCAGCTGGGAATCCGCCTCAAGCTCAACCCGCTGCGCGAAGTCATCGCTGGCAAGCGCCTCATTGTGGTGGATGACTCGATTGTCCGCGGCAACACCCAGCGCGCGATCGTCGCGATGCTGCGCGAGGCCGGGGCGTCTGAGGTGCATGTGCGCATCTCCTCGCCGCCGGTTCAGTGGCCGTGCTTCTACGGCATCGACTTCCCCACGCGCGAGGAGCTCGCCGCCGTGGGCCACGCGGTGGATGAGATCCGCGAGCAGATCGGCGCGGACTCGCTCGGCTTCATCTCCGTGGACGGCATGGTCACCGCGACGCAGCAGGCGGAGGATCGCCTGTGCACGGCATGCTTCACCGGCAAGTACCCCATCGAGCCGCCGGTGGACGCGCGCCACCTGCTGATGTGGCAACCGCAGGAGGTCTCTTCGTGAACGACGACGGCATCACCTACGCCGATTCCGGGGTGGACATCCACGCCGGCGACAAGGCCGTCGAGCTGATGAAGGCGGCGGTTGGTCGCACTCACGGCCCTGAGGTGCTCGGGGGAGTGGGTGCCTTCGCTGGGCTCTTCGATGCGTCGGCCCTGCTCGAGTACAAGCGGCCGCTTCTCGCGTCGTCGACGGATGGCGTGGGAACCAAGATCGTCATCGCCCAGCAGATGGGCATTCACGACACCATTGGCCGCGACCTGGTGGCGATGGTCGTCGACGACATCGTCGTGTGTGGAGCGAAGCCGCTGCTCATGACCGACTACATCGCCTGCGGCCGCGTCGTGCCGGAGCGCATCGCGGACATCGTGCGCGGCATCGCCGAAGGCTGCGAAGAGGCCGGCGTGGCGCTGGTTGGTGGCGAGACCGCCGAGCACCCTGGCGTGATGGCTGCGGACGAGTACGACGTCGCCGGCGCTGCGATCGGTGTGGTCGAGGCCTCCAAGGTGCTGGGGCCCGAGAAGGTCGAATCCGGCGATGTGGTCATCGCGATGGCGTCCTCAGGCCTGCACTCCAACGGGTACTCCTTGGTGCGCTCGGTCGTCGCCCGTGCCGGCTGGACCCTCGACACGTACGTGGCGGAACTCGAGCGCGAACTGGGCGCCGAGCTGCTGGAGCCCACGCGCATCTACTCGCGCCTGTGCGTCGAGCTCGCGGCAACCGTCCCCGGACTTCACGCGTTCTCGCACGTCACTGGCGGCGGCCTCGCGGCTAACCTCGCTCGCGTGCTTCCCGTTGGCCTCGCGGCCACCATCGACCGCGGCTCGTGGTCGCTTCCCGCGATCTTCGCGCTCGTCCAAGAGGCCGGAAAGGTCCCGTGGAACGACCTTGAGGCCACGCTCAACCTGGGCATCGGCATGGTCGCCGTGGTGAGCCAGGCCGACGCTGGGGCCGTGATCGAGGCGAGCGGAGCGTCGGGCATCCCCGCCTGGGTGATTGGCACGGTGGGTGGCGACGATGGTCGCCCCACGTCCCCCGATGTGGTGCGCGGCGCGAAGGGCGTCGATGGCGGCGCGGTCTACCTGACGGGCGCGTACCAGGTCTAGGCCTTGGCCGCGGTCTCCTCGGAGACGGTGCTGATCTCGCGCGTCATGTCGTCGAGGAAGCGAATGACCGTGGCGCGCTCTTCCGACGTGAGCCGAGCGGCGGCGTAGAAGCGGCGCGCCTGCTGGCGGCCGATGGATTCAGTCGCCGCCCTGCGCGTGGAGTCTGTGACCGTGATCGCGAGCGCGCGCCTGTCACTCGGGTGGGGGTGGCGCGTGATGTGGCCGCCGCGCTCGAGACGGTCGAGCAGCTTGGTGGTCGAAGCCGCCGTGATGTCGAGGTGGGCCGCGATGGCTCCAGGGGTCGCGACCTGGCCCCTGTTGTGGCAGCCGATGATGAAGTGAACGGCGCGCATGTCGGTCTCGCTGAGCTTCATGTACTCCTGCGAATTCCTGACGAGTTCGCGCTCTGCTTCACGCAGGCGACCGAGCGCGGCCATGACGTCGCTGATCTCGTTCACGGTGACTTCGTCGTATCCGCTGATATCGACAAGGCGCGGGCGGGTATTAGTCCCGTCGACGTGATAGTGACCAGCGCTCATGCACTACATCTTACACCCGAGGTAGTTGTATGCTAGGTTAACTATTAACCAAACTAGAGAAATCTAGACCGACCGCCAACCCAGGGAGTAACAGTGCGATCCATTGACTCGGTGGTGCTGCTCAACGACGACGGCACCCCCCACGGTTCGGCCGCCAAGGTTTCCGTTCACCACGCGGAGACCCCGCTTCACCTCGCCTTCTCGTGCTACCTGTTCTCGCGCGACGGCCAGGTCCTCATCACCCGTCGCGCCCTCACCAAGCTCACGTGGCCAGGCGTGTGGAGCAACAGCTTCTGCGGTCACCCAGCGCCCGGTGAGCGCATGGAGGACGCGATCGCACGCCACGCGTTCAACGAACTGGGCGTCACCGTGGAAGACGTTCGCCCGGTGCTCGAAGACTTCCGCTACCGCGCCACCGATTCCCACGGCGTCGTCGAGAACGAGATCTGCCCCGTCTACTTCGCCACCACGCCCGACGCTGTCTACGCCAATCCCGACGAGGTCGCCGAATGGGCATGGATCGCCCCGTACGGCCTCATGCGCACGGTTGCGTCGACGCCGCAGATCCTCAGCCCATGGTCCGTCATGCAGGTGCCTCGCGTCCTTGACGCCCTCACTCACCCCCGAATGGAGCTCGCAGCATGACCATCGCACCCGTCCCCACCGCCGCGGCCAGCGTTCACTCCGCCGCCGTCATGTCCGTCGAGGCGGAGATGGCCCAGGTCACGATCACCATCGACGCTCTGTTCGCCCGCAAGTTCGCAGCCTCCAACGCCTACGGGGAGCAGGCTCGACGCCTGTGGGAGACGGCGAGCCAGACCGTTCGCGGCGGCAAGGGTGTCCGCCCACGCGTGCTGCTGTCCGCCTACAAAGCGCTGACGGGCACCACGCGGGCGACGGGTCCCGCCATCGAGGCCGCTGCCGCCGTGGAGCTGCTCCACTACGCCTTCTTGCTGCACGACGACGTCATCGACTCCGACACCGTGCGCCGCGGCCGCCCCAACCTGTTGGGAGCGATGGCCGCTGACCTCGAGCCGTCGCCGCGGGCCGCGCACTGGGGATCGACAGCATCGATCCTCATGGGCGACCTCGTGCTCTCCGCCGCCTACCAGGCCTTTTCTCGAATCGACCTTCCCACTGAGGCACGGCGACGCGTGCTCGACGTGCTCGACGCGACGATCGACGAGACGGTCGTGGGAGAGCTCATGGACGTGGCACTGAGCGATGGCGTGCGCACCCCCAGCCTGTCGGCGATCCTCGACATGGCTGCCAACAAGACGGCCACCTACACCTTCGAGCTTCCGCTGCGCATCGCCGCAATCCTGGCCGACGCTGCCGAAGACACCGAGCAGGCCCTCGCCAAGGCGGGGCGTCAGTTGGGACTCGCGTTCCAACTCGATGACGACCTCCTTGGCGTCTTCGGTGACTCGAGCTACGGCAAGGACACCCGTTCGGATCTCGCAGAGGGCAAGCAGACTGCGCTCATCGCTTTCGCCCGGCACACCGACGAGTGGGCGGAGATCGAGCCATTGTTTGGCCGCGCCGATCTCACAGAGGCCGAGGCGTTCTTGGTGCGCGGCCTGCTCATCCAGTGCGGCGCAAAGGAGAAAGTCGAGGCACTGCGCGACGCCGCGCTCGCGTACGTCTTCGACGCCTGCAACTCGGATCCCCGACTGGTGCCACCAGCCATCGCCGATGTCCTCAACACGTTCGCCACTGGGCTTGCCGGCAGGCGATCATGACCACCGACCTCGCGCACTTCACCGCCACCGCCAATCGCGCGGCGAGCGAAGTCATCGACTCCTATTCGACCTCTTTTGGCAAGGCCACCCGCCTGCTGGGGGAACGGCACCGGCAGCACATCCGGGCCATTTACGCCCTCGTTCGCGTTGCGGACGAGATCGTGGACGGGGTTGCCGCGCAGGCTGGTCTCAACCGAGACCAGCAGCGCGGCGCCCTCGACCGCTTCGAGTGGGAGACCGAGCAGGCCCTAGCGACGGGCTACAGCGCCGATGTCGTGGTGCACGCCTTCGCGCAGACCGCTCGCGAAGCCGGCATCACCGTGAAGCTGACGCGGCCGTTCTTCGCCTCCATGCGCATGGACCTTGAGGCGGCCTCCGGCGAAGCGGCCACGTATGGGCGCACCGCGCACGACGACTACGTGTTCGGCTCAGCCTCCGTCGTTGGCCTCATGTGCCTCCAGGTGTTTTTGCGAGAGGAGTACACGCTCAGCGTGGCCGAACGTCGCATCCTCGAGCACGGCGCGATCCGCCTGGGCGAGGCGTTCCAGGACATCAACTTCCTGCGCGACCTCGCGGACGACGCCGCCATGGGCCGCAACTACCTCGACGACTCGGATCGGCTCACGGAGCTCGGCAAGCGCAAGTGGGTGCGCTCGTCCCGCGCGGCACTGGCCGATGCTGCCGCGGCTGTGCCTCTGCTGCCCCGTGACGCTCGCGCAGCGGTGCGCTGCGCGCACGACCTCTTCGCGAGCCTGCTCGACCGCATCGATGCATGCTCTGTTGAGCAGCTGTATGCGCGCCGCGTGCGCGTGCCGGATCCGGTCAAGGCGCTCATCGTCGCCCGTGCCGTGCTCGCGAACCGACTCTCCGGAGTGAACTGATGCGCACCATAGTCATCGGTGGAGGAGCAGCCGGGTTAGCGTCGGCCGCTCTGCTCGCCAAGGAGGGGCACGAGGTGACGCTGCTCGAGCGCGGCGACACCGTCGGTGGCCGCGCAGGCCTCTTGGAGCGCGACGGCTTCTCCTTTGACACGGGGCCGTCGTGGTACCTCATGCCCGATGTCTACGACCACTTGTTCCGACTGCTCGGCACGAGCGTCGAGGAGCAGTTCGAGGTGCGCACCCTTGACCCCGGCTACGCGGTGTTCAGCGAGCCGGAGCCGGGCGAGGCTGCGCAGCGTTTCACCGTCCCCCACGGCCGCGACCGAGTGCGCGCCGCATTCGAATCGCGCGAGACGGGAAGCGGCGAGGCGCTCGAGGCGTATCTCGAGTCAGCGTGGCACGCGAGCGGCCTCGCGCGATCGCACTTCCTGTACAACCCGTTCACCTCGTGGAGTTGGCTCAAGGACCGCGAGGTCCGCGCCGCGGCGGGAAAGATGATGCGACTGCTCGGCACCTCGCTCGAGAGGTTCGTGGCACAGCGCTTTCGCGACCCGGTGCTGCGCCAGGTGCTCGGCTATCCCGCGGTGTTCTTGGGGACGCGTCCGCAGGACGCCCCAGCGATGTATCACCTGATGAGCGCACTCGACCTCGACGAGGGGGTGGGCTATCCCATGGGCGGCTTCCACGCGATCGTCGAGCGGCTCGAGGCGCTTGCGCGTGAGGCCGGAGCCACGATCATCACTGGTGCCGATGTCACCGCGATTGAGGCGAAGGGAGAAGGTCGCCGTCGCCAGGTCTGCGCCGTCCGGTGGCGCGGGGCCAACGGCGTGGAGCGAGTCCTCTACGCGGACAACGTGGTCTCCGCGGCGGACCTGCACCACA
>ENA-UOVV01000712-UOVV01000712.1-compost-metagenome-genome-assembly--contig:-NODE-712-length-34260-cov-10.872095_pt1 | contig 34260 bp, 32 predicted proteins | sample MGYA00238155_ERZ761577 | MGnify/ENA primary metagenome ERZ761577 (study PRJEB28898, sample SAMN06268775) | compost metagenome | isolation source: Emeryville, CA | place: USA:Emeryville, CA | collected... | reverse complement strand
TAAGAGGTTATCCGGAGTTGGAATATCAGCTACTGAAACGCGGCTGATTCACCAAAGTCTTCGGTGCCTATGCTGGTAGTCTAGCTGACGTGTACCAAAGTAATTTTCTGCTACAAAGGTTTATTTTAATAGCGCTTTACAATAACAATATGATTAAGCATATATTTCTTACTGGTTTTGGCTTTATTGTGTTCTTCTCGCTGCATTCATGTACGGTATCTACTCCAACGGAGGACAAATTAACCGACTCAACCAAGATTGTCTCGACCAATGGTACGCTGTCGGAGATTATTGTGGCACTGGGCTTGGAAGATAACATCGTCGGTGTGGATGTGGCGAGTACATTTCCAGCTAGCATTCGCGAAAAACCAAAAATTGGACACAATCGTGATATTTCGGCAGAAGGAGTGGTGGCATTGGGCACTGATTTAGTACTGGGAATTACAGAAATGATTAAACCGGAAGTTGCCGAACAGATTCGAAAATCCGGTGGTAGACTTCTTCTATTCGACCACGATCACTCCGTAGAAGGTGCCAGGCAGTTGATTCGTGCGGTATCCGATAGTCTGGGTTTGGCAGCTAAAGGTGACTCCCTTTTGAAAGCGTTCGAAATGGGTTTGGCAGAGGCTCATTCAATTACTGAGAAATTTGAGGATACACCCAAGGTGTTGTTTATTTATGCTCGTGGTTCGGGAACTATGCAGGTTGCGGGACAAGAAACGCAAATAGATAAAATTATTTCACTAGCTGGAGGGGTCAATGCAGTACAAGGATTCACGGGTTTTAAACCTCTCACCCCCGAATCCCTGGTGGCAGCCAATCCCGACGTGATTCTCCTTTTTACGAGTGGGCTTGCCAGCCTCGGAGGTATAGAAGGCCTCTTGGAAGTTCAGGGGGTTAAGGAAACCAATGCGGGAAAGAACAGTAAAGTGGTTGAAATGGACGGGCAGTTATTGACGGGTTTCGGGCCCAGATTGGGTAAAGCTATTGCAGAACTGGCTGAACAGATAAGGTGAGAAGTTATCGTATTCTATTCGGTGTTTTGGGCGTAGTACTCGTTTTAGTCTGCGTGGTATCAGCGTGTGTGGGTGCAGTAAAAATCAGTATAACGGAGTTGTGGGCAATAATATGTTTTCGACTGGGGTTGATTAGTACCACCCAATATACGCCGTCTCAGGAAGCAGTGTTGTTAAATATCCGATTGCCCCGTGTTGTGTTAGGTGCGTTAGTTGGTGCCACGTTGGCAATTTCCGGCTCAACTATACAGGCGTTATTTCGTAATCCATTAGCTGAGCCGGGGTTGATTGGTATATCGTCGGGTGCCTCACTTTTTGCCGTGATTATGATCGTGCTCGAAGCCCGGTTTTTCAATTTTATGTCGGCCATCTTCGGTTACTATGCACTGCCGATTGCCGCATTTGTCGGTGCTTGTCTTACGACACTAATGGTATACCGTCTGGCTGTGCGTTACGATAGTAGAGCAGACATCGCGACTCTATTAATGGCAGGGATAGCCATGAATGCTCTTGCCGGAGCGATTACAGGACTGCTTACCTATTTGTCGACCGATGAACAGCTGCGAAACATTACGTTTTGGACACTTGGAAGTTTGGGAGGTGCCAGTTGGAAAACTGTCGTTGCTATCCTCCCCTTTGTAGCTGTTTCTATAGTAGCTTTACCTTTTCTCAGTAAGTCGCTTAATGCATTGGCTCTAGGTGAAGCACAAGCAGGTCATATGGGCATCAATGTGAGTCTTTTGAAACGAACGACTATAGTGCTGGCCACAATGGGGGTGGGTGCGTCTGTGGCTGTCTCGGGTATGATTGGTTTCGTGGGGCTGGTTATCCCGCATATACTTCGTATGGCTTTTTCAGCCGACAACCGATTGGTCGTGCCTGGTTCAGCCTTGGTGGGAGCTGCGGTACTCGTATTAGCAGATCTGGTGGCTCGTACCATTGTAACGCCGGCCGAACTTCCCATCGGCATTTTAACAGCGATCATTGGTACACCTATATTCATCTATATTATAGCAGTAGAGCGGCGTAAATTTAGAGTGGGATGAAAAGTGGACGTACTGAAATGAATCTATCAGACCTGTCTGGTATTGTATGTTTAGTCAACGATGACTGTCAAAAAACTGTCGATGGCGTATGATTGAGGTGAGAAATCTTTCTTATTCGATAGGCTCAAAAAAGTTGCTACGAAACATTAATTTCAACGTGCAATCCGGTGATTTATTGACAGTTATTGGGGCAAATGGTGCCGGTAAGAGTACATTACTCAAATTGCTGGCCGGAGAATTGCAGGCAAGCGAAGGGGACATACTCATCCGGCAGAAGAGTATAGCAACGTACAAACTTAATTCTTTGGCACGATTTCGTTCAGTGCTGGCTCAGAGTAATACGATTACGGTTTCTTTTAAAGTAAACGAAATAGTGATGATGGGACGGTATGTACATTTTGAAAGTAGTCCGACCGACGAGGATATACGTATTGTTCACGCTGCTATGCAGCAAACCGGAGTGTTAGATCTTGCATACCGCGACTACAATACCCTTTCAGGGGGTGAGCAGCAGCGGGTACAGCTGGCTCGGGTGATTGCCCAGATATACGATCAGCCCAATGGGGTGCTGTTTCTGGATGAACCCACTACCGGGCTGGATCTTCTTTATCAACAGCAGATTCTTTCGGTGGCACGTGAGCTGGCAGACCGTGGATACTGTGTGGTAAGTATCTTGCATGACATCAACTTTGCATCTCGATACGCTGATAAAGTACTCATTCTTAAAGACGGGCACCGGGTAGCTTTTGGTACGCCCAATGAAGTAATCAACATCCATAATATCCAAAACGCTTTTAACATTCGTGTTCGATTGTTGAGAGATTCTGAAAGTGATACGCCGCTGGTCATACCAGCTACAATTTTATCGGACTTAGAATAATTTATAACGCAAGAAAAGATGGAAAGTAATTTGATTTCACTTAAGGCGCAGTACGAATCATTTAAAATGAAAAATCCAAAAGTACGGATTCGGGATGCGGCTCGCCAAATGGGAGTTTCGGAAGCAGAATTGGTAGCTGTTGGAGGGCGTAATACAGTCCTTAGTCCTGATTTCGAAAATATTCTCAAGGAAATAAGGGTTTTAGGGCATGTAATTGCTCTTACACGTAATGATCATGCCGTTCACGAGCGACACGGTACTTATACGAAAGCAACTTTTAAAGAAAAAGTTGGGTTGGTCGTTAATCCCGATATTGACCTTCGTCTGTTCATGAATGCGTGGCATTACGGGTTTGCGGTTACTGAGGGAGATCGTCGAAGCCTCCAATTTTTCAACAAGGACGGTGAAGCTGTACATAAAATTTACTTGACTGAACAGAGTAACGTAGAGGCTTATGATGCGCTGGTTGCAAAATATAAATCAGCTAAGCAAGGGGTAGTCCCCAAAATTACTCCCGAGAGCCAGGAGGCCGAGGAGAAACCCGATCATGAAATTGAAGTCTCTGCTTTCCGCCAGGCATGGCTCGATCTTAAAGACACCCATCACTTCTTTGGAATGTTAAAAAAGTTTGGTGTGCTCCGGAGGCAGGCGATGCGGCTGGCTCCTGAAGGATACGCTACTCAAATTTCAGTGGCTTCACTCAAAAGGGTTCTGGAAGCAGTTTCTGAACGCAATCTTGAGATTATGGTATTTATTGGCAATAAAGGCTGCATTCAAATCCATACCGGTAAGATTAAAAAACTCCTGCAGACAGGGCCTTGGTTCAATGTGCTTGATCCGGATTTCAACATGCACTTACGAGAAGAAGGTATCGAAAGTGTTTGGCTGGTTAAGAAACCTACGGAAGAGGGCATTGTAACCAGTCTTGAAGCTTTCGATAAAAAAGGTCATTTGATTGTGCAGTTTTTTGGTAAACGTAAACCTGGTATTCCGGAACACGAGGATTGGCGTCAGGTAGTGGCGGACTATGCCGAGGGCGTTTGAATATCGTTGAGCGTATCAGCTGATACCAAAACATTTCTCCGGTCATAAAGTTTGGCGAAAGCTACTCAGCTGTACGTATCTATGAAGGTTTGCTGATAAATTTTGCCGCCTCACTTAGTGTAACCCACATTTTCGAAACAGATGGGTTTGTGCCATCAATCTATTTTGACTTCCCTTGGAAATTCATTAATACTTGATTGTGTCAGTGGGCTTTGGAGTTGTTTTTTTCGACTAGCTTATTAGTTGTTACACATTGACTAGGGAAAAGTACAATTTCTTATTTGTCGAATGAGTTCATCGAGCTTTTAGAGAGTGGAAGCGACATACTCCTTCCACTCTTCATTTGGGCAGTCGTAGAGATGTTTCTGTTACAAATAGGTGGTTTTGATCGTCTTGAAGGTTATAGCATTTTTGCTGGTCAGATAGCAGACTTTTACCTGATCAAGCAAACCTTGGTAGGCTTCTATCCCTTTCAATAGCAGCTTCAGTAGGGTATTCCTTGGCTTTTGTTTTTGGGTGTATTTTCTTTCGGCGCTTATGATAGGTATTGATCTACTTCTGATCCTTGTATTTTGAGCGTGGTTGTTTGATACCCACCTGCTTACAAAGCGCGAGGATCAGCCATTGACAGCATTTCCAAAGCAACTTCTCGTCCGTCGGGAAGTGGATATAGAATTGGTAGCATGTCGCGTCCATCAAAACGGTTTCTTGTCGGGGATATCGTGCTTCCAGCGAGCCAACAACGCTTTTTGGACGGCAACCAATCGACATGACGAGCCAAATAGCTCCTAACCTATGAAATAAAATAATTATCTCTAATTACGTCATTATCAGCTAACAGAATACAGCAAAACATCTGCATCGCCCACTGTTGCGGCTGACCACTCTGTATTAAACCGCGCCAGCAGCTTTTTCATCGATAGGGCCCGTATAATGCGTCAAAAATATTAGCCCTAAATAGCCTACTTAGGTAGCTAGGAGGGTACAACAGTAGGGCTCTTCTTTACAGGCAACAACGCTACCAGACCATCCCAACCGATGGTATCATAGATACACCCTGACTCGGTCATATTCTTAAAATTGTGCCATTTGGAGGATACAGCGGAAGCCAGGTCGAAAAGTGTATATTGCACTGTATTTTAAGTGCTGGGAAAGTTCGAAACTCACAAAAATCCTGAAATAGACAAGAAATTTTCTTATCCGGTTTTTTTTATAGCCTGTATATCAGCTTGTTAGCCCAGTAAAGGAAAGCCTGTGTTATTGCAATATATTCTATGTCAGTCTATTAAAACGATAAATAGAGGCTAAAATCGGCTGTTACGGAACGGCAGAGGATGCTATGCTTCTTGGAGTCCTAGGTGGTTTCAAGTTCATGGGTTGGGGATAGATATTTGAACTGTTCAAGATGCAAACTGCCGATAAACAAACTATTTTTCAAGGATAGCATTTTTTATCAACTCTAACTCGGTGTGATAGCGATGGCCTTGTTTTTCTAAGTCCATTTTCAGCTGTTCGAGACTTGATTTCGCTGCACTATTGTCCAAAGCACTAATTCGTTTAATTACGAAGGGGAGAATGTTTTCCGGTGCAGCGTTAAGAGCCAAATGGCTCGCTCTTACGGGGTCTTCTGGAACGCAGGGTTCCAACGCATACCAAAGCATTAAAGGTATGTTATGGTCATTCGCATCGTCTTTGACGGGCAGCAGGTTTTCTAGGATTTGCCAGCGTAGGTGAAGGGGCAATCGCTGTAGAGCGGAGGTGAGGTAGAGTCGAACAACGGGCGAGGGTTCATGGGCCGATAGGGTGGTCAGCGCTTCTATAAATTTTGCTGAACCCGCGAAATGTTCTGTACCTAATTGAACCCCCCAGCTTCTCATATGCTCGTCGGAATTCGTCAAGATTTTCACATAATCCTTTTCTTTCAAACTACCCGTGGCGTGAAGGGTCCAAAAAGCCCGGAGTTTTCGAGTTATGTCTGGATTATCACGCATGATTTTCATGAGCGCCTTCGCATCTTTTTTACGCAGTCCCCTTTCCTGAAGTAGGGTTCTGGCTTGACGGACATACCATTCATTATTTTCCAAATGATAGGCAACCAATTCGCTATTGGTTGCATGGTATAAATCGACTTTTTTCCAGGTATCGTCTTTATAAGATATTTTGAAAATCCTACCTAAGGTTTTGTCGTGTACATCGGGATTTTTGCTGTGACATTGGTTTTTGTCGTACCAGTCGATGGCATAGGCTGAACCTGTGGCATCGTATTTCATATTGAGCCATTGTGACCAACTATCGTTCATTTCGATGAAATCGGGCTGATGTTTGCCTATGTACCCGGATCCCGATGGAACAGGGTGGTCTATATTTAGTCTTGCGCCATTGATATTGTTCATGAACAATTGGTTTCGATATTGCTCAGGCCAGCTTCCACCAAGATAAACCATGGCTCCCGCGTGCGCATGCCCTCCGCCTTTAGAAGCGGATCGGAAATTGCCGGCATGTGGACCTCGGTTTCCTACCCAATGGACATGGTCGGCGATGGTTTTTATATCGTCATAGGTGTGTTCGTTAAAATGTTTTCCGGCTTGACGTTGATAACGCGCTCCTTGGATGACATGATAGAGATGGGGAATTACGCAGGCGGTAATAAAAGCATGTCCGTAATCATTGAAATCTATTCCCCAAGGGTTACTAGTGCCTTCCGAAAATACCTCGAACACATGTCGTGTAGGGTGGTAACGCCACACCGCTGCATTAAGTGGAATTCGCTGGTCATCGGGTGTGCCAGGCATACCGACTTTCGAATGAGTGAACACCCCATGAACACCGTATAGCCATCCATCCGGTCCCCATCGTAGGTTGTTTAGTGTTTCGTGGGTGTCCTGATATCCCCAGCCATCAAGCAAAATTTGAGCGGGTCCGGCCGGTTGATCTTTTTCAAAATCAATTGGTATATAGAGCAAATAAGGTGCTGCACCTACCCATAAGCCACCCATTCCCACTTCGATGCCACTGACCAAATTCAAGCCCTCCATAAATATTTTCCGACTATCGAGGGTGCCATCACCGTCGGTGTCTTCAAATATTAATATACGATCTCTTCCCTGGCCTTCTTCAGCACGGATAGGATAGGTATGTCCTTCAGCAACCCATAGTCGATTGCGGGCATCGATCGTAAAACTGATGGGTCTGACAATATCGGGTTCGGCTGCGGCAAGGGTTGCTTTAAAACCTTCGGGTAATTTCATTGCTTTCGCTGCTTCTATCCCCGATAAGCCTGCATATTTGATTACATCCAGGGGAGGAAGCGTGATGATATCTTCTTTTCGTAATTCGTTATCGAAATTGGGACGGGTTGCATGAAACAGAAAGTCATCAAAATTCAAATGCGCCGAACGGTCATCCTTCACATAAGGGATGGAGGAGATCCCAGTTTCATGGTCGATAATTTTAATTTTAATTTCTTTACCCAATCGTGCAGAAAGATCAACTATAACGGGTTGCAACGGCAAACGGCCCGATCCGGTTATGGAAAAAAATGTTTCATTGGTACTGACATCGATCAGCTCCACACGGGTATCGTCCAAGGCTCCCCCCGAAATCCGGAATGACGCATAGGGGTGTGTGACTTTAAATGGGGTTGATGCGATTACACCTACCTTTTTATAATGTTCAGTTCCCCCGGTAGTAAAAGTAAAGTTACCGCCTATACCGAGAACTGTTTCTTTATCGTGCAAGGGTGAAGGATCTTGTCGGATCAAAAGTGAGTCAAATCCTTCCCCTTCTTCCACCACCCAATCAGTAAGGTCACCGGTTTCAAAATTTAGGTTGAGCCGGCGCCCGTCTTTTTGCGGTACTTCACCTGCAATTTCCAGCGCTTGCCCGATCTCGCCTTCTACGATTCGAAATTCCCCCACCATGCCAGCGATCCGGTGCCCAGGAATCGTACAGTAATAGGTGTCGTTATATTCAGCTATAAATTCGATGGAGGCCGTATCCCCCTTTTCCAGGATGGTAGCACTTTGAATCCCCCTTTTCTCAAGGGCGATATCGTGGGGCATTAACTCACCATTTACGATGGTGATGATAACCCGATCGCCCTTGTTTGCTTTCAAAACAGGGTTTCGTGTACCGTCCTTTTTAAAATAACCCAACATGGAGCTTTCCAATAGGTAGGTACGTGTCACCCCAGTCGTGTCCGACACTTTTAACGAACTAGAATGCACGGGAAGGTGAAATATGCCAATCAGGAAAATGAGAATCGAAAACCTCGGTAACATAAATGGATGAATAACGATAATGAGTTGTAATCCTTAAAATTAGCTGTTAAAGACCAATAAATGGGAAAGTTTAGGACGGTTTTCCCTTTAATCGGGAAGTACTTCGATCGAGATATTTTTCAAGAAAATTTGAGCGTTACCGCCGCTGTGAATTTGGACACCGATAATCCCTTGTTGCGGAATTGCCGTTTCTTTTTCGATATAATCGGCTGTTTTTACACCATTTATATAAAGTTGATGTCGATTTCCAACGCAACGAACAATATAGGAATTCCATCCGGTTGGGTTCAGGATTTCTTTTAGTACGGACAGGTCACCGGAAACAAGCTTCCCCCGTCTATGTTCATCATAGATATCTCCCCAATAGCCTTCACCTATATCTGCCTGGTAACCTACCATGTCATTATTTTTTATTTCAGACCGGTATTGGATTCCACTGTTTATCATACCCATGGCAGGGTCTCCTGTAAGTTTGAACAGACATCTAAATTCGAAATTGCGGTAAGTTTTTTCAGTAACCAAGTAACTATTGACGGGTACTTTTTTGACCGGATCACCCCCGACAATCACTCCGTCAACGACCTTCCATAAATAGGAATATGCCGGGTCGGAGACTTTCCATCCCGATAAGGATTTGCCGTCGAATAGGGGGATGTCTTGCGAAAGAGAAATGGTCGCGTTTATAACCAGGAGTATAAGGGATAGTAGAACTCTCATTGTCGATGGGTTGTTAGTATATTTAGCAGTTCTTAAGTATTCATAAAAGCTGCCTACCGTAAATCTCTACCAATCCCGACCAACTTAAATAGTAGACAATGGGAAAAATTGCCTTTTGCCGACAAGCGTTTCTAACTTTGAAGGTATAAGGTGGAATCTATTAAGCGGTATACCAAAAAGGAGCAAAACGTTGTAAGTAAATTAACAAATTTACGTATTTTTGAAGCGCTGATAATTTTGTAGATTTTGAAAATGAGCATAGAGGAAATAATAGCAACAACAAAAAATTTTCTCTCAGAGGAGTTTGAGGTGGACAAGGATTTGATTCAAGGGGAAAGTGATTTGAGAAAAACACTGGACCTGGACAGTCTTGACTATGTTGATCTAGTTGTACTCATTGAGGAAAACTTCAATATCAAAGTAACCGGTGAAGACTTCAAATCTATCGTCACTTTTAACGACTTTTATCAATTTGTCGCTTCAAGATTAGCACCGGTCGCTGCAGATCCTTCCATATAGGAGCATGAGTAAGTGGGATGGGAAAACGAAGGGAACTCTCCTCGGTTACAAGATTTTACTATTTTGCGTTCGATACACTCCCGTTAAATTCGTTTATTTCTTACTGCGATTTATAGCGCTTTATTACTTCTTATTTGATCGTAAATCGCGAAAATCCGTTCGGGACTTCTATACGAAAGGGCTAGGCCTCAGCCCTAGGCGTGCGTCGCGAGTGGTGTACCTAAATTTTTACCGGTTTGCCCAAACACTCATCGATCGTATGTTGTTTCAGGTGGGTAAGGGAGAAGAGTTTAGCCTTTCTTTTGAACACGAAGATTTCCTTATCAATTTGAGGGATGAAGGCAAAGGTGCTATATTGATCAGTGCTCATTTGGGTAACTGGGAGACCGCGGGCAACCTTCTAAAAGGTCGGATTACGCCTACGATCAACGTGGTGATGCTGGATTCGGAAGTCGAACAAATTAAAGAATATCTGAAGGATAAAACCGGGGGGTCGCGATTTCGGATCATCGCTATCAAGGATGATTTGTCGCATGTAATAAAAATTAATCAAGCATTGAAGAATAAAGAATTTGTAGCCATCCACGCCGATCGGTATATGGAAGGTGCAAAAAATATCGTTCTTCCTTTTTTGGGGCATAAGGCCCGATTCCCGCTTGGCCCCTTTTTGATAGCTTCTAAATTTCGTGCCCCCATAACCTTTGTATTCGGTGTAAAAAAGAGCAATTTTGTCTATCACTTGAGTGCCACATTCCCCATTTATGCCCCTGCAACTCCAGAAGAGATCGCTCAAGCGTTTGTTAGGGAATTAGAGTCGCGAGTGAAGAAAAATCCGGAACAATGGTTTAATTACTTCCCCTTCTTTGAGAGTGATGTTAGAAAATGATACGATAATTACGGCACTGATTCCCCATCGCCCCCCATTTGTCATGGTGGATCGCTTAACCAAGATCGAAGAGGATGAGTATTGGACCGAATTTACCGTTGAAGAAGATAATTTCTTGGTAAAAGACGGGTTCTTTCAACCCACGGGTATGATAGAAAATATCGCTCAAAGTATTGCTGCTGGAGTAGGATATCTGGGAAAAAGTAGAGGAGAGACACCAAAAGTAGGCTATATTGGGGCGATATCACGGGTGATCGTATCACAGCTACCTCACGTGGGTGACAAAATTACGACCCGGGCTAAAATAACCCACAGGCTCGAACCGGTCGTAATGGTGCATGGAGTCTGTTATTGTGATCAAGAAAAATTATTGGAAGGGGAAATCAAGCTGGTGCTGAACGAATGAGTGAACTGAATAAGAAATTGACATCGACGTTGGAAATAAACGTGCGTTTTAGTGAAACGGACGCTATGGGGGTGGTATGGCATGGCAACTACTTGAAGTATTTTGAAGATGGAAGAGAACATTTCGGAAGGGAGTACGGTATGCCTTATTTGACCGTTGCCGGACATGGATTCTTTATTCCCATTGTACATACTTCCTTGGATTTTAAAGCATCGGTTTACTACGGCCAGAAAATTAAAGTGGTGACGGAATACGTCCCCGTACGCACGGCCAAAATCGTTTTTAATTACAAAGTGATCAATCTCACTACCGATGAACTGGCTGCAGAGGGTACGACTACCCAGGTGTTCATTTCCCAGGAAACCCGTCAGTTGGAATTATTAATTCCCCCCTTTTATCAAGCCTGGAAAGACACTTATTTTAATAAATGAGCCTTCCCGTTTACATAGGTGCTGAATCCATTATTTCGTCGTTAGGGCGTAACGCTGCAGTTAATTTCAAAAGAATTTGCCAGGGTCTATCGGGAATTACCTTACATAAGCAGTTAGGTTGGAAAGAGTCGGATGTATATCTGTCTCGCATTCCTGAATTACCTGAGCGAGGGAAATTTCTCCACTTGCTAAACGCCGTGTTAGACGACCTTCACCAAGGTTGGGACGCGGATATGTTGTCGTCGCCTGATACACAGGTGATTATCAGCTCCACCAAAGGTGGCATTTCCGACGATTTAAAAAATCCCTTCCACCCGGCGGTAACCGCCTTGGTAGCGCGTTATTCTTTGGTCAACCGTCCACTCATACTATCAAATGCCTGTATTTCCGGGGTGATCGCAATCAATTTGGCTGCACGAATGATACGCAACGAATTATGTCGACATGTGATCGTGTTGGGCTGCGATCTAATTTCCGACTTCATTCTTTACGGGTTTCAATCATTGTATGCTGTAAGTGACCTTCCCTGTAAGCCATTTGATCAGGATCGTCGCGGGGTAACCCTGGGTGACGGATGCGGCCGTGTAATTCTATCTCGTGACAAATCGACGTTTTCCAGTAAGCCAATGGTCTATTTAGGCGGAAGCGATGCGAACGATGCCAATCATATTTCAGGTCCTTCCCGTACAGGTGAAGGGTTAGTTCGAGCGGTCGAAAAAGCTTTAATAGCCTCTAATGTCAATCCCGATCAAATTGGCTTTATCAATGCTCACGGTACAGGGACTCTTTACAACGATGAAATGGAAGCTATTGCGTTTCACCGTTTGGGGTTAGATAGTATTCCGCTGAATAGCTTGAAGGGGTATTGGGGACACACCCTTGGCGCTGCGGGGGTGATCGAAACAGCAACCTGTTTACAATCGCTTAGAAATGGAATACTGCCAGCCAGTTTGGGCTATGAGAATCCTGGCACGACGAAACCTCTGCATATATTGAAAGACAATCGTCCCTTCGATGGAGAAATCATTTTAAAAACAGCTTCCGGATTTGGCGGCGGGAATGCAGCTTTACTCATACAAAAGGAATGAAAGAAAAGGCTACCTATTGTAGGATGAATCCTCACGGTGTATTCGTAAATGGCAGGCAAAAGGTGTCTTTTAACGAGATTGCCGTTGAAGATGCCCTAACTGAGATGTATCGAAATTTAGCCCTGGAATACCCCAAATTCTACAAAATGGACCTCCTTTCCAAGGTGGCTTTCTTGGGAGTTGAACTTCTGAAAACCGTGGATCCGTCGTTGGTGAGTACACAAAATGATGACCAAATCGGGCTGTTATTTGCGAATTCCGAAGGAAGTACCCACACTGATATGAGGTTTCAAGAAAGCTACCTTGTCGATTTGTTACCCAGCCCTTCTCTTTTTGTCTACACGCTCCCCAATATAGCTTTAGGTGAGATCGCAATTCGTAATAAGTGGCATGGAGCACATATGTTTGCCGTTTTTCCTAATTTCGTACCGGTCTATTACGCAGATCATGGCAAAATCATGTTGGAAGAGGGGGCAAAGGTAGTTATAGGCGGATGGCTGGACGTTCGGGAAAAGCTGGATGCTCTTTTTTTTGTTATGGACGAAGGTCTCGTAAACAACCGGGAAAATATACTTCACTTTGTGTCGAAGTGTTACAGTAACTGAATCGGAATACTTTATATATCATTGAAAGAATGGCAAGCAATACGCTAAAAGAAGAGCTCAAAAAGCATATTATTGAACAACTAAATCTAGAGGAAGTCAGGGTAGAGGACATCGAAGATGACGCGCCTCTTTTCGGGGAAGGTGGAGTAGGGCTGGACTCGATTGATGCATTGGAGTTAATCGTACTTCTCGAAAAATATTATCAGTTGAACGTTACCAACCCGGAAGAGGGGAAGCAGGTGTTCTATTCGATTGAAACCATGGCCGATTATATTGAAAAACATAAGTCTTAAATGGAAGGCGCGGTATATGTAACGGGAATGGGAATTGTGTCTGCGATCGGAAACGGTGTAGATCAAAATCTTTATGCCCTGTTGCATAAACAATCCGGGATTGTCGATGCTAAGTTGGGTGAGAAAACGGTCAAGGTAGGTCGGGTACCGCTCAGTAATGAACAAATCGTGGCAGCGCTGGGACTAGGCCATCAACCTATTTCTCGGACGGCGCTGTTAGGAATGATGGCTGCACGGGAAGCCTGGGGTGCCAACGAGCACAGAAGCAATCTCCGAACCGGTTTCATCTCGGCAACCTCGGTGGGCGGAATGGACCGTACAGAAGTGTTTTACGAAGACTTTCTCACTGAAACTCCTGCCGATTTCGCGGTGTTGATTTACCATGACAGTGGCAGATCCAGTGAGGATATTGCTCAATACTTAGGGATAAATGGTTGGATAAATACAATTTCCACTGCGTGTTCTTCGGGTGCTAATGCGATCATGATAGGAGCCCGAATGATTCAATCGGGGCGACTGGACCGAGTGTTGGTAGGGGGCACCGACGCACTGACCCGATTCACTATTCACGGATTTGATTCCTTGATGATTTACGATCGAAATTGGACCCGTCCATTCGATAATACACGAGCCGGTTTAAATTTGGGAGAGGGGGCGGCATATCTATTATTGGAGTCAGCGAAAAGTCTCGAAGTCACGGGTTCGAACCCTGTAGGCTATGTGACTGGATGGGGTAATTCAGCCGACGCTTTTCATCAGACGGCCTCATCCCCCGAGGGTAAAGGGGCGGTTTTGGCGATGAAACAGGCGATGCGGCGAGTTTCTCCGTCCGCAATTTCGTATATCAATGCGCACGGAACCGGCACTCCCAATAACGATGCATCAGAGTCGGAAGCACTTTTAACGGTGTTTGAGGGTCGAGTACCCCCCTTTAGTTCCACCAAAGCCTATACCGGGCATACCCTCGCGGCTGCAGGGGCTATTGAAGCCGTATTTTCACTTTTAGCCATTCGAGAAAAAACCATTTGGCCGAATTTGAATTTTTCAGAGGCTATTTCCAAGACCGCATTAGTTCCGGTAATTGAACCCCAAAAACAAGAAGTAACTGCCGTTCTTTCCAACTCCTTCGGCTTTGGTGGGAACAATTCCTCTTTAGTTTTTAGCCCTTTTTAAAATGAAATCCAGGGTATTTGTAAATGCTGCTGCAACGATTGGTCATCAACCGGTATTTGGGGTAACGGGGTTTGTGAATGAATTAAAACCTCTACAGTCTGGAGATGAATTAATCCAACCGAGCTATCGTGATTACATCGACCCGATGTCGTTGCGACGAATGAGTAAAATACTCCGAATGAGCTTAACCTCGGCCAAAGAAGCGTTGCGCCAGGCAGCGGTAGAAATACCCTCGGGTATTATTGTAGGTACCGGATTGGGTTGTTTGGTTGAAACCGAAAAGTTTTTGACGAATTTCCTGACGTTGGAGGGGTTAATCCCGCCTACTGCATTTATACTTTCTACCCACAACACGATTGCAGGGCAAATTTCCCTATCACTGAATTGCCATAATTACAATATTACGCATACGCAAAACACCGTTTCTTTTGAAATAGCCTTAGTCGACGGTATAATGAAACTCGAGGAAGGCGAGGATAATTTGTTAGTTGGTGCTGCGGATGAACACATCCCCTTCTTGGACAGGGTAGCTTCAGAATGGGGTTATGCTGGTCTAAGGCTAACCTCGGGCACTTCCTTTTTTGTTTTATCCTCCATGTCTTCTTCGCATACAAAGGCCGAGATTATCGACGTGGAAGTAATCGTAAATAAGGTTGAGCATTTGGATTCATCCATAACACGGTTTCTTGACCGACTTGGACTGAAAGCCGATGATTTGGACGTGGTTCTGGAAAGTGGCTGGAAAGGGGGGAGTCCTGCCGATACAAAAAAGCAAGGCTTTATTGAATATTCCGGATTTTACCCTACCGCTTCCGCTTTTGCCTTTCACTATGCCGTCGATTACCTTCAAACGGTGGATGGTGCCAAATACGTATTAGTAGTTAATGATCTGAATCCCAATAACCTGGGGCTAGTTCTTCTCAAGTCCGTTGAAATTTAAAAAAAACCTAGTTGCAGCTGTATTACTGCTCATGCTCCTTTGGATTCTGCCTTGGGATCCCACAGCGAAGTTGTTTTCGACGCTGGTGATCGGCGGGGTCTGGGGGTTAATTACTGTTTATGGGGTTTTTTCCATCCAGGCGAATTGGTTTACCCGGTCTATCCACCATACACAGGAGGGTTCCTTGGCCATTACGTTCGACGACGGACCTCACCCTGAATTGACGGAAAAGATTCTTTCCATTTTAGATGAACACGGAATCAAAGCCACATTTTTCTTGATTGGAAAACAAGCGGAAAAATACCCCCATCTGGTGAAGAAAATAATTGAAAAAGGTCATGGTATCGGAAACCATTCTTATTCCCATTCCAAATACGTCGGTTTTTTTTCGGTGCATAAACTGAAAAATGACCTTCAAAAATGCACAGAGGTGCTGGAAGGAATTAGTGGAAAAAAAATCGAGCTCTTTCGTCCTCCCTTTGGCGTAACCAACCCCCGATACGCAAAAGTTCTTCCTCAATTGCGACTGAAATCCATCGGGTGGTCATTGCGGAGTTACGATACCATTTCCAAAGACGCCCCGCGGCTATTGAAAAGACTCCAGTCCAAAATCAGACCGGGTCAAATCCTATTACTTCACGATACAGTGCCTATTACGGCACAGATCCTTCCTGATTTGATTCAATATTGTAAGGAGAGGAAGATCTCCATCGTTAAAATAGAACCTTAATATTAATCGTCGTAATTTTGGGTTTTTTGACACAGTGAAAAGGAAATTATGAAAACGTATTGGTGGTGGATGGTCATTCTTTTTCCCGCAATCTGCACAGCCCAGGATTTTGAACCGGTATCGGATCCTATTATCGTATTGGAGCAATTAAAATCGTATACCGATAAGGTGAATTCGATTCAAGCCGATTTTGAGGAAGTTCGTTATGTTTCGTATTTAAAGGAACCTCAACGAGCTTCAGGCCGCTTTATCTACCAGAAACAGGACAAAATGCGTTGGGAGCAACAAGATCCCATCCCCTATATAATTCTCATTGACGGAAGCAGCATGCGTGTGAGTGAAGATGGGAAAGAAAAACAGATCAGAGCGGCCGGAGCCATGGCGGGCACGATCAGGGAAATGCTTTTAATGCTGGTAAATGGGAATTATCAAACCCATAAAGGTTTTGAAAAGGAAGTATTCCAAAACTCGAAAGAGTATAGGATGGTACTAAAACCCATGGAAAAGAGACTCAAGCAACGTTTTGATCGATTGGAAATGCAGTTTTCAAAAAGTACCCTGGGTTTAAGACAGCTTACTTTTTATGAAAAAGGTGGGGATCGGCAAGTAATGACTTTCTTAAATGAAAAGATTAATGTGCCAGTTGAAACCCGTCTGTTTAAACAATTTTGAAATTAATGTTACACGAAAGCTTGTATACCTATCAAATCATTTCTTCTTCGCCGGAAGAAATGACTTACCAGGTGCGATTGAATGAGAAACATCCACTATATCAAGGCCATTTTCCAGAACATCCGGTGACACCGGGTGTCGTTTGGGGGGAAATGGTGACTGAGCTATTGGGGTTGAAAATAGGTAGAAGGCTTAATTTAAGTGAATTGAGGCAAATTAAATTTCTTGCTATGCATGACCCTCGTGAAACGCCCCTCGTAGAAATAAAAATACGTTGGGAAGAAAAACCCGAATTATGGGCTCATGCTACCGGTTCTGATGGTGAAAAAGTATTTTTTAAAATGACTGCTCGCTACAGTGTGATCGAGCCATAATAAACCGATCATGTTGACCACAATTAATTGCTGCCTTATTATCCCTACTTATAATAACGATCGTACGCTACATCGTGTACTGGAGGGTGTATTGCAATTTGGTGGTCCAAATAATGTAATTGTCATCGATGATGGTTCCACAGACCAGACGAGCGAGATCCTGAAAGACTACCAGGAACGTGTCATCCTCTTGCGTAACTCGCAGAACAAAGGGAAGGGATATTCGCTTAGGAGAGGCTTTCAGGAAGCGATACACCGTGGATTTGACCGTGCTATTACGATTGACTCGGATGGGCAGCATTTTCCGGAAGATATACCCAACTTCGTGAAAGCGGCTCAGCAAAATCCCAGCGCAATAATCATGGGGGAACGCGACATGACCCAAGGGGATGTCCCGGGAAAAAGTTCGTTCGGAAATAAGTTCTCGAGTTTTTGGTTTTGGGTTCACACAGGGATTAAATTAAAAGATACGCAAACCGGGTTTAGGTTGTATCCTTTATGGCCACTCCAGAAAATTAAACTGTATACACGACGATTTGAAACCGAAATCGAGGTGTTGGTAAAACTCGGCTGGAAGGACATTGAATTCGTCAGTATCCCCATAGGTGTTAAATATGACCCCGAGGAAAGGGTGAGTCATTTTCGACCTTTTCGGGATTTTTCGCGGATAAGCGTTTTGAATACCTGGTTTTTTATACAGACGCTGCTTTGGTATTTACCCCGAAGAATTTATCGGAATATAGCCTCTCGCGGACTCTGGAATACAATTCGTCAAGAATTTCGCGGGAAAGGAGAAACACCCTTTATTAAATCGGTATCAATTGGGTTCGGATTATTCATGGGCATTGTACCGATTTGGGGTTTTCAATTGCTCGTGGGCATGGCGGCTGCGTTAGCCTTACGACTTAACAAAGCGCTTTTTTTTGTTGCTGCGAATATTAGCATACCCCCTATGATTCCACTTATCATCTATGCCAGTTATCGGTTGGGGGCGCCTTTTTATCCTGACAATGCTCTGGTCATCGATAAATGGACTGAAATTACCTTGGAAAGCATTCATTTACACATGATGCAGTACATTATCGGGGCATTCATCCTGGCATTGATGGCGGGTATTTCCGGTACATTTGTGGCCTGGTTGGCGATAAAAATGTTTAGGAACTAAGTATTTTTTGAAATATTTTGGCTTATGATATCGATTGTCTAAATTTATGACAATGGTCATACCTATCCTCTCTGGTATAGCCCAAATTTGATGTGTATTAACATTAAAGGAGAACAGAGCTTCTATCATTATTTAGTGGGCTTTTATGGAAAAGGCAGTATTACCCAGCGAGTTAGAGACTGAAATAAAAGAGAAAAATTGTTACCATTGTGGGCTGCCTTGTGAGGAAACAACCTTAGAATTCGACGAGAAAATATTCTGTTGTAGCGGATGCCAAGCTGTATATAGTATTCTCAAAGAGAATGACTTATGTACCTATTACCAGTTACCCGACGCTAAAGGAATCAGCCCGGATCGTAATTACTACGAAGGAAAATACAATTACCTCGATTTACCGGAAGTAAGAGACAAGGTCATCACCTTTAGTGAAGGAGATGTTACACAGGTTAACTGGTATATCCCCTCAATGCATTGTAGCTCCTGTATATGGTTGCTGGAAAACCTTCACAAACTCAATCCAGCGGTCGTTGCAGCACAAGTCGATTTTCCAGAAAAAACGGTACGTATAAGTGTCAATGAAAAGGAGCTATCATTGAGTGGGTTGGCCAATCTTATCACTTCCATAGGTTACGAACCTTACATTAGTTTAAATGATATTGAGGTAAAGAAACGAACCCCTTTTGATAGGAGTCGTATCTATAAAATAGGAATAGCAGGCTTTGCCTTTGGCAACATCATGCTTTTAGGACTCTCCGATTATTTCACTCTACTGGGAAGTACAGGTCTGGACCGAGAAATGGAAATCATATCAGGGGTCTTATCAATCGTGTTGGCATTACCGGTATTTTTTTATTGTTCTTCTGACTTTTTTGTTTCCGCTTGGAAGGCCATTAAAACACGAACCTTAAATATTGATGCGCCTATAGCCCTGGCTATATTCGTGACTTTCGCACGGAGCCTCGTGGAAATAGCCTCCGGGGGAGGGGCAGGTTACCTCGATTCCATGACCGGCATCGTGTTCTTCATGTTGGTCGGGAGGTATTTTCAAGATAAATCTTACTCACTCATTTCATTTGATCGTGATTATCGGTCGTTTTTCCCGGTGGCTGTGTCCGTGATCGAAGAGGGAGAAGAAGTGAAAAAACAAATTTCCGACCTCGAAATAGGGGATGTTTTATTGATACGAAGCAATGAAATGATTCCCTGCGACGGACGATTGATGGCTGAATCTACTTCTATTGATTACAGTTTCGTAAGCGGTGAATCGGTGCCGGTGGTAAAAACAGTGAACAATCCTGTGTATGCCGGTGGTAAAATCAGAGGGGCAGCCGTTGAAATTGAAGTGACTAAAAAGGTGACGCAAAGCTACCTAACCCGTTTATGGAATAATGACGTATTTACGAAAGCAGAAGCCGAAGAGGAAAGCAAGTTTACCGCCTTTATCAACCGCTATTTTACCTTAGCTGTTTTCCTGATCGGAAGTGTTAGCTGGATAATATGGGCTTGGATGGGCGACTTTAAACGCGGATTCGACGCGATGACCACCGTGTGGATAATTGCTTGTCCTTGTGCATTACTTCTGGCACATACTTTTACCAATGGAAATTTATTAGCCCTACTACGAAAGAGTGGGTTCTATTTGAAAAACGCCCTGGTACTCGACCGACTCGCGCAAATTAATACCGTAGTTTTTGACAAGACTGGTACACTCACTCTGCCCGATAGTGCGGAAGTTCGCTTTCAGGGTACTCCACTTACCCCAAGAGAAAAATTAATTATCGCTGATTTAACAGGCCAATCGGGGCATCCTTTGAGCAAATTGGTACATAAGCAGCTCGTACAAGAAAAGACCGACGATTCCCTTATTTTAAGACGAACCGATTTCAGTGAGCAACCCGGAGGCGGACTTGAAGCCCTATATGGAGGGGTAAAGGTGAAACTAGGTTCAGCGGAATGGGTGGGTAGTCAAATACACAATGACCATACAGAGGCAAGTCGCGTTTTCGTGTCCTTCGATGATAAGGTGCGGGGCTATTTTGAAATAAACAGTCGATATCGCAAAGGACTAGGAGAGGCGATAGCTGATCTAAAATCCCAGGGGCTAGACAGCTATTTACTATCTGGCGACAAACCCACAGATACGACCTTCCTGTCGCGCGTTTTTGGAGGGGTGGACAAGTTATATTTTTCCCAGACACCTCAGAGCAAACTCGATTTTATTCAAAAACTTCAAAACGAGGAGGGGAAAACCGTCTTAATGCTGGGCGATGGTTTGAACGACGCCGGTGCCCTGAAACAAAGTGATGTAGGGGTAGCAGTATCGGATAATATGAACAACTTCACGCCCGCCAGTGATGCTATTCTGGAGGGTAATCGTGTAGCTGGAATTCGCTCTTTTATTGATTTGGCCAAAAGTGGGCGTCAAATCATCACCTTGAGTTTTGCGATATCGGTAATCTATAACGTGATTGGATTGTATTTCGCGGTACAGGGTTTGCTTAAGCCCGTGGTTGCAGCGATATTAATGCCTGCAAGTTCTTTTAGTATCATACTCTTTACTTCTCTGGTAAGCCGCTGGAAAGCAAAGCGATTATTGAAGGCTAATTAAATAAAGCTAAAAAACATTAACTAACTATCTGAAAATCAACCTAAATAGGGGCATAATTTCTTGTTCGAAAAATCGCTTTTCTAAAACCTGACAAAGGTCATAATTATACATGTAGGTAGTCATGATCATTTCAGCGGGCTGCCGATAGTTTTGTAACTGTAAGCACGTAAGGGCTTATTTCCTTTAAGAAACTAAAGTAATCGATTATGAGTGCAATATACGTCTTGATGTTGGTGGGACTGGTCATTGCCGGCAGCTTCTTGCTGGTATTTTTATGGTCTGTCAAATCAGGGCAATACGACGACGATGTCACCCCATCCATTCGAATCTTATTTGACGAGGAAACGAAGGATAACCCCGAAGAAATAAAGTCGGGTTGATAGAACCCAGTCCGGAAGCCAGTCGGTTTTTCGGAGCTTCCCATCTTAGTTACGTTGAAATAATACTCTCTTAAAAAAGTTTATTACTCATTTTTAATAGTCCTTTTATGGAAATCTCTAGCACAACCAACACTCCTTCACTGGCGATGGAAGAGTTCGAATACGACAATAAGATCGTTAGGAACTTTGCATTGGCTACTGTCATTTGGGGAGGGGTGGGCATGTTGGTCGGGGTAATAGCCGCATTTCAATTGGTGTATCCCGATCTGAACTTAAACCTACCCTATACTACCTTCGGTCGGATTCGCCCCCTTCACACCAATGCTGTGATTTTTGCCTTTGTAGGCAACGGGTTCTTTACGGGTATGTACTATGCTTCACCCCGGGTGCTGCGAACACCGATGTATAGTAAACTCCTCAGCCAAATTCATTTTTGGGGGTGGCAATTGATCATCCTACTGGCGGCCATAACCTTGCCGTTAGGGATGACCACTGGAAAGGAGTACGCCGAATTGGAATGGCCTATTGATATTGGAATAGCCATCGTTTGGGTGGTCGGAATGATGAACTTGATCATGACCACTATTCACCGGCGGACGGAGCATATCTACGCAGCCATTTGGTTCTTCATTGCGTCGTTTGTCACGGTCGCTTTGCTCCACGTTGTCAATAGCCTTGAACTGCCCATTTCGCTGACCAAAAGTTATTCCATCTACGCGGGTGTGCAAGATGCCTTGGTTCAATGGTGGTATGGACACAATGCGGTGGCTTTTTTCCTGACAACGCCTTATTTGGGCTTGATGTACTACTTTTTGCCCAAGGCTGCTAACCGCCCCATTTACTCATACCGGCTATCGATAATCCACTTTTGGACGCTGATATTCATTTATATTTGGGCTGGACCCCACCATCTACTATATACCGCATTACCCGACTGGGCACAATCACTCGGTACGGTATTTTCTATCATGCTTCTTGCTCCGTCTTGGGGAGGGATGATCAACGGATTAATGACCTTACGCGGAGCTTGGGACAAAGTCCGTGACGATGTCGTTCTCAAGTTTATGGTTGTGGCGGTAACAGCCTATGGTATGGCGACCTTCGAAGGACCCATGCTATCCCTTAAAAACGTAAATGCCATTGCACACTATACCGACTGGATCGTTGCGCACGTACACGTAGGAGCTTTGGGTTGGAACGGCTTTTTGACCTTCGGTATGTTGTATTGGCTTTTCCCACGCCTCTACAAACGTCCGCTCTATTCGAAAAAGTTGGCCAATATCCATTTCTGGATTGGAACCATCGGAATTCTTTTTTATGCAATTCCTATGTATTGGTCGGGTTGGGTACAAAGTGCCATGTGGCGTGAATTTACCGAAGATGGTTTCCTGAAATACCCCAACTTCTTGGAAACGGTAACACAATTAATACCTTTCTATGCTCTCAGGGGAATCGGAGGTGTCCTCTATCTGGTAGGATGGGTACTAATGATTTATAATTTGCTTAAGACCGCACAAGGAGGCCAACTTGTAGAGGTTGAAAAAGCACAAGCAGCCAATATGACCAAACAACGGCATGAGGGCGAATACTGGCACAGAAAATGGTTCGAAAGAAAACCTGTGTTGTTGACCATTGGTAGTTTGATCGTCGTAGCCATCGGAGGTATCGTGGAAATGATTCCGACCTTCATGATCCAATCCAATATTCCAACCATTGAAAGTGTAAAACCATATACTCCATTAGAGTTACATGGTAGGGATTTGTATGTCAAAGAGGGGTGTTACACCTGTCACTCGCAAATGGTAAGGCCGTTCAGAGATGAAATTGAACGTTATGGTGAATATTCAAAAGCCGGTGAATTTGTGTACGATTACCCCTTCCAGTGGGGATCTAAACGAACCGGACCCGATTTGCACCGGGTAGGTGGTAAATACCCCGATTCATGGCATTACAACCATATGGAAGACCCCACTAGTATGTCACCGGGATCTATTATGCCTGCCTATCCGTGGATGCTCGAACATGAAATTGATACCTCCAGCACTGGTGCGAAGATTCGAGCGATGCGGATACTGGGAGTACCCTACGAAAAAGGGTATGATGAGGTAGCCAATAACGATCTGATGGAGCAGGCGAACGGAATTGTAAACCGTCTGGCGGAGGCGGGAATTGAGACTGAGCCAACCAAAGAGATTGTCGCTTTGATCGCCTATCTGCAACGTCTGGGTACCGACATAAAAGCGGAAAATAATCCAAACTAATAAACCGAGGAGGATAGGTGTCGCAATTGATGCCTACCTCCTTCCATTAAAAGGTACATATCTAAAGAAGGATTAAAATGAAATTCAGAAATTACCTTGACACCATCTCCGACATTGGGCTCTACCCATTGATCTCCCTACTCGTATTTGTCGCTTTCTTCATCGGCCTTTTGTGGTACGTTTTCTCGATGAATAAGAAGGACGTGAAAAAAATTAGTGAAATGCCGCTAGAAGACGGAACAAAGGGAAAGGCATTGGCAGTCTTAGGCTTCGTATTGATCAGTTTTAGTGCGAATGCGCAGTCTGCCGAAGGTGCTACCGCTGCGGGCAATGAGGAACTTTTGCTGACGGTAGTAGGGGTCGTAATTTTCTTTGTGGCTATTTTGCTCGGTGCATTACTCGTTCAAGTTTATACGCTTAATAAAAGAGTAAACCAACGTCTCAATCCCACACAAGAAAAGGAATCCACCGAATTCCTATCCGATAAATGGTGGAAACGATTCGGCGGTTTTAACGTTGAACTCTCGGAAGAAGACAAGATTTTAATCAAAGAACATGATTACGACGGTATCCAAGAACTCGATAACCGGATGCCACCCTGGCTATCGTTCTTATTCCAGGCCACCATCGTTTTTGCTGTGGTTTATATGCTCATTTATCATGTTTTCCGCATCGGAGACCTACCTCATGCCGAGTTGGCTAAAGATTTGGAAGCGGCTGCGATTCAAAAAGCTGCTTATTTGGAAAAGGCGGGAGCTCAGATCGATGAAAGCAATGTTACTTTGGTGAGCGATCAAGCGTTATTAGATCAGGGTAGGACGCTTTACAATACCAACTGTGCTGCATGCCACCTTGAAGATGGAGGTGGAGCCGTAGGTCCGAACCTGACGGATAACTATTGGCTACATGGAGGTAGTCTACAGGATATTTTTAAAGTGATCAAGTATGGGGTGCCTGAAAAAGGTATGATCAGCTGGGAGTCCCAACTGAAACCACAGGAAATTCAATATGTAGCGAGCTATATCTATTCGAGCCTGGTAGGCTCCACCCCTGCAGTTCCTAAAGAAGCTCAAGGCGAACTTTGGGAGGAAAGCGAGGTCGCCGCTGAGGCTGCCCAAGAATAGTGGGGAGTAAAAATAAAGAAGCAAAACTTTCCGGTGGACACTACCTCTGCCAGAGAATGGAAGAAACCGGAAAGTCCAATGGAACACTTCATCCCAACTGTCTATTCGAACCGGATTGGGCAAATTGGGCTGAGTCGAGATTTTTAGGGGGATTTATTCTCCATTAATTGAATTACTATGAAACCAAATGTGAGTGCAGATGAATCAGCAGAATCGTTCCGAGATCATTTTTCAGCAGTAGATGACTACGGGAAGAGAATATGGTTTTATCCTCAAAAACCGAAAGGAAAATGGCATAATCGTAGAGTAGTTTTTACCATTTTCCTTTTGGGGCTTATGTTTTCAGCCCCCTTTATACACGTCGATGGACAGCCGTTGTTTTTATTCAATATCATTGAAAGGAAGTTTATCATTTTCGGTTTTTTCATCGGGCCACAAGACTACTGGATCTTTGGTCTTCTTATGTTATCCTTCCTCCTTTTCGTAGCATTATTTACGAATTTATTCGGGAGACTTTGGTGTGGATGGGCTTGTCCCCAAACCGTTTTTATGGAGATGGTATTTCGTAAAATCGAATATGCTATCGAAGGGGATTGGAATAAACAACGTGCCTTGGATAGGGCTCCCTGGACGGGGGAGAAGATTCGTAAAAAACTGCTCAAATGGGCTATTTTTGCCCTAATTTCCTTCGTAATTGCTAATTTGTTGTTGGCTTATGTGGTAGGTGTAAAAGAATTAGCCAAAATCGTCACCCACCCCATTTCCGACAATCCGGGGCTATTCGCCGGGATAATGACCTTCACGATTATCTTCTTTTTTGTATTCGCTTGGTTAAGAGACCAAGCCTGTACGGTCGTATGTCCTTATGGTCGGTTGCAAGGAGTATTGCTCGATAAGAAGTCGGTGGTGGTCGCCTATGATCATGTGAGAGGAGAGCCACGCGGAAAACTTAGAAAGGGGCAAGAGCGAGAACTGGGCGATTGCATCGACTGTTTTCAATGTGTACGTGTGTGCCCGACGGGGATCGATATTCGGAATGGAACGCAAATGGAATGTGTGAATTGTACCGCTTGCATTGATGCTTGCGATAATATAATGGATCAGGTTGGGTTTGAAAGAGGCTTGATACGTTATGATTCTGAAGGAAATATACAGGAAGGTAAGAAAAAGAAGTTATCGGCTAAAGTAGTTGGTTATGCGGCTCTTATGCTCGTGCTATGGGGCGGACTAGTCTATTCCATGGTAACGCGGTCGGCTACGGAAACCTCGTTACTCCGGGTGCCGGGAACTCGTTATATTGAAAATGCCGACGGTACGATAAGCAACCTTTATAACTTTAAAATATACAACAAGACGAATCATCCTATCTCAGCGGAAATTCGTTTATTAGAAGACGAGGGGACGTTAAAATTTGCAGGTACCCCCGATCTCACCTTGGAGCCGACAGGGTTGGTACAGGGCACCTTATTCATTACGCTACCGGCCGAGGCTTTGAAAGACAGGAAGAATATAGTGCGGGTAGGCGTCTTCGAAGAGGGTCAACAAATTGAAGCCCTCGAAACTACATTTATGGCACCGAATAGACATTAGATTTGCATACAATTAACCGAATAAGCTATGAAATGGCGATATAACTGGGGTTGGAATATTGTGCTGTTATTCAGTGGGTTTGTAATCATGATTTCTGTGATGGTCGGAATGAGTGTGAGCCAGAAGATCGATTTGATTTCTGACGATTATTATGCCATGGAACTCGTCCATCAGGAAAAAATTGACAAAATAAAAAGGGCTAATGGGCTGCCCAATGGAGTGACCTGGAAGTTGAACGAACAATATCTGGATGTCGTTTTCCCGGAAAATATCCAACAAAATTCCATCGGTGGTAACGTTATTCTTTACTGCCCATCCGACAATCGAAAAGATAGGTCTTTCCCCATTCAATTAGGTGAAAATCATACCCTACGCATTCCTAAAACAGATTTAGAACCGGGTCGATATCGTTTGCAAGTCGATTGGTCAGCCAACGAAGTCACCTATTGGCATGAAGGCGTAATTAATATAGACGGATAAAATAGGGATGTTGTATTTGGCATTGATTTTGGGGTTTACTAGTAGTTTACACTGCGTCGGAATGTGTGGACCCATCGTCCTTGCCCTTCCTGTTCATAATCGGTCGGCATTTGGCAAAATCGTAGGTGTAACCCTCTACAATGTCGGTCGTATATTCGTCTATGCCATATTTGGGTTGATCGCTGGAAGTATAGGTTTAGCTGTTGGCGAATGGCAAAACTGGGTCTCGATAGGAGCGGGCGCCCTGTTGTTGGCAGTGGCTCTGGGTGTCGGTGGTGTATGGGATTCCTTATTAAGCGGCACCTTATTTCAACATAAAATCGCTCGACTGGGGACTCAAATCCGAAAACGCCTCCATAATCGGAGTTTCTTCTCCTTAGCCGTAATGGGCTCCTTGAACGGACTATTACCATGCGGGATGGTTTATTTAGCCTTAATCTCAGCCCTTGCCATGCCCGATAGTTTTACGGGGGCCACGTATATGGCGGTATTCGGACTAGGAACTCTTCCAGCCATGATGCTAACTGCTTTTATGGGGCAATGGGCCAGTATAAAATGGCGAATGAGCTTTAAAAAACTTACTCCTTATTTGGTAGCACTCGCAGGTATTGTCTTGATTGTAAGAGGTATTATGCCCGAGTCGATGCACCCACACCACCACCAACCTACTACGGCTATTCCGGTCTGCATAGGAGAATAAATCGTTAAAATTGATCAAAGTTGGGAATTGATTAGGTAAATATATCTACCTAGGCTGACCAATGTCATGTGTTTTCAATTTTTCCCCTTCTACTTTTGAAAAAAACAAGCGCAATGACTTCTGAACTATTAACTAAATATGATGTTCCGGCTCCTCGATATACGAGTTACCCTACGGTACCCGATTGGGATGTCGTAGTGCCAGAACAGGATTTTTGGAAAGAAGCGGTAAGGAAAACTTTTCAAGAGACCAATTCTACCGTAGGGATAAGTTTATACCTGCACTTACCTTTTTGTGAGCGATTGTGCACCTATTGTGGTTGTAATACGCGCATCACCATTAATCATGCTGTTGAAAGGGTCTACATGAATGCTATCCATAAAGAATGGAATCGCTATTTGACTCTTTTCAATGAGAAACCACGGATTAAAGAAATCCATTTAGGGGGAGGAACACCCACCTTTTTCAGTCCGGAAAACCTGAGCGAAATGCTACGGGATATTTTGAAAGACGCTATCGTGGCACCTGATCCGGAATTCAGTTTTGAAGCGCATCCCGGCAATACGACGATCGAGCATTTACGGGTTTTGTACGAATTGGGGTTCAGGCGATTAAGTATCGGGGTGCAGGACTTTGATCCTGAGGTGCTCCATATTATAAACCGTTTTCAGACCTACGAGGACGTCGTGAGCCTGACTGAAAATGCCCGGCAAATGGGATATAAGTCGGTTAATTTTGATCTCGTATACGGACTTCCGCTCCAGAAACAAGATCGTTTTATGGATACTGTGAAGAAAGTAACCCAACTTCAACCTGATCGTATTGCCCTCTACAGCTACGCTCATGTTCCTTGGGTAAAACCAGGACAGCGTAAGTTTTCAGAAGTGGATCTTCCTGCCCGCGAGGAAAAATTAATGCTCTATCAAGGTGCGCTGGATTGGTTTACCAAAAATGGGTACCAAAGTATTGGGATGGATCATTTTGCCCTTCCTGAAGATGAGCTAAGTCAAGCGGCACGTAATGGCACCCTTCATCGGAATTTTATGGGTTATACCGTTAGCCGGACAAAGTTATTGATCGGAATGGGTACCTCTGCCATTAGTGATGCCGGAACGGGTTATGTACAAAACGAGAAAGTTGTTGAAACCTATTATAAAGCCTTAAATGAAAGAGAGTTCCCCTTCTTTAAAGGGCATAAGTTGACCAAGACCGACCAGGCTATTCGGCGACATATTCTCCAGTTAATGTGTAGTATGAAGACCAGCTGGGACGATGAAGACGAGGGGGTGGCGTTTATCTATGAAGGCTTGGAAAGACTTAGAGAACTGGAAAAGGATGGTTTGGTGGTGATTAAGCCCTACGAATTATGGGTGACCGACTTGGGTCAATTATTCTTGAGAAACATCTGCATGGCCTTAGACCCCAGGATATGGTCAGAAGTGTCTCAGGAACAGCGGTTCAGTAAAGCCCTATGACCCGATATATTGATTTACAATGGGTCCAAAATTTGGAAAAAAGAGGGAGGAATACGATTTAACGGTAGTAAAGAAATGACAGTTAACAAAAAAAAAGCTGCATTTCGGTTGGCTGTGAAATCAACTAGTTATAAGTTTGGTATGCTAAGTAATTTTTTAAAGCAAGCCGAAGCTTTGACTGGTCACATCGAAATGCTGGATTCCCTCTTTAGACATGCAACGGAGGGGATAGTCGTGGTTAATGCAGCCGGGGAAATCGCCATGGTCAATCCCCGAGCCCTTAATCTATTTGGTTATGAAATGGTAGAGGAGCTGATTGGGAAAAGCATTGACATACTTATTCCCCGACGGCTCGTCGACAAGCACCAAGACCACCGTAAGAGTTTTATGAAAACTCCCTCTGCCCGTAAAATGGGAGTGGGGAGGGATTTGCTCGGGGTCAAAAAGGACGGGACCGAATTTCCGGTAGAGGTCAGTTTGAGTCCCTTTTCGACCAGTGAAGGTCAATTCGTGGTCAGTTTCATTATCGATATCACCGAGCGGAAAAAGCATGAACAAGCCTTGATGGAGGCTAACGATGCGATTGTGCGGTTAAATGCCGAATTGGAAGCCCGCGTAGAACTACGTACCAAAGAACTGGAACAAGCCTTAGCCGAACTCAGTGAGTCTAAATCAGATGTACTCCGGGCACTAGAGAGTGAACGAAAGTTGAATGAATTAAAATCACAGTTCGTCACCATTGCCTCCCATGAATTTAGAACCCCCTTGGCAACGATGATGTCGTCGGTGTCGCTAATAAGTAGATATAAACTCACTGAAGATGATGAAAAAAGGCAGAAGCATGTTCGGAGAATTAAATCGGCCATTAACAATTTGACCGAAATCCTCAATGATTTTCTCTCCCTCGGGAAACTGGAGGAAGGCTTATTGACAGCGGTTCCGATCCGATTCAACCTCGTGGATTTTTGTCGAGAATTAATGGAAGAACTCAAAGGGGTATGTGCTCCTGGGCAATCGATTCTCTACACTCATGAGGGGGATGAACAGGTTTGGGCTGACAATCAATTGTTGAAAAACGTCATCATCAATGTGATTTCGAATGGAATAAAATATTCTCACAAAGATATACGCTTCCTAACCCGCGTTAAAGACGGCCGAATCTATATTGAAGTACAGGATTATGGTATCGGTATTCCAGCCGCGGATTTACCTCATATTTTCAATCGATTTTTCCGGGCAAACAATAGCGGAAATGTCCAGGGTACTGGGCTTGGTTTGAACATCGTAAAAAGGTATCTTGAGTTAATGAATGGGGACGTGCGCGTGGAAAGCCAAGAAGGGGAAGGTACGACTTTCTTTATCGAACTCCCTATCGCGTCGGTACACAGTTTTGAATAATCGTCATGGAAAAGAAAATATTATTGATTGAAGATAATGCGGATGTTCGGGAGAATACCCAGGAAATTCTAGAGCTATCCGGCTATAAGGTAATATCGGCTGAAAACGGAAGGGTGGGCGCTGCTCTTGCTCAAACGGAATTACCCGATCTGATTATCTGTGATATCATGATGCCCGAATTGGATGGATATGGGGTATTACATTTGCTAGGTCACTCTCCGGAGACAGCGACGATCCCCTTTATTTTTCTGACCGCCAAGGCCGAAAAATCAGATATGCGTAAAGGGATGTTACTCGGAGCGGACGATTATTTGACAAAACCCTTTGATGACGTAGAGTTACTCCAAGCCGTTGAGGTAAGGCTTCACAAAAATGATCTGTTGAAATCAAAGTTCTCCCGAAATGCCGAAGGGTTAAACTCTTTTTTGGGGGAAGTAAGGCACTTTCAAGAGTTACGTCATTTGGCGGAAAATAGAAGAACCCATACTTATAAAAAGAAAGAAAGTATTTACAACGAAAACACCTATCCCGGCGGTATCTATTTTTTGGAAAGTGGAAAAGCCAAAGCCCGAAGAATAAACGAGTTGGGGAAGGAATATATCACCGAACTCTACAAGGTGGGTGACTTTTTCGGCTATGCTGATTTATTGAAAGGTACGCCCTATCAGGACTCTGTCGTTGCCCTGGAAGATTGTACAGTAAGTTTTATTCCCAAACAGGATTTTTTCAAGTTGTTGGAATCGGATTTCGGGTTAGCACGGAAATTCATCAGCATGCTCTCGAACGAAGTTAAGGAAAGGGAAGAAAGCTTGTTGAAACTGGCGTATAATTCCGTGAGAAAGCGCGTGGCTGAAGCATTGGTCTATCTCTATGAAACCTACGGTAAGGAGGGTGAGGAGCCGTTTTCCGTTTCCATGTCCAGGGAGGACATCGCAAGCATCGTGGGAACAGCTGCCGAAACGGTTATTCGAACACTTTCCGACTTCAAAGATGAAAAACTAGTTGCCTTAAAAGGGAGCACCATTACCGTCCTTGACCTGGATCGGCTCCGTCGGATGAAAAATTAAGCATCCGTTTCATTTTCAAGAATATTGTTTTTCAATCTAGCTACCGAACGATTCAACCGTTCGGCCAGGGATAATATTTCCATTTTCTTGTCGAGAATCACTTCAATTCACAAAACATTATTTGAATAAGTTGTTTTTGTAGTTTTTTGTTAAGTGGGAAAATTTATCTTTGTGCCGTGTTTAGTTTAATTTTCATTAAAAGCATTATATGAATACTATTACGTATCTGGTTCCAGCACTGGGTGTAGCCGGTTTGCTGGTGATGTTTTTTAAAAGGGGGTGGGTAGCCAAGCAGGACGCTGGTGATCCGAATATGCAGGAAATAGCCAATGCCATAGCAGCAGGAGCCCTCGCATTCTTAAAAGCCGAATGGCGGGTGCTCATTGTTTTTGGTATCGTGGTCAGCATCCTGTTAGGTTATTCGGGCACATTAGTGGAAAACTCCAGTGCTCTCATAGGCATCTCCTTCCTAATCGGGGCTTTCGTTTCTGCCTTTGCCGGATATATTGGGATGAATATCGCGACTCGTTCCAATGTTCGGACTACCCAAGCCGCAAGAACAAGTCTTCAAAAAGCTTTAAAGGTTTCATTCACAGGCGGTAGCGTCATGGGAATAGGGGTTGCTAGTTTGGCGGTACTCGGACTAGGGTCCCTTTTTATCGTCTTTTATAACCTTTTTATCGGAGATAGCAGCGAGGTAAATGGCCTAGCTATGGAGCGAGTACTCGAAGTACTGGCTGGTTTCTCCCTCGGAGCGGAGTCTATCGCCTTATTCGCAAGAGTAGGAGGGGGGATCTATACGAAAGCTGCCGACGTCGGTGCGGATTTGGTGGGTAAAGTGGAAGCCGGTATTCCCGAAGACGATCCCCGAAATCCCGCTACGATTGCCGATAACGTAGGGGACAACGTGGGTGACGTAGCTGGAATGGGAGCCGACCTTTTCGGTTCTTACGTGGCTACGATTCTGGCAACCATGGTGCTAGGACGTGAGATCCTATCAACCGACAACTTTGGCGGTATAGCACCCATTCTCCTACCTATGTTGATTGCAGGCGTAGGACTCGTGGCTTCGATTATCGGAATGGCCTTCGTTCGTATCAACGGAGAAGAAGGAGATGTTCAAAAAGCATTGAACCTGGGTAACTGGGGATCTATTATCATAACCCTGGTAGTGGCTTTCCCATTAACTACTTGGTTATTACCTGATGGAACCCTGACCATCCGTGGGGTTGACTTTACTGCGATGGACGTGTATTGGGCCATTTTACTGGGATCGGTTGTGGGGGCTATCATGTCTTACGTGACCGAGTTTTATACAGCCATGGGCAAGCGTCCCGTGCAGTCGATCGTGAATCAATCAAAAACAGGGCATGCTACCAATATTATCGGTGGACTTTCGGTGGGTATGGAATCTACGGTAATCCCCATCTTGGTATTGGCAGCTGGTATTTACGGGTCTTATGAATTTGCTGGTCTATATGGGGTGGCTATAGCAGCGACCGGTATGATGGCTACTACTGCCATGCAATTGGCTATAGATGCGTTTGGCCCTATCGCAGACAATGCAGGAGGGATCGCGGAAATGTCTCACCTACCCGAAGAAGTACGGGGCAGAACAGATATTCTGGATGCAGTCGGTAATACCACAGCGGCCACTGGTAAAGGGTTTGCCATCGCATCAGCTGCACTGACTTCCTTAGCACTATTCGCTGCATTTTGCGGGGTGGCAGGTATTGACGCCATCGATATTTACAAAGCTGACGTGTTAGCTGGATTATTCGTCGGTGCAATGATTCCTTTTATCTTTTCATCGTTGGCCATTGCCGCAGTGGGCAGAGCTGCTATGAAAATGGTGGAAGAGGTTCGTCGTCAGTTTAGAGAAATTCCGGGAATCCTTGAGGGAACTGGGAAGCCTGAATACGACAAGTGCGTAGAAATTTCGACCCAAGCTTCAATTCGTGAAATGATTGCACCCGGTTTGATCGCGTTGATAACACCGGTGATAGTAGGTTATATCTTCGGACCCGAAGTACTAGGGGGTACCTTGGCGGGAGTAACCGTTTCAGGGGTACTGATGGGAATATTCCAGAACAATGCTGGAGGTGCCTGGGACAACGCTAAAAAGTCTTTCGAAAAAGGTGCTATAATTAACGGGGAAACCTTCTATAAAGGCACCGAACCTCACAAAGCTGCTGTGACGGGTGATACAGTAGGTGACCCCTTCAAAGACACATCAGGGCCATCGATGAACATTTTGATTAAACTGATGTCGATCGTTTCCCTGGTAATTGCTCCCCATATTTCTGTAAATAAAGGACATCACCATTCCGAGGTTACATCACCCGAAAAAGAAGTGGCGATCACGATTGAAAAATCAGTAGAAAACCCTGTTGAAATGGTGATTCTGAAATTAGACGAAGATATTTCGAATAACTAGCTCAGCTAAACCTACTGATTAGCAATTGCTTGTAGAAATTGTAAAAAAATAATGGGACCAACTGTTTGCGATATAAAAGGATAATGCTACTTTTGCATCCGTATTCAGAAACAGCTGTTTGGTTGGAGTACGGATCGGGAAGTAGCGCAGCCCGGTAGCGCATCTGGTTTGGGACCAGAGGGTCGCAGGTTCGAATCCTGTCTTCCCGACAACATCAGGCAGTTAGTAGACATATAACATGGTGCTGCTAACTGCCTGACTTTTTAAGCCTCATGGGGTTTGTTGGGAGTGTAAGGCTTCTAAACATTAAATTTTCCAGGTCAATTTCGGTCCCGTAGCTCAGCTGGATAGAGCAACTGCCTTCTAAGCAGTAGGTCTTTGGTTCGAATCCAAACGGGATCACTTGGTAATCAAGCACTTAGCAGCGTTGCTGGGTGCTTTTTTTGTGTCGTTACGGATCAATCCGAAAAGTTGG
>ENA-UOVV01000710-UOVV01000710.1-compost-metagenome-genome-assembly--contig:-NODE-710-length-34361-cov-13.279426_pt1 | contig 34361 bp, 30 predicted proteins | sample MGYA00238155_ERZ761577 | MGnify/ENA primary metagenome ERZ761577 (study PRJEB28898, sample SAMN06268775) | compost metagenome | isolation source: Emeryville, CA | place: USA:Emeryville, CA | collected... | reverse complement strand
TCAAGTGGATCACCTCCACCGACCACAAGACGATCGGCTACATGTACCTGATCGCGTCGTTCATCTTCTTCTGCATCGGCGGAGTGATGGCGCTCGTGATCCGTGCCGAGCTCTTCGAGCCGGGCATCCAGGTCGTGCAGTCCCTCGAGCAGTACAACCAGCTGTTCACGATGCACGGCACGATCATGCTGCTGCTCTTCGCGACCCCGCTGTTCGCGGGCTTCGCGAACGTGATCATGCCGCTGCAGATCGGCGCGCCCGACGTCGCCTTCCCGCGACTGAACATGCTCGCCTTCTGGTTCTTCCTCTTCGGCGGCCTCATCGCGGTCTCGGGCTTCTTCACCCCGAAGGGCGCGGCCTCCTTCGGCTGGTTCGCCTACGCGCCGCTGTCGAACACGACCTTCTCCCCGGGCCTCGGCGGTGACCTGTGGGTCTTCGGCCTCGCGCTCGGTGGATTCGGCACGATCCTCGGTGCCGTCAACTTCATCACCACGATCATCACGATGCGCGCGCCGGGCATGACGATGTTCCGGATGCCGATCTTCACGTGGAACACCCTCGTGACCGGTGTCCTGATCCTCATGGCCTTCCCGCCCCTGGCCGCAGCGCTCTTCGCGCTCGGCTCGGACCGCCGCCTCGGCTCGCAGGTCTTCAACCCGGAGAACGGTGGCGCCATCCTCTGGCAGCACCTGTTCTGGTTCTTCGGTCACCCCGAGGTCTACATCATCGCGCTGCCCTTCTTCGGCATCGTCTCCGAGATCCTCCCGGTGTTCAGTCGCAAGCCGATCTTCGGCTACAAGGGCCTTGTCTACGCGACGATCGCGATCGCGGCGCTCTCGGTGACGGTGTGGGCCCACCACATGTACGTCACGGGCGCGGTGCTCCTGCCCTTCTTCGCCTTCATGACGATGCTCATCGCCGTCCCGACCGGTGTGAAGTTCTTCAACTGGATCGGCACGATGTGGCGAGGCAAGCTCACCTTCGAGACGCCGATGCTGTGGTCCATCGGCTTCCTCGTGACCTTCCTCTTCGGTGGCCTGACGGGCGTCATCCTCGCGAGCCCGGCCCTCGACTTCCACGTCTCGGACACCTACTTCGTCGTGGCGCACTTCCACTACGTCGTCTTCGGCACCGTGGTGTTCGCGATGTTCGCGGGCTTCTACTTCTGGTGGCCCAAGATGACGGGACGCATGCTCGACGAGACGCTCGGCAAGTGGCACTTCTGGCTGCTGTTCTTCGGCTTCCACACGACCTTCCTCATCCAGCACTGGCTCGGGGTCGTGGGCATGCCTCGCCGCTACCCGGACTACATGCCCGAGGACGGCTTCACCTGGATGAACCAGGTCTCCACGGTCGGCTCGATCGTCCTGGCGATCTCGACGCTGCCCTTCCTGTGGAACGTCTACAAGTCGTGGCGCAGCGGAGCGCTCGTCACGGTGGACGACCCCTGGGGCTTCGGCGCCTCGCTCGAGTGGGCCACGAGCTGTCCGCCGCCGCGCCACAACTTCACCTCGCTTCCGCGCATCCGTTCCGAGCGCCCTGCCTTCGACCTGCACCACCCCGAGGTCGCGGCCTTCGACCAGGCCGAGCCCGACCCCTCGGTGCTCGACGAGCTCCTGGGCGGCGCGGACACGCGCGGCAAGGACGCCGAGGCCGTCGAGGCGCAGTCGGGCTCCTCGTCCACGGCGACCGCCGTGCCCGAGCGTGAGGACGAGCCGACCGAGGACGAGGGGGAGTCGAAGTGAAGTTCACCGCCAAGCTGTTCCTCGCGGGCATCCTGTTCTTCGTGCCCGTGGGCGTGATCTACGGCGTCTGGAGCGACGGCGAGCCCGTGGGCATGCTCGCGATCCCGCTCACCGGTGGGCTCGTGGGCATGATCGGTGGCTACCTGTGGCTCGTCGGTCGCCGCGTCGACGAGGACCCTGCGGACAACCCGCACGGCGAGATCGCCGACGGCGCCGGCGAGCAGGGCGTCTTCAGCCCCTGGAGCTGGTGGCCCCTCGTGGTCGCCCTCGCTGCTGCCGTGTCCTTCGCGGGCCTCGCGGTGGGCTGGTGGCTCTTCGGGGTCGGCGTCGTGCTCGGTGCCATCTCGCTCATCGGCTGGGTCTTCGAGTTCTCGCGCGGCAAGCACGCGCACTGACCCGTCTCAGCTCTGGCAGGGCCCGTCTCGCACTCGCGAGGCGGGCCCTTTCTCGTGCATCGGCCTGTCCGTCCTCCTCCGTCGGGAGGCCTCGCACCCAGCGGGGATCAGTCCCCTCCGGTGCCCAGAAGGACGCTGGAGGCTCACACGGCGCCCGGGGCACCCCAGACGGGTTCCTCTGAGACTGAGCGCGCGCGACAGGGCGTCACAGGGCTCCCTGGGGCGGGGGACACGCGAAGGGCCGCCCCGCACGAAGCGGGACGGCCCTTCGAGAGCCTCGGGGAGGCGTCAGGGGACGATGAGTCCCTTGGCGGCGCGGGCGCGGTCGAAGCGCGCCCCGGCGTCGGCCCAGTTGACGATGTTCCACCACGCGGCGACGTAGTCAGCCTTGACGTTGACGTAGTCGAGGTAGAAGGCGTGCTCCCACATGTCGAGCACGACGACCGGCACGAGGCCGAGCGCGATGTTCGACTGCTGGTCGTAGAGCTGGACGATGACGAGCTTCTGGCCCACCGTGTCCCACGCGAGGATCGACCAGCCCGAGCCCTGGATGCCCAGCGCGTTGGCCGCGAAGTGCTTCTTGAAGGCCTCGAAGGAGCCGAAGAACTCGTCGATCGCCGCAGCCAGCTCGCCGGCGGGCTCGCCGCCCTCGGGGGAGAGGTTCTGCCAGAAGACCGAGTGGTTCACGTGGCCGCCGAGGTTGAACGCGAGGTTCTTCTCGTGCAGGTTCACCGCGGCGAAGTCGCCCGCCTCTCGTGCCTCGGCGAGCTTCTCGAGAGCCGTGTTGGCGCCCGTGACGTACGCAGCGTGGTGCTTGTCGTGGTGCAGCTCCATGATGCGCCCCGAGATGTGGGGCTCAAGCGCCGCGTAGTCGTAGGGGAGGTCGGGAAGGGAGTAATCAGCCATGACGAAAAGTGCCTCCTGTCGGTGCCGGACCCACCGGCTTACCTGTCCAACCTAACCAACTGGCGGGGCATTCCGCCTGGTGAGGTCAGTGATCGGTCGAGACGGACTTCTGCTCCTCGCCCGCGGGCAGCTCGACGTGCGCGCCGTGCCCCTCGAGGTGGGCGTGCTCGGCGTGCGCGCGGGCGGCCTCGAGCTCCTCCGCGGAGACCGGCTCGATGCGGTCCTCGTAGAAGAACTGCGAGATGCGACGGCGGATCGTGTCGCGGCGGTAGCCCTTGCGGCGCACGCCTCGAGCGTCCTCGGCCGGCTCGATCTCGATCGGGCGGCGCGCGTCGTAGTTCACGCGCAGCCACAGCTCGTAGGGGTCGAGCGGCTTGTGGACCTCGATGTACTCACCGTGCTCGAGGCGGACGATCGTCGCGGACTCGTGCCCGTGCAGGACGAGGTCGCGGTCTCGACGCTGCAGACCCAGGCAGATGCGCTTGGTGATCCAGAAGGTCGCCACGGGGCCCAGGAAGAGCAGCACGCGGAAGGTCCACGTGATGTCGTTGAGCGAGAGGTGGAAGTGCGTCGCGAGCAGGTCGTTCGAGCCTGCGAGCACGAGGATGAAGAAGGCCGTGAGGATCGCGACGCCCGCCGCGGTGCGCACCGGGGCGTTGCGCGGGCGGTCAAGGACGTGGTGCTCGCGCTTGTCGCCCGTCGCGAAGGCCTCGAGGAAGGGCCAGCCGCCCAGGATCGTGAAGAGCAGACCCGGGACGACCATCGCGGGGATGAGGACGTTGAGCGAGAGCGTGTACCCGCCGATCACCCATTCCGTCTGGCCCGGCATGAGGCGCAGCGATCCCTCGAGGAAGAGCATGTACCAGTCGGGCTGGGCGCCCGCCGACACGGGGGAGGGGTCGTAGGGCCCGTAGTTCCACACGGGGTTGATCTGCATCGTCGCGGCCATGAGCGTGATGACGCCGAAGACGATGAACGCGAAGCCGCCGGCCTTCGCCGTGTACACGGGGAAGAGCGGGAAGCCGACGACGTTGCCGTCGGTGCGGCCCGAGCCGGGGTAGTGCGTGTGCTTGTGCAGCACCACGAGGAACAGGTGCAGGCCGATGAGGGCGAGGATGAGGCCCGGCACCACGAGGATGTGCAGCGTGAAGAGCCTCGGGATGATGTCCGTGCCGGGGAACTCGCCGCCGAACACGAAGTACGACATGTACGAGCCGATGATCGGGATCGCCTTGACGACGCCGTCCGTGATGCGCAGACCGTTGCCCGAGAGCACGTCGTCGGGCAGCGAGTAGCCCGTGAAGCCCGCGGCGAGGCCCAGGATCAGGAGCACGAAGCCGACGAGCCAGTTGATCTCGCGCGGCTTGCGGAAGGCGCCCGTGAAGAACACGCGCATCATGTGCGTGACGATCGCCGCCATGAACAGCAGGGCCGCCCAGTGGTGGACCTGGCGCATCAGCAGACCGCCGCGCACCTCGAAGGAGAGCTTGAGGGTCGAGGCGAAGGCCTCGGACATCTCGACGCCCTGCATCGGGGCCCAGGGTCCCTCGTAGTGCACCTCGGTCATCGAGGGCACGAAGAACATCGTCAGGAAGATGCCCGAGCCCAGCAGCGTGATGAAGGAGAAGAGCGCGATCTCGCCGAGCAGGAAGGACCAGTGGTCGGGGAAGATCTTGCGCGCGAAGTTCTTGACCAGGACGCCGATGCTCGTGCGCTGGTCGAGGTAGTCCGCGGTGCCCGCGGCTGCCTTCTCGAGCGGGGTGGTGGTGCTCACTTCACGCGCTCCCAGAAGCTCGGTCCGATCGGCTCGGAGAAGTCGTCCGTCGCGACGAGGTAGCCCTCGTCGTCCACGGAGATGGGCAGCTGCGGCAGCGCGCGCTTGGCGGGACCGAAGACGACCTTGGCGCCGTCGGAGACGTCGAAGGTCGACTGGTGGCACGGGCACAGCAGGTGGTGGGTCTGCTGCTCGTAGAGGGCCACGGGGCACCCGACGTGCGTGCAGATCTTCGAGAAGGCGACGATGCCGTGGTACGAGCCCTCGGTGTGCTTGAGGTCACGCTCGTCGAGGCGGACCAGGAGGACGACGGCCTTGGCCTTCTCGTCCATGAACTTCTGGTCGTGGTCGAGGTCCTCGTGGTTGAGCCCTTCGGGGATCACGTGCACCACGGAGCCGATCGTGACGTCGGCGGCTCGGATGGGCCGGTACGTCGGGTCGGTCATGAGGCGCGTCCCGCGCTTCCACATGGTGTGGCGGAACTTCGAGACCTTCCAGTCCGCACCCACGTTGCCGATCAGCGGCAGCGCGATCGGCAGGGGGAGGAGCGCGAGGGCCGTGATGAGACCGCCCTTGAGCGCGCTGCGGCGGGCGATGCCGGAGTCCTCGGCGCCCTCCTTCAGGACGGCCACAGCTCCCGCGCGGTCCTCCTCGGAGCTGCGCTGGGGGTGACGCTCCTCGACCTTCTCGTGGTCGTTCATGAGCGACTTGGCCCAGTGCACCGCAGCGAAGCCGATGCCGCCGAGGGCGAGAGCGAGGCCGAGGCCGAGGAACATGTTCGAGCGCTGGATCGACTCGACGGTGCCCTCGGGCTTGACCACGAAGAAGGAGACGACCACGAGGATCGAGCCGATCACCGAGAGACCGAAGAGGCCCGCGACGATGCGCTCGGAGCGCTTCGCGGCCTTCGGGTCGGAGTCGCCCAGCCGCGGGGTGTGCGGCGGGAGGCCCGGGTCGCTGACGCCCTCGGGTGCGTGGCGCACCACGAGCTCGTCGTGACTGTCGTGCGTGTTCGTGCTCACGAGGACTTCGCTCCGATCCAGACGGCGCAGCCGATCAGCAGACCCATGCCGACGATGAAGACCCACAGGCCCTCGCCCACCGGGCCGATCGAGCCGAGGTCGAGCCCGCCGGGCGCGCCCTCCTTCTGGGCGTCGATGAAGGCGATGATGTCGCGCTTGTCTTCAGGGGTCAGGGTCATGTCGTTGAACACCGGCATGGACTGGGGGCCCGTGGCCATGGCGGTGTAGATCTGCGCGGGCTCGGTGTCCAGGACGCTCGGGGCGAACTTGCCCTGCGTCAGGGCGCCGCCGGCCCCGCTCGCGGCGTGGCACATCGCGCAGTTGGTACGGAAGAGGGCCATGCCCTTCGCGGCGTCGCCCTTTGAGGCGTCGACCTGCTCGGCCGTCGGGATCGCGGGGCCTGCGCCGAGCGAGGCGACGTAGGCCGCGAGCTGGAGCGTCTCGGCCTCGTCGAACTGCGGCGGCTTGGCCTCGGCCTGCGGCGCGTTCGACTGCATGGGCATGCGGCCCGTGCTGACCTGGAAGTAGACGGACGCCGCACCGACGCCGACGAGCGAGGGGGCAGCCTCACGACCCTCCGCGTTCAGCCCGTGGCAGGACGCGCAGTTGGTGGCGAAGAGCTTCTTGCCCTGCTCGATGTCGGTCTCGGTCTGCGCGACGACCGACGCGTCGGCGCTCGTCGAGGCGAAGGCCGCGTACACGGCCCCCGTCACGAGCAGCGCGAGCACGAGCAGCACGACCGGCGCCTGCCGGTGGTGCCTGCGGGCTGCGATGGCCTTCACGGTGGGAACCTCGTCTCAGAGTCTTGGGGTGGTGGTGCCGACAGCGGGGGAGCAGGTCATCGCAGCAGGTAGATGACGATGAACAGCGCGATCCACACGACGTCGACGAAGTGCCAGTAGTAGGACGTCACGATCGCGGTCGTCGCCTCGTGGTGGCCGAAGCGCTTCGCCGAGAAGCTGCGGCCCAGCAGGAGGAGGAACGCGACGAGCCCGCCGACGACGTGCAGTCCGTGGAAGCCCGTCGTGAGGAAGAACACCGAGCCGTAGGGGCTCGAGGAGATCGTCAGACCGTGGCTGACGAGCTCGGCGTACTCGTAGATCTGGCCGGCGACGAACACGGCGCCCATGACGTAGGTCAGGGTCATCCACTCGATCGTTCCCCAGCGGCCGAGCTGCCAGATGGAGCCCGAGCGGGAGGCCTGGAAGCGCTCGGCCGCCCACACGCCGAACTGGCACGCGAAGGAGGAGAGCACGAGGATCGTCGTGTTGATCGCGGCGAAGGTGACGTTCAGGTGAGCGGTCTGCTCGGCCCACTCCTGGGGCACCGAGGCGCGGAGCGTGAAGTACATCGCGAAGAGACCCGCGAAGAACATCAGCTCGCTCGCCAGCCACACGATGGTGCCGACGGAGACGGGGTTCGGTCGGTTCACCACGACGTGGGCGCGGGGCGCTGGAGCAGTCATCGATGCAGACACGCTCGTCATTATGGCGGACTTTGGACCCAGGTGGGGACGCGTCGGGGGGCGCGCCGTGATTCGGTCGCCACGAGGTCCGCGGAACGTGCCAAGATTCGGGGAGAGGTTCCCGAGACAGCGAGCAAGAGGACGGGTCTTTCGATGGTCCAGCAGGTTTCTGACGTGACGCACCGCACACAGGCGCCGCGAGTTCTTCTCTACTCCGACGACGCCGACACGCGCGAGCGCGTGCGTCTCGCGGTGGGCCCCCGCCTCGAGAAGGGCGCCCCCAAGATCGAGTGGGTCGAGGCGGCGACGCACGACGCCGTGATCTCGCTCGCCGACGCGGGCGGCTTCGACCTGTTCATCCTCGACGGCGAGGCCGCGCCCTCGGGCGGCATGGGCCTGTGCCGCCAGCTGAAGAACGAGATCTACAACTGCCCGCCCGTGCTCGTGCTCACGGGCCGCCCGCAGGACGCGTGGCTCGCCTCGTGGTCCCTCGCCGACGCCGTCGTGCCGCACCCCCTCGACCCCGTCGAGGTGCAGCGCGAGGTGGCGGCCATCCTCCAGGGCGCGGTCGCGGCGTGACCTCGGCCACCTGGCCGGACCTCCTTGCCCAGCTCCTCGCGGGTCGGGACCTCGAGCCCGCCCAGGTCACCTGGGCGATGGACGAGATCATGGAGGGCCAGGCCTCCCCGGCCCGCCTCGCGGGCTTCCTCGTCGCGCTGCGCGCCAAGGGGGAGACGGTCGCAGAGATGACCGCTCTCGCGGACACGATGCTCGCGCACGCCGTGCGCATCGAGGTGCCGGGGCGCACGGTCGACATCGTCGGCTCGGGCGGAGATCGCGCGCACACCGTGAACATCTCGACCATGGCCTCGCTCGTGGTCGCCGGCGCGGGCATCCGCGTCGTCAAGCACGGCAACCGCGCGGCTTCCTCCTCCTCGGGATCGGCCGACGTGCTCGAGGCGCTCGGCATCCGGCTCGACCAGGAGGTCTCTCGCGTCCAGGAGATCGCGAGCGAGGTGGGCATCACCTTCTGCTTCGCGCAGGTCTTCCATCCCTCGTTCCGGCACGCCGGCGTGGCCCGCAAGGACCTGGGCGTGGCGACGGCCTTCAACTTCCTCGGCCCGCTCACCAACCCGGCACAGCCCGCGGCGAGCGCGGTGGGCGTCGCCGACCTGCGCATGGCGCCCCTCGTCGCGGGCGTCTTCGCCGCGCGCGGCACCGACGCGCTCGTGTTCCGCGGCGAGGACGGGCTCGACGAGCTCGCCCCGACGGCGCCCTCACGCGTGTGGGAGGTCCGCGACGGCCAGGTGACCGAGTCGGTGCTCGACTCGGTCGCCGAGCTCGGGCTCGCGCCGCGCGCGATCGCCGAGCTGCGCGGTCAGGACGCGGCCTTCAACGCGGGAGTCGCCCGCCGGGTGCTCGAGGGCGAGCCGGGTGCGGTGCGCGAGGTCGTCGTTCTCAACGCTGCCGCGGCGATCGTCGCCCACGGGACCCTCGAGGGCACGAGGACGGGCTCTCTGCCCGAGCGCCTTCGGGCGGGCATGGAGCACGCCGCCCGCGCGATCGACTCGGGAGCTGCCCGGGGCGTCCTCGAGGCCTGGGCCGAGGCCTCGGCCTGAGCTAGTCGTCGAGACCGAGGTCGAAGGCCTGCTCGAGGTCCGTCTTGGAGTAGGCGCGGAAGGCGATGTAGGTCTGCGTGCGCACCACGCCGCGCACCTTGGAGATCTTGTCCGCGATGACGTCGGCGAGCTTGTCGTGCTCGCGCACGCGCACGAGGGCGACGAGGTCGATGTCTCCCGTCACGGAGTAGACCTCGCTCACGCCGGAGATCTCGGCGACGGCGTCGGCAACCTCGGGGATCTGGTCGGCTGCGGTGTCGATCAGGACGATCGCCGTGAGCATGGGTCTCTCCTCGCCTCGGTGCGGTGTGCTGCTGCTGCGCCCATCATGCCGCGTCCGGGTCGCCCGGGTCGCCCGTCGGGGCGCCGTAGCCCGGGTGGCCGGCCTGCACGGTGCGGCGCACGGCCTCGGCGGTTCGGGACAGGTCGCTGTGCGCCGGGGCACCCGCGACGGGCCAGGCCCACGGGCTCGAGGAGTCGAGCTCGACGAGCCGGACCCCGGGTGACTCGAGCCAGGCGAGGACCAGGTCCGCCTCCTCGGCAAGGCTCGCCGGGGCGGGCGGGACGGGCGCGGGGACGTGCTCGGCCGCGGCGCGCAGCGAGTCGACGAGGGCCATGGGGTCGGTCCCGCGCGGAGCGATGCCCGTCGCCGCGAGCCGCGCGTGGCGCACGACGACGAGCTCCCAGCCTCCCTGCGGGACGGGGCGGGCCGCGACGAGCTCGGGGCTGGCCGAGAGCGGGGCGAGACGCTGGGCGCGGCTCGCCCCCCGCAGGAACACCGCGAGGCGGTCTCGCAAGGCGGCGGCGGCCTCGAAGTTCTGCGCCTGGGTCATCGAGGCGATCGCGTGCACGTGCGCGTCCACCACGGGAGACGGGTCCTCGAGCATCGCGCGGCGCACGGCCTCGAGGTCGGCAGGGTCGAGGTGCATCGGGGCGCGCGTGCCGGGCACGGGCGGCCGGAAGGCCGCGAGGAGCCCGAGAGCGGCCGCCTGCGCCTGGTTGCGCGAGGCGAAGGGACCCAGGTGCGCGGCCTCGGGGACCACCTCGCGGACCACCGAGAGGCGCGCCACGCCCTGCTCCACGAGTCGCACCCAGGAGGTGCGTTGGGGGAACTTCGAGCGCCTGTTGTAGCGCGGCCGGTGCTCGGCGATGAGCCGCAGCTCGCGCACCTGCGCCTCGAGCTCGGTCGCGCAGACCACGGGGCGCACGTCGTGCGCGATCCGGACCATCTCCTTGACGGCCTTGCGCGTCTCCGCCGCGGTGAAGTACGTCCGCACGCGCGAGCGCAGGGACTTCGAGGTGCCCACGTACAGGACCTCCTCGCCCGGTCCCAGGAACATGTAGACCCCGGGAAGCTCGGGCAGGGCGTCGGCGAGGTGGCGCTTGCGCCGCACGTCCATCGGGACGTTGTCGGCGGCGGAGGCGAGGTCCTCGAGGTGCGTGACCCCGGCTCCCGCGAGCCGGCCCAGCAGGGCGTGCAGCACGTCCACGGTCGCGCGCGCGTCGCTCAGGGCCCGGTGGTCGGGAGTGACCTCGGCGCGGAAGAGCGCGGCGAGGGTGCCGAGCTTGTAGTTGGGCACCTCGTCGCGCGTCACGGCGGCTCTCGCGAGGCGCACGGTGTCGACCACCTGGTTGCCGGGCCAGGGGTGGCCGGTGGCCCGGGCGGCGGCCTTGAGGAAGCCGATGTCGAAGGGCGCGTTGTGCGCGACGAGCACCGCGCCGTGGATGAACTCGAGGAAGGCGGGCAGCACCTCGTCGATGCGCGGGGCAGGGAAGACCATCGCGTTGGTGATCCCCGTGAGCACGGTGATCTGCGCGGGGATCGCGACCCCGGGGTTCACGAGGGTCTGGAACTCGCCGATCACCTCGCCGCCGCGGACCTTGACGGCGCCGATCTCGGTGATGCCGTCCGCGCCCGCTCGTCCGCCCGTGGTCTCGAGGTCGACGACGACGAAGGTCACCTCGCTCAGCGGCTTGCCGAGCTCGTCGAGGGTCGGCTGGTAGGTGATCACCGGTCGGGGCACGGCCTCGGGCGCCGGTCGCGGCGTCAGGACGCGCGCGAGGGTGGAGTCGGGGGAGCGGGGGACCGCCGTCGGCGATCCCGCCGCCCCGCCCGAAGCTCCAGTCACGCCTCGACGCTAACCCGGGCCACCGACAACCCCGGACCGCGTCCTGGGGTCAGCTCTCCGAGGGGCCCGAGGCCGGCACGCCCTCGTAGAGCGCGTCGATCTCGCCCGCGAAGTCGCTCATGACCACGTTGCGCTTCACCTTGAGCGAGGGGGTGAGGTAGCCGTTGTCGACTGTGAAGTCCGTGGTGAGCACGGTGTACTTGCGGATCGACTCGGCGCGCGAGACGGCCTTGTTGGCGCGCTCGACGGCCACGTCGAGAGCCTCACGCACCGCCGGGTGCGCGGCGGCCTGCTCGACGCTCATGTCCTCGAGGTTGTGCACCTTGAGCCAGCCCGGCAGGGCCTCGGCGTCGAGGGTCACGAGGGCACCGATGAAGGGCTTCTGGTCGCCGACGACGACGACCTGGCTCACGAGCGGGTGCGCGCGCAGGCGGTCCTCGAGCACCGCCGGGGCGACGTTCTTGCCGCCGGCCGTGACGATGATCTCCTTCTTGCGGCCCGTGATCTTCAGGAAGCCGTCCTCGTCGATCGAGCCGAGGTCGCCCGTGCGGAACCAGCCGTCGACGAAGGCCTCCGCCGTCGCCTCCGGGTTGTTGTGGTACCCGCGGAAGACCGGGATGCCCTTGGCGAGGATCTCGCCGTCCTCGGCGATCTTGATCGAGGTGCCCGGGAGCGGGAGTCCCACGGTGCCGATCCTGACCTTGCCGGGGCGGTTGACGTTCGTCGGGGCGGTCGTCTCGGTGAGGCCGTAGCCCTCGAGCACCGTGAGACCGACGCCGCGGTAGAAGTGACCGAGGCGCTCGCCGAGCGGCGCGCCGCCCGAGATGGCCCACTTGGCCTCGCCGCCGAGGGCCTCGCGCAGCTTGTGGAGCACGAGGGTGTCGGCGATCTTGTACTGGACCTTCTGCCACAGGTTGGGGCCCTTGGGGGTGTCGAGGGCGCGCGAGTACATGATCGCGGTGCGCACGGCGCGCAGGAAGATCCCGCGCTTGCCGCCCAGGGCGGCCTTCTGCTCGGAGGAGTTGTAGACCTTCTCGAACACGCGAGGCACCGAGAGGATGAAGGTGGGCTTGAAGGTCCCGAGGTCCGCGAGCAGCTGCTTGGTGTCCGGCGTGTGGCCGAGCACCGCGCCGGCCGGCACCACGAGTACGTGCACGAAGCGCGCGAACACGTGGGCGAGGGGCATGAAGAGCAGCGTGCGCGAGCCCGGGTCGGAGACGACGACGGCGAGGTCGTCGACCGCGTTGACCGTGAGGCGGTAGAAGTTGCCGTGCGTGATCTCGGCGCCCTTGGGGCGACCCGTGGTGCCCGAGGTGTAGATGATCGTCGCGAGCGAGTCGAGGTTCGCGAGGGAGCGGCGGCGCTCGATCTCCTCGTCGGGCACCTCGACGCCTGCGGCGACGAGGGAGTCGATCGCGCCGTCGTCGATCACGAGGACCTCGCCGAGGCCCGGCAGCGAGCCGCGGACCGACTCGACGGTCTCCGCGAGCTCGGGGGTCTCGACGATCACGTGGCCGATCGAGGCGTCCGAGCAGATCCACTCGACCTGCTCGGCCGAGGAGGTCTCGTAGAGGGGGACAGGGACGGCGCCCGCGGCCCACACCGCCCAGTCGAGCAGCGACCACTCGTAGCGCGTGCGCGACATGATCCCGACGGAGTCGCCCGGGGCGACGCCCTTCGCGACGAGTCCCTTCGCGACGTCGACCACAAGAGCCTCGAACTCCCGCGCCGTGACCGGGACCCACGGACCCTCAGGGTCCGGCTTGTACTCCATGAGGGTCTCGTCGCCCTTCGAGGCGACGCGGTCGGAAAGGAGGTGGTTGAGGTTGCGCGAGGGGTCTACCTCGACGGCAAGAGGGACCGAGATCTCGTCCATGCTGACTCCGTTGGCAGGCGGGGCGGGTGGGCCTCAGGTTACACAGCGGTCGTGGGACTTTCGGTCCTCTCGGCCTCGGTAGTCTTCCGGGGAGCGGCCGAGCGGCCGGGGGATCTCCAGAAGGACTGACATGTACGCGATCGGCGTGGACATCGGCGGCACCAAGATCGCCGCGGGTGTGGTGGACGAGGACGGCACGATCCTGGCGAAGACGCGCCGCGCGACCGCCACGACCGACTCCTCGAGCGTCGACCGCGTGATCATCGAGGCCTGCCGCGAGCTCGCCGAGCAGTTCGAGATCGGCGCGATCGGCCTCGTCGCCCCGGGCTTCGTGTCCTCCGACCAGCGCACCGTGATGTTCACCCCGAACCTGCCCTGGCGCGACCACCCGCTGCGCGACAACGTCGCCAAGGCCCTCGACCTGGACGTGCCGATCGTCGTGGAGAACGACGCGAACGGTGCGGCCTGGGCCGAGTTCCGCTTCGGCACGGGCCAGGGCGTCGACGACATGGTGCTCCTGACGATCGGCACGGGCCTCGGCTGTGGCGCCGTCGTCGACGGCAAGCTCTTGCGCGGTGCGTGGGGCGTCGCGACCGAGGCGGGTCACCTGCGCGTCGTCCCGAACGGTCACCAGTGCGGCTGCGGGCTGCGCGGCTGCTGGGAGCAGTACGCGAGCGGCAACGCCCTGGTGCGTAACGCGCGCGCCGCGATCGACACGCGCCCGGCCGAGGCCGGCGCGATCCTCGACCGCTGCGACGGCGACCCCGCCCAGCTCAAGGGCCCGGCGATCACCGAGGCCGCCCAGGCCGGCGACCCGCTCGCGATCGAGCTGCTCGCCGAGCTCGGCACCTGGATCGGCGAGGGTTCGGCCGCCGTGGGCACGATCATCGACCCGGCCCTCATCGTCATCGGCGGCGGCGTCGCGGCCGCGGGGGACCTGCTCCTCGAGCCCGCGCGCGCGGGCTTCCTGAGCCAGCTCTCGGGCCGCGGGCACCGACCGGTCGCCGCGATCGAGCTTGCCGCGATGGGCAACGACGCGGGCCTCGTGGGCGCCGCAGACCTCGCGCGACTCGCGATCTGAGCGGCCGCCCGCCGTCGGCCGCCCGTCCTGAGGGCGAGGGACTGCTAGACGACCGCGCCCGAGTCGTGGTCCTCCGGGTCGCGACGCGCAGGCATGCGCCACAGCAGCACGCCGATGCCCGCGAGGCACACGATCCCACCTGCCTGGAAGATCACGGCGGGAGCCTCGCGCCACACGAGGAAGAGCACGAGGGCGAGGGCGGGGATGCCGACGGCGGCCATCCAGGCCATGGTCGTGAGGGGGTCGTTGCCCATGACGGGCCCGGGGTCCGGGGGCACGAAGGCCTCGGCCTCGTCGACGGCCTCCTCGGCCTCGTCCATCTGGCTCGTGGCGTCCCAGTCCCGCGGGCCGGCAGCGGCCCACGGTGCGACGGGGTAGGTTAGCCCGGGTCCTCGCGACGCGCCGTCGTCGTCGGCGGCCTCGGGCTCGGGCTCCTCGGAGAGGTCCTCGACGTCCTCGAGGGACGCGACGAGCTCGGCGAACCGGGCGTCGACGTCGTCGTCTCTCGGCTCGCGGTCCGGTGCGCCAGGGCTCATGGGTTCACTCTAGAGTCGAGGAAGCACGCGGACCGACCTGGTCCGGGCGCTCGAGGTCTGTCGAGGAGGCAGGTTGTTCTACTGGCTGATGAAGTGGGTCCTCGTGGGCCCGCTCCTGCGCCTCCTCTATCGCCCCTGGGCGCGAGGCAAGGAGAACGTGCCCGCCGAGGGCCCGGCGATCCTCGCGAGCAACCACCTCGCGGTGATCGACTCCTTCTTCCTCCCGCTCGTCCTCGAGCGCGAGGTCGTGTTCATCGGCAAGTCCGAGTACTTCAGCGGCAAGGGCCTCAAGGGCCGCCTGCAGGCCGGCTTCTTCCGCGGCGTCGGCACGATCCCCGTGGACCGCTCGGGCGGCAAGGCGAGCGAGGCGGCCCTGCGCACGGGCCTGGCCCGGCTCGCGGAGGGCAAGCTCTTCGGCATCTACCCCGAGGGCACGCGCAGCCCTGACGGACGCCTGTACCGCGGCAAGACGGGCGTGGCGCGCCTCGCGATCGAGTCCGGGGCTCCCGTGATCCCGGTCGCGATGGTCGGCACCGACATCGCCCAGCCGATCGGCAAGCGGATCCCCAAGCTCATGCGCATCGGCGTCGTCTTCGGCGAGCCGATGGACTTCTCGCGCTACCAGGGCATGGAGTCCGACCGCTTCATCCTGCGCTCGGTGACCGACGAGATCATGTACGAGCTCATGCGTCTGTCCGGCCAGGAGTACGTCGACGTCTACGCGGCGACCCAGAAGGCGCGACTCGCCGCGGGTCAGGGCGATGCGCCCGCCGCCCCGGCCCCCTCGGCGCCCTCGGCTCCCGGGGGGCGTCCGAGCCCGGAGTCCCAGCAGCCGGTCCCACCCGAGGACGGGTCGGAGCGTCAGTAGACTGTCGTGCGGTTTCCCTACCCACGAGAGGTTCTGCTCCCATGACTGTGCGTCGTGTCGCCCTGCTCACCGCCGGTGGTTTCGCCCCGTGCCTTTCCTCCGCGGTCGGCGGCCTCATCGAGCGCTACACGGAGATCGCGCCCGAGGTCGAGATCATCGCCTACCAGCACGGCTACCACGGCCTCCTGCGGGGCGACAAGATCGTGGTCGACGAGGAGGGTCGCAAGAAGGCGGGCATCCTGCATCGCTTCGGCGGCTCGCCCATCGGCAACTCGCGCGTCAAGCTCACGAACGCCGAGGACTGCCTCAAGCGCGGCCTGATCTCCGAGGGTCAGAACCCCCTCGAGGTCGCGGCTGAGCAGCTCAAGGCCGACGGCGTCGACGTGCTCCACACCATCGGCGGCGACGACACGAACACCACGGCGGCTGACCTCGCGGCCTACCTCGAGGAGAACGGGTACCACCTGTCCGTCGTGGGCCTGCCCAAGACGATCGACAACGACGTCGTGCCGATCCGTCAGTCCCTCGGCGCGTGGACCGCGGCCGAGGAGGCCGCGGGCTTCGCCGCGAACATCATCGGCGAGCACCGCTCGGGCCCGCGCATGCTCATCGTGCACGAGGTCATGGGCCGGCACTGCGGCTGGCTCACGGCGGCCGCCGCGGCCGAGTACCGCAAGTGGCTCGACCAGCAGGAGTGGGTCCCGAGCCTCGGCCTGACGCGCGAGCGCTGGGACGTGCACGCCGTCTTCGTCCCCGAGCTCCCGCTCGACATCGAGGGCGAGGCCGCTCGCCTGCGCGGGATCATGGACGAGATCGGCAACGTCAACATCTTCCTGTCCGAGGGGGCAGGCATGCACGAGATCGTCGCGCAGCTCGAGGCCGAGGGCACCGAGGTCCAGCGCGACCCCTTCGGCCACGTGAAGCTCGACACGATCAACCCGGGCCAGTGGTTCGCGAAGCAGTTCGCCGCCCGCCTGGGCGCCGAGAAGGTCATGGTCCAGAAGTCCGGCTACTTCTCGCGCGCGGCTGCCGCGAACGCCGAGGACCTGCGCCTCATCAAGTCGATGACCGACCTCGCCGTGCAGGTCGCCCTCGAGGGCGGCTCGGGCGTCATCGGCCACGACGAGGAGAACGGCGACGTGCTGCGCGCGATCGAGTTCCCGCGCATCGCCGGCGGCAAGGCCTTCGACACGAGCCAGGCCTGGTTCACCGAGCTCCTGGCCGGCATCGGGCAGACGGCGCAGCGTTGAGCGTCGAGGCAAGCCCGGAGCTGCTCGAGGGGCTCGAGCGCTGGCGTTCGCTCGAGCCCGCCCAGCAGCCGGTGTGGCCGGACGAGGCGAAGCTCGCGCAGGTCACCGCGAAGCTCGCGAGCCTGCCGCCGCTCGTGTTCGCGGGCGAGGCCGACGTCCTGACGGACAAGCTCGCCGCGGCGGGCCGCGGGGAGGCGTTCGTCCTCCAGGGCGGTGACTGTGCGGAGACCTTCGCCGAGGCGACCGCGGACAACATCCGCAACAAGATCAAGACGATCCTGCAGATGGCCGTCGTGCTCACGCACGGCGCGAGCCTGCCGATCGTCAAGATCGGGCGCATGGCGGGCCAGTACGCCAAGCCGCGCAGCTCGGGCACCGAGACGCGCGACGGGGTGACCCTCCCGGCTTTCCGCGGGGACATCATCAACGGCCACGCCTTCACCGCCGAGGCCCGCACCCCCGACCCTGAGCGGCTGCTCGAGGCGTATCACACCTCCGCCTCGACGCTGAACCTCATCCGGGCCTTCACGATGGGTGGCTTCGCGGACCTGCGCCGCGTGCACGAGTGGAACCGCGGCTTCCTCGCGAACAACCCCGCCTACTCGCGCTACGAGACGACGGCGGCGGAGATCGACCGTGCGATCCGCTTCATGGCGGCCTGCGGGGCGGACTTCGAGGCCCTGCGCACGGTCGAGTTCTTCTCGAGCCACGAGGCGCTCCTGCTCGACTACGAGCGCCCGCTCACGCGCATCGACTCACGCACGGGGCTCGCCTACGACTGCTCGGCACACTTCGTGTGGATCGGCGAGCGCACCCGTCAGGTGGACGGCGCCCACGTCGACTTCCTCTCGCGCGTGCGCAACCCGATCGGCGTCAAGCTCGGTCCGACGACGACGGGCGACGACGCGCGCGCCCTCATGGACAAGCTCAACCCTGCGGGCGTGCCGGGTCGACTGACCTTCATCACCCGCATGGGGGCGAGCCAGATCCGCGAGCTGCTCCCGCCGCTGCTCGAGCAGGTGCAGGCGCACGGCAGCCCCGTGACCTGGATCTGCGACCCGATGCACGGGAACACGATCACCTCCTCGAACGGCTACAAGACGCGTCGCCTGAGCGACGTGCTCGACGAGGTCGCGGGCTTCTTCGAGGCGCACCGCTCGGTGGGGACGATCCCCGGCGGTGTGCACGTCGAGCTCACGGGAGGCGACGTCACCGAGGTGCTGGGCGGCTCGGAGGAGATCGACGACGAGGCGCTCGCGCGTCGCTACGAGACCCTCGTGGACCCGCGTCTCAACCACCAGCAGTCCCTCGAGCTGGCCTTCCAGGTCGCGGACATGCTCCGCGGGGCCTGAGAGCCCCGCAGGGCGAGGGGAGGGCGTCGACCTGAGGGTCGGCGCCCTTCCTCGTCCTCGGGGAGGCCAGGACCGAGGGAGCGCCCGGAGGCGTGAGGGAAGGCGCCGCCCTCGACTAGACGACGGTGAGCAGGACGACGGTGCCCTTGACGACCTTTGTGCCCGCCTCGACGCTCTGTGCGCGCACCGTGCCGAAGAAGCCGCCGAGGAAGTCCTCGCGCTGCGGGATCATCCCGAGCTCGGTGAGGATCTGCGCGGCCTCGTCGTACTGCTTGCCCACGAGGTCCGGGATCTCGAAGGTCTGCGGGCCGCGCGAGACGTACACGGTGACCTTGTCGCCGCGGTGGCCGTCGGTGCCGGCCTCGGGCTCCTGGCGGATGACGCGGCCCTTCTCGACCGTGTCGGAGTACTCGTTCTTGCCCTTCTTGTAGCGCAGGCCCACGCGCTCGAGGTCGGCCTTCGCCTGAGCGCGCGTCGCCCCGACCACCGAGATGATCTTGACCGGCGCGGGGCCCTCGGACACGGTGAGCGTGAACTCGGTGCCCACCTCGTAGGTCTCTTCGCCCGAGGGGCTCACGGCGATGACGTGCCCCGCGGGGACCTCGTCGTGGTAGGCCTTCTCGGGCTCGCCGAGCGTGAAGCCGGCGCGCCGGAGCTCGGCCGCAGCGTCCTCGGCGCTCGCCTCGAGGAGGTCCTCGGGCACCGTGCGCATGTCGGGTCCCTTGGAGACCGTCACGACGACGGTGCCGCCTCGCGGGATCTGCCCGAAGGGTGCCGGGGTGGTCTCGATGACCTCGCCCACGGGTTCGTGCGAGAACTCCTCGCCGATGCGGTGGTTGAGACCGGCCCGCGAGAGCTCCGCGGCGGCCTCCTGCTGCTCCATGCCCACGATGTTGGGCACCACCGTGAAGGAGCCCGGTCCGTGGTTGACGAACCACCACGCGCCTGCCGCGAGAGCCGCGAGCAGGGCGAGCACCACGGCGGTGACCCACCAGCGCCGACGACGCCGATCGCGTTGGGCCTCGAGGCGCTCGACCTCGGCCTGGTGCTCGGGGCTCAGGACGCCGACGCCGATCGGCAGGGCGACCGTGGTCCCGGACTCGTTCATGTCGATGAGGGCCGTGGCGTCCTCGTCGGGAGAGTGCGCGCTCTCGGCGTCCTCGGGGGAGTCGAGGGTCGCGGGGTGCAGGGTCACCGTGGGCTCGACCTCGGCCGCGCGCTCGAGGGTCTCGGGGTCGAGGGCCGCGCGCGTACGTCGGACGAGCTCAAGGGCGGCGGCCGCGTCGTGCGGTCGGTCCTCCGGGGTGCGGGCCGCGAGGGCGCGCACGAGGTCGTCGACCTCCTGGGGGAGCCAGGGCTCGCGGTCGGAGGGGGCCGGGACGTCGTTCGAGACGTGCTGGAAGGCCACCTGGACAGGGGTCTCGCCCGTGAAGGGCTGGCGGCCCGTGATCATCTCGTAGAGCAGGATCCCGCACGCGTAGACGTCGGTCCGGGGGTCGCTCACGCCGCGCGAGACGAGCTCGGGGCTCAGGTAGGCGACCGTGCCGAGCACGGTGCCCGTCGTCGTCGCGGTGACCTCGGTGACGGCGCGAGCGAGGCCGAAGTCGGCGACCTTGATGCGCCCGTCGTGGGCGATGAGGACGTTCTCGGGCTTGATGTCGCGGTGCACGAGCCCGTGGCGGTGCGCCGCGGCGAGCGCGTCGAGCACGCTCTCGGTGATCGAGAAGGCCTCGTCGAGGCTCAGCGCGCCGGACTCGGCGAGCCGACGGCGCAGCGTCACGCCCTCGACGTACTCCATCGTGAGGTAGGAGACGTCTCCGTCGAGTCCCTGGTCGTACACGCCCACGAGCCCTGCGTGCGTGAGGCGGGCGGCCGAGCGGGCCTCGCGGCGGAAGCGCGCGATGAAGTCCGAGCCGTCCGCGCCGTCGGCGAGGTGCGGGTGCATGACCTTGAGGGCGACCTCGCGGTCGAGGCGTCTGTCCACGGCGAGGTAGACGGTCGCCATCCCTCCCCGGGCGATCCGGGAGAGCACCTCGTACCGCCCGTCGACGACCGTGCCGACGAGCGGATCAGTGATCGTCCTACCCACAGGGCGATCCTACGGGGCGCGGCGGGCGAAACCGGTCAGGCGAACCGCTCCATGAGCGTCCGGACGTTCGCGACATAGCGGCGGGTGTCGGAGAACATCCCGTACTTCTTCACCGAGGTCGCTCCCTGGTAGTACCCGGCGATGGCCGTGTCGAGGTCCGGGGCGCTCTTGACGAGCTGGCGCAGGATCGCGACGCCCGCGGTGACGTTGTCGTCCGGGTCGAGGAGGTTGATCGAGTGGCCCACGAGCTCGGCGGCCCAGTCGCCCGAGGTGGGGATGACCTGCATCGTGCCGATCGCGTTGGCGGGGGAGACGGAGGCGTGGTTGAAGCCCGACTCCTGGAAGGCCACGGCCTGGGCGAGGGCGGTGCTCACGCCGAGCCGCTTCGCCGTCGCGACGACCTTCTTCTGCATCTGCGCCTTGGAGGGCACTCCCGCGGCGAGCAGCGCGGCCTTGTTCTTGTTCGCCGAGTCGACGACGTGCTGGGGGTACTTGCGTCCCGCGAAGGTGTCGGGGACCCGCTCGCTCTCCGGGAGCTCGAAGTCCGAGCCGCCCGAGGCGCCGGGGACCTTGAGGCTCTGGCCGACGACGATGAAGGCGCGCGAGTCGAGGCCGTTCGCCTTGACGATGTCCGCGACGCTCACGCCGAAGCGCGAGGCGATCTTCGAGACCGTGTCGCCGGCGACCACGCGGTAGCTCGTCGTCGTGGTGGTCTTCTTCTCCTTGGAGGCCTTCTTCTTGGCGGGGGCCTCGACCCCCTGGGCCCCGGGGATGCGGAGCTTCTGGCCGACGACGATGAAGGCGCGCGAGTCGAGCTTGTTGGCCTTGACGATCGCCTCGACGCTCGTGCCGTAGCGGGTCGCCAGGTGGGAGACCGTGTCGCCCGAGGCGACGGTGTGCGTCACGGCCTTGGGCTTCGAGGCCTTCTTCGCGGGCGCGGGCTTGGCCGAGGGAGAGGAGTTGGGGATCACGAGTCGCTGACCGGCGTAGATGCGACTCGGGTCGGCGAGGTCGTTCGCGCGCGCGATCGCCGAGACCGAGACCCCGGTGCGCACGGCGATGTGCGAGACCGTCTCACCCTTGCGCACGGTGTGCTGCTGCTCGGCGGCCTGGGCAGAGCTCGCGGTGGCGACCGAGGCCGCGGCGAGCGCGAGGGTCACTCCCGTGCCGGTGGCGACCTTGATCCGGCCCGTGTCGTGCTGCGCCATGTGCTTCCCCATGTGACTGCTGTGACCAGTGTGGTCAGAGTGACTCAAGTGACAGAACTTCAACGTACAGGACGGCAGCCATGCTGGAAAGAGCACGGCGCGCCGTACGCTGTGCGCGTGGAGACCTCTGTCGAAGACCTCGTCCCGCGCTGGCTGACCGTCCCCGACCTGTGCGAGCACCTCGCGCTCGACGCGGGGAAGGTACGTCGCCTCCTCGCCGAGCACTGGCTCGTGGGGGTCCGACAGGGCGAGCGGAACGTCTTCGCGGTGCCCGCAGACTTCCTCGTCCCGCGCTCTCCCACCCCGGGGGCGGAGGGTCCGGACGCCGCCGAGTGGGCGGTCCTGAGCTCCCTGCGGGGAACCATCACCGTGCTGCTCGACGCGGGCCTCGACGAGGCCGAGGCCATCGCGTGGTTCTTCACCTTCTCCGAAGAGCTCGGGTCGACCCCGCTCGAGGCCCTGCGAGCGGGTCACAAGGCGCCCGTGCGGCGCGCGGCGCAGACGCTCTTCTAGTCGCGTCCTCGCGAGGGCGGCGCGGTCTCAGGCCGAGCGCGAGACCGCGGCGTGCGCGAGCCGGCGTAGCATCCCGGCGCCAGGCTCGGCGAGCCCTGCGGCGTCGAGGCGATCGAGCGCGTCCTGGACGAGCGCCTCGATGAGCTCCTCGACGTGGTCCGCTGCTCCCGTGCGCTCGAGGATCTCGGCGAGCACCTCGACGTCCGCCTCGCTCAGCGTGCGGTCGCCCAGGCCGCGCAGCAGCAGCTCGCGGTCCGCAGGGCCCGCGAGCGCCATGGCGCGCGCCGCGAGCACGGTGCGCTTGCCCTCGCGCAGGTCGTCCCCTGCCGGCTTGCCCGTGACGGTGGGATCGCCGAAGACCCCGAGCAGGTCGTCACGCAGCTGGAAGGCCTCGCCGAGCGGAAGCCCCACCGAGCGCATGAGCGCGAGAGCCCCGGCCCCGGCCCCGGCGAGCGCCGCGCCGAGCACGATGGGGTGCTCGACGGAGTAGCGCGCGGACTTGGCGCGGATGACCTCGCGGGCGCGCGCCTCGTCGGCCGCGGGGTCCTCGCCCCACGGGAGCGCCTGGGCGAGCACGTCGAGGTACTGGCCCACGGTGACCTCGGTGCGCATGAGGTCGAAGACCTCCCGGGCCGCCGCTGCGGGGGCGGGGGCGAAGCTCGCGAGGGCGCGGGCGAACTCGGACTCGCTCGCGGTGAGGGTCAGGTCGCCCAGGAGGATCGCGGCGGACTCGCCGAAGCGGTCCGGGTCCCCGCTCCAGCCCTCGGCGCGGTGCCGCGCGGCGAAGGCGCGGTGCGCCGTGGGGCGCCCGCGGCGGGTGTCCGAGGAGTCCATGACGTCGTCGTGGAAGAGCGCCGCGGCCTGGAAGAGCTCGAGCGCTGCGCCCACGTGCAGGACCGCGCGAGCCTGGACCGAGCCCTTCTCGCCACCGTGCGCGCGGAAGGACCAGTAGCAGAAGGCGGGGCGCAGCCGCTTGCCCCGCTCGAGGATCCCCTCGACAGCGTCCGCGAGCGGGCCCGAGCCTGCGCCGAAGGAGGAGTAGAGGCCTCGCTGCTCCTCGAGGTGGGCGGCGAGCACGGCCTCGACCCCGGCGCGCACGCCCTCGGGGTCCTTCTCCTCGAACTGGGTCACGCTGCCAGCCTAGGCGGTCCTCCCGGCTCGGGACGTTCCACAGGTCCGAGGGCGGACCGAGCCCTGGCCTGGGCGGATGCTGTGACCTGTGCGTCATGACCACCACCACGATCCGGGTCAGCGAGCCCCGCGAGCTCCTCGCCTACCTGCCCTACCGCCTGGGCTTCCGGCCGCGCGAGAGCCTCGTGGTCGCGAGCGTGCGGGGGGCCAGGGGGCGGATCGGGCTCGTCGCTCGCGTTGACCTCGACGAGGTCCAGTCGGCCGCCGCAGCGCGCTCGCTCGCGAGGCACCTGTGGCGCGACGGCGCCGAGCAGGCCGTCGTCGTGGTCTACGCCGAACCGGCGCGGCGCGAGGGACGGTGGCGGGCGGACGTGCTGAACGCCGCGGCCGCGATGACGGCTGCGCTCGCCGAGCTGGTGGGGCCCAGCGCGGTCTGGGTCGTGGACGCCGATCGTTACCGGTGCTTGGACTGCGAGGACCTCGAGTGCTGCCCGACCGAGGGGAGGCCGCTCTCCGAGCTCGCCTCGACCCAGGTCTCCGCCCACATGGTGCTCGCCGGCGCGACCGTCTCCGAGCACCGCGGGGAGCTCACGGAGGTCCGGCCCGCCTCGGCTGCTGCGCGGCACAACGTCCGGCGCGTCGAGGCCCGGTGGGCGCGGCGTCGAGAGCTCGACAGCGCAGCGGGGGAGGCTGCGCTCGCGCGCTGGCGGCTCTCCTCCCTCGACTCCCTCGCCGCGGCGCTCGACGCCCGGGCCGCGGGGGAGACGATCCGGGCCCGAGAGCTGGGGCGGCTCTCCGCTGCGCTCGAGGACGTGCTCGTGCGCGACGCCGTGATCGTCGGTCTCGTGGGCTCGCTCGCCGAGATGCGAGCCGCCCTCGCTGGACCGCCCGGGCTCGCGGGCGAGCGGGTCGGGGAGGGCTTCGGCCGGCTCCTCGAGAGCTCGGGCGAGGCGCCCGAGCGGGACGCCCTCGAACCAGGGCTCCAGGTGCTCCGCGAGCTCGTCGCCCACGCGCCGCAGGGAGCCCACGCGCCGGCGCTCTCTGTGCTCGCGACGCTCGCGTGGTGGCTCGGGGACGGCGTCTCGGCGGGCTCCTGGCTCGAGAAGGCCGTCGCGGCGGATCCCGAGTACCGGCTCGCGAGGCTGCTCGCGGCCACCCTCGAGGCGGGTGTCCCGCCCGGATGGGCCCGAAGGTCCACGGCGCGAGGCCCCGGGCTGCGGTAGTTTCGCCCTGGCGGTCACTGGGACCGCGCAGAGCTCGTGGAGGTGGCCGTGCCGGTCGTCGTCGGGTATGTCGACACCCCCGAGGGTCGGGCTGCTCTCGCGCACGGCGCTCGCGCCGCGAGCTCGCGCGAGTCGCGACTCGTCGTGGTCATCGCCTCGACGCGAGGCTCCGAGCTCGAGCTCGACGAGCTCGAGGAGATCGTGCGCTCGGAGCTCGACGCGAGCGGGGTGCGCCACGAGATCCGGCACACCGCACGCAGCGGGGATGCCGCCGAGGCCATCGTCGAGGTGGCCCAGGAGATCAAGGCCTCGCTCGTGGTGATCGGCCTGCGTCGGCGCTCCGCCGTCGGACGGCTCCTGCTGGGCTCCAAGGCGCAGCGCATCCTGCTCGACGCCCCGTGCCCCGTGCTCGCGGTCAAGGCCGAGACCGAGTGACCGGACGCCTTCCCGCTCGCGCCGGCGCCGGGGGAGGCACGCGTCGAAGTTCTTCGCTGACGAGGGAACACGGGCGCGCCGCGGCGCGTTGAACCTCCCTGTAACGCGCGCTGCGTCCTGGACCGGACGCGCCGCACGAGGGTGGCCGGGATCGGTACAATATCCCGGCACCCGTTCGCCGATCCGGGTCCTCACGCCGCCGAAAGGTCGTCTGTGTCTTTCCCTGCTTCCAGCAACTCGCCCGCGCACGAGTCCGTCGAGGACGCCGTCGCCCAGCCCGCCCGGGCCATCCCCGCGGCTCGCGGCGGCTCGACCGGCGTGAGCGCCACGGTCGACTCGCCGAAGTCGGGTACCGCGAAGGCGGCGAAGAAGGCTGCGCCGGCCAAGAAGGCGGCCCCCGCCAAGAAGGCCGCCGCGAAGAAGGCTGCTCCTGCCAAGAAGGGCGCTGCCAAGAAGGCCGCCGCGGACGTCGAGGTCGAGGAGACCGCCGAGGTCGAGGCCGAGGACGTCGAGCCTGAGGTCGTCGAGGACGTCGACCCCGCCGAGCTCGAGGACGTCGAGGTCGAGGACGTCAAGGACGAGGACGCCAAGGCGGCCCCCAAGGCTGCCACGGAGGAGAACGAGGACGGCGGCTTCGTCTACTCCGACGCCGACGACGACGACGCTCCTGCCCAGCAGGTCGTCACGGCCGGTGCCACGGCCGACCCGGTCAAGGACTACCTCAAGCAGATCGGCAAGGTCGCGCTGCTCAACGCCGAGCAGGAGGTCGAGCTCGCGAAGCGCATCGAGGCCGGCCTGTTCGCCGAGGAGAAGCTCGCGAGCGCCGAGGGCAAGCTCGAGCCGAAGCTCCGCCGAGAGCTCGAGTGGATCGCCCAGGACGGCCGCCGCGCCAAGAACCACCTGCTCGAGGCGAACCTGCGACTCGTCGTCTCGCTCGCGAAGCGATACACGGGTCGCGGCATGCTCTTCCTGGACCTGATCCAGGAAGGCAACCTCGGCCTCATCCGTGCGGTCGAGAAGTTCGACTACACCAAGGGCTACAAGTTCTCGACCTACGCGACCTGGTGGATCCGTCAGGCCATCACGCGCGCCATGGCCGACCAGGCCCGCACCATCCGCATCCCGGTGCACATGGTCGAGGTCATCAACAAGCTCGCCCGCGTCCAGCGGCAGATGCTCCAGGACCTGGGCCGCGAGCCCACGCCCGAGGAGCTCGCCAAGGAGCTCGATATGACCCCCGAGAAGGTCGTCGAGGTCCAGAAGTACGGTCGCGAGCCCATCTCCCTGCACACGCCCCTCGGTGAGGACGGCGACAGCGAGTTCGGTGACCTCATCGAGGACTCCGAGGCCGTCGTGCCCGCCGACGCGGTGAGCTTCACGCTCCTGCAGGAGCAGCTGCACCAGGTGCTCGACACGCTCTCCGAGCGCGAGGCCGGGGTCGTCGCGATGCGCTTCGGCCTCACGGACGGCCAGCCCAAGACCCTCGACGAGATCGGCAAGGTCTACGGCGTGACGCGCGAGCGCATCCGCCAGATCGAGTCGAAGACCATGTCGAAGCTGCGCCACCCGAGCCGGTCGCAGGTCCTGCGCGACTACCTCGACTGAGCGCGGCGCAGATGGTGCAGCTCGCGCGCGGCGACCACGCGCTCGTCCTCGGTGCCTCGGGCTTCATCGGGGGTCACCTCGTCGAGCTCCTCGTGGCGCAGGGCGTCTCGGTCACCAACCTCGACCTCTTCGCGCCCTCACGGCCTCTGCCCGAGGGAGTCGAGACCGTCGTCGGCGACGTGCGTGACCTCGACACCCTGCGGGCTGCGGCCGCCGGGGCGGACGCGATCATCAACCTCGCCGCAGCGCACCACGACTTCGGCATCCCGACGGACGTCTTCGAGTCGGTGAACGTCGACGGCGCGCGGAACGTGTGCCAGGTCGCCGAGGAGCTCGGCATCGACAACCTGTGCTTCTACTCCTCGGTCGCCGTCTACGGCGCCGCAGGCCCCGTGCCGGACGAGGAGACCGTCCCCGAGCCGGAGAACGACTACGGGCGCACGAAGCTCGCCGCCGAGACGGTCTACGAGCGCTGGCGCTCCGCGGCCCCGGGGCGGCGCCTGCTCGTGATCCGACCGGCCGTCGTCTTCGGCCCGCACCACTTCGCGAACGTGCACCGGCTGACGCGGCAGATCGACCGGGGCCGCTTCTGGCCCGTGGGCCCGGGCGTGAACCGCAAGTCGATGTGCTCGGTGCACAACCTCGTCGAGGCGACCTGGGCGCTGTGGAGCGCCCCGCCGGCTCGCGAGGACGAGGTCTACAACTACGTCGACAAGCCCGACCTGCGCAGCAACGAGGTCGTCGAGACGATCTACCGCTCGCTCGGTCGCCGCGAGCCGCGGCTGCACGTCCCCGAGGGGCTCGCCGTCGCGCTCGCCAAGCCCTTCGACGTGCTCGGCAGGCTGCTCGGCAAGGACCTGCCCATCACCTCGGCACGGATCCGCAAGCTCTCCTCGGCCGAGACCATGTTCGCCGCGGACCGGGTCCGCGAGGCGGGCTTCGAGCCGCGCGTGACGCTCACCGAGGCCCTCGAGGACTTCGTGCGCTGGTACCTCGAGGAGGGCAAGCACCGCGAGCCCGTCGTGCACATCCCTGGGCGCCAGGGTTCGTGAGCGGCTCGTGAGCACGGTCACCGTCGTCATGCCCGTCCACGAGGCGGAGGCGACGCTCGCCGCCTCGATCGCCTCGGTCCGGGGCCAGAGCTTCGAGGACTGGCGCCTGATCCTCGTCGACGACGCCTCGACGGACGGCTCGCGCGCGATCGCCCAGCAGGCCGTCGAGCAGGACCCGCGCATCGAGCTCGTGCCCCTCGAGGAGCAGAGCGGGGCCGCTGTGGCGCGCAACACCGCGATCGCCCGCGCGGAGAGCCGCTGGATCGCCTTCTGCGACTCCGACGACCTGTGGCTGCCCACGAAGCTCGAGCGCCAGCTCGCCTTCGCTGCGGAGACCGGCAACCCGCTGACCTTCACCTCCTACGCCAAGATCCACGGCACCGACGAGGTCGAGGCCGCCACCTGGACCGGGGGAGAGCGCGTGGTGCACGCGAAGGACCGCGTCGACTACAAGGACCTGCGCAAGCAGAACTTCATCGGGTGCTCGACGGCGATGTTCGACGCCGAGGTCTTCGGCAAGCGGCCCATGCCGCTCATCGAGCGCCGCCAGGACTACGCGCTGTGGCTCGACCTGCTCCGGGACGGCGCCGTGGCCCGGGGACTCGACGAGGTGCTCGTGCTCTACCGCGAGGGTGGTCGTGCCTCGCTCTCGAGCAACAAGCTCAAGGCGGCGACCTACAACTGGCGGATCTACCGCGAGATCGAGGGCTGGTCGCTGCCCGTGAGCGCGATGGCCTTCGCGAGCTACGCGGTGCGAGGCGTCCTCAAGTCGCGGATCTGAAGCCCGGAGCTCAGAGCGTGCTCGCCCCGTGCTCCTCGAGGAGACGGTCCGTCTCGTCCTGGATGTGCAGGGCGACGTCCCGCAGCGGCTCGGCGTGGGCGCGAGCGTGGTGGGCGCAGAAGAGGAGCTCTCCGACCGGGAGGACGACGCGGACGTAGGCCTGCGCGTTGCAGCGGTCGCAGCGGTCGGCTGCCGTCAGCGGGGCGTTCGTCATGGTGGTCACATCGACATACAACCATCCATGGCTTGAATTCTTCCGTCCGCAGGGGGTGAGTTCGCTGACCGCGTAGTCCCCAGCGTGGCGAGCGGAGGGCGTGGGAAGGCCGAACTAGTCTTCTTGCGTGACTGCCGTGACCGCCCAGAACAGCTACACCGCGCGCCACCTCTCCGTGCTCGAGGGGCTCGAGGCGGTCCGCAAGCGACCGGGGATGTACATCGGCTCGACCGACTCGCGCGGTCTCATGCACTGCCTCTGGGAGATCATCGACAACGCGGTCGACGAGGCCCTCGGCGGGCACTGCTCGCGCATCGAGGTCACCTTGCACGCCGACGGTTCCGTCACGGTGGCCGACGACGGTCGCGGCATCCCCGTGGACATCGAGCCCAAGACGGGCCTGTCCGGGGTCGAGGTCGTCTTCACGAAGCTGCACGCGGGCGGAAAGTTCGGTGGCGGCTCGTACACCGCCTCGGGCGGTCTGCACGGCGTCGGCGCGAGCGTGGTCAACGCGCTCTCCGAGCGCCTCGACGTCGAGGTGGACCGCGGGGGCAAGACCCACCGCATGACCTTCCACCGCGGAGAGCCGGGCACCTTTGCCGACCCGCGCACAGGCCCGACTCCGGAGGCCCCCTTCACGCCCTTCGTCGAGGCCTCGGAGCTCGCCGTCGTCGGCAAGGTCGGCAAGAACGTCTCGGGGACGCGCGTGCGCTATTGGGCCGACCCCCAGGTCTTCCCGCGCAGCGCGAAGTTCTCCTTCGAGGACCTCGTCGCGCGCATGCGCCAGACGAGCTTCCTCGTGCCGGGCCTGCGCCTCGTGCTGCGCGACGAGCGCGCCGAGGAGGTGCTCGAGGAGGAGTTCGTCCACACAGGCGGCACCGTCGACTTCGTCGACTTCCTCGCCCCCGACACCCCGCTCACCCAGACCTGGCACCTCACGGGCACGGGCACCTTCACCGAGACGGTCCCCGTGCTCGACTCGCGCGGTCACATGACCGCCCAGGAGGTCGAGCGGAGCTGCGAGGTGGACCTCGCGCTGCGCTGGGGGACGGGCTACGACACCACCGTGCGCACCTTCGTGAACATCATCGCGACGCCCAAGGGCGGTTCCCACCTCACGGGCCTCGAGCAGGGCCTGCTCAAGACCGTGCGCAAGCACGTCGAGGCGAACGCGCGTCGCCTGAAGATCTCCGCGAAGGACTCGGCGGACCGCGTCGAGAAGGACGACGTGCTCGCGGGCCTCACGGCCGTGCTGACGGTCCGCCTCGCCGAGCCCCAGTTCGAGGGGCAGACCAAGGAGGTCCTCGGCACCGCTCCCGTGCGAGGCATCGTCTCCAAGGTCGTGGAGAAGGAGCTGGGCGCCCTCTTCACCTCGCCGAAGCGCGACAACAAGGCACAGACCGCGCTGCTGCTCGACAAGGTCGTCGCCGAGATGCGCGCGCGGGTCATGGCCCGCAAGCAGAAGGAGATCTCGCGGCGCAAGAACGCGCTCGAGTCCTCCTCGCTGCCCGCGAAGCTCGCGGACTGCCGCACCGACGACGTCGAGCGCTCCGAGCTGTTCATCGTCGAGGGCGACAGCGCGCTCGGCACCGCGAAGCTCGCGCGCTCCTCGGACTACCAGGCGCTGCTGCCCATCCGCGGCAAGATCCTCAACGTCCAGAAGGCCACCGTCGCGGACATGCTCAAGAATGCTGAGTGTGCCTCGATCATCCAGGTGATCGGCGCGGGCTCGGGCCGCAGCTTCGACCTCGACGCCGTGCGCTACGGGAAGATCGTGATGATGACGGACGCCGACGTCGACGGCGCGCACATCCGCACCCTGCTGCTCACGCTCTTCTTCCGCTACATGCGCCCGCTCATCGATGCGGGGCGCGTCTTCGCGGCCGTGCCACCGCTGCACCGCGTCGAGGTGATCGGCAACGGGCGGGCGGCGAACGAGTACATCTACACCTACTCCGACGCCGAGCTCGCCGCGACGCTCAAGCGCCTCGAGAAGCAGGGCAAGCGCTACAAGGAAGACATCCAGCGCTACAAGGGTCTCGGCGAGATGGACGCCGACCAGCTCGCGGAGACGACGATGGACCCGCGCCGACGCACCCTGCGCCGCGTGACGGCCAAGGACGCCGAGGTCGCCGAGCACGTCTTCGAGCTGCTCATGGGTTCCGAGGTCGCCCCGCGCCGCGACTTCATCGTCGCGGGGGCCTCGGCCCTCGACCGCTCGCGGATCGACGCCTGAGCCGCCCCTGGCGCCGCTAGCATCCCCGTCATGACGACGACGTCCGTCTCCGAGGTGCCCTCGACCACCGCGCCGTCCCGCGCCGCGCTCACTGCGACCGGCCTGTTCGTGCTGGTCACGCTCGTGCATCTCGTCGCCGAGCTCACGGGCCCCGGCTGGCTCGAGATGTGGTCGCAGATCGTCGCCATGCCCGTGCTCGCGCTCGTGCTGTGGAGCCGGACACGCGCCCCGCGCGGTCGCCTCGTGCGGTGGACCCTCGTGGGCCTCGGGCTCTCGTGGCTCGGGGACTCGGCCCCGAACCTCGCGGGGGAGCACTCCTTCATCGTCATGGTCGGCTTCTTCCTGCTCGCGCAGGTCGCCTACGTCATCGCCTTCTGGCCCTTCCGCGCGCTCAGCATCGCCTCGCGCAGCTCGCGGGGCTGGCCGCTCGCGCTGCTCGCATACCTCGTGGTGCTCGTCGTGCTCCTGTGGTGGTGCGTCCCGGGAGCCGGGGCTCTCGCAGGCCCTGTGGTGGTCTACGGCACCGTGCTCGTCGCGATGGCGGTGCTCTCGACGGGAGTTCACCGGGTCGCCGCGATCGGCGGCGCGCTCTTCGTGGTCTCGGACAGCCTGATCGCCCTCAACGCCTTCGCGGACTGGTACTCGATCTCGTGGCAGGGCTTCGCCGTGATGTCCACCTACCTCGTGGCCCAGGCGATGCTCGTCTACGGCGTGCTCGCGGTTAATCGGCTTGCCGCGCGCGACTGACCCCCGGAGGCTGGGGGCATGAGCGAGCTTCCCCCGATCTCCGTCCGCGCCGCAGCCCCCGAGGTCCTCGAGGCGCCGGAGGTCGAGGGACTCACCTGGCGGCCCCTCGAGCGCGAGGACGTCCCCGCCTTCACGGGCATGGTCCAGGAGGTCCAGGAGGCCGACGGCCTTGAGTTCCGCCTCTCGCAGGAAGAGGCCGAGGAGATCTTCTCGATGCCTGCGGTAGACCTCTCGAAGGACTCGATCCTTGGCCTCGACGCCGAGGGTCTCCCGCGTGCCTGGGCGCTCGTCTACTCCTACGAGGGGGACGAGTCGCTCGTGCGCGCCGTCGTCGACGGAGGGGTGCACCCCACGTGGCGTGGGCGGAGGATCGGCAGCCAGTTGGTCGCGTGGGGCACGGGCCGCGGTCGTCAGGTGCTCGCGGAGTCCGGCAAGGACGTACCGGGGCGCGTGTGCCAGTACCTCGACGACAAGCAGGACGCCGCGGCGAGGCTCTTCCGTGCAGCTGGCTACTCCCCGATGCGCTACTACGCCGAGCTGCGCCGTCGCCTCGACGAGACCGTCCACGAGCCTGGGGAGCTCGAGGGCTTCCGCATCGAGCCCTGGCCCGAGGACGACGAGGACGTGCGTCTCGCGCACAACGAGGCCTTCGCGGACCACTGGGGATCTCAGCCTCGCTCCGTCGAGGACTGGCGCTCCGGTCGCGCGATGTTCGCCCCGCAGTGGAGCTTCGTCGCGCGCGAGGAGAGCACGGGACGCGTGGTCGGCTACACCTGGGCTGACAAGTACGAGCACGACTGGGAGGTCGCGGGCTACTCCTCGGGCTACGTCCACCTGCTCGGGACCGTGCGCGAGTGGCGGGGGCGTGGTGTCGCCAAGGCTCTCCTCGCCGCGACGATGAAGGCTCAGCGCGCCGAGGGGATCGAGTACACCGAGCTCGGGGTCGATACCGAGAACCCCTCGGGCGCTCACGGCCTCTACGCCGCTCTCGGCTTCGAGGCCTTCCGCTCCGAGACGATGTTCTCGATCGAGGTCTAGGGCCTCAGCCCACCCTGCCGCACTCGTAGGCGAGGATCACCGCGCGCACCCTGTCGCGCACCCCGAGCTTCGCGAGGATGCGCGTGACGTAGGTCTTGACCGTGGCCTCGCTCAGGAAGAGCGCCTCGCTGATCTCGGCGTTGGACAGGCCCTGCGCGATCGCGTCGAAGACCTCGAGCTCGCGCTCGGTGAGGCTCGAGAGCTCCTCGGGGACGCCCGAGGAGGGCGTGGGGCGGCGGACGAAGGACTCGACGAGGCGCGCGGTGACGGTCGGGCCGAGCACGTGCTCGCCGGCGTGCACCCGCCGGACGGCCGCCAGGAGGTCCTCGGGCGGGGTCGTCTTGAGCAGGAAGCCGCTCGCCCCGGCGCGCAGGGCCTGGGAGACGTAGTCGTCGACGTCGTACATCGTGAGCATCACGACGCGGGCGCTCGGGATTGCGGCCGCGACGGCGCCGATCCCCGTGAGCCCGTCGGTCCCCGCCATCTGCACGTCCATGAGGACGACGTGAGCCGAGTGCTCCCGCGCGAGCCGAGCGGCCTGCGCGCCGTCCGCCGCCTCGGCGACGACGGTCATGTCAGGAGCGGACTCGAGGATCGCGCGCAGGCCCGCGCGCACGAGGTCCTGGTCGTCTGCGACGACGAGACGGATCACCGAGAGCTCCCCTCGTGGGGTAGCACCGCCTCGAGCACGAAGCCGCCGTCCGGGGCAGGTCCTGCGTCGAGCCTGCCCTCGCAGGCGGCGACCCGCTCGCGCAGGCCCTCGAGACCGAAGCCAGCCCCGCGGCGGGAGGAGGTGCCCAGACCGTCGTCGCTCATCCGGACACGGTAGTCCGTTCCATCTCGCTTCGCGACGAGGTGGACCGAGGCGCCCGGAGCATGCCGCTCGGCGTTCGCGAGCCCCTCGTGGACGAGGCGGTAGATCGTCGCCGTCAGGGCGGGCGAGCTCGGCAGCTCTCCGAGCTCGAGCTCGACCGGGGTGCCGTGTGCCCGAGCGCGCTCGCACAGCGCCAGGAGAGCCGTCCGCAGCTCGCCCGGTTCGGCGTAGGCGCGGCTCGACTCGCCGAACTCTCCCGCGTCGAGCGCGGCGAGCATCTCGTCCACCTCGCGCAAGGCGTCCCGGGCGATCTCCTCGACCGTGTTGAGCGCGGCTCGCGCCTCGACCGGGGACTTGTCCCGCAGCGCCGCCGCTGCGCCCGCGTGCAGCACCATGGCGCCCACGGCATGACTCGCGACGTCGTGCAGCTCGCGCGCAAGCCTCAGACGTTCGGCGCGCACGGCTCGGTCGACCGCCGCGTCCAGCTCTCGCTGGAGCACGAGCTCTCGGCGGCGGGCCGAGCGACGAAGCCTGTCTCGCTCGCCCCAGGCCCGCCCCGCGAGGACCGCCGCGCCGAAGACGACGAGCACGAAGCCCGTGCCCCGAGGCCCGTACGCGAGACTCAGCCACACCCCGCTGAGCACGAGCAGCACGAAGCTCGCCACGGCGAGCGCACGGGGACGGACCGAGACGGCCCAGGCCGCTGCGGCATAGGCCCCGGCGCCGGGAAGAAGGACCTCGGGAGTACCCGGAGGTGATGCCGAGACCACGAGGCTCGCGGCAGCCAGGGCGAGGCACGCCACGGGCGTGGCGGCGCGCCGCCACAGGGGCCGCACCGGGGAGCGAGCTGCGCTCGGGGCCGGCTCGACCTCGCGCAGCAGGCCGAGGAGCGCGCGCAGCTCCTCGACCGCCGCGGCACCTCGTTCGTGCACGGCTCGAACGGCCTCGGGCTCGAGCGCCTCCCGGGCGGAGCGGGCTCCCGCGCGCATCGCCACGATCGCGTTGCGCAGGGCGAAGAGCGCCTGGTCGGCGAGCCGCGACCTCTCCTCGACGGCCTCGCGGGCCGCGGCAGCCTCGGGGTCCTCGCTCTCGAGCTCCTCGGCGCGGGCGAGAGCCTCGAAGGCCTCGAGCGCCCGGCGCCGCACGACGAGGCCGAAGACCCAGGGCGTGGCGAAGAGCCCTGCGGTGATCAGGAGCTTCTCGGGCGCGAGCCCGCCGCGCGCGGCCGTGAGGAGCGCCGCAGCAAGGATCCCGAGC
>ENA-UOVV01000705-UOVV01000705.1-compost-metagenome-genome-assembly--contig:-NODE-705-length-34635-cov-5.057721_pt1 | contig 34635 bp, 25 predicted proteins | sample MGYA00238155_ERZ761577 | MGnify/ENA primary metagenome ERZ761577 (study PRJEB28898, sample SAMN06268775) | compost metagenome | isolation source: Emeryville, CA | place: USA:Emeryville, CA | collected... | reverse complement strand
CCTTAGCTCAGTCGGTAGAGCAAATGACTGTTAATCATTGGGTCGCTGGTTCGAGTCCAGCAGGCGGAGCCAGATTAAATACGGAAAAGGCCGCTTAATAGCGGCCTTTTTTGTGTCCGTATTTTGCCCCCAACCCGAGCTGAACCTGAGCACACTTTCTCCAAGGAGCCGCCCATGTTTAAAGTCAATGAGTATTTTGATGGCGCCGTAAAATCCATCGCCTTTAAAACCCAAACCCTGCCCGCCACTGTAGGCGTCATGGCTCAGGGTGATTACGAATTTGGCACCAGTCAAAAAGAATATATGACCGTGGTAAGCGGCGAGCTGAGCGTGCAACTGCCGGGCAGCGACAGCTGGCAAAATTACGGTCAGGGCGATACCTTTACTGTTGAAGCCAACCAACGCTTCAAAGTAAAGGCGGTGGTGGAAACCGCCTATTTGTGCCTTTACGAATAAGTTCTCGCGATCTATTTGTTTTCTGAAGACAGGACGCCCAGGCGTCCTGTTTTATTTTGCAACCAGTTTTTTATTTTTCGGATATTTCTGCTCTACACGCCTCAAATTTCTCGCGCGGGTTATCCAGAAACTCTCCCAGTCGGGTGTAAACGCAGACGTGGTGATTGATCACCCCATGTCCTGTATCGGCAAAACGCAGCAACTGGCTGCCGAGCCATTGGCTGTGCAGTGACTCCGCCCAATGGAGAGGCGTGATAGGATCCAGTTCACCCGCCAGTATCAGGCCGGGCTGAGTTGGCAGAGGCGTTATGTGCAAGCCATCCCCCACTGGAAAAAGCTGACAGGCCTGATAGACCCACAGATGCTGCATATAAGACGCAAACTGCGGATAAGTCTCCAGCAGCTGTTGATAGTCTTCAGCGGATTGCATGGGATGATCGCGACAGTCGACAGCCATAAACACCAGGCCATTAAAATCCGGGCTCAGCGCATTGTTGATAAAACTTTCTATCAAGCCGTTGAGTCGGTTTCTGCCGCCCCTGTTGATGTCTTCCATTGCCGGCACGAGATGCACCCAGTCGTAGGGGCTGTAGAGCGCAAAAAAGACCGCTGACAAAAAGCGATGATCGTTTAACACCAGCTCCACGGGCGCTTCGCCATCCCAGCGACGCACACTCAGCTGCAGAGGCTGGTCCCTGAGTTGCTGTAAAGTCTGTTGCAGCAGCCCCATCAAATCGCTGCGCAAATTGGGATTGCAGTCCGCGTCCTGCTCACACCAGAGAAAAAACTTCCTCATCGCCTGATCAAAAACTTCTGGCCATGACTGGGTACCGCCAAATCCCGAGGGATAGGCAGAATCGAGAATAAGCGCATTGACCTGCGGATTTCCACTGGCGGCCGCCATGGCCAGACGCGAACCATAGGACACACCCAACAGATTCCAGCGCTCATAGTCGAGATATTCCTGTTTGAGCAGTTGCATCAGGGCGCGCAGATCACTGGCGCTGACCTGCGTACCATAGTGCTCAGGCTTGAAACCGCGGGAAGAGAGTTGCACAAAACAATGTTGAATCACTGCGAGTCCCTGTTGCAGCTCCTGTTCCATGGTGAGATTTTCACGCAGCGCCCGCAGTGTAAAACGATCGTATTCGTTACAAGCCAATGCCGGCTGACTTCGACCTGCACCGCGAATATCCACCAGCACCAGATCCCGATGAAGATTGGCCCCGCGACGCCAACTGGTCCAATAGGCAATTCCCTCTTCATCCATTCTGGTTGCAGCACCCGGCCCACCCTGCAGATAGATCACCGGATCAGCGCGTCGCTCAGGAGAAGTATCGCGCAGAATCACAAAAGGCAAACGAAACTGGCCCGATGCCACAGGTGTCAGCAGTTCACCGCAAAACACCTCTTCATCATCAGGCACGGCAAACCAACAGTTTTTGATCTGAAGGTCATACTGATCCGACACTATTGCCTCTGTGCTCTCTGCCGTTTTTTCCCGGCCAATAAACACTGACACCAGCAAAATCAGCAGAAGAACACTGGCGACAATGGCCATTTTTTTCCTGGTAGCAGACATGATTTACAATTCTGGCCAGGGCAAGGCATCCGGACAGAGATAGGCATTTACCGCTTTGCGAAATTCCTCCGACAGAAAATTCTGCCCTTCCCGTGGCAATTCGCGATAAACATAAGTCTTCCCTTTAAAGTCAAACTGCAAGCTGTAGGCGTGCAGATAACATCTGTCCTGTTTTTTCGCCTGAAGTGCATCGCCGTAAAGCGAATCCCCCACAATGGGCGCGCCCAGACTTTTCAAAGCAACGCGCAGTTGATGAGTTTTTCCTGTGTGGGGTTTTAGAAGAAACAAGCGCAGCCCCTGACCTGCACCACAGCTGAAAAACTGGGTCACGGCGGGATTGATTGAGGAAGGCAAGAGTTTCCAGGCACCGCGTCTGGCAGCCACCATATCGCCTTTGATCAGGCCCTGCTTTTTTTTCGGTTTTTTGTCACTGAGAGCCAGATAATATTTTTCTACACGCCGCTGGGCAAAAGCCTCTGTCAGCTCCTGATTAGCCTCGGCTGTCTTGGCAATCAGTAGCAATCCGGATGTCACCTTGTCCAGACGATGAACAGGATAGGCTTCCACCAGCTGTTCGCCGAGTTTGGCCTGTTCAAATACACCCGGTTCATCAGCTTCGCGATGAAAGCCAATCCCCGGCTTCTTGTAGATCACCATAAAATCCTGATTCTGATCCACCAGCTCATAGGACGATGAATCACCCATGCTCAGCCTCCAGCTTCGCCTGATACTCGGCCAGAGGCATGGGTCTGGCCAGATAAAAACCCTGCACAAAATCCACATTCAAGCGGCGCAGCAGCGCCAGTTGTTCGCGCGTCTCCACGCCCTCGGCAACGGTTTTGATGTTCAGCGCCTTGCCCATGGCGATACTGGCCTCTACCAGCGCCAGATCCTGATCCGAATCTTCCATGCCCTGCACAAACAGCTGATCAATTTTCAGATAGGTAAAAGGATGCTTGCGCAGATAACTGAGCGATGAATAGCCCTGGCCAAAATCGTCCATGGACAACTGCACACCCATAGCTACCAACTGCACCAATGCTTCGCCGGTTTCTATAACCTGATTGAGAAATACACCCTCGGTAATTTCCAAAACAACCTGGGATGGCGATATGCCGATATCACGCAAGACCTCTGACAAATCATTGAAAATATGGCCGTCAACAAACTGCATGGGCGACACATTGATGGAAATGCTCAACGGCCTGCCCAGCATCTGGCTCAAGCTATGGCAATCCTCACAGGCGCGCCGCAACACCATGGCGCCCAGCGCGCGAATATGCCCGCCGGACTCGGCCACAGGAATAAATTCTGCGGGAGAAATAAAACCTTCGGGGCTGGGCCAGCGCAGCAATGCCTCAGCACCTGTAATACGACCATCCGACGGATCAAAAATCGGCTGGTAATAAACCTGAAATTCACCATCCACCATCGCCTGGCGCAAGCGCTGATCGAGATCAAAGCGATAGCTCACTGCTTGACTCATGGTGTCGTGATACAACCTGAAACAATTCTTGTATTTTTTACTGTAGTGCAATGCCAGATGAGCGCTGCGCATCAACATGCCTACGCTCTCGCCATCGCGTGGAAACTGGGCAATACCTATACTGGCCGTCACTCTCAAGGACAACTCACCCTGAACAACCGGCAGAGCAAAAACCTGCATCAGTCTGTCGGCCAGCGCAGATACCTTGTCCGCGTCAATCAAATCTTCCAGTATGACCAGAAATTCATCGCCGCCATGACGAATCAGATATTGTTGCGCCCCCATCTGCTCGCCCAGTGAATTCGCAATGGACGCTATTACCTGATCACCCAGTTCATGACCAAGGCTGTCGTTGATTTGCTTGAAGTTGTCCAAATCGATAAAAAACAGACTGAAGGGACGATGTTGATGTACCAATTGCCGCAACTTGCGCAAACCCATGCGTCTGTTAGGCAAATTGGTCAGATAATCTGTATAGGCCTTGCGTCGCAATTGCACCAGATGACGTTTTTTATTATCGATTTCGCGTACCAGCGCCGACTGCAAACGTTTGGCCAGAAAATAAATAATCAGACTGGTGACCACAACAAAGGCCCAGCCCTTGATGGTTTGTGCGCGCTGAATCAGTGCAAGATCGTCCAGCATCAGGAAAACCACTTCATCTGAAAGCAGTATCCAGGCGAGAGAAAATGCCAGAAAAATGATGGCAATACGCAGTGGGGTCACAGAGCAGTACCGGTTGATATGCCAATAAAAAAATAAAACGCTCGCTTTTGGACCATAAAATACTATGCCCCGAGGATTTAAGCCAATCGGCTTTGCTATACTTTAGCCAGGTGTCCGCAGGAAGCTGCAGCCCTCAGGGCTTCAGGCCCTTTCGAGCGCTTATTGCAGCGCCCCTGACTCAGTTGAGCCATAGATCCAAGGGAATTCTGTTCCAAAGGGAAAGGGCTACAACCGATCAGCCAATCCACCCGCAGCCTTGCGGACGCCATCCCGCCTTTCCCGTGGGGGTATTCATGACACTGATGCCCCCCGGCTTATAATAAGCGTACCTTTTCTCAACCAGCTCCCTATTGCGATATCCCATGACCAACGACATTGGCGCTTACCGCGCCCAGCATAAGCTTCGCCTGAGCTATATGCCCTGGCTTTACGCACGACTGAAACCTGCGCATCGCGCTTGGGCGGAGGAGTGGCAGGCGGAAATTCAGGCCCATTTACAGGCCATGGAAACCATTCATATCGGCCGGGATTGTTTTATTGCTCCGCAAGCTCGACTCTTTGCCGAACCCGGTCGCCCCATAGTGATCGGCGACGGCAGTTTTATCGCTGCCGATGCCGTACTTCACGGTCCTATAACACTCGGACGCCAGGTTTCCATCAATCATCACGCCACCCTGGATGGCGGGCGCAAGGGCATAGAAATTGGCGATCACAGCCGCCTGGCGGCCTACTGCTCCCTTTATGCCTTCAATCACGGCATGGACCCGGATTTGCTGATTGCCGAACAGCCAGTCACCTCCAAAGGGATTCGTCTGGGTCGGGACGTCTGGCTGGGTGCCCATGTGGGCGTTGTGGATGGCGTCGAGCTGGGAGATAAGGTGGTTGTGGGCATGGGCAGCCTGGTGACCCGCAGTGTCGAAGCCGGATTAATAGTGGCTGGCAATCCCGCCAGACCCATAGGGCGACGCAGCAGCTAAGCGTGTATGATGAGCGGCTTTTGATTGACTGGATGCTCAGAGAATGTTCAGCGACCATTTTGTTTTTACCAGCCTCGGCGTACTCGCCCTGATTTTTATCAGTTTTATCGGTTTGGCACTGCTTGCCGTATTAGTGATTTACATTATCGATGTCAATCAAACCACCCATACCATCAGGCGTAACTACCCGGTAATCGGTCGGTTTCGCTACTGGTTTGAGCATCTGGGCGAGTTTTTTCGCCAGTATTTCTTTGCCATGGACAGGGAGGAGATGCCCTTCAACCGCGCCGAGCGCGCCTGGGTTTATCGCGCCGCCAAAAACCTGGATACGAGTATCGGTTTTGGCTCCACCCGCGATCTCAGCCCGACAGGCACCATCCTCTTCATGAACTCCGCTTTTCCAGTGCTGGAAAAGGACGCTGCCCTGCCCTCGCCGGTCACCATAGGCCCCTACTGTCGCAAGCCCTACACCACCAGTTCGATCTTCAATATTTCAGGCATGAGCTACGGCGCCCTGTCAAAACCGGCAGTACTGGCGCTCTCCCGCGGAGCCGCCAAGGCGGGATGCTGGTTGAACACGGGAGAAGGAGGCCTTTCGCCCTATCATCTGGAAGGTGGTTGTGATCTGGTGTTTCAGATAGGTACCGCCAAATACGGTGTACGCGATCTCGAAGGGCGCCTGAGCGATTCCCGCTTGAAAGAACTTGCCGCGCTGGATCAGGTGCGCATGTTTGAAATCAAGCTCAGCCAGGGCGCCAAGCCAGGTAAAGGCGGTATTCTGCCCGCAGAAAAAGTGACCGAGGAAATTGCCGCTATCCGTGGTATTCACGCGGGTCATGCCTCCATCAGCCCCAATGGCCATCCCGATATTCGTTCAGTTGACGACCTGCTGGACATGATTGGTCATATTCGCGAGGTCACGGGTAAACCCGTGGGCTTCAAGGCAGTACTGGGAGAAAAGCAGTGGCTGATTGACCTGATCAAAGCCATTCGCCAGCGAGGTCTGGAGCAGGCCCCCGACTTCATCACACTGGACAGCGCCGACGGCGGCACAGGTGCCGCGCCTCAACCACTGATGGATTATGTCGGCCTGACACTCAAGGAAAGTCTGCCCTGGGTCGCCAACCTGCTGGTCGAGGCAGGACTCAAGGAGCGCATCAAACTGATAGTGGCGGGCAAGCTGATTACTCCTTCGCAGGTGGCCTGGGCACTGGCGACCGGTGCTGATTTTGTAAACTCTGCCCGAGGTTTCATGTTTGCTCTGGGATGCATTCAGGCGATGCAATGCCACAAGAATACTTGTCCAACCGGTATTACCACCCACAATCCCAAATTGCAGAAAGGTCTTGATCCGACAGACAAGGCCAATCGCGTGGCTTTTTATCAGCAGAACATGACCTATGGTGTGGGCATGATTGCGCATGCCTGTGGCGTCAGTGAACCGCGACAGCTGAATCGCAGCCATGTCCACATAGTGACGGAAAAAGGTTTTTCAGTTCCCCTGAGTGAATTTTATCCGCAACCGGTTGTTATATTGGGGGACGATGACTCTCATTTGAACAAACCCGAACAGTCTCACGAGGTACACCATGGTTAAACGCCTGCTTTCCATTTCTATTCTGCTGACCAGTGTTCTGCTCAGCAGCCTGGCCATGGCCCAATTTCGCGAGGAAGGCCCGCGCATAAACGATCTCGGACTCAATGACCAGAATTTTCTTGAGCGCCAGCGGGAAAAGATTGACCGCATAGCAAGATTGCAACTGGGTTCCCAGCTGCGCGGCGATCTGCGCGATCTCACAGTTCTGCAACAGATCATCGATCGCAAATTGATTCCCACTACAAACACTGAAGACCTGCAGGCGCTGGGCGCCGTGCTGGGCGAAGTCATGCGTGCCGATGTTCCCAGTCTGGAGTGGAAAATCTATGAAGACAAAATAGGCCGCAGTCGCGCGCTCTGCGCCAGAGGAACACAGGAGTGTCTCTTCCCTATCACCATGCTGTCGCGTCGCATAGAGGTGGGACTGCAACCCAATGTACGCACTGTTTACGAGGAGGCTCTGACGATCATGGATCCCTATGTCACCCAGATTCCCTACGGTGGCGGCCCGGAGAGACGTTTGCGCCGCGAATAATTTTCAACCTCGCCCAAGCCCGGCTGAGGCCGGGCTTTTTGTTTTCTCGAGAATCAATTGATGGAAGCCTTTATCAGTTCCACCCTCGCCGTCACCATTGCCGAAATAGGCGATAAAACCCAACTGCTCGCACTCTTTTTGATAAGCCGTTACGGCCGACCCTGGGTGATAACCGCTGGCGTGCTGGTAGCTACTCTGCTCAATCACGCGCTCTCAGCCTGGCTGGGCGCCTGGCTGGGCCATCTGATTCCTGCTGAATGGATTCCCTGGATTATCAGCGCCAGTTTCCTGGCTGTGGCCATATGGACACTGATTCCCGACAAGGAAGATGAGAATACCGGACCTTTTGAAAAATACGGTGCCTTTATCGCTACCTGCGTACTGTTTTTCCTGGCGGAAATTGCCGATAAAACCCAGGTAGCCACGGTGATCCTGGCAGCGAAATACAGCGAGACGCTGTGGATGACAACCTGCGTGATTGCAGGCACCACGCTGGGCATGCTGCTGGCAAATGTGCCGGTGATTTTTGCCGGGCGCTGGCTGATGGAGCGACTGCCGCTGGACTGGGCGCGCAAGGGTGCCTTTGTGTTGTTTCTGATTCTGGCAATAGTGACTTTGATACGAAGCTAGAATGGAGAGTCAGCGGTGCCGGGAACACCGCTCTCCAATGGCTTGTACATCAATCAGTTATCCGAGCTTTTTGATCGCCGCGCGAATTTTTTCAGCAGTGGCAGCCAGTTCGGACTGTTCTGCATTCTTGGCAAAGGCAAAGCTCAGGTCATCCATGGAATCCATGGGAACCAGATGGATATGGGTGTGAGGTACTTCCAGTCCCGCAATCATCAGGCCTATGCGCTTTACCGGAAAAATGCTCTTCATGGCGTTGGCAATTTTGTGGCTGACGCTCATCAGATGCTCCGCCAGTTCCACCGGCAAATCACTCCACTGATCAATCTCTTCCCGCGGAACCACCAACACATGTCCCTCGCGAATGGGCTGGATGGTCAGAAAGGCTACCGCCCTGTCATCTTCCCATACGAAGTGTCCGGGAAGCTTGCCTTGCATAATCAGGGTGAACACACTTGCCATTGCATTTGTCTCCTCTGGCTCAGGTCAATCAGGTGATTTATTTTCAAAAAATCAGTACACGGCCACGCCCTGCCTGAACAGGGTGCGGGCCAGAATGTCATCCATCTGTGGCAGATCCTCGTCGTGCAGCTCCAGATAAGCCTGTTTGCCCTGCTGATAAAACTCCTGCCGCTGCAACTGCACAACCAGACCTGCGGCATCCACCTGCTTCGGCCAGTAGTCAATAGCCAAGCGTGCAGCAGGTACAAAAAAATCGCTGCGGACGGCTTCATCCGTCAGACTCCAGGGATAGTCACAGGCATAGGCCTGACCAGCCAGATACAACCAGTTGGCAATCATCCGCTGGCCTGCATGGATCAGTTGGCGGCCATCCAGCGTCGCCCCCTGGTGTTCGCCTTTTACCTGAGCCACCAGATACTGCCATTCGGGATTGTCGAGCAGCGTTTCGGGCCAGGTGACATAGGGAATGGCGCTCTGTTCGCTCTCGTGCTGCTGACCACCCAGCACCCTGCCCGCTGCCGTCAACAACCAGCCCCGCAGATACTTTTGTATCCAACCCCGCTCAGCCAACATCAGATTGATCAGCCGCGCCGGTAATGAGGTTTTATGCCCCAGATGAGTAGCGCCCAGCGGCGCCTCAGGCAACAGCGAAAAAATCGCATGGGTGCGAATGGATTCGGGCCAGGCAATATACTCGCCGTATTTGGGATGATTGACGTAGATGCCGCCCTCAAATTTGCCTTTGGCGGTCAGCTGCCAATGGTCATCCACCTTGACTATCCAGCCGCTGCTGGTGAGCAGAACAAAGAGTTCCTTGCTCTCCTTGCCCAGTAGACGGGCCAACGCGGTGGTGGAAAGGTGCTTTTCGCGGTTGTTGCTCATGGCGACAATCGGCTCCTCAATAGGTGAACAGAGCAAACTGGTCGGGAGTCTACCCTAAGCCGGCAAGCCCTGCCTATTACCGAACTCGGGTCTTGAAGAGCCCCGGAGTTGAGATTTTTCAGGTTTTACTGGCCAATTGCTGATCAACTCCCTATACTGCGCGCACTTTCAGTAAAGCCTCTCTAATTCCGCAAGATACGTGGGGGCAATGCTGATCCAGACAGGAAGTCTGCAGGCTGCCCGTTATCCGCTCGATAACCTCGAAATTTCCGCCGACAAGCAGGTCGCGACTCCAGCCAAAGTGGGTGACTTTGCCTGAGCCAGATGGCTCAAGGTCAGAGTGCGTTATTACTTTTTCTTCAACTCAAGGCCACTGCTATTACTGCGGGTGCGCTGCATTTTTTATTATTTGTTTTCCGGATTACATCCAAGGTCTTTTCATGTCTGAACCCATCCTATTCACCGATCTCGCCCTCTCTGAACCCGTACTCAAAGCAGTACAGGCGGTCGGTTACGAACAACCTTCTCCCATTCAGGCGGCCGCCATTCCTGTGCTGCTTGAAGGCGGCGACATTGTCGGCATGGCCCAAACCGGCACAGGTAAAACCGCTGCCTTTGCACTGCCGCTGCTGTCGCGTCTTGACGTCAAACTGGCGGAGCCACAAATTCTGGTGCTGGCGCCGACCCGCGAACTCGCCATTCAGGTGGCTGAAGCTTTTCATACCTATGCTGCCCATATTCCCGATTTCCGCGTACTGCCCATTTACGGTGGACAGGATATGTCCAGCCAGCTGCGTCAACTCAAACGCGGTGTCCATGTTGTTGTCGGCACACCGGGCCGGGTCATGGATCACCTGCGCCGCGGCAGCCTGAATCTGAACAATCTCAAAAGCCTGGTGCTGGATGAAGCCGACGAAATGTTGCGCATGGGTTTTATCGACGACGTGGAATGGATTCTGGAACACACACCCAAAGAGCGTCAGACAGCGCTTTTTTCGGCCACCATGCCGCGCGAAATTCGCAAGGTTGCCGACAACTATCTGAACAATGCCAAAGAAATCAAAATTGCCAGTAATCAATCCACCGGTGAAAACATCGAACAGGTGTACTGGATGGTGAGCGGTATCAACAAGCTGGATGCATTGACACGCATTCTGGAAGTTGAACCTTTCGATGGCATGATCATTTTTGTGCGTACCAAAACCGCTACTGTTGAGCTTGCCGAAAAACTCGAAGCCCGCGGTTACTCGGCATCAGCGCTTAACGGCGACATGAACCAGCAACTGCGTGAACGCACTATTGAACGTTTGAAAAACGGTAAGCTGGATATCGTCATAGCCACAGATGTGGCCGCGCGAGGCATTGACGTGGAACGCGTCAGCCATGTGGTCAACTATGACATTCCCTACGATAGCGAAGCCTATGTGCACCGCATCGGTCGCACCGGCCGCGCCGGTCGCAGCGGCAAGGCCATTCTGTTTGTGGCACCGCGTGAAAAGCGTCTGCTCTACACCATTGAAAAAGCCACACGCAAGCCCATCACGCTGATGGAATTGCCCAGCGGCGCAACAGTGACCAAGCACCGTATTGATCAATTTACTCAGCAAATTACTGAAGCACTGCAGGAAGATCTGACCTTTTTCAACGATCTTCTGGCAGAGTACAGCCACAAAAACGATGTTTCTCCGGAAGATATCGCCTCGGCACTGGCGTTTCTGCTACAGAAGGAACGTCCGCTGCAGGTGAAATTTACCGATCCCAAACCCGAGCGGGAATCGCGCGACCGCGCCGAGTCCGGTAGTCGCGAGAAGAATTTCCGCGAAGATCGTCCACGCCGTGAGCGCAGCGACAGAAATGACGAAAACATGGTGCGTTACCGTATAGAAGTAGGCCGCAATCACGAGGTACGCCCCGGTGATATCGTCGGCGCCATAGCCAACGAAGCTGGCATTTCAAGCGCCCATATCGGTCATATCAAACTGTTTGATGAGTTTTCCACTGTCGATCTGCCCACCGGTATGCCCAATGACGTTTTCCAGCAGCTGAAAAAAGTGCGCGTGCGCAACCGTCCTCTGGACATAAGCCTGGATCAGGGCGGCCCTGGTGCCAGCCCCTACAAGGAAAAGCGCAGCTACGGCGACAAGCCCCGCCGCGATCAGGATGGCCCGCGCGGCAAGCTCAGTTTTGAAGGCAGGAAATTTGACAACAACAGAGATGCGCCAAAGCATCGCGATGGAAAAAGCAAAGGCTATAAAGGGAAAAAATTTGACGCCTGATCTGCGCCAACTCAGCAAGCTGCTCACACTGGTTTTCAAACCACAAAAAAGCCCGCTTTAGCGGGCTTTTTTGTGATTGCTTAATTTCCGCGTTTACGCCAGTTTTGTTCCACACGCCTTAGCATCTGATCACCGTCATCCCCCGTTGAATTGCAATGTGTCATATACCAGTTAGTGACGCTTCCTGGCCTCATGCTCTCCTGCGCCTTGAGACAAGCACCTTTACCCAAATCCACTTGCAGATTGCCATGAATATCGCGGGTTTCTTTCAGGGAATCAGATTTGGCGGTAGAGGTGTGCATGCGATTATTTTGCAATCTCTGCCGCAGACGCGGGTCGAATACCTGACCAAAAGCACCTGACGTGGGACCAGTGTCCCGAACGCCCCCGGAGGATTCGGAAGTCCCGGCTGGCAAGCGATAATCAATGCTTTTCGGATGTTCGACAGATGCCTCAATTGCAACAATTTCGCCAACCTGCTCATCAGACACAACAGGAGTGGAATCAACTTCGATAAATTCAACAGGGTCTTGCTGCGGTTCGTTATTCACTGGGGCGAGGACACTTGGAAGAACTTCGGGCTGATCCGGTACCCAGGAAATTAACTCGGCATAAATGTGCGGTTGGGTATTCGCTGGTGGAGAGAGCGGGCGTTGGGAAGTTGGCAAAGCCATTTGTGCGTAAGCAAAAAAAATGACCAGATGGAAAACCACTGAAGCCAGCAGTGCACCCCATTGCAGCCTTGGGGCATGGTCAGCAAAACTCCCTGGCATTGAATGGGCAACTCCAAAAAGGATGGGTGCCCGATCAGACTAGGTGGCTCTGTAAAAGTTCAGCGACAGAAAAGGACTTTCAGCTCGCCGTAACTACTCGTCAAACATCTGGATCATATAGCCGGTTTTGATCGCCTCGGCCATGGCTTTGTCGGCCATCACTACGCGGGGATCCTGCACCAGGCTGCTGGGCACCAGCTTACGCTTTTCAATTTCTATATCGGCAAAGCCGGCGCGCATCAGATAAAGTTTGCACAGCTGTTCGGCGCCGAAGAGATCGAGAAAATGGATATAGACGATAAATGCCATTTTCTGCCCGACGGCTATGTCATCACGCGCCTTGCTGGCGGTGGCATTGACGGAAAAAATATACATGCCTGAAGCCTTTATTAAGTTGTGACCGTTCAAACCACCATGATAACCCGCAGGGCATCCAGCCGCAGTTTGGCCTGGGCAAGGAAGCCTTCGCAAGCTTTCAATTCTTCTGCCAGTTGATCAATTTCCACCTGGCGCACATTGGGGTTGACCGATTGCAGTGCCTGCAGGCGCGCAATTTCTGCGCCCAGCAGTTGTCTTGCCCGCTCTTGGGCTTCGGCAATCCACTGCGCCTGGAAAGACTCAGCCTTTTCTTCTGCCATTTGCAACTGCTTGAGAATCTGGGCACGCGCGTGACGCACCACCTCCTGAGCGTTGGTGCGCGGAATTTTCTGCAGCAGTTTGCCCAGCTGCGCTATGGCCAGTGCCTTGCTCAGATCCTTGCCGCTGGGGTCCAGCAAAATCCGCAACAGCGATTGCGGCAGATAGCGGGGCAACTGCAAATGAGCTGGCGCAGCGCAATGAAGCACAAAGAGCGACTCCAGCAACAGAGTACCCGGCTTCAATGGCGGCAGGTGCAGAGTGCAAAAAGCTGTGTTGCCAAATTCATTGAGCGCAATCAATTCCTGGGCGCCTCTCACCAGCGGATGCTCCCAGCTCATGAACTGCATGTCTTCCCGCGCCAGTGCCTGCTGACGATCAAAACTCACTGTCACACCCGATTCGGGCAGACCGGGGAAGTGAGGCACACGCATATGATCGCCGGGATGCAGCACCAGACTGGTATCGCTGTGGCGCTCCGAGTCCACACCAAAAGCATCGAACACAGCCTCGAGATAATCTTCCAGCTGCTGCTTTTCATCCAGTGCCGAAAGTGCAGCCACCAGCTCCGCGGCTTTTTCAGGTTTGCAGGAATTGAGTTCCAGCAGGCGGTCGCGTCCTTCCTGCATCTGCTGAATCAGATCCTGACTCAGTGCGCGGGTTTGCTCAAGCAGTTGTGCAAAATCTTCCGCCTTGCTCCGCCCACTTAGCGCATCAAGCAACAGAGTTTCAAAACGGACGAAAACCGTCTGACCTATGGCACAGGTCTTTTCAAAGGCATTGAGTCCCTGGTGATACCAGTTGAGCAGTTTTTGCTGTGCAGAATGCTGATTTTCACCACCTGGATAAACGGGCACATGAATATTGACCGTTTGCGTCTGACCTATGCGATCCAGTCGTCCTATACGCTGTTCCAACAGATCCGGATTGAGCGGCAGATCGAACATCACCAGATCGTGAGCAAACTGGAAGTTGCGCCCTTCACTGCCAATTTCGGAACAGACAAGCACCTGGGCGCCTTCTTCCAGATCGGCAAAATAGGCGGCGGCCCTGTCACGTTCCAACAGGCTAAGCCCTTCGTGGAAGAGTGTTGTAAGCAAGCCTTTGCGCAGGCGCAAATAATCTTCGAGGCTTTGTGCTGTGTCAGCATGACCGCAGATCACCAGCACCTTGTGACGTCTGTGCTGCTTGAGCCAGTCCGCCAGCCACTCTACACGCGGGTCCGCCAGCCACCAGTCACCAGTAGCGACTTTCTGCCAGTAATGTTCAGCGCGCAGCTGGGTTTCCAGCGGCTCCGCTGCCAGCGATTGCATGTGTTCGTCTGACAGCGCCAGTTCGTAAGTGTGCAAGCGCCGCTCGGGAAATCCGGCAACGGAGTTGCGCGTGTTGCGAAACAGCACCCGGCCCGTGCCGTGGCGATCAAGCAGATCGGCAATGATCTGATCAAGAGTTTGCGCCGCTTCTGTGCTCGCCTGCTTTTGATATTTGGCGAGAGATTCCAGCGGCAGATAATTCACCAGAGACTGGCTGAGGTGACTTTCCGCCAGAGACTTGCCGCTCTGCTTGAGGCGCAGCAGTTCCTGTACCAGCTGATTAAGCGGCTGATAATTTTTCTGTTCGTCGATAAAAGCGGCCAGATCTGTATAGCGATCCGGATCCAGCAGCCGCAGACGGGCAAAGTGACTTTCCAGCCCCAGCTGCTCGGGTGTTGCGGTCAACAGCAACAGGCCCTTGGCCACTCTGGCCAGACCTTCGATGCATTGGTATTCGCGGCTGGGGGCACCTTCACTCCATTGCAGGTGATGGGCTTCGTCCACCAGCAGCAGGTCCCAACCCGCCTGCAACGCCTGCTTGTAGCGCTGGGGATGCTCCACCAGAAATGACAGGGAACAGATCACCAGCTGTGCCGATTCAAAGGGATTATCGTTATTGGTCTGACGCTCGGTGTCATCGACAAAGTCGTCAACAAAATCCACTGACTCTTCAACGGAATCCAGACCGGTAAGCGCCTGACAACGGGCTTCATCCAGCAAGGTGAAACTCAGGTTGAAACGGCGCAGCATTTCCACCAGCCACTGATGCTGCAAACTGGCAGGCACCACAACCAGTGCCCGTTGCACACGGCCACTGATCAGCTGCTGGTGCAGGATCATGCCCGCTTCAATGGTTTTACCCAGACCCACCTCGTCCGCCAGCAACACTCGCGGCGCATGGCGGTTGGCCACTTCACTGGCGATATACAACTGGTGAGGCAGGAGTTGCACCCGCGGCCCAGCCAGACCAAACACCGGCGACTGGCGATGCTGGTGCAGATGATTGAGGGTTTGATAGCGTAGGGTGAAATGTGAGTGCCTGTCGATCTGCCCGGCAAAGAGGCGATCCTTGGGCGTGCTGAATTGCACAAAGCTATCCAGCTCAAACTCGGGAATGGACAGCTCGCGATTGTCGTCAGTAATGCCCTGATAAAGCAGACAGCCCTGTTGCTCCACCACACGGGTGATCTTCATACGGGTGCCATCCTGATGGCGCACTTTCTCGCCCACCTGATAGACCACCCGACTCACAGGCGCATTGTCCAGAGCATAGGTGCGACGCTCGCCCGCTGCGGGAAAACTCAGGGTCAAACGCCGATTGGCCAAGTCCAGAACGATACCCAAACCCAACTCTGCTTCGGATTCACTGATCCAACGCTGGCCTATCGCAAATTGCGCTTTACTCACAGTCTTACCTTTTATCGCTAACAACTCAGGGCGCGCATCATACTTGTTTATGACCGACAGACCAATGTAAATGGCCCTTTTCCGATCAGCTAATGCGCACTGCGGACAGATTGGCTAGAATCCGCCACCTGATCGCCGCTGTCATGCAAGAGAGGTATTAGATGATCAATCACCCCGACACCCTGAACCGCCTAATCGCCCCCTGGAGCTTCGCCAAACTGAACAACAGCCGGGCGCTCTACCCACAGGCACAGGGCAGCGGATTGCCTCTCCTCACCATAGATACCGATCTGTGCCATGCTGTGATCGCGTTTCAGGGCGCCCAGCTGCTGGAATTTGTTCCCAAGGGCGGAAAACCTCTGCTGTGGCTCAGCCCCAACTGCGCCTTTACCCCCGGCAAGGCGTTGCGCGGTGGCGTGCCTCTCTGCCTGCCCTGGTTTGGCGTCAATCGCCGCAACCCCGAGTTACCAAAGCACGGCTTTGCCCGCAACCGCGACTGGGAGCTGACCCGGTTGACCCAGCTGTCCGATGGCCACTGCCAGATCAGCTTCAAACTGGATGCTCCAGCCAATGATCAATTTGCCCATCACTTCAGTGCGCAACTGACCCTGACGCTAGGCAGGAACGCTCATCTCGCGCTGAGCATCACTAACCACAGCGCCGACACCATGCCCTGCAGCTGGGCGCTGCACTCCTATCATCCCGTGGCCTCTCTGGCCGATGTGCGCGTCGATGGTCTGGCAGAGCGCGAATACCTGGACAACCTGGAAAACTTGGCGCCTAAACAGCTGCACGGCAATCTCGCTTTCGCAGGTGAAGTGGACAGGGTTTTTCCCAATGTGGAATGCACGCTCACCGTCCTCGGCGAACCGCGCATTCAATTGAGCCACGACAACTGCCCGAGCGTAATCACCTGGAATCCCGGCCCGGAAAACGCCCGCAAGATCGGCGATATTGGCGAAGGCGAAGAACAGCATTTCATTTGTGTGGAACGGGGTGCAGTGCTGGATGAAGAGTGGCTGCTGGCACCCGGGGAAAATCGCAGCGGCTGGCTGGAAATCAGCGCCGTCTAAACCCTCTTTTTTGCATGAGACGTGTGTCACAGGTCGCAGTAAGGCGCTGACCGCTTTTGTAATATGGCCCGGCTTGATAGCGCTACCATTCAACGGGACCTGATTATGACAATAAACCGCCTGCTATTGCTTTCGATTCATCCCCTGTGGCTCACCGCCTGCGGTGGAGGCGGGTCATCCGGCTCGGATAATCCATCGCCGACACCCTCTTCTTCCAGCCGGTCGGCAACCATTGGGGTGAGCTCCTCCTCTTCAAGTGTTCTCAGTTCAAGCCAGAGCAGTGAAAGCAGTGCAGCGGTCAGCTCGTCCAACGATCACTCGGATCATCAGGAGTCGAGTCTGTCGAGTGAAAGCCCGCTCAGCAGCAGTGGGTCATCCCGCTCTTCTCAATCATCACGCTCCTCACTTTCATCAAACATGTCACACAGCTCAGACATGTCTCACGATTCTGACCACCACTCCTCCAGCACCGATTCATCGCAAAGCTCGAGTGAGCCACCTCTTTCCAGCGGCGCGAGTTGCGCGCCGGTTGGCGACGGTCAGGTCGTACCCATGCCCAGCTTGAGCAATACAACTACCCACCACCACGATACGGCCATGATCGCCGAACATATCGCCTTCCTGAGTCTGGTTGCCTATGAAAATATGACCCATGCTGCCGTCAGAAATGGCGACTGGTGCAATCCGAATACCTGGCACAATCAGCAGGTTCCTGGCGACAATGCACGGGTGGTCATCCCCGCTGGTATCGAAGTGGTCTTCAACCATATGGACGATAGCCGCTTGCGCATAGTGCGTGTCGACGGCACCCTGCGCTTCGCCACCCATACCAGCAGCAGAATGATTGTCGACACTCTGGGTGTGGATCCGCGCGGTAGCCTGATTATCGGCACGCCAGCCAATCCCGTCAGCAGCTCGGCCAAAGTGGAAATCATTATTGCCGACAATGGCGATATTGATGTGAACTGGGATTCCCTGCTGCAGAGTCGCGGCCTGATTCTTCACGGCACCACTAGCATTCACGGCGCAGTCAAAACGCCCCACATCAAGGTATCCACTGATCCACTGGCAGGCGACACCAGCATTCGCTTGCAAGCCGCACCACAAAACTGGCGTGTAGGCGATACCCTTGTCATTCCCGGCAGCCGTTTTTCCGGATGGAAATGGGATAACAGCATTCGCAAAGTGCGCTATCACGGCACTCAGGATGAGGTACGCACCATCACCGCCATTAGCGGCAATCAGGTCACTCTGGATCGCCCGCTGACTTACAATCACATCACTCCCAGAGCTGATCTCAAGATCAGTGTCGGCAACTTTAGCCGCAATGTGGTGGTTGCCACTGAAAATGCCGCGAATCTTCCGCCGCACCGTCGCGGTCACGTCATGTTTATGCACAGCGACAGGGTGGACGTGCGTTACGCTGAGTTTTTTGAGTTGGGCCGCACCGACAAATCACGTCCCAATATGGAAGCTACTACCTTGGCCACGGCAAGGTCTGACAGTAATGTGCGCGGCCGCTACAGTTTCCACTTCCACCGTACCGGCACCAGTAATCAGCGCAATCCGGCTATGGCGATTGGCAATGCGGTATTCGGCTCACCGGGTTGGGGTTATGTGCATCACGACAGCCACGCCATGTTTCATCAGAACCTGAGCTTTAATACCTTTGGTGCGGGCTTTGTTGCCGAAACCGGCAATGAAACCGGTGCATGGACAGATAATCTGGCGATCAAGGCCGAAGGTATCAGCGACGCGTTCAATCCCAAAAACAACAACGACATCAACACGTTTGATATCGCCAGAAGTGGTGACGGATTCTGGTTCCAGGGACGCATGGTGGCCAGCATTCGCAATATTGCCGCCAGTGTGAATCGCGGATTCACCTATTTCCACAGGGATAGCAGCCGAACAATGATCGGCATTCAACCGCAACTGTTCATGCTGCCCGAGGCACTGGGCCTGAGCCGCAACGCAGGAGCTGACCACATCCCCATTCGTCACTTCCATCATAACGAAGCCTTTGCCAGTACCGTGGGAGTCTTTGTGGTAAAAGCCAACCCCGACCAGGATCACGACATTTTCACCGTCATGAGTGATTTCACTGCCTGGGAAGTCACTGCAGGTGCAGCCATCGAATACACCGCGCATTATCTCTTGCGCGATTTTGATTTGATTGGCAGTACGCCGGAACCCTTTCGTAACCCGGTTTTTGGTATTGAATTTGGCACCAACACCACGGATATGGTGGTACGCGATAGCCGCATTGAAAACTTTCCAATCGGTATTGCGCTGCGCAAAGACCACACTGAGGGTAACTTGACAGGTGTCGATCAATTTGTGGTGATTGGCGGCGATATGATCTCCGTTAGCACACCCTACGCCGATCGTGATGGCACTGATTTGATTATTCCATCAAACAGCCTGCAACCGAATCGCTTCAGTGTGCTGCTGAAACAGCACAACACCGAGACTCCCTTTGAATATCTGAGCTCTTCTACCACCGCCGGATCGGGTATTTCATTTTACGGAACCAAAACCGACAGCATAGGTGACTCACCCTTGCCGGCTGGCAATGATCAATTGGGTATCGGCAGCTCGGATATGATTGCTCTGGTAAGCCAAAAAGGATACTACCGCACCAGTGAAGGCGTAGCTTACGCCATCGTTGAAGAGTACTTCAGCGATCGCGCTACTGGCGACGTTCATATGCTCGGCCTGAAAACAAAGCTTGGCCCGGATGTACAGGCAATCCTGGGCAACCAGTATCACGCATGGCGCGATGCACGCTATATCGGTCTGATTGATCTCAACAATCAATCACCCCGGGCACAAAATGACAGTGCCAGTACGCCGAAAAACACCGATATCACGATTCAGGTACTAAGTAACGACACTGATCCGGAAAACGACAAGCTGCGAATCAATGGCGTTGTATCACCCATTTATGGGCAGGTGTTCAACAATGGTACCAGCGTGACCTACCGCCCCTATTTTGGTTTTACCGGCACGGATAAATTCCATTACTGGGTAACCGATGGTCAGGGCAATTTTGATAGGGCTCTGATAGAAGTGAGAGTCTACTGACAGACTCGGTGCCGTCGCTGTCTGTCCTGAAACAGGAAAGGCAGCGACGGATGTATTTTTCGGTCAGGAAAGGCGCTGCTTGAAATCCTCATAGCCAAAGCGGCGGATGATTTGCAGCTCATCGGTGCGAGGGTCCCAAAGCGCAATGGACGGCAGATTGATGCCATTGAAGGTAGTGGTTTTTACCATGGTGTAGTGGGACATATCATCAAACATCAACCGCTGACCAGGCTGTAATGGCTCAGCAAAGCTGTAATCACCAATAACATCACCGGCAAGACAGGTCATGCCACCCAGACGATATGTGTGGGAATATTCTTCCGGCAAACCGGCGCCGAGAATTTCCGCGCGATAAGGCATTTCCAGCACATCAGGCATATGACAGGTGGCGGAAGTATCGAGTATGGCTTGGGACATACCATTCCAGATGATATCCAGCACTTCAGCCACCAGCACGCCGGTATTGATCACTGTGGCCTCCCCCGGCTCCAGATAGACCTGTAGACCGGTACGCGCGGAAAAATCGCGAATCAGTGCAATCAGATCATCCACCTGGTAGTCAGAACGGGTGATGTGATGACCACCACCGAAATTGATCCACTTCAACTGATCAAACCAACGACCAAATTTTTCCTCAACAGTTTTCAGCGTACGCGCCAGAGGTGGGAGATCCTGCTGACAAAGCGTATGGAAATGCAGCCCGGAAATACCATCCAGCAATTCCGGTTTAAACTGACTCAGCGGTGTGCCCATGCGCGAGCAGGGAGCACAGGGATCATAAAGTGCCACCTCCCCTTCCGAGTGTTCCGGATTGATACGCAAACCGAATTCCAGTTGCGGTCGATGAGCCTTAGCTTCCATGGCCAGGGGTTTGAATTTTTCCCACTGGGAAAATGAGTTGAAAATTACGTGATCGGCAATCTTCAGAATTTCCCGTAAATCCTCCTCCTTGTAGGCAGCGGAGTAGCAATGCACCTCACCAGCGTATTCCTCTCTGCCAAGACGCGCTTCATGCAGACCACTGGCGCAGGTTCCGGAAAGGTACTGGCGAAACAGGGGCGCCAGGCTCCAGCAGGAAAAAGCCTTGAGCGCCGCTAATACCTTTGCACCACTTTCCTGCTGCACGCGATGCAGAATCTGCAGATTGCGTTCAACAGCTGCCGTGTCAATGACAAAACAGGGAGAAGGTACACGCGAGGGGTCGAAGTTTTGAAAGTTGTGGAGCATTGGAGTTTAAGCACCTTGTAGAGAGCGCCGTGTCAACATCAACCATCGACACATAGATGAAAAGAAAGATACCTTCACCGATGGCATTAGCGGCCGGAGGCTGTGTGCACTACTGAAACCCTCGCGTCACGGACGACGCGAGGGAGCTACAGGGAGGTGTTCATGCGTTTTCAGTAGTGCACACAGCATTCAGTCACGTCCTGCCAGGCACACAATATTATTCTTTCATTACCTCAACATTCGCCTCAGTCACATCCGTAACCTGCCAGGACAGACCGTATTTGTTCAGGTCTTCCATAAAGGGGTCCGGATCAAACTGTTCCATATTCCATACACCCGGCGCCTTCCATTTACCTTCCAGAATCATCTTGGCACCAATCATCGCCGGCACGCCTGTAGTGTAGGAAATGGCCTGGGATTTGACCTCGGCGTAACAGGCCTCGTGATCGCATACGTTGTATACAAACACCACCTTTTCCTTGCCATCTTTTACACCGCGTGCAAGGCAGCCGATACAGGTCTTGCCTTTGGTCAATGGTCCAAGACTGGCCGGGTCTGGCAAAAGCGCCTTGAGGAATTGCAGCGGGATAATTTCCTTGCCTTCAAACATTACAGGCTCAATGGAAGTCATGCCCACATTGCCCAGCACTTCCAGGTGCTTGAGATAGTTGTCGGAAAAGGTCATCCAGAAGCGCGCACGCTTTATCTCCGGAAAGTGCTTGGTAATGGATTCCAGCTCTTCGTGGTACATCAGGTAAATTTTCTTGGGACCTATTTCCGCCGGGAAATCGAACACACGATTAACCGACAGCGGATCTGTCTCCCGCCATTCGCCGCTTTCCCAGTAACGACCCTTGGCAGTTACTTCGCGGATATTGATTTCCGGGTTGAAGTTGGTGGCAAAGGGTTTGCCGTGATCACCAGCATTACAGTCGATAATATCCAGATAATGAATTTCATCGAAATGATGTTTTTTCAGATAGGCGGTGTAGACATTGGTGACGCCCGGATCAAAGCCTGATCCCAGCAGTGCCATAAGACCTGCATTCTTGAATTTGTCCTGATAGGCCCACTGCCAGGAGTATTCAAACTTGGCAGTTTCCGGCGGCTCGTAGTTGGCAGTGTCCAGATAATCCACACCTGCCTCCAGACAGGCATCCATAATGGTGAGATCCTGATAAGGAAGCGCCACATTGATGACCAAATCCGGCTTTTCCGCACGAATTAATGCCACCAGCTCGGGCACATTATCCGCATCTACCTGTGCGGTTTTGATAGGACGATTCAGTTGTTCGGCAATGGCTTTGCACTTGGATTCGGTACGACTGGCGAGCACAATTTCACTAAAAACTTCTGGCAACTGCGCACATTTGTGTACCACTACTCCACCGACACCACCAGCGCCAATAATCAAAACTTTAGCCATGTATAACTCCCAAAAACGAATTAGCGTTCGAAATAGGTGTAGCCGCGCAGACTTTCGGAAAAAGCTGCAAGCATCTGCTGGCGATCAGCCACGCTGATACGTCCATCACGCACCGCCTGTTCAGCGGTTGCGCGAAACTGTTGGAACATATTGGCCGGGTTGTACTCCACGTAGCTGAGCACATCGGCAATGCTATCGCCGTGCAGCTCATGCACAAACTCTATGCTGCTGTCGGGATTGATACGCACACTGGCCACGTTGGTATCGCCAAAGAGATTGTGCAGATCGCCCAAAGTCTCCTGATAGGCACCCACCAAAAATACGCCCAGATAATATTCTTCACCCGCCTTGATTGAGTGCAGCGGCAATATATTGGTTTCACCATTGGGGCCAGCAAACTTCTGCAACTTGCCATCGCAGTCACAGGTAAGGTCGGCAATGATCGCCTGGCGCGTTGGCTCTTCATTCAGACGATGTATGGGCATCACCGGAAACACCTGGGAAATGGCCCAAGAGTCTGGCAGAGATTGAAAGACACTGAAATTTCCGTAATAGATATCTGCCAACTGTTGTTCAAGCGTTTCCAGTTCCTGGGGGATACGCTTTATTTGTGGCAGTAGCTGGGCAATTTTTTGCAGGCCAGCCAGATAAAGATTTTCGCCAAAGGCGCGACTGCGCAAGCTGATATCACCGCGATGGAACAAATCGCGTATCTGATCACGGTAGTAGATAACGTCGTTGTAACATTCCTGCACGTTGCTGGGCTTGATGGACGCCAGCGAATACCACATGTTTTCAATCATCTCGTGACTACCGGGCGGCAACTCATCAGGCAGAGGTGAAGGCTCAAAGTTAGTCACGTCGAGAATGTTAAACAACAACACCGCCGTGTGCGCCACAGTCGCGCGCCCAGACTCGGTGACGATGGTCGGGTGCGGAATGTCATATTCATCCAGGGATTCCTGAATGGCTTCCACCACGTCGATGCAGTATTCCTGAATCGAATAGTTACGGCTGTGCCCCGAGGTGCTGCGGGTACCGTCGTAATCAATTGCCAAGCCGCCACCCAGATCGATATAACCCAGTGGCGCACCTTCGTTGACCAGTTCGATGTAATAGCGGCAGGCTTCGAGCACGCCAGCGCGAATACTGCGAATATTGGGGATCTGCGAACCGAGATGAAAATGCAACAATTGAAAGCAGTGCAACAAATCGGCTTCGCGCAGCATATCCACCACGGTTACCAACTCGTTGGTGGTTAAACCAAACAGACTGCGATCCCCGCTGTCTTCGCTCCAATGGCCTTCCACTTTGGTGGAGAGTTTCAGACGAGAACCAATCAGAGGATCAACCCCCAGCAAACGGCTGCGCTCAATCACCATTTGCAACTCGGCGAGAGTTTCCATCACAAAAAAGCAATTGAATCCCAGCTTGCGCGCTTGCAAACCCAGATCAATAAATTCCACATCCTTATAACCATTGCAGATAATCAGGGCTTCGCGGTCTTTCAAGGTGGAGAGAGCGATCATCAGTTCGGCTTTACTGCCCGCTTCCAGACCATGATGGTAGCGCTCGCCAAAACGAGCGATCTCCGCAATCACGTGGGCCTGCTGATTCACCTTGATTGGGAAGGCGCCGCGATACTGACCGCGATAGCCGCTGGCTTCTATGGCCAGGGCGAAGGAGTCGTTGAGGGTGCTGATACGGGTATCAACCAGATTTTCCAGACGGAGCAATACCGGCATAGCCAGTCCGCGCTGTTGCAGGCCATCGACGATTTCCACCAGGGAAACACTCGCTTCACCTTCGCCGCTGGGAACACGCACCACCACTTCGCCCGCTTCGGAAACACCGAAGTAGCCGCCACTCCAATCGTCAATGCCGTAGAGATCCGCTGACTTGCGCGCATTCCAGGCGGAAGCTTGTACAGGTGTATTCAATTTTCGCCACCCCTGAGAGACAAACAGGCCTGACGGCCTGTGATGTGAGAAAAATTTTAAAATGGCGCGCAATTGTCCACATTTTTGACGAAAAATAAAGCTTTTACACCAGAAATCAGGGCAATTGAAGGTGCACAGCATAGCCCCTGAGGGGAATAGCGCAAGGCTTTTTATCCCATGCGCCAGCGGGGACCAAGCCTTGGCCAATACCACAGGATCAGATATTCGACGGAACTGCCATCTTCCTGACAGAAGGCCCTGAAGATGCTCTCTGGAGGATTTTCCATGTAACAGAAGGAAATCCCCCGACGGAGCAACAAACGCATCTGACACGCCGCTGGCAGGGTGATAGGGAGCCTGCCTTGCGGAAAACACAAAACCCTGAAAACAAAAAAAGGCGACCCGAAGGCCGCCTTTTTATCTTTCCGGAAGAAATTACCAGCCGGTTACTTCCTTCAGCGCCTTGCCAATGTCGGCCAGGCTCTTCACGGTTTTCACACCGGCATCTTCCAGTGCAGCAAACTTCTCTGCCGCTGTACCCTTGCCGCCGGAAATGATCGCGCCAGCGTGACCCATGCGCTTGCCCGCAGGTGCAGTCACACCGGCGATGTAAGACACAACAGGCTTGGTCACATTGGCTTTGATATAAGCAGCCGCTTCTTCTTCTGCAGAACCACCGATTTCACCGATCATGACGATAGCTTCGGTTTGTGGATCTTCCTGGAACAACTTCAGGATGTCGATAAAGTTGGAACCCGGAATCGGGTCACCACCAATACCCACACAGGTGGACTGGCCAAAACCGTAATCAGTGGTTTGTTTAACAGCTTCATAAGTCAGGGTACCGGAGCGGGAAACAATACCGACTTTACCTGGCTTGTGGATGTGGCCTGGCATAATGCCAATTTTGCATTCGCCCGGAGTGATAACACCCGGACAGTTAGGGCCAATCAGACGCACACCCAGCTCATCACATTTCACCTTGGCAACAAGCATATCCAGCGTGGGAATACCTTCGGTAATGCACACGATCAGCTTGATACCACCGTTGGCAGCCTCAAGGATGGAGTCCTTGCAGAAAGGCGCCGGAACATAAATTACCGATGCTTCAGCACCAGTAGCTTCCACGGCTTCCTTCACAGTGTTGAACACCGGCAGACCCAGGTGAGTTTGACCGCCTTTACCGGGAGTTACACCACCAACCATTTTGGTGCCGTAAGCAATGGCCTGTTCAGAGTGGAAAGTCCCCTGCGAGCCGGTGAAACCCTGACAAATAACCTTGGTATCTTTGTTAATTAATACGCTCATGTTTCACCTCTCACGCATTAGCCGCAGCAGCAACTACTTTCTGGGCAGCGCCAGTCAAGTCGGTATCTGCAATAATGTTCAGGCCGCTTTCAGACAGCACTTTTGCACCCAGTTCAGCGTTGTTACCCTGCAGGCGCACAACCACGGGCACTTTTACACCGACTTCTTTCACAGCGCCAATGACACCTTCGGCAATCATGTCGCAACGCACGATGCCACCGAAGATGTTGATGAACACGGCTTTAACTGCTTGGTCGGAGAGAATGATTTTGAACGCTTCAACCACACGCTCTTTGGTTGCTCCGCCACCCACGTCGAGGAAGTTGGCTGGTTTGCCGCCGTGCAGTTTTACGATGTCCATGGTACCCATGGCCAGACCAGCACCGTTCACCATACAGCCGATGTTGCCATCGAGAGCCACATAATTGAGTTCCCAGGAAGCAGCGTGAGCTTCGCGCGGATCTTCCTGAGTGGGGTCTTGCATGGCCTTGAGTTCCGGATGACGGTAGAGAGCATTGCCATCCACCACCAGTTTGGCATCCAGACAGTGCAGATTGCCTTCGGGAGTAATTACCAGCGGGTTTACTTCCACCAGCGCCAGATCTTTTTCCTGGAAGAGTTTTGCCAGATTTACAAAGATGTTGGCAAATTGATTGATCTGCTTGCCTTCCAGACCCAGTTTGAAAGCCAGTTCGCGTCCCTGATAGGGCTGTGCACCTACCAGCGGATCAATAGTGGCCTTGAGAATTTTTTCCGGTGTTTCGTGGGCAACCTTCTCGATTTCCACACCACCTTCAGTCGACGCCATGAACACGATGCGACGTGAAGAGCGATCCACCACAGCACCCAGATAAAGTTCTTTGGCAATATCGGTGCAGGTTTCTACCAGAATACGGCTCACCGGCTGACCTTTTTCATCGGTCTGGTAAGTCACCAGGTTTTTACCCAGCCATTTTTCAGCGAAAGCTCTGATGTCCTCTTTGGATTTCACCAGCTTTACGCCGCCCGCTTTACCGCGGCCGCCAGCGTGAACCTGAGCCTTAACGACAAACATATCGCCGCCGATTTGATCTGCTGCAGCAACGGCTTCTTCTACTGTCGCTGCGGCAATGCCTTTGGAGACAGGCAAACCATATTGGGCAAAGAGTTGCTTACCCTGATACTCGTGCAAATTCATGGTGTTGTTCCAATTGACGAAAGGCGTCACAGATAAGTGCCGCCGGGATTATCGATGGCACCTGGCCTTGTGGGTCGGGTACCGCCTCAGACGTGAAAACACGCTATGGAATTTCTGAAAAACCAGCGTTGCCAGAGTTGCAGAAATTCCCAAGACTCTGATGGTCTTTTATGCAGAAGAGCCGCAATCGGGTGCGGCTCTCTGCTATTAACGCTTCTTCTTGTTGGCGATGTGAATGGCGTGGCCATGCACAGCCAGAGCAGCTTCATGAATTGCTTCTGACAAGGTCGGGTGACCAAATACCATCATGCCCAGGTCTTCGGCGCTGGAGCCGAATTCCATGGCAATTGCCACCTGCTGCACCAGATCAGCGGCGCTCGGACCGACAATGTGGCAACCGAGAATGCGATCTGTCTCTGCATGAGCAATGATTTTCACCAGACCGGCAGTTTCGTTGGCGGCCATGGCGCGACCAGAAGCCGAGAAGGGGAAAGTACCCACGTTGTAGGGTTCGCCTGAAGCCTTAACCTGCTCCTCAGTTTTACCTACAGAGGCCACTTCCGGGTGAGTGTAGATAACGTTGGGAATCACGTCGTAGTTCATGACGGTTTTCTGTCCGGCGATACGCTCGGCTACCATCACGCCCTCTTCTGAACCCTTGTGTGCCAGCATGGGGCCACGCACTACGTCACCGATGGCCCAAACGCCAGGTGCATTGGTAGAGCAGAGGTCGTTGACATAAATGAAACCGCGCTCATCCAGATTGACACCACTGTCCGGCGCCAGCAGTCCTTCAGTGTAAGGACGACGGCCCACACACACGATCAGTTTGTCGAAGGTTTCTTTTTGCTCATTGCCGTCTTTGTCGGTGTAGGTCACGGTCACTTCGTTGCCCTTGACCTCACTGCCAGTCACGCGGCAACTGGTGCGAATATCCAGACCCTGCTTGGTGAGAATCTTGAAGGTTTCTTTGGCGATCTGCTGATCCATGATCGCCAGAAAGCTGTCCAGTGCTTCGAGCACAACCACTTTGGAACCAGCACGATTCCACACACTACCCAGTTCCAGGCCGATAACACCAGCACCGATAACACCAAGACGCTTGGGCGCTTCGGCAAATTCCAGCGCGCCAGTGGAGTTGACAATAATCTTGTTGTCTACGGGAGCAACAGGAATGTTGATGGGGCTTGAACCTGAAGCGAGGATTACGTTTTCCGCTTCATAAACACTGGTTTTGCCATCGTGGTCGGTCACTTCAACCTTGCGATTGGCGAGCAATTTACCAGTGCCAAAAATGCTGGTTACGCCGTTGGCTTTGAAAAGTGCAGCGATACCGCCAGTGAGTTGCTTAACGATCTGGTTCTTGCGTGCGATCATCGCGGGCACATCCAGAGTTACACCGCTGGTGGTAATACCGTGAATACCCAGGTCGTCTTTGACTTCATGGTATTTGTAGGTGCTGTCGAGCAGTGCCTTGGAGGGGATGCAGCCCACATTCAGACAAGTGCCACCATTGACGCCCTTGCCTTCTTCGTTGCGCCATTTTTCAACACAAGCCGTTTTCAAACCCAGTTGCGCGGCACGAATTGCGGCTACATAACCGGCGGGGCCGGAGCCAATCACTATGACATCGAATTTGTTGTCAGACATAAGCTTTTCCCAAGGTTTTCATCTTCGACGCCGACCTTGTGAGCCGACGCCATTTAAACGAAAGGCCTCGCCGGGTTAATCCGCGAGGCCTCGAACGACACTAGATTTCCAGCAGAATGCGCGCCGGGTCTTCCAGCAGATCCTTGATTGTCACCAGGAACTGCACGGCGTCTTTGCCATCCAGCAAACGGTGGTCGTAGGACAGCGCCAGATACATCATCGGCAGAATTTCCACCTTGCCATTAACAGCCATGGGGCGTTCCTGGATTTTGTGCATACCCAGAATCGCTGATTGCGGCAGGTTGAGAATTGGTGTAGACAGGAGAGAACCGAAGACGCCTCCGTTGGTGATGGTAAAGGTGCCGCCAGTCATCTCTTCAATGCCCAGCTTGCCGTCGCGAGCACGCAGACCAAAATCGCGAATACCGCTTTCGATATCAGCGAGGCTCATGTTCTCGGCATTGCGCAGCACAGGCACTACCAGCCCCTTGTCGGTAGATACGGCAACACCTATATCCTGGTAACCGTGATACACAACGTCGTTGCCATCAATAGAAGCGTTAACAGTGGGGAAGCGACGCAGAGCTTCCACAGCCGCTTTTACGAAGAAACCCATGAAGCCCAGACGAGTGCCGTTGTGGGCTTTCTCGAATTGGTCTTTGTATTTAGCGCGCAGATCCATCACCGGTTTCATGTTCACTTCGTTGAAAGTGGTGAGCATGGCAGTGGTATTGGAAGCCTCGAGCAGACGCTCGGCAATACGCTTGCGCAGACGAGTCATGGGTACGCGTTTTTCAACACGATCGCCCACGGCTTCGACAGCTGCTGCCGGTGCTGCTGGTGCAGCTGGTGCAGCTGGTGCAGCTGCTTTGGGTGCAGCAGCGGCAGGAGCAGATTTCAGATGGTTGGTCACATCTTCTTTGGTAACGCGACCGTCGCGACCCGTGCCGGCGACTGCAGCTGTATCCACATTGTTTTCGCTAGCCAGTTTGCGCGCAGCCGGATTAACCAGTTTCTCCGCTGCAGCGGCAGGCGTGGCTTCTGCCTTGGCGGCAGGAGCAGAGGCGGCGGGGGCAGCAGCAGCGCCTGCACCTTCCACGAAATAAGCGATAACTTCATTGCTGCCAACCGTGTCACCTTCAGCCTTGAACACTTCGCTGATGCTACCATCGGCCGGAGCAACAACTTCCAGCACAACCTTGTCAGTTTCGATATCGACAATCAGCTCATCGCGCGCGACAGCTTCGCCGGGCTTCTTGTGCCAAGTGGCAATGGTCCCGTCCTGCACGGACTCAGGAAAAGTGGGGGCTTTAATTTCAATAGTCATTGCTATTCCTTATCTCTCGCTGTGATAGTCGGCGTGCGTTAAACGCTCAGTGCCGCGTTTAGGAAGCGTGTTTGTTCTTCAAGGTGAGCAGACATATAACCGCTCGCCGGTGCTGCCGAAGCATCGCGGCCCACATAATCCAAATAGAGAGCAGGATTATGCTGGTGCACAACACGACGCATATGGTGCTGGCTGCTGTACCAGGCACCTTGGTTCATGGGCTCTTCCTGACACCAGAAGATGTCTTTGAGTCCGGTATAAGGCGCAAGCACGGCCTGCAGTTCCTGTTCCGGGAAGGGATAGAGCTGCTCCAGGCGAATCAGGGCAACATTGTCCAGACCGCGCTCGGTGCGCTCTTCCAGCAAATGGTAATACACCTTGCCGGAACAGAGTATGACACGACGAACTTTGGACGGATCCACTGTGTTATCCCCGATCACTGTCTGGAACTGACCATTGGCCAGATCTTCCAGTGTGGAAGTGGCCAGCTTATGGCGCAGCAGGGATTTCGGGCTCATCACCACCAGCGGACGACGCATGGGGCGAATGGCCTGGCGGCGCAGCATATGGAATACCTGAGCCGGGGTTGTGGGCACACATACCTGAATATTGTGCTCGGCACAGAGCTGCATGAAACGCTCAAGGCGGGCAGATGAGTGCTCCGGACCCTGACCTTCGTAACCGTGCGGCAACAGCATGGTCAGACCGCACAGACGGCCCCACTTGTGCTCACCGCTGGTAATGAACTGGTCGATCACCACCTGGGCGCCGTTGGCGAAGTCGCCGAACTGGGCTTCCCAGATCACCAGGCCACCAGGCGATGTGGTGGCATAGCCATATTCAAACGCCAGTACAGCCTCTTCAGACAGATAGGAGTCGTAGAGTTCAAACATCGGCTGATCCGGCTTCATGTGCTTGAGCGGGATATAGCTGCTGCCATCTTTCTGGCTGTGGATAACCGCATGGCGGTGAGAAAAGGTACCGCGGCCAATATCCTGACCGGTCATGCGCACCGAGTAACCCTGCTCCAGCAGGGTGGCATAGGCCAGAGTTTCGGCCATACCCCAGTTGAGAGGCAGAGCACCGCCGGCCATCTTGCGGCGGTCTTCGTAAATTTTTTCAACCTGCTTCTGCAGCACTATGCCATCAGGGACCTCGCACATCTTGTAGGCGACGGCCTGCAGCTGCTTGAGATCAAAGCCGGTGTCACCGGGCGCTGTCCAGTCGTGGCCGATATAGGGAGTCCAGTCCACAAACAGGCTGCGGTCCGGTTCGCTCACCAAACCGTGAGCCACATGCTCACCGCGATCCAGAGCGGCGCGGTAGTTGTTGACCATGTCATCTGCCTGAACCTGAGTCAGCAAACCCGCATTGACCAGTTTCTCGGCATAGAGAGTGCGGGTGGTCTTGTGGCTGCGAATAATTTTGTACATCAACGGCTGGGTTGCTGATGGCTCGTCGGTTTCGTTGTGTCCACGACGGCGATAGCAAACCAGATCTATAACCACGTCTTTCTTGAATTCGTGGCGATAATCCATGGCCAGCTGAGCGACAAAAAGCACTGCGTCCGGATCGTCTCCGTTCACGTGGAAGATCGGGCACTCGATCATCTTGGCCACATCGGTACAGTACTCGGTGGAGCGCGCGTCTTCACGCTTGCTGGTGGTAAAACCCACCTGATTGTTAATCACAAGGTGCAGGGTACCACCTGTGCCATAGGCGCGCGTCTGCGACATCTGGAAGGTTTCCATCACCACGCCCTGACCGGCAAAGGCCGCGTCGCCGTGCACAACAATCGGTACTACCTTACTGCGCTCATTGTCGCGGCGTCTGTCCTGACGGGCACGCACTGAACCTTCAACCACAGGAGAGACAATCTCCAGGTGGGATGGGTTGAACGCCATAGCCAGGTGGAGTTCGCCACCGGGGGTCATGACGTTGGATGAGAAACCTGAGTGATACTTCACGTCACCGGAAGTGTTCAGGGAACGCTTGCCGTCAAACTCAGCAAAGAGGTCGGCGGGGCTTTTACCAAAAACGTTTACCAGGGTATTCAGACGACCGCGGTGGGCCATACCCAGAACAATTTCCTTGGCGCCGTAAGTGCCTGCGCGCTTGACCAGCGCATCCACCAGAGGAATAAAGCTCTCACCCCCTTCCAGACCAAAACGCTTGGTACCTGGGTACTTGCTGTCCAGATGGCGCTCAAGGCCTTCGGCAGCGGTCAGGCGCTCAAGCACAGCCAGACGCTGTTCAGCGCTGAATTCGGGATTGGAACGCACACTTTCCAGGCGCTGCTGCAACCACTGCTTTTCCGCCAGGTTGGTGATGTGCATGATTTCCGGGCCAACGTGGCCACAGTAGGTTTTTTCCAGCGCGTCGATAATCTCGCGCAGAGGCGCTACTTCTTTGCCGATAAACAGGGTGCCGGTGTGGAACTCTGTATCCATATCGGCCGGGGTCAAACCGTGGAAGCTGAGCTCCAGATCGGGCACCTGCTCGCGCTGCATCAATCCAAGCGGATCAAGCTTGGCTTTTTGATGGCCACGGAAGCGGTAGGAGCTGATGAGTTGCAGTACCTTGACCTGCTTGCGCTCATGCTCAATGTTGCCAGAACCTGCAGCTGCGCCGCCGGTGGTTACTGTGCGCACGCGGGACTTGCCCAGTTGCTCGAACTGGGCGCGAATGACGGAATGGGGAGTATCCTGGGTTACTACGCCATTGACGCGCGGCAACTGATCAAAATAAGTACGCCATTCCTCAGGAACGGCGTTGGGATCATGTAGATATGTGTCGTAGAGCGCTTCGACGTATGCGGCATTGCCTCCGGAGATATGCGACGTACTCCAAAATTGCTCCATTATGCTGTCTTGCATTACACCCACCTTAATAATGGGGCCCTGGTGTGCTGACCGATTCCAATGCAGTTCGCTTGCATAAAGGTCAGCCCACGACGGAGATGGTCCGCCGCCCCTGGATCAACTTCACTTGTCACCCTGACGCCCCCCACTGTTGGCAGAAAGCGCCGCTAAATACAAAAAAACGCTACCCTCAGGTAGCGCTCTGCAACAGCATGTTACGAATATGGCCTATGGCTCGCGTCGGGTTTAAGCCCTTGGGACACACGGCCACACAATTCTGGATACCGTGACAGCGGAATACGCTGAAGGGGTCATCCAGTTTGGACAAACGCTGCTCCGTTGCCAGATCGCGGCTATCAGCGAGGAACCTGTAGGCTTGCAATAGACCGGCTGGACCGATGAATTTGTCCGGGTTCCACCAGAAGGAAGGACAACTCGTGGAACAGCAGGCACAAAGTATACACTCATAAAGCCCATCCAGCTTGGCCCGCTCTTCCGGCGACTGCAAACGCTCGATCGCTGGAGCCGGGGTATCGTTCTGCAGATAAGGCTCGATCTTCTTGTACTGGTCGTAAAACTGGGTCATGTCCACCACCAGGTCGCGAATAACCGGCAGACCAGGCAGCGGGCGCAAAACCAGCTTGTTGTTCTTGACACATTCAGACAGCGGCTTGATGCAGGCCAGACCATTCTTGCCGTTGATGTTCATGCCATCCGAACCGCACACGCCCTCGCGGCAGGAGCGGCGATAAGCCAGACTCTCATCCTGAGCCTTGAGCAACTCAAGAACATCCAACACCATCAAGTCCTTACCCTGGGTGTCCACCTCATAGGTTTTCATGTAGGGCTTGGCGTCGGTTTCCGGGTTGTAACGGTAAACTTCAACTTTCAACATCTTCATGCCCCCGATTAGTAAGTACGAATTTTGGGTTCAAAGGCTTCCATGGTGCGCGGCGCAAAATTCACCGCACGTTTGGAAACGCGTTTGTCCGTGGGGGAATAAATCGAGTGACACAACCAGTTGGTATCGTCGCGCTCCTGGAAGTCCTCACGAGCGTGAGCACCGCGAGACTCTTTGCGCTCTTCTGCGGAGATAGCGGTAGCTTCGGCCACTTCCAGCAGGTTCTGCAGCTCCAGCGCTTCAATGCGTGCGGTGTTGAAAGCATTGCTCTTGTCGGTAATGGCCACGTTTTCAATACGTGGACGCAATTCAGCCAACTGCTGGATACCCTTCTGCATGAACTCACCCCTGCGGAATACGCCGAAGTAGTTCTGCATAATGGTTTGCAATTCTTTACGCAGTACCGCCGCACTTTCACCGCTGGTGGAAGTGTTGATCTTGTTGAGGCGGGTCATGGATTTTTCAATATCTGTATGCGTGGCATCTCTGCGCTCGATACCTTCGCGCAGGGATTTTTCAATGTAGAGACCGGCAGCGCGACCAAACACCACAAGGTCCAGCAGCGAGTTGCCGCCGAGGCGGTTGGCGCCGTGAACAGATACGCAGGCCACTTCACCACAGGCAAAGAGACCCTCAATTACCACGTCATTGCCCTTGGCGTCCTGAGTCAGAGCCTGGCCGTGAATGTTGGTGGGAATACCACCCATCATGTAGTGACAGGTAGGTACCACGGGGATGGGCGCCTTGACCGGGTCCACGTGGGCGAAGGTGCGCGAGAGTTCGCAGATACCCGGCAGACGGCTTTCCAGCACTTCCTCACCCAGGTGGTCCAGCTTGAGCAGCACATGGTCGCCATTGGGGCCGCAGCCGCGACCTTCCAGAATTTCCTGCACCATGGAGCGAGCCACCACATCGCGGCCCGC
>ENA-UOVV01000704-UOVV01000704.1-compost-metagenome-genome-assembly--contig:-NODE-704-length-34649-cov-11.696739_pt1 | contig 34649 bp, 25 predicted proteins | sample MGYA00238155_ERZ761577 | MGnify/ENA primary metagenome ERZ761577 (study PRJEB28898, sample SAMN06268775) | compost metagenome | isolation source: Emeryville, CA | place: USA:Emeryville, CA | collected... | reverse complement strand
GATTCCGCATTCATGCTTGATAGCATCGCTCATGGTTAACGCCTGCTGGTTACTGGTGCTACATTGGATGAAAAAATCATCACCCTATTGTAACGAATAAATTAAGAACCTGTTATGTTTTCTTTTAGTTCGTTTTCGTGGCAGTAAAGTTACGAAGATTGAAAGCATTCCACTCAACCAATCCTACGAATATTGGTAATGTGAACATAAAGCCTCAATAAACACTAATTCCCATCTTCACCCCGACCAACAATGCCTTTTTAGGCATCGTCAAGGTACCGCAATTACCATTAGACGATTTATCTTTCGCCTATATCGCAAACCATAAGCATTAGATAAATATTACTTTCCTGAAAACAAATAAAGATACTATATCTATATTTTTTATACAATATAAATCATTCATCTGGATTATATTCCGCACGTCAATTTTTATTTAATTTTGTGAAAAATTAGATTTTATCACAATTCAATTCGAAAAGTCATGTCAATAAAAACCGAGTATATCCCGTACAAGGTAAAAGATATTTCACTAGCGGAATGGGGGCGTAAGGAAATTAAATTAGCTGAGGCGGAAATGCCCGGTCTCATGGCTATCCGTGAGGAATACGGGCCTTCGCAACCTCTAAAAGGTGCCCGAATCGCCGGATGCCTGCATATGACTATTCAGACCGCGGTTCTCATCGAAACGCTAACAGCACTAGGCGCTGAAGTTTCGTGGTCTTCTTGCAACATTTTCTCCACCCAAGATCATGCCGCCGCTGCCATTGCAGCTTCAGGGGTCTCGGTATATGCCTGGAAAGGTATGACCGAAGAAGAATTCGATTGGTGTATTGAACAAACCCTTTGGTTTGGCGAGGACCGTCGTCCTTTAAATATGATTTTGGACGATGGAGGAGACCTTACCAACATGGTTTTCGATGTATATCCTGAATTAATTCCTAACATCAAAGGGCTGTCGGAAGAAACCACAACCGGTGTTCATCGCTTGTACGAACGCCAGAAAAAAGGTACCTTGTTCTTGCCGGCCATCAATGTGAACGATTCGGTAACGAAATCGAAGTTCGACAATAAATATGGTTGTCGTGAGTCGTTAGTGGATGCGATTCGGAGGGCAACCGATCTAATGCTAGCGGGCAAAGTTGCCGTCGTAGCTGGTTACGGGGATGTGGGTAAAGGTTCTGCGGAATCTCTTCGCGGTGCCGGATGCCGGGTTTTAGTTACCGAAATTGATCCTATTTGTGCTTTACAGGCTGCAATGGATGGCTATGAGGTGGTCACCATGGATGAAGCGGCTTCAAGAGCGAATATCTTTGTCACCGCTACAGGAAATAAAAGGATTATTACTGATCGCCATTTCAAAAAAATGCGGGATAAAGCCATCGTATGTAATATCGGTCATTTTGACAATGAAATCGATATGGCCTGGCTGAACACCCATTATGGTCATACAAAATCCCAAATTAAACCTCAGGTAGATCTCTACAATATCGACGGAAAAGAGATTATTGTACTTGCGGAAGGCCGTTTGGTCAATCTGGGCTGTGCCATGGGTCACCCTTCATTCGTTATGTCGTGTTCATTTACCAATCAAACATTAGCACAGATTGAGTTGTGGAACAACGCTGATAAATACGAAAAGAAAGTATATGTTCTTCCCAAAAAGCTGGATGAGAAAGTAGCTGCTTTACACCTGCCGCATGTAGGTGCAAAGTTGGAGGTTTTGGAGCCAGACCAGGCGGAATATATAGGTGTTGACGTCGAAGGTCCGTTCAAACCGGAATTTTATCGTTATTAATCAATAGACTTTTTTCTGGGAAGATAGCCTGCAAGCCATTGCGGGCTATCTTGTTTTAGTGCTTTGACATGCTATCGAATGACTTTCGTTGAAGGTCAAAGCCGTATTCGTAGTCATTAAAATAAATCAGTCGTCGGGCTTCGGTCTGCGAGCGGTAATTTCTATTTTTGCCTCTATGTATAAGTATTTACTTCGCCCCCTATTTTTCAGAATGGATGCAGAACAGGCTCATCATAGGGTGACCAGCCTACTGCTTTTTCTATTCAATTTACCCTTTGTAAAATCAATCTTTAGAAGGCTGTATACCTATGAACACCCCGCACTCGAAGTGAATGTGGCGGGTTTAAAATTTAAGAACCCCATTGGACTTGCGGCTGGTTTTGATAAAAATGCAGAGTTGGTTGACATCATGGATGCCCTAGGGTTCGGATTTGTGGAAATCGGCACAGTTACCCCTCGCCCCCAACCCGGAAATCCCAAACCACGCTTATTTCGCTTAAGGGAGGACAAAGCTTTGATCAACCGTATGGGTTTTAACAACCGTGGCGCAGGGGTGGCAGCAGGAAGACTGAGGTCTCGAAAATCGTCGATTATAGTGGGAGGTAATATCGGGAAAAACAAGGATACCCCGAATCACAGGGCAGAAGACGATTATATCGAATGCTTCAAAGAACTGTACGATTTTGTCGACTACTTCGTTGTCAATGTAAGCTCTCCCAACACACCGGGACTACGGGAGCTACAGGAAAAAGAGCCCCTTAAGGAACTTTTGACATCTATCCAAAAGCGAAATTTGGAAAAACCAAATAGCCGACCCATATTCCTAAAAATTGCACCGGACCTTACAACTGAACAGTTGGATGATATCATAGAAATCGTTAGGGAGACGAAGATAACCGGCGTTATTGCCACAAATACCACCATTTCCCGAGAAAATTTGAAAACCACAGGGTCCGTAGTTGATGAAACCGGTGGGCTAAGTGGTTACCCCCTGGAAAAGAGGGCTACCGAAGTTGTCCGTTATATTTGTGAAAAATCCCAAAACGCTTTCCCTGTGATCGGTGTTGGTGGAATTCACTCCGTCGAATCAGCGAAAGCCAAATTGGACGCAGGAGCCTCCCTGTTGCAAATTTATACTGGGTTTATCTATGAAGGCCCTGCACTGGCAAGCAAATTGTGTAGAGGACTGGTAAGAAATAAGATCGGTTAATAAATATGTCAGGAAGAAGAGAGCGGCGAAATAATCCCAGGACAAAAACAACTCCCTCACAACCCAAAAGAGGTCTTTTAAACAGGCTATTCTTTGGGGAAAATCGTCCCCTCTTTTGGGGAACTTTATTGGTAACATTGGGGATTTTAATGTTCATCGCTTTCCTTTCCCACATCTTTACCGGCAACAAAGATCAGAGTACGATAGAACATATTGGCTCCCGAACGCTCCGACAAATTGGAAATGATGTAAGTAACGCCCTCGGCCTATGGGGGGCTGTAATCTCCCACGTGTTTGTATACCGTTGGTTTGGACTTGGCGCTTTATTAATCCCGATCATTCCCATTACGGCAGGTTGGCGTCTGCTCACCAACGACGACCGTATACCTCTTGCTACAGTGACTAAACATACGCTCTTCTACACGCTCTGGATTAGCCTGGCCATGGGTTATTACGTGATGATGGGGGGAAACAGCGGTAGTCTTGGGTATTTGTCGGGCGGCTTTGGATTCGAAGCAAACACCCTCCTATTTAGTCTATTAAAATGGGGAAGTGTCGTAGTCATTGTCCTTCTATTATTTTTTCATTTGATAGCTACCTTAAATATTCGCTCTTTTGCTTTTCTCGAAAATATTACTTTCAGATTCCCCAATAAAAAGAAGGAGGAAGAAGAACTCGAGGAATCGGAAGTTGACGACGAAAAAAGTCCATTTCCTAATCTATTTCAGGTGGATAAAGAAGAGGACCCAACCCCTTCCCCTACCATTGAAGAGCCCAAATTCATCGAGAAATCGCGGGTAGAAAATACCGAAATCCAACTGGAAGTCCCTTCCAATGGCAAAGTTTCTCAGGAAAGCCCATCGGAAAGTTCGGTGCAATTAGAACTGGAGCTGGAAAAAGACCCTATCCCACCCCTTACCCAACTACCCGACAAATCGTTGAGTGAAGAATTGGTAGAGGAATTTGGGGAATATGACTCCACGTTGGATCTACCTACGTTTGTCAATCCAGGATTAGACTTACTGACGCCCCCTCAGGAAAATCAACAGGAGAAGGTTTCCCATGAAGAGTTGGAGAGCAATAAAAACCGTATTGTAGAAACCTTAGGCAGTTACGGGATCCGAATTGCCAAGATTAAGGCAACGATAGGCCCCACGGTTACCCTCTATGAAATTATCCCGGAAGCTGGGGTCAGAATATCCAAAATCCAAAGTCTCGAAAAAGATATTGCGCTCAACCTGGCTGCGTTAGGGATTCGTATCATCGCCCCCATGCCTGGCCGGGGCACCATTGGTATCGAAGTCCCAAACAAAAGACGGGAAATGGTCTATATCCGTACGGTGTTTGCCAACGAGCGCTTCCAAAAATCCAATTACGACCTACCTGTTGTTCTAGGCAAAACGATTTCCAACGAAATATATATTGCTGATCTGGCTAAAATGCCCCACCTACTCATTGCTGGAGCTACGGGTCAGGGTAAATCAGTAGGTCTGAATGTATTGCTAGCATCCCTAGTATTCCGTAAACACCCTTCGCAATTGAAATTTGTCTTGGTTGATCCCAAGAAGGTGGAATTGACCCTTTACAACCACCTGGAACGGCACTATCTCGCGAAGTTACCGAACAGTGAAGAAGCCATCATTACCGATACGAAGAAAGTTATCTATACCCTGAACTCCCTTTGTATTGAAATGGATAACCGCTACGATTTGCTCAAAGAAGCAGCGGTACGGAATTTGAAGGAATATAATACCAAATTCGTTGAACGGAAATTAAATCCCCAGAAAGGACATCGTTTTTTACCGTTTATCGTTTTGGTAATTGACGAATTAGCCGACCTGATGATGACGGCCGGAAAAGAAGTCGAAACTCCTATTGCCCGCCTTGCCCAGTTAGCACGTGCTGTGGGAATCCACTTGGTAGTCGCAACCCAAAGGCCTTCCGTGAAAGTAATCACGGGTCTGATTAAAGCGAACTTTCCAGCCCGATTATCGTTTAAAGTAACTTCTAGCATTGATTCACGAACCATCCTGGATGCGGGGGGCGCTGAACAACTCGTTGGGCACGGCGACATGCTTCTGTCATTGAACTCTGAAATGCTTCGTTTGCAATGCCCCTTTATTGACACCCGTGAGGTAGAAGCCATTTGTAATTTTGTTGGGAATCAACGAGGATACGCCGAAGCCTATGCTTTACCCGAGTTTGAAGGAGATGACTCTTCCGAGTTGAAAGACGACGTCGATATCAACAGTTTTGACCCCCTCCTATCGGAAGCTGCACGACTGGTTGTAACCCATCAGCAAGGGAGCACCTCTTTGATTCAACGGAAGATGAATGTTGGCTATAATCGGGCAGGGCGAATCATGGACCAGTTGGAATCACTCGGAATTACCGGACCTTTTACCGGGAGTAAAGCAAGAGAAGTACTATTTCACGATTTGGACAGCGTCGATCAACACCTAAAATCATTAGGGTTGAATTAAACGAGCTGCCTTTTGCGAGGTCCAACAACAAAATTATATTGAAAATGACGAAACAAATCTCACTGTTAATAGGGTTACTGTTCTTAATCTTAGGTAATGGCTATGCTCAGGATGAAAAAAAAGCTTTGGCTGTCTTAGACGCCATGAGTAACCGTTACCAGTCGTTCACTTCCTATAAAGCAACTTTTACTTACAGCTCGCAAGGTGGAAGACCGGCACAGGGTGAAGCCACGGTTAAGGGCGGCAAATTCTATCTCAAAATGGCTGATCAGGAAGTCCTCTCCGATGGGAAAGTATTAGCCACTTATCTGAAAGAATCGAACGAGGTGACCTTACAAGATTATAACGAAGACGAAATCGGAGACCTCAGCCCCACTCGTATCTACCAAGCCTATAAACAAGGTTATAAATATGCGTTCATGGGTGAAACTCAAGTCAATGGGCGCACTTATGAAAATGTCCGTCTAACCCCCACAGCAAGTAATTCTCCCATTTCCAACGTAGAACTCCAAATCGACAAGGCGGACAAGTCAATAAAAGGATGGAAAATTTTTTCCAAAGGAAATGAATCAACCCAATTCACCGTAACGCAGTTTCAATCGAATATCGCGGTGAACGACAATCTTTTTACCTTCGATGCAAAGCGATTCCCAGGAGTTGAAGTGATTGATCTACGATAGCTGAAGTCCAAGGTTTACCGGTTTACTACCTTAACCTTATTTTCCCGAGTTCTTTCCCAGCCATTTTGGTCTATACAGGATTGAAATCATCCCGGTAATGGTTTACCCATACTAGGTTGGATCGACGAGGTGCCCATTTTTGATGCTGTTAAGTGTTAGGAATGGGTGTACGATATACCTGGGCAATGAATTAGTGATCAAGACAACTTTTGATATTCGTACAAGTAATACCTAAAAAGTGGGCTATCCCTTTTTCAAATGAATCTTTTAGGATTTTGACCTCCTAGAGAATCGATTGGATCGAAGAGATAGCCCAACAAATTAAATTTTAGTGATGTGTGGGTCTTGGAGCCCAGCGATCATAGGGACTCATATCGAAATCATTGACTTCCTGCATGGTCAATCCTAAAGCATCCGCAACTCCTTCACCGTATTCTGGATCAGCTTTGTAGCAATTCCGTATGTGTCGAATTTGAATAAACTTCTCCGCCCCCCCAATTTGGGCGGCTGTATTCTTAAACAACAGGTCCGCTTTACCGTCAGCTTTGATGATGCGGAATAAGTCTCCAGGCTGCGTAAAGTAGTCTTCGTCGTCATCCCGGAAGTTATAAGCATAGGCTGCACCTTCCAGCGCTAAGGGAGGTTCTTTTTGGGAAAGATCCTCTTGCCATTCCCCGTAGCTGTTCGGGTTGTAGTGAAGTGTACTTCCATAGTTACCATCTACCCGCATGGCGCCATCTCGATGGAAGGCATGGTAAGGACAACGTGGCTTATTCACCGGGATTTGGAAATGGTTGACGCCCAAACGATATCGTTGCGCATCCCCGTAGGAGAATAAACGTGCTTGTAACATCTTATCGGGAGAAAAACCGATTCCTGGAACGATATTAGCCGGATTAAAAGCGGCTTGCTCTACATCTTGGAAATAGTTATCCGGGTTACGATTTAATTCAAATTCTCCGACCGGAATCAAGGGGAAGTCTTTCTTAGACCAAACCTTTGTCAAATCGAAGGGATGAAAACGATAGGTTTTCGCCTGCTCCTCCGTCATAATCTGAACATACATTTTCCATTTCGGATATTCCCCTCTTTCAATAGCTTCGTACAGATCTCTTTGGGACGACTCCCTGTCTTTGCCAATTATTTCGGCTGCTTCTTCGTCAGTTAGGTTTTCAATTCCCTGTTGTGTCCTAAAGTGGAATTTAACCCAATGACGTACGTTGTCCCTGTTTATAAAACTATAGGTATGGCTACCAAAGCCGTGCATATGACGATAGCCTCTCGGTATTCCCCGGTCACTCATTACAATGGTCACCTGGTGAAGTGATTCGGGCAGAAGGGTCCAAAAATCCCAGTTATTATTAGCGCTTCGCAAGTTAGTTCGGGGATCTCGCTTTACGGCATGGTTCAAATCAGGGAATTTCAGGGGATCACGGAAGAAAAACACCGGCGTGTTGTTCCCCACTAAATCCCAAATACCCTCATCGGTATAAAACTTAATAGCAAAGCCCCGAATATCACGCTCTGCATCAGCCGCACCTCTCTCCCCAGCGACCGTAGAAAAGCGCACAAACAAGTCGGTCTTTTTACCAATTTCTGAGAAAATATTGGCTTTTGTATACGGTGTGATATCGTGGGTGACAGTAAAGGTTCCGAATGCACCAGAACCCTTGGCATGCATACGCCTTTCGGGTATTACCTCACGATCAAAATTCGCCATTTTTTCCAAAAACCACACGTCTTGCAATAACATCGGACCCCGCGGCCCCGCCGTCAATACATTCTGATTATCGGAAACCGGCGCCCCTGTTTGACGGGTAAGATTTGTCTTGTTTTCTTCCATATTTGTATTGGGTTTGATTTTCTATAAATCTATATCTATTTTATTAATTATTAGAATATACTTCATTGATATTATCTATCCCTTCATAAGTATTCTTTATCTCCCATAAAACGATGACTCATAATTTGGTTACGAAATATCTTTAATTGGTGAAATAGCAAGGAGTTCGCGCTATCCCACCAAATTACAAATTTTTGCCCTGATTTTTCAATTAACGCCCCCCTAAAGCTTAGACATCTGACAGGGTAAAGTCTGTATCCATTTCCGCGCATTGTACGATGTGAACTGCCATTCGCTCGCGAGAATTACCTCGCCGTACGGCTACCTTCCAACTTTTAGTTACTCACGTTGATCTTATACGTGTCAATAATTAAACGGCTAAAAACATGAAACAGGGGTTCTGGATTCTATTACTTATGGTTACCATCTTTTCGTGTAAAGAGGGTTTTAATCATCCGCCTGAGGTAAAAGTGCTGAAAACAGGGAAACCCTACCCTTTACAACCTGGAGGACATAACATCGAAATCGTGGTCAACGAAATTCAGGATTCTCGATGCCCTATGAATGCGATCTGCTTTTGGCCGGGTTATGCTCAAGTGTTTTTTGAAATTAGAGCGGATAGTGAAACGATTAAGGATTCTCTTTCCATTCCTGAGTATCGGAAATTGGGACAATATTCCCATAAATATTATGACCTTGACGGAGTACGCTATGCGCTTACCCTTACGGAGGTGGTACCGTATCCCTGCCACAATTGTCCAATTGCGCCGAAGGAACAAAAAGCCGTATTTAGAATCTTCCGATATTAACCATCTTTAGTACTTTGGCTTATTGGATTTGTTCGTAAATCGCAAACCTGCCATCGAAATGAGTCAATTTATAATAAGGTAGTATTTTTTGCCCGGGTCGGGGATAGAAACTTTCTTTAAGGAATTCATAGTCGAAAAGTATAAAATCGACATCCATTTTTTTACCCCAAACGGCCATCATTTGCGGGGATAAATTCTGTTTATGGTAATGGAGTTTATAGTTTTCATGTGAAAGAAGCAGGTCAAATTCTTCGTACTCATTAAAAAAGAAAGTCAAGGGTACCAGTCCAGTTCCATCTTCCGGAAGAATCGGTCTAAGGCTTTTATAGTTCTCAGGCAAGTTGCCAAATTTCATATTGTGATTAATGAGTTGTCCCATTCCGACGGTCCCTATGATCAGATAAGCTAGTAAGCTAATTTTTAATCCTTTTGAGATAAAAGGTTGGATTCGATAAAGTTCATAAACCAGTACCAGCATAAAAGGAATAAACAGAACCATATACATGGCCGAATTTCCCTTCGTGATCAACCAAAAAGAAACGAATAGCGCTGTTGAATAGATTTTCAACGCTACGGGGAGTTGTGAAATCCTATTTCGTTGATGAAAGGCCACATAAATTAACAAGGCGGAAAGAGCCATTTGCTCTGGTGAGTGCAAGAAAAGCCTGGGGTAGGTCACCATTTGTATCAGTTTTTTCTTTAAGTTCATTCCATTCCCCGCAGCTGGATCATTGGAAAACTGATAGATCCACATTTCCACGCCTTCTGGGTGCCCGAGCACGTCAATTAGGTAAAGTGAGCATGCGCCTATTCCGGCGACTGTAAACAGCGCTAATTTTTTGTATTGTTTTAATATAAAAAGGGTAGCAAAACCGGCAAACAGGTAGATGATCCCGTTCATATGACCTACAAACGCCAAGCCCGACAATATTCCCGCCAGAAGGGTTTTCCAAGGGCGATCCCTACCAGTAAATAACAAAAGAAAGGCTCCAAAACCCAAGGCTGCCAACAACATTTCTGGTCGATTTTGGAAACTTATTTTAATCATTAAACGATTGGCGAAAATTAAAAAAAGCATGGCCAGAAGCAGGTCGGTCCACCCTTTTTCACCCCTATACCTTAGATAGTAAATAAGCATGAAGACCAGACTGACGAAGGGTATTAGTCCGGTAAATTGCACGACGGGGAGGTCATACCCGAACAAATACATTAGTGCCGCCCCGAACCATAGGAAAAACTTATGACTTACAAGAAGTTCTTTGTGCCAATCATTCAGACCAGTGAAAAATTCAGATCGTATAAGTCCATCTTCCAGAAACCAATAGGATTGTTCGGCAAACCAAGCATCGTCACCGGTAGGGGCTCTCTGGATATAGGTGCCGATGGCTAACGCCACGATCGTACCAATGAGGATTAACGCATATTTCCGATTTAGCATGACAGCTTCAATTGATGAATTGAAAAACCCATCTGCACTTATCTTTTCACTAACTCAGCTCTCTTAATCGGAAACCCAATGTAGAGGAAACAGAAGAGGTAAAATACCGGCAAGTTGTAGGTTCAATTGAACCCAACCCAAAAGATCTGCTTAGCAGTTGATAATGTACAGTCGTGTTATAGGCTCAATGTAGTGCTTATCACCTGATTAACCAAGGCTATAGATAAAATTAATCGGGAATCAGACGATAATTTCGGAATTCGAATAGCCTTATGCCGGTCTTTTTTTCGATCCAATACAACAATCGATCGGCAGGATTAAATTTTTTCCTCGACAAGTCAATTTCTATATGCCAATCTTGTCGGGCAATACGTTCTTTCATCACAGCGGGGTGACTATCTTGAAACAAGGCCAGTGAATCGAAGTCGGAGTAGTCAAAGACATCTTCCGTTTTAAGAAATTTTTGCCAATCGCCTTCATCCTGCCAAAACCGGGCTACATTTTTCATTTTGGCCTTCATTCGGGCTGGACTTTTCACCCATCCATAGTGATAGATCGTTGCCCCACTTTTTTTAACATTCAATTTTTCCCCCTGTTTTCTAAATCCCTGGGCGTCTCTAAAGGCGGATATAGGTCCGTCAGCAGGTTGTAATTTTTTACGAATAATTCTGATTTCCCTCCGGTACCAAGTTCGGCTATCGCCGACATAGTCATAGGTCCCATAAAAGTGTAGGTAGTCGAACAACAGCCCTTCTACTGCTGGATCATCGAGGTATTTTTCACAACTTTCGCGTACAACCGATATGTATTTTTCATGCATCACCTCATCGGCTTGAATATAGAAAGCCCAATCGGCGTCGTGGGATACCAAGGCCAGTGCCTTATCGGTTTCAAGAGCGAGCACCTCTCCTCCTTTTCGACGGGTTAAATCCCATTCGCTTTCATAAACTCGGATCTTCGGATCTTTCAAACTCCGAATGAGCTCCAGTGTTTCATCATCACTTTTTCCGACCAAAACGACCATTTCATCCACCGCTGGTAAAATTGACTGTATGGATTCCATGACAGGGTAGTCGTTAAGTATCGCATTTCGAATGATCGTGAAACCGGCTATTTTCATAATTCGTCGTTTGCGATTACACTATGCTATTGGAACAGATAAAGAAAAATACGTCAGAACCCTTTAAAGATTCTGACGTATTCGAATGGGTTGAAACCACAAGGCAAATTTTAATCTAAATTTATTTCTAAACGTCAATTGCTTCGCCATAAGCAACTTCTGTGGCTCCTTTAATAGCTTCGGAAATAGTGGGGTGAGGATGAACAGAGCGCATAATTTCGTGTGCGGTCGTCTCCAGTTTACGGGCTACCACAACTTCAGCGACAAGTTCAGTCACGTTATAACCGATCATATGTGCGCCAAGGAATTCACCGTATTTGGCATCAAAAACCACTTTGACGAAGCCGTCGGGCGCTCCAGCTGCTTTTGCTTTCCCTGAAGCGACAAACGGGAACTTACCTACTTTAACTTCATACCCCGCTTCTTTTGCTTTTTTCTCGGTATAACCAACCGAAGCAATTTCGGGTTGACAATACGTACAGCCGGGGATATTTCCATAGTCAAGAGGTTCTGTTTTATGGCCGGCAATTCGTTCGGCAGCTATGATTCCTTCGGCCGTTGCCACGTGGGCTAACGCTGGTCCGGGAATACAATCACCAATGGCATAAAACCCTGGAACATTCGTCTCATACCATTCATTTACTGCGATTTTACCTTTTTCGGTTTTGATACCTACTTCTTCCAAACCGATATTTTCGATATTGGAAACAACCCCAGCGGCAGAAAGCACTACGTCAACTTCGAAAGTCTTCTCCCCGTCAGGCGTTTTAACAAATGCTTTTACCCCTTTGCCTTTGGACTCGACCTTCTCTACGGAAGAATTGGTATAGATTTCAATACCCTTCTTTTTTAGCTGTTTTGCCAATTCTTTCGAAACGTCCTCGTCCTCAATGGGGACTACTTGTGGCATGAATTCGACGATCGTAACCTTGGTTCCAAGTGATGAATACACATAGGCGAATTCCACCCCAATGGCACCGGATCCGATGACCAACATACTCTTGGGTTGTTTTTCCAGTGACATGGCTTTGCGGTACTCGATGACCTTTTCCCCATCAATTTTTATATTGGGCAGCTCCCGAGCCCGGGCTCCTGTAGCGATGACCACTCCTTTCGACGCGCGATATACAGTTTTTTTACCGTCTTTGTCGGTCACCTCTACTGATTGATCTTTTACAACTTTACCGTATCCATTTATGACGTCGATTTTATTCTTCTTCATCAGGAAGGTAACTCCTTTATTCATGGATTCGGCAACGCCCCGACTACGCTTGATAACGGCACCGAAATCTGCTGAGCTTTCCGACACGTTGATGCCGTAGTCTTTGGCATGTTTGATGTATTCAAATACCTGCGCACTTTTTATCAACGCTTTGGTAGGAATACAACCCCAGTTCAAGCATACGCCACCCAAGTTTTCTTTCTCTACGATCGCCACTTTTAAACCCAGTTGGGATGCGCGAATCGCAGCGGGATATCCTCCGGGTCCGCTGCCTATCACTATAACGTCATAATTCTGAGACATTTTCAGGAAAATTTTATGTAAGTTTTATGAATGATACATCGGTCAGCGCGCCAAAAGCGAAAAACCATTGCAAAGGTAAAAGGTTTTATGGTAAATGACAGAATTTCGTTCGCTTAAAGGGCCGACGTCCTGGTTTGAAATGCATTCAAAACACGATATATACTCGGTCAAGGTAAGGAGGTTGTTTCAACCCGGAGCGTTTTTTTGTACCTTTGTGCGCTAAAAATAAACGACGAGAAGATCGATGACGTCCGAACAGTTAAGTGAGTTGGTCGAACGGGTGGATGCCCTGGCAAAGTACCTGGATTACAATACCAAAAAAGAGAAATTAGCGGAACTGGAAGCGCAAACCGCTCAACCAGAGTTTTGGTTAGATTCGGAAAGGGCAGAAAATGTCATGAAGGAAATTCGTGGCCTTAAATTTTGGGTCAACGGTTACCAAGATTTAGCACGCCAGAAAGATGACCTTGAAACCATTTGGGAATTTTTCGAAATGGGGGAAGCATCCGAAGACGAAGTCGACGCGGAAGGGCGAAAATTAGAACAAAAGCTGGAAGAACTGGAATTCCGCAAAATGATGTCAGACGAGGGGGATGAACTCTCAGCAGTCATTGAAATTCACGCCGGTGCAGGCGGAACCGAATCCCAGGATTGGGCCTCCATGTTAATGCGGATGTACATCATGTGGGCGGAAAAGAATGGCTATAAGGTCAGAGAAGTAGACCTACAGGAAGGCGATGTGGCCGGGGTAAAATCGGTAACCCTGGAAATCGACGGAGACTATGCCTACGGTAACCTCAAATCGGAAAATGGGGTCCATCGTTTAGTGAGAGTATCTCCATTTGATTCAAATGCCCGACGCCACACATCTTTCGCTTCAGTATATGCCTATCCGCTGGTGTCGGATAATATTGAAATCGAAGTCAACCCAGCCGACATCACCTGGGATACCTTCCGTTCAGGTGGGGCAGGAGGACAAAATGTTAACAAAGTGGAAACGGCGGTCAGACTTCACCACAAACCGTCCGGTATAATCATTGCCTGTCAACAAGAAAGATCGCAGTTGATGAACAAGGAAGTGGCTCTGCGCCTATTAAAATCCCGACTCTACCAAATCGAATTGGAAAAAAGAAATGCAGCCCGTGCGGAGATTGAAGCTTCCAAAAGAAAAATTGAATGGGGGTCCCAGATCAGAAGTTATGTTCTCGACGATAGAAGGGTGAAGGATCACCGAACCAACTACCAGACCTCCGATACCGAAAGTGTCCTAAACGGAGAAATTAACGAATTTATAAAAGCTTACCTGATGGAAGCCTAGTCAGTCATATGAAAACGCAACTCGAAAAGGAAAAAGAAATAGCCGCCCTTGCTGCCGTAGAACACATTCAAGATGGGCAAATCGTAGGGCTTGGAACAGGCTCTTCATCGGAGTATGCCATCCGTGCTATCGGCCGAAAGGTGGAAGAAGGTCTTAAAATAACCGGTGTACCTACCTCCAACCGTACCGCACAATTAGCAGAATCGCTGCAAATCCCGCTTGCCGATATTAATACAATCGACCAGATCGATATCACCATTGATGGCGCCGACGAATTTACTACCGATCTGATGCTCATCAAAGGAGGTGGAGGTGCCTTACTTCGAGAAAAAATTGTTGCTTCCTTGACTCGACAACAAATTATCATAGCCGACTCGTCAAAACTAGTCGAGAAACTCGGTCAATTTCGCCTGCCTATCGAGGTTATTCCCTTTGCTACCAACTACGTTCTACGTCAATTGGAAAAGCTTGGCGGGAAAGCAGAATTGCGTTTAGTTGACCAAAAACCCTATCAAACCGATCAAAGTAACTATATCCTAGACACCGATTTTGGGCTCATCGACCATCCGGACCAACTTGCCGACAAGCTAAATCAAATTGAAGGCATAGCCTGTCATGGTCTGTTTATCAATTTGGCAGAAAGAGTGATCATGGGAAAAGGAGATGAGTTCCTAGAATTCAAAAGACCTTAAAGTACTTACCAACCACCCCTGTTTTTTCCTAAAACCAACTTTTGCTCCAACGATTTTTTCCCAGAATATCGGAATAAACATCTTTTGGACCCTATTGCTACATCTCCAATTAATTTTAGCTTGCAGTTGATTGGGATATTTCTGAAATTAGTTTGATTTAACTAATTTCCATGTGGACTTTGGTCCGATGATACAAACGATTTCCCTAAACGCTAACCTTAATTTTTTCCAGAAGCAACCTGCTAAGTTGATTTTGGGCATTTTACTTTTCGGCCTTTTGACGAGCGGTTGTGGTGTGGAAAAGCCTGCCGAAATTGCGGAAGCTGAGCAAAACATTCCAGATAAAATCGACTTCAATTACCATGTAAAACCTATTTTGTCGGACAAGTGCTTTGCCTGTCATGGTCCTGATCTGAAAAATCGAAAAGGCGATTTAAGGCTTGATACAGAAGACGGTGCCTATGCAGCGTTGAAGGATGCCAAAAACATGCATGCGATTGTCCCGGGGAGATTAGGTAAAAGTGCCGTTTATGCTCGATTAATCTCAGAGGATCCGGATTATAAAATGCCGCCACCCGATTCCAATTTGGAACTGACGGCAGAAGAAATTGCTATTATTTTCAAGTGGATCGAACAGGGGGCTACCTATGAACCCCACTGGTCGTTTATTAGCCCTAAGAAGCCCAAAATTCCCAAAGTCAAGGAAAAAGATTGGCCGCAAAATCCCATCGATCAGTTTATTTTAGCTCGGCTTGAAAAAGAAAAACTCGCTCCTGCGCAAAAGGCCAATCCCGAAGAGTTGATACGTCGGGTTAGTTTTGATCTTACCGGTTTACCTCCAACCCTGGAAGAAGTAGAAGCTTTTCAGGCAGATCCATCTTCCCAAGCTTATGAAAAACTAGTAGATCGGCTATTGGCCTCGCCATCCTATGGGGAACGAATGGCCAGTGACTGGATGGATGTAGCTCGTTTTGCCGATAGTGACGGGTATCTGGATGACAAACATCGTGATTTTTCGCCCTGGCGTGATTGGGTCATCAGCGCGTTCAACCGTAATATGCCTTACGATCAGTTTATTACCTGGCAACTTGCGGGCGATCTACTTCCTAATCGAACCAAAGAAAGCATTTTAGCAACAGCTTTCAATCGTCTTCATAAGAAGAATTCTGAGGCCGGCATCATATTTGAAGAATATCGTGTCGAATACGTTGCCGACCGTGTACACACGTTAGGGCAAGGCATTCTTGGGCTATCCCTCCAATGCGCGCGATGTCACGATCACAAATATGATCCGATCAGTCAGGAAGACTATTTTCGATTATTTGCCTTCTTTAATAGCACGTTTGAAACGGGTAGCCCGGTTTATGGCCCGGATCAAACCCCAGGACCCGCTTTACTCCTTACGAAAGACGATCAAGAAGACCTAATTCGGTTTCTGAATCAAGAGATAGAAGGCTATGAAAAACAGCTTTCTAATCTAAAAAACCGTTCCGAGGAAGCCTTTAAAAGTTGGATATCAAATACCGGTGTATCACCAAAATCCCTTCATCAAAAGGTCAAAGAAAGTTTAGTAGCCTACTATCCTTTTGATGAGGTACGTGAGGTAAGATCAAAAAAGATAACTCCCAATCTAGTCAACAGGAACCTTCCAGCCACCTGTAACGATCCACTCTTAAAACCCGGCGTAAAAGGAAATGCGTTTTTTGTCAGTGACTATAATTCGGTTGTCCTGGGGAATAAAATTGGGTGGTACGAAAGAACAGAGCCCTTTTCTGTTTCATTATGGATTTACCCTGCACAAAACTACCCAGATGCTGGAGTTTTTTACCATTGTGAAGACCTCCGATTAGGTTTAAAAGGTTACTCCCTTAAATTGGAAAACAACAAACTTCAGTTTATCATCGCCCACTCCTACCCTCAAAATTCCATACAGATCTCGACGGTCCAACCCATTAAGGAAAAGGAATGGGTTCATGTAACCATAACCTATGACGGCTCTAGCAAGGCACACGGAACTCAGATCTATCTGAATGGAAAATTGGTGGAGGTGACAGTTGATTACGACAATCTCTATAAAGGTATTTTATACGAATGGAATATTCACACCTACGGATTTAAAGGTTTTATGCTGGGGCAGCGCAGTCTGATGCTTCCGTTTAAAGACGGTGGTTTGGACGAACTAAAAATATACAATCGACAACTAACACCGCTCGAAGTCCTTTATGAATTTAATCCCGATGAAGCCCTTTCTATCCTCAAAGATGAAAAGGATCGTGATCATTATCGCCTGCTTCGGGAATATTATTTCGCTCATTATCTTCCCGATCCGTCCGGCCTCACCGATAGTCTTCTTAACAAAAGAAACGAACTCAACGGCTTAATGAACTCCATCCCCGAGATTATGGTGATGGGGGACATGCCTAAACCGAGACCCACTTACGTACTGGACCGCGGCCTTTATAACGCACCTGGAGAAATAGTTAAACCGGGCACACCTTCGCAACTATTCGAATACGATTCTTCCCTCCCCCCGAATCGATTAGGTTTAGCGAAATGGCTCTTCGACCCGAGACACCCGCTTACAGCTCGCGTTTTTGTTAATCGCATCTGGCAACAACATTTTGGCACCGGACTGGTACGTACACCCGGCGATTTTGGTAACCAGGGAGCCCTACCGTCCCATCCGGAATTGCTCGATTGGCTGGCTGTAGAATTCATAGAGTCGGGCTGGGATATAAAGAAACTTCATAAAGTAATTGTGACATCCGCTACTTATCAACAAAGTTCGATCGTCACTCCGGACAAACAAGAAAGGGATCCGGAAAACATTTTATTAGCGAGGGGGGCTCGCTTCAGATTGAGCGCGGAAATGATCCGCGATAATGCCCTTGCTACAAGCGGGTTACTTGTAAGAAAAATGGGAGGCCCCAGTGTATATCCCTATCAACCTGAAGGGCTTTGGGATGAAATCAGCGACAAGGTTTGGCGTTATAAATACCTTCAGGAACCGGGAGAAGGCCTTTACCGCCGAAGTTTATATACCGTCTGGAAGCGTACTGCCCCTCCTCCATCGATGTTGATTTTCGATTTACCGGAACGCGGAGAATGTGCAGTCAACCGACGAAAAACCAACACCCCTTTACAAGCCCTGGTCCTGTTGAACGATCCTCAATATGTGGAAGCAGCCAGAGTCTTGGCAGAAAACCTCTTAAAACAGAGCTCGACTGAAGACAAGCGACATTTACTAACGACAGCTTTTCGGGTCATTACCGGACGTAAGCCTGATTCAAAAGAATGCGAAATTCTGGAAAATTATTACGATGAAGAAGTGACCCGATTTAGGGAATCACCAAAAAAAGCGGCCGATTATCTCAGCACCGGTTACCTTCCGGTGGATGAAAATATTCCCCATGAAGAATTAGCTGCATTGGCTACCGTGGTTCACTCAATTATGAATACAGACGAAGCAATAACGCGAAAATAAGGTGCTAGAATGGAGGAGATTAAGAATGTTTTGACCCAACTTAATCGGCGTGATTTTCTGACTAAAGCAGGGTTAGGTTTAGGATCTATAGCCCTGGGAAGTTTACTGGGCTCCCAATTATCTGCCCGGGAACGAAGCGCTTTGAAGGCAGCGACTGATTTTACTGAAACCACCCGTGGAGCCCATTTTTCTCCTCGGGCTAAAAGGATTATTTATCTGTTTATGAGTGGCGGCCCCTCTCAAATCGAAACCTTCGATTACAAACCCGCCCTAGCTAAGTGGCATGGACAGGAAATTCCAGATTCTATCCGAGGAACTCAACGAAATTCCGGAATGGTGCTCGGACAGTCTACCTTCCCGTTGGTTCAATCGATTTATGATTTCAAACAATATGGGCAATCGGGAGCGTGGGTCAGCGAATTATTCCCCTATACGGCTAAAATTGTAGATGAGCTTTGCATCGTCAAATCGATGTATACGGAAGCAATCAATCACGAACCTGCCGTGATGTTTGTCCAAACCGGATCCCAACAAAGTGGGCGGCCTTCCATGGGCTCATGGCTCAGTTACGGCTTAGGGAGTGATAATGAAAATCTCCCGCATTTTATCGTCATGATATCAAAAGGGGTTTCCGACCAACCACTAAGCTCATCAGCCTGGGCGAACGGTTTCCTGGCTTCACATCATCAAGGCGTGCAGCTCCGAGCCGGTAAAGACCCGGTTCTCTATCTAGAAAACCCGTATGGGGTGCATCCAGAGGACCGAAGAAGAGCTTTGAATCGCATTAAACAATTAAATGAACACCAATTTTCGCTTTGGGGAGATCCTGAGATCCATTCTCGTATAAGTCAATATGAAATGGCTTACAAAATGCAAACCTCTGTTCCTGAAGCCGTCGACATCGCAGGTGAGCCCGACTACATTTATAAAATGTACGGGGAAGATGCGCGTATCCCAGGGACCTTTGCCGCCAATTGTTTGCTGGCACGGCGGCTGGCGGAGAGAGACGTTAAATTCATTCAGCTTTATCATATGGGGTGGGATCAACATGGGGACCTTCCCAAAAACATTAAAAAACAAGCTAAAGATGTAGATCAAGCTTCTGCAGCATTGGTCATGGACTTGAAACAACGGGGTTTACTCGACGATACGCTCATCGTATGGGGTGGAGAATTCGGGCGCACTAGCTTTTCACAAGGGCGACTTACCCCCGACAATTACGGAAGGGACCATCATCCTGGATGCTTTACGATGTGGATGGCGGGAGGTGGTATCAAACCCGGCCTAGTCTATGGCGAAACCGATGAACTGAGCTACAACGTCGTTCGGAATGGGGTGCACATCCACGACTTTCAAGCTACGGTTCTACACCTTTTTGGATTGGACCACGAACGACTTGTCTTCAAACATCAGGGGCGACGCTATCGACTTACGGATGTCCATGGCCATGTCGTGAAAGACTTGCTGGCTTGAATTTAAAGACGTTCAACGTTGACGAATAGATCAAATAATCGATTTTTCTTCCCTCTTGAAATTGGCACCGACGCACCGTCGCTCATCATCAGATACCCACCGTCGTTCCGAACGAACTTCCGGATATACTTCGGATTGATTAAATGGGAATGATGGACTCGAATAAACCCGTTTTCGTTTAGGACTTGTTCTACCTCCTTCAACGTTCGACAAATCAAATATTTGGAGGTGTCATAACAATAAATTCGAGTATAATTACTTTCACTTTCGCATCGAATAATATCTTCTATTTCGATAAATTCCAACCCATCCAGCGTTGGAAGAGCCACTCGGGATTTTAACCGGTAATTACTCCGAAGCATTTCATTCATCATGGTCAGCTGCGCCATACTTAAGACTTTTTCGTTTTTTTCTTTCCAGCGCAATAACGCACTGTCCAATTCGTCTTCATCGACCGGTTTTAATAGGTAGCTGATGGCACTATAATTGAACGCCTTCACAGCATATTGGTCGTAGGCTGTCACGAAAATTACGTCGAATCGCAATTGTTCGAGACTCCCTAGTAATTCAAAGCCCCCCATCCCCGGCATTTCAATATCGAGAAAAACGAGGTCGGTGGGAGTTTTCCTCAGGAACTCCAACGCTTCCCGCGAGTCGTTGAACTTTCCCGTTACTTTAAGGTCGGGATGCTTTTCACCGAGAAGTAATTCAAGGCTTTCCGTACAATGACGTTCATCGTCAATCAGGACTACAGAATAGGTCATAGTTATATCATTAAGTACTTTTATGCGTAATTATCACTTTGGTGCCCAAGGGTTCCTGGTTTTCATCTTTCATATCTACAAACTCTACGTGGATTTTTTGGCCGTAGGTTGCGTTAAAAAGCGCTATTCTTTCATCCGTGATTTTCAGACCTAAGCCTGCCTTTTCTTCCCAGGGCTTTCTATTCATAGCCGCCTCACGTCCTATACCATTGTCTTCGATTATATACGTAAAACCATCTAAGATTTCACCCAACCGAATATCCAGTCGGCGGGGTAATCGTTGGCTGGCTGCGATTCCATGTTTAATCGCATTTTCAACAAAAGGTTGTAAAAGCATAGACGGAATCAATATACGTTCGGTATCCAAGTCGGGTGTAATCGTGATATGATACTCAAAAAGATCACCAAATCGCAACTTTTCCAGTTGTAAATAAAGACTGATCAAATCGATTTCTTCCGACAACGGGATGACAGGAACCCGGGAATTATGTAATATTTTCCTTAAAAGTCGCGCAAATCGAACCAAATAGCTACTCGCATTTTCATAGTTTTTGGTTAAAATCTGATGCCTAATCGAATTCAGGCTATTAAATATAAAGTGTGGATTCATCTGACTACGGAGGGCTTGCATCTCCATTTCAGAAAGTCGCTTTTCATATTCCGATTTCATTTGTTGTTGCTTCTGCTTTTCCAACAACGTATTTTTCTCCAAAATCTCATTGGTACGCTCTTCGACCATGCGTTCTAAACGTTCGTTTTCGGTAGCTGTAAGTTGTCTATTGAGCTCCATCTGTTCGATATACGCGGAAGTAACTTTCTCTTTTGCAATTCGTATCGCTCGAAGCTTGTACCCTAAGGCCAGGGCAAAGCATACACTTTCCAATAAAATACCGGTTTTAAAAACCAAAACGGAACTTATGTAAGGTATTCCGAAGAAGAGATAGTTGCTTTTAGGGTCGGTCGAAAACGCGATAAGCCCACCCAAAATAAAAAAGGAACTGCCGGCAATAAACATAGCTTTCACCGGACTTTTCACCGCGAAACATATCCAAATACTCAAGGAAATGGCAACGGGAAATAGTATGAGACGTAGCCATACAAATATCTTTTGTTGAAAACTATAGTTGAAATTGATGAAGTTAAAAACCACTAATGCCAACCCGGCTACGACCAACGCTACCGTGGTAGCTTTAAGAAACTTATACAAAAGCCCATCTTCCTTATCGATATCTAATAAATGTTTAGCAAACCAAGCATAGGCTGCAAAAAACAAATATTGTAAGGGCTCCCCTAACTTATAGGTTAGTTCAAAGTCGAGGTAAGCCATCCTTGCCAAGGGCGAATAAGGCAACGATTTAACCACGAGTGCATAGCTAGCTGCTCCGAAAAGATAGATTGAATAGAATAAAAGTGCCTTTTCATTCATCCAAAAGTATAGGAAAAAGAAAAACACCATCATCACGCAAACCCCGCCAAGGAAGAAGCCATTGAATTCGGTTTTTCCAATATTAGCACGGTAACCGTTCACAATTTCTTCATAACTATGCGATGGGCTTTGTACGTACATGCCGTGAGGAGCGAAGGAGAGTCCCCTATATGCCGATAATCGGAACAGAAGGTCGACCACTTCGCCGGGGGCGAGCCTCACATAACTTAATTCTGGATATTCAAGCACAACCCAGTCATGGGGTTTCACATAGTTTCCGGTTACTTGATAGAGTTGAGGGGTTGGATCTAACTTATAAACTACAATTGAATCGACATTTTTGCTCACAAAATCTACCTGAGTCGAATCGGTTAAGTCGTTCTTTACAATCAATCGCAACCAGTAATACCCTCCTACTTTGCGCGGCACTTCTTGCGTAAATTGCTGCCAACCGGAATGCTGTAAGATTTCATTCGGTGAAGGACTCGATTGATGGAGAATAGAGCTTATTCCGGTTTCCTGAAGCAAAAGACGGCCTCTTATCGCGCTGACCGACAGGGTATCGTCAGCACGAATTGGATTTCCAATACAAAACAGCAATCCCCAAAGAAGAAATGCTAAAAGCAAACGTGGGCTCATCTCCAAAGCAAATTATATCAACGAATATACAACCATAACCCTAAAGCTTTTTTCGGGATGAGCCGCAGCACCAAACCGTTTAGTATTTAGCAATAAATGAGATTAAACATAAATATCATTAAAAATAGCCTTTTTCTAATGGCTATCTCGATACAACCGTTTACTCATTAGGTGCTAAAGAAATGAGAAACACCCGATAACTTTAAGTGCTATCGAATATGGCCTATTCTGTACTATGAATCTTTGATGTCCTCAATTCTAATCCAAAACAGTTGCTGAACCTAAACATGGTTTCTATATCTCCCTAAAGTGCAAACAAAAATTTTATGAAAGTCAGGTACCTCTTATTATCAACCCTCTTGTCAGGTGTAATTATTCTGCAAGGATGCTCTTCTTCCGGATCTGAAAATTCGCTGAATGATCTGGAAAATGCTACAGCGTCGAAAGGCAAATCGGGCGGAAATAAATGTCTGCTGGATTATGCCGAAAAATTAGACGAATTACTCACGCGCGAACTTGCGGGTGAAACCGTTCAATATACCCCTGAAGACGCTGAAAAGGATTATTCTAAAGTTCTGTCCAACCCGCTGTATCATTCGGTTCGATACAGTTGGAAAAGTGATCGGACAAAATCGATGAGTTTCGGCGCTCATGAGGTAATGGTGCCCGTCAGGGACGAGGTCGCTTTGTACGGTATCAACCCAGTTACTTATGATGAATTCAAACAAAGAAGACGCAACGTAACCGACGAGGAATTAGCCGAGATGAACAAAAGAATCAGCGAAACACTGTCGGGACAAACTGAGAATGAAGCAGTTAAAAAACAGCTAGAAAAACTCGAGAAGATGGGAGTGGATCAAAGTACGGTCCAAGGAATGAGTAGCTCGGTTACTGGTATGGCCGGGAAAGTAGCCCAATCTTACTCCGAAGTCAGCGGGTTAGGCGATGCTGCAGCTTGGAATTCATACGAACAACGTCTTTATGTACTCGATAGGGGTGTCGAATTTGCCGTCGCAGTTAGTGCCGGTGAAGACGAGAATGTCAACAAAGAAAAATCGGTTGCGTTAGCAAAGAAAATCTTGAATATCTGCGATTAGTCTTAAGCATACCGACGGGGTTTACGGTTTATGCCACCTAAGCCCCGTCGTTAGTCCTATTTGATAAGGTCGAGTGTAGATCGGATGATCTGAATGCGAGTGTGTTTGGAAGGAGTAATTGAATTGACCTTCGACAAAAATCTGTAGTTTCTCATTGAGGGGAAATTGCCGCCCCGTGTAGAGTTGCCCCCAGGCACCCGGGGAATTACCCTCTCCTAAGCTGAAGAAATAGCCAGCTCCCAGCCCAACGTAGGTGTGGAAAGACTTTAAAGGAAAGGATTTCCGAAGACTCAACCCTAATAACTGTACATTTCTCATAATTTGTTCATTACTTCCTACTGCACGGATCGACTGTACCTGGTTCCCATTATAGTCTACTTCAAAAGCACCTTCAGTGACCCAATATTCCATGCGTTGTGAAAATGCACGGTAATTCAATTGTATTTGCCAGTTCGAATAGTCCAGCCCCAGGTTAACTTGAGGTTTCCAATTAATCCCCTTGGCAATATCGGGTAGCGTAGCATCGCGAATAGTGATAAAATGGTGAGGTTGGAGTGTTACGACATATTGGGTGTTCGTGACTCCGACACTGCCTGTAAAGCTCAGTTTATTCCGTTTAATTATTAAGGGCTGTAAATCACTAGTGTTAACAGCCGACAGTTCGGTCGTAGTGGAAGATTCTTGTAGTATGGCTGGATTAATCTTCTCGGAGTTTTCGATTTGAACAGTAAAATCATTTTTATCCAAGGGTGTAAGAACCGAATTTTGCTTGTTTACGGTTAATGTAGAACTTAGCCCTTCCTCTGACGCTTCACTAACAGAAGAATGAGTGGGGATTTGTCGAGACAGTGCTAGGAGTTTTCCGGAATCTCTGTCAGGATCTATGAGGTACGTAATTTCCGATTTCCGTAGATTACTAAGAGGCACATCTTTGCTATCGAATTCAATATTTAAAGAACTTGCCTCAACGGGCGGTTGGAGGTTACCAAGTTGATCATAGGGGGTTAAAGGGAGCCACACAATGAAGACGATTCCCAGAATAGCGGTTTTAATTAAGGTGGTAGAATAGCCGTTTTGTTTCGGCTTGACTCGACCCAAAATGGCTTCGAGCGAATTTGGCGCTTCGGGTTCGAAACGTTCGAATCGATTTCGTAACGCCCTACCAAGTGCCTCGTCGTTATTTCTGTGGAACGAATTCATTTTTCTTCAAGCCAAATACTTCCAATTTCTTTATTAATGCTGCTTTACCACGCGCAAATTGTGATCGGGAGCTTCCTTCTGAGATATTCAACATTTTCGCGATTTCGCTATGATTGTAGCCGTCAATCAAATACAGGTTAAGAACCATTCGGTACCCGGTTGGAAGTTCATTAATCAGTGCTAATAGGGCTTCGATCTCCAAATTCCCTATAATACCGAGATGCCTGTCTTCGGCCTTATCGTGTGCAATGGAATCAAAACTTACTAATTCTTTTTGAGCCTTCAACTCACGGTGATAATAGTTGATCGCCGTACGAATCACGGTCGTTTTTGCCCACTCAAAAACATGTTCAGGGTTTTTCAATTCACTCATGTGTGAAAAAATCCTTACGAAAGCGTCCTGGAAAATACAATCCGCTTCCGATCGGGACCCTGCATAACGAAGACAAATCCCAAAGAGTTTTTTTTTGCAGAAGTTGTAAAATTGGGTCTGGGCACGTCGATCGCCCCGTATACAACTGGGCACAAGACTTGCGAGCTCTTGGGTCTCTTTTGCGGAAACGCTTCCCATCCCTTTACAACACAGTTTTCAAACTGTAGTAGTGATATAAATTCTTCCCTAAATTATCAAAATGCAAATACTTTTTTTCCACCGAGTTCGAAAAAACTACGCGATACCCTTCTGTCCCTCGAAATGTGTATTTCTCATAGGAAGAGAGGGGTAATTTTTCTGAGATCGGATGCTCAGCTAACCAATCGCGCGCCCGTTGAGGTAAATCCAATTCACTAATCGTCTGGGCACTGCCGTCGACATTGCTATAAAACAGGCGAAGGTCATCATCGATTTCTATGACCCCATTTTTCAGTTCGAGGTGAAAGTAGACCCGGTTGCCCTCCTCCGTCATAATGGCTTTAACAAAATTGCGGGCGGGTAACAAATCTTGAATCGGATCAGGTAAATCGGCATAATTCGTGGTTTCAAATTGATTGTAAACCCGGGGATAAAGGTGAATTTCGAATTCACCGGGGGACCCTTTCCTTTCGTGACAGGTAAATAGGTGTCGTTCTCCGTCAAGGGCAAAATCGGATTGATATTTAATTTCTCCGGGTTTATTGATCTCAGAAACCCAAGGGGTCGTGAGAAATCCGTATTCTCCGATACTGGCCTCCTGTATAATTTGTTGAATACCTTCGTTGTTGAGGTAAGCTATCCCTCTATAGTGTTCCAATATCTGCGTTCTTGATACGAAAAATCGGTGCATTGTAGAAGCATGATAGGCATTGGCCATCCATATTTTACGAGGTATAACGGGCGTAAAGTTGACACCGACTGCACCGGGCACCCGTTCGCCTACCAGGGCTACAATGGCTTCAGGAACGGACTCGGGTTGTATTTGTTGGTCCTGAACCTTCGAACAGGCTATTATTCCAAAAATTAAGAGGAAGAACAACATCTTTTTCGCAACAAGATCATTGTGGGAAATTACTATTCTATATAATAAATGGGCAAAATGCATCATTATCGAATTAGTAGGCTTGTCGCTTTCTATGCCTAACCAAGTAATGGTTTTAAAAGGCTTTGGTAGTTTCAAAATGGGAGGGTTACAGGTATCCAATAGCGTTGATGAACTCGCGTCCAGGCTGTTTTGGATACCTTTATAGGTTGTAATACTATGGGAATACTACATAGTAATGGGTGTCATACATAATTGGATGCTTGTCGAAATACCACATTTGTCGCAATTCAAATAGGTAGGTTCCGTGATCGGTATCTACCTTGTACATCAGGCAGGAAGGGGCAGTAGCTTTCTCCGCATCTTGCCAGCTATAGTATTTTACAATTCGATCTTTCACTAAGTAAGCAGTTCCCGCAGGAAACCATAAGGGAGGACCAACCGAATTTACCGTCAAACGGTAAGTGTTGTGCGTTTCATCCCATTGGTGTTTCAATCCGGTATAATTCACATTTTTATATTCGATGGGATGAATTTCTGCATACTTCTTAAACCGATCTTCCTTATCAACATAAGGATCAGATGGGGTAAAGACGATTTCCAATTCCTGATACCGAAAAAGTATATTTTTTCTGTAACCAAACATTTGATTGTCGAAACCGGCTTCTTCTAAATTAAAGGTATCCGCACCCTGTACCAGAAATACTTTTTCTACGCGCCATATGCCATTCAGTGCTAACCTAAGTGAATCTGGGGTCCAGGGGTCGATTATTTCTTCCTCCTCAATCGGTTCAGGTGATTCAGTTTTACAGCTTTGCACCATAAAAAGGCCAAACGATAATACCGCTAACAACCATAATTTCTCTTTTCTCATCGGAACCTACTTATGTAATTTATATAGTTAAGTCTTCCATAATGAAAGACACGGGATCACTAAAGAAACGTTGCATTGCCAACAAACAAAAAAGCCGCTCAGATAAACTGGCGGCTTACAAGCGTTATATTTTTACGAAATTTACTTTGTTCTACGAATTAGTGAATCCCTTTCCGGTCCGGTAGAAATAAACGTGATCGGTAATTTAAGCTCCGCTTCTAAGAATTTTACATATTCCGCTAATGCAGGTGGAAGTGCATCAAATTCTTTTATCCCATCAAGGGACTCATTCCAACCCTTAAATGTCTTATAAACAGGGGTTACCGGAAGATCGCACAGATCGTATGGCATCCGATCCGTAAGGGTTCCATCAGGAAGCTGGTAATGGGTGCAAACTTTTATTTCATCAAAAGCAGAGAGCACATCCACCTTCATCATGATGAGTTGCGTAACCCCATTGATCATGACCGTATAGCGCAAGGCTGGTAAATCCAACCATCCGCAACGTCTTTTCCTACCCGTGGTCGATCCGAATTCGCGCCCCACTTCGCATAATTTTTCTCCGGTTTCGTCGTGCAGTTCCGTCGGGAAGGGACCACTTCCTACCCGGGTGCAGTATGCTTTGAATATGCCGAGGACTTCCCCTACCCTGCTAGGGGCAACCCCTAAACCGGTACAGCTACCAGCTGCCATAGTATTCGAACTGGTTACAAAGGGGTAAGACCCGAAGTCCACATCCAGGAGCGATCCTTGTGCACCTTCAGCCAATACTTTCTTACCTTCGTCGAGGGCTTGATTGATATAGTATTCGCTGTCGGATAAGTTAAATTCCTTTAAAAAAGCTACTGATTCAAAGAAGTCACGTTCGCTTTTTTCGAGTTCCTCTTCGTAAGCAAAGTCGTGTTGCTTCAATATGGCAATATGATTCGCTACGAGTTCTCGGTATTTTTCTTCAAACCGGGGTGAAAGAATATCTCCGACACGTAGACCTTGCCTGGCGACCTTATCTTTATAGGTAGGTCCAATGCCTCGCAATGTTGAACCGATTTTAGAATCTCCCTTTGCTTGTTCCAAAGCTGCATCAAGTAGACGATGGGTAGGGATGATCAACGAAGCTTTTTTGGAAATAGATAGATTTGTCTTCAGATCAAGGTTAAAAGAAGCTAACCCGGAGATTTCCTTTCTGAATACGATGGGGTCTAACACAACGCCATTTCCAATGACATTATGGATGTTACTCCTAAAAATTCCCGATGGAATCTGGTGTAACACATGTTTAATTCCGTCGAATTCTAAGGTATGTCCAGCATTGGGGCCACCCTGAAAACGAGCAACCACCTGGTATTCGGGGGCGATCACATCGACAATTTTACCCTTCCCTTCATCGCCCCATTGAAGGCCTAATAAAACATCTATTTTCACTCAGTAAACAGAATATGATATCAATAAAACAAACAAATCCGGTATGCATAGGTGTTTTACCCGATACCGGAATGGCAAATGTACTATACTAATGGCAAGAAAAATACTAACTAGCTAATAATTCCTCATCTCCACCCGATTTTTTATTCTCGCAATTGTCTCGGTTACAGTTTCCGTAGAAGATAAGGGAGTGATGAGCGACTTTGAATTGGAGCATTTCACCAACCATACTTTGAATGGATTGAATTCTGGGGTCACAGAACTCCAAAACTTTCTGACATTCGGTACAGATCAGATGATCATGCTGCTTGGTTCCATACGATTTTTCATATTGGGCAAGGTTCTTGCCAAACTGATGCCGAGTGACCAAATCACATTCTACCAGTACATCCAGCGTGTTATAAACCGTAGCACGGCTCACCCGATACTTTTTATTTTTCATACTGATGTATAACTCGTCGACATCGAAGTGGTCGTTGCGTGAGTAAATCTCCTCCAGTATGGCAAACCGTTCCGGCGTTTTCCTTAGCCCCTTGCTCTCTATATAAGCAGTCAGGATCTTTTTGGCCGCTTCGAAATTACTGGCTGACGCTTCAGGCATTATTGAAAAAAACTTATTAACTATTAATTCGGATATGCTCTGCAAATTAAAAAAACTGCAGTGTAAATACACATAGATGAGCCTTTTATGAAACGAATCTAAATTACAATTGTGTTTTTCTAACCCATGGGCGTGCAGTCAAAACGGAGAGCTGAAAAAACACCTTCCACCTTTTCCAGCTTTTTGATGAGTTTTTCTAAATGGGAGGTGTCCTGGACATAAATTTTAACGTCTCCTTCAAAAATACCGTCGGCAACATCGAAGGATACGCCCCGCATATTAATATTTAATTCGTTGGAAATGATACGGGTAATCTCATTTACCAGACCCATCCGGTCAGTCCCTGTAATGTGAATACCCACCAGGAAGGCCTCTTCTTTTTGAGAAGCCCATTTCGCTTTGATGACCCTGTTGCCGTGCTTCGACATTAATTCGGCAGCATTCGGACAAGTCGTACGATGTATTTTTATACCTTCATTGATGGTGACAAACCCAAATACGTCATCTCCTGAAATGGGACTACAGCAGACGGCTAATCGGTAATCGATTTTATCCATATCCTCGCCAATCAGGAGGGTATCCCCATCGGTTTGATTACCATGCAACCCTTTGAGGTACTTACTTATGTCTTTCCCATCGTTGTCGGAACGACCGATGTACAACTCCTCCCCGGATCCTTCTTTTTTCTTTTCACGAAGGTCGCGGTGGCGTTTATACTTTTTGAGTTCGTCGATTTGGATGTACCCCTTCCCTACCCGGTAAAAAAAGTCGACCGGTGTTTTACAATCAAAGAAAGCCCTTAGTTGGTTGAACGTTTCTGCATTGGCTTCGATACCCAATAATTTCAGTTTACGCTCGACCATTTGGCGTCCGTCTGTCTCGTAGCGTCGGTTTTCTTCTTTCAGGAATTCCTTAATACGACTTCTGGCCTTTGACGTCGTGACAATACGCAGCCAGTCTTCATTGGGCTTCTGTTTATTGGAGGTAATTATTTCAACCTGGTCCCCATTGTTGAGTACATAGCTGATCGGGACCAGGGTACCTCCTACCTTGGCCGCCATACATTTTGCCCCAATTTCCGTGTGGATATCAAAAGCAAAATCCAGGGCAGTGGCTCCACGAGGTAAGACTTTTAATTCGCCCTTCGGGGTAAATACAAACACCTCCTCGGTGAAAAGGTTGTTTCGGAACTCATCTAAGAATTCAATCGCTGCGGTTCGGTCGCCCTCTCCATTTTCGAGGGTTTCCCTTACGCGATTGATCCAGACGTCGATGTTACCTTTAACTTTAGTATCGTTCCCTTTATATTTCCAGTGAGCTGCATAACCTTTCTCCGCAATTTCATCCATGCGAGTCGTCCGAATCTGCACTTCCACCCACTGCCCTGTCTTACTCATTACGGTCGTATGTAGCGACTGATACCCATTGGCTCGCGGTGTACTGATCCAGTCCTTGAGCCGATCAGGATTAGGTTTATAGTGATCGGTTACGATGGAATAGGCTTGCCAGCATAAGGCTTTTTCTTTTTCATGTTCGGGTGGTGATTCCAGGATGATTCGAATGGCGAACAAATCGTAGATCTCTTCAAAGGGTTTATTTTGCTTCCGCATTTTGTTCCATATCGAATAAATCGATTTAGGACGCCCTTTAATAATGTATCGAAGTCCTGAATCTTCGAGATCCTTAACGATAGGCTCCATGAACCGAGCAATAAAACGATCTCGAGCGAGTTTGGTTTCCCTTAGTTTGAGTGCGATAGAACGATAGGCCTCCGGTTCTGCATATTTAAGATAGAGGTCTTCCAGCTCCGATTTAATGGAATAAAGACCTAGGCGATGGGCAAGTGGCGCATAGATATAAATAGTTTCGGAGGCAATTTTCAGCTGTTTATGCCGAGGCATGCTATCCAGCGTCCGCATATTGTGCAGCCGGTCCGCGATTTTAATCAATATCACACGGACGTCATCCGACAGGGTAAGGAGCATTTTGCGGAAGTTTTCCGCTTGCTGGGAGCTTCCATATTCAAATTTGCCGGAAATTTTGGTCAGCCCGTCGATGATTTTCGCTACCTTCTTACCATACATACGCTCAATTTGAGCGATGGTCATGTCGGTATCCTCGACGACGTCATGGAGCAAAGCAGACACAATCGCAGTAGTTCCCAGACCAATTTCCTCCACCACAATTTGAGCGACCGCTATCGGATGGTAGATGTATGGCTCACCCGACTTACGACGCATTTCCTTGTGGGCTTCTGCCGCCGTATGGAAGGCACTCTTGATCATCTTCGCATCGTTATCCTTTAAAAAAGGCTTCGCCGTTCGCAATAACTTGCGGTACCTTTTAAGGATTTCCTTCCTTTCCAGCTCTAATTCTACTTCACTAATTTCCACGTACAAAAATTGGTCTAACCTTTACAGGCTGTAATTTTAGCTTATTGACTCCGTTTTTTCAACCGATAATTAATCCAAATAACTTGGAAAAAATTTGTTATATAAAATTAGGAAAATAAATGCAATTGTTCATACCTTTGCAGTCCAAATTCAGATCCGGGTAATGGATTTGGTGATAAAGTGAGACAACACATACGCGGGCGTGGCGGAACTGGTAGACGTGCCAGACTTAGGATCTGGTGCCGCAAGGCGTGGGGGTTCGATTCCCTCCGCCCGTACAACAAAGGAGGACAATTAACCTTCAGAAAAGCCCTCAAGACCTGGTTTTGAGGGCTTTAATGCTTATTAGAGCACTTTCTGAAAATGAGTAAGCGGAAGGCGGAAGTCGTAACACAGTTTTAAATCGAATTTGTTCAGTCAATGGAAGTCCTGTTAGAGAAAAGTTCACCAACTACAGCCATATTAAAGGTAAAACTGGTAAAAGATGATTACCAGTCTAAAGTAGACAAAAGCATTAAGGATTATAGTAAGCGGGTTTCACTGAAAGGTTTCCGCCCGGGCAAGGTTCCCACCCAAATCATCGCAAAAATGTACGGGAAGGGCATTCTCGTGGATGAGGTCAACCATCTATTATCCCACACCGTAAGCGATTATATCAAAGAAAATAAACTTCCTGTAGTAGGTGACCCACTCCCTAATCGGGATCAAACTCAAAACATTGACTGGGACACACAGACTGAATTTGAATTTGCTTTTGATCTTGGCCTAGCAGGTGAATTTGTAGTTGACTTCGAACAAATAGACGGAATTACCAAGTACACGATCCAAGCTGGAGAAAGTGATCTCGAGAATACCATTCAAGATTTGAGACAGCGCTTCGCAGACAATACGCATCCTGACACCTCCGAAGAAGGCGATATCATCTATGGAGAAATCACGCAAGGTGAGTTTAACGCCAAAACGGCAATACCTGTAAATCGGGTAAAGCAGGATGAAAAAACCAAGTTTATCGGCTTAAAAGTAGGCGACACAGTTACATTCGATATTCAGAATACATTTGAAGACGAAGCTGCCATCGCCCATATCACGGGGAAGAAAAAAGAAGAAGTGGCTGAGTTGGAAGGCGAATACACCTTCGTAGTGGAGGATATCACTCGTAGTGTACCGGCCGAATTGAATGATGAGTTTTTCCATAAAGTGCTTGGATTTCATGAGGAGATAAAATCAGAGGAGGAATTTCGCGAGAAAATTGCTGCCATCATGCAAGACAATTACGATCGCGAAACTGAAGCACTTCTGAAAAGGGATGTTGAAGAAAAATTGTTGGAAAAAACTCCCATTGAGTTACCACAGGATTTTCTAAAAAGATGGCTATTAGAAAGTAATGAGGGCAAATTCACTGCAGAAGATATCGAAAAAGAATACGATGCTTTTGAAAAATCCCTTCGTCTGAGCCTGATTCACAACCGTATTGCAGAAACTCATGAGATCAAAGTAGAACCCGATGAGCTACTGGAAGAAGCTAAACGCATCGTCAAAGGTCAATTTGGGTTTTATGGTGAAGGTGACGAAATGAATGATGTGATTAATCGCATCGCCCAGCAATATTTAATGGACCGAGAAAAGGATAATTACCGCAGGGTATTCCAACAAGTATTTGAAAACAAAGTATACCAATTGGTATTGAGCAATATCAAACCGGTCGATCGTACCGTCAGTGTAAGCGAGTTTGAAGAAGTGGTGAAAGCCATTGCTTAGCATTTTGCGACGATTACGGGGTTCAAGTCATTCACAACAAGAACTGAAAAACCAGGGGGCTACGGAAAGGTAGCCCCTTTTTTAATGGTCTGAATACCCACTTCAGATCCGCTTCGGATCAGTATCGAACCTTAGGAACAGTGTTGTTTTTGGGGATGGATCTCAAAACCTGTAAGGGTTTTACTGAATGCTACCCCCCCTCGAAATGCACTTGATCATCCCTTCGAATGATTCATGTCGATGCTAGGGAAGCGCGACCGACCAGCCTAAATTCGGTGGACCCACTTAAATTGATTAACCCGACAAACCTCTTACCGTCGGCAACGCCCCCTCAACCGTTTTTTTAATCCATAATCGTTTACTTTCGTTTATAATTGCTTGATAGCTGGATCGTTAACGACCTCCTGCGTAATTTGAAAGGGGGGGCGGGTGGGGGGCTCCCTGACACAAAACCAAAACTCGTGAACTGTGTTGCCATAGGCTTGTACCGACACAGGGTTTGGAAGTAAGTGTGAAGTGAGGGAATAGCGTTGGTCGAATGCTGGCCCAGCCGATGAAGGTAGTCAGGCCGGGGCGAATTTCGCTAAAAGGGCAACGCCATTTGGCCTTTGATTATGGGGCACTTATTTACGTGTTCCCCGGTCGTACAAGGAAAAAAACGGAAAAGATAATATTTTCAACATGGTAACCCTTACGTAGAGAAGGTTTATTTTATTACCCAAATCTTGCTACTCTATTACTTCTAGTCTCTAAATCAATTTCCCATAGTTCACCTATTCCTATTAGCGATTTTAATTTTTAGCATTGAGGCAAGTTGCGTAAAAGGTGCAGCGATTTAGTTCAACTCAGATACACGAAAATAAATGCATTTCCTTCTCATACATGCGGACATTCAGGCAATTATGTGATTGATAGAGGGGCTGATTACGCCATAAATCACAAATTATTTTAGAAAAATATAAAAATTTTTTCCGCTATTAGTTGCATATACGCCGAGATATACATTATTTTTGAATTCCGGTTCCCCCAATAACCGATATACTACTTAAGTCATTCACTAATTTTAAACCAGCAGACAATATAGAAACACGGATCTACGTTAACTAAATTGAAAAGATCAAATGGAGAAGATCCAAGTTAGCGACAGT